>JAEEGL011329502.1_pt1 | contig 11927 bp, 11 predicted proteins | sample 9134231 | NCBI WGS metagenome assembly JAEEGL01 (sample SAMN16246548, study PRJNA631951) | gut metagenome | biome: gut microbiome; feature: rumen; material: fiber-attached | host: Bos | place: Iran: Karaj | collected 2018-10 | reverse complement strand
TGTCCACCGCCACCACCTTGGATGAGCTTACCAGCTTCACGCACATACTGACCTGCGTTCTTGCCTTCTGCCACAAGGTCATCAGAGATAGAGACAGTGAGGGTTGGCTTGCCAGCGGCTTCACTACCAATGACCACGAGCAAGTGCTCTGGGAACTGGCTACGAAGCTGGAAGGCGATGTCCTTCACGTGTTGTGCCTCCATAGGCAGCACACCAGAGATGACCTTCACGCCATTCACGTCACGTGCCTTCTCAATGAGCATCTGCTTGAGTTGCTGAGCCTTCTGAGCCTTAAACTGCTCCACCTGTGCTTGCAGTTCCTTGTTTTCTGAGATGGCTTTCTGCACCGTTGCCATGAGGTCGGGAGCATTATTAAGCAGACCTTTCAAGTCGGTCATAAAGTCCTGCATCTTGTCAAGCATCTCCTCCACAGCCTTACCAGTGACAGCCTCAATACGACGCACACCAGCAGCGATAGAACTTTCACTCACGATGCGCACCATACCCAGACGACCTGTGCTCTCAGCATGGCAACCACCACAGAACTCAACACTGGTACCAAACTGTACCACACGCACCTTGTCGCCATACTTCTCACCGAACAGCGCAATGGCACCCAGTTCCTTTGCCTTCTCTATAGGATAGTCACGATACTCCGTCAAAGGAATGTCCTCACGAATCTTGGCATTGACAATGTGCTCCACCTCACGAAGTTGTTCAGGTGTCACCTTCTCAAAGTGAGAGAAGTCGAAACGCAGATAGTCAGCAGTCACAAGAGAACCCTTCTGCTCCACATGGGTGCCCAGCACCTCACGGAGAGCCTCATCCAACAGGTGTGTACAAGTGTGGTTGGCTTCGATAGCATGACGACGCTCCACATCCACACAAGCCATGAACTCAGCTTCAGGATGCTCTGGGAGCTTGTCCACGATGTGAATGGAAAGACCATTCTCCTTCTTTGTGTCGAGCACCTTGATTTCCTCATGCTCGCTAACCAGCACACCTGAGTCACCAATCTCACCACCCATCTCGCCATAGAACGGAGTCTTGTCGAGGATAACCTCGTAGGCCGTGCGCTTCTTCTGCTGCACCTCTCTATATTTAATAATGTGTGCAGGATATTCGGTGTTGTCGTAACCCACAAACTCACTCTCTGCCTCACTCAGGGTCTGCCAGTCGCCCAACTTCACCTCAGCAGCGTTTCTTGCACGGTTCTTCTGCTCCTGCATGCAAACATCGAAGCCCTTCTCATCCACCGTGAAGCCTTGTTCACGACAAATCAGCTCAGTCAAGTCGAGTGGGAAGCCAAAGGTGTCAAACAGCGTGAATGCCTTATCGCCAGCGATTTCAGTCTTTCCTGCTGCCTTGGTTTCATCGATGACACCCTGCAAGAGCTTGATACCGTTCTCCAACGTGCGGAGGAAAGAGCTTTCCTCTTCCTGCATCACCTTCATCACCAGCTTCTGCTGAGCAGCAATTTCTGGGAAAGCATCACCCATCTCATCCACGAGTGTTGGCACAAGCTTATAGATGAATGCCTCTTTCTGACCAAGGAAGGTGTAGCCATAACGTACAGCACGGCGCAAGATGCGTCGAATCACATAACCAGCCTTTGCATTCGAAGGCAACTGACCATCAGCAATAGCAAAGGCAATGGCACGCAAGTGGTCAACCACCACACGCATGGCGATGTCCTTCTTCTCATCCTCACCATACTTGCAACCAGCCATGTCGCCCAGCACCTTGATGAGTGGCTGGAACACGTCAGTATCATAGTTGGAAGTCTTGCCCTGCAATGTGCGCACCAAACGCTCAAAGCCCATACCTGTGTCAATCACCTTGGCTGGCAGACCTTCGAGGGAACCATCAGCCTTGCGGTTGTACTGCATGAACACAAGGTTCCAAATCTCAATCACCTGTGGGTGGTCTTTGTTCACCAGTTCACGACCAGGCACCTTTGCCTTCTCTTCCTCGGAACGAGAATCCACATGAATCTCCGAACAAGGGCCACAAGGACCCGTGTCGCCCATCTCCCAGAAGTTATCGTGCTTATTGCCATTGATGATGTGGTCTTTCGGCAAGAACTGCTCCCAGATGCTGGCAGCCTCATCATCACGAGACAAGCCCTCCTCTGGACTGCCCTCAAACACCGTTGCATAGAGGTCTTTCGGGTCAATTTTCAGCACATCCACGATGTACTCCCAAGCCCACGAGATGGCTTCCTTCTTGAAGTAGTCGCCAAACGACCAGTTGCCCAACATCTCAAACATCGTGTGGTGGTAGGTGTCATGTCCCACCTCCTCCAGGTCATTATGCTTACCGCTCACTCTCAGGCACTTCTGCGAGTCAGCCTGCCTTCTGCACTTCGGAGTGGCATTACCCAGAATGATGTCCTTAAACTGATTCATGCCCGCATTGGTGAACATCAACGTCGGGTCATCCTTCACCACCATCGGAGCCGATGGCACAATTAAGTGCTCCTTGCTTTCAAAAAACTTCTTGAAAGACTCACGTATTTCTTTTGCTGTCATCGATTTATTGACTATTTGACAATTAAGTATTTTATTTCAAGGTGCAAAGGTACGATTAAGTGAGCACAATACAAAGGGAAAAAGTCTTTTTTCACGAAATTGTTGTGTGATATAGAAAAGTTGTGTACTTTTGTACTTGAGTTTTAATAAGTCAAAGACATGACAATTAAAATTAAGAAATAGAATATGTTCAACAAGGAAGGATATTGGGATGTGAAGCCACAGATAAAGTCCGTAGGCTTTCCAAAGCGAGGCAAGTTTCAGGTGGAATTGCAGGATGGCCGTGTGATAGTCATGCCCATCTCTGCCTTTCCAAGCATCAAGAAAGTTCCTCTTAAAGAGCGGAAAAACTGGTACTTGATGGGTGGTGGCGTTTCATAGGACTCATGCCCAGAAGTGATTCACATTGAACAGATTCTTGGCGACTATCAGAAATATGAGCATGAAGCTTCGCCATAGCATCTCCGAATATGATTACCAAGCAATCTTCAGAAAGTGAACATCATTAATATGCCTCCAGCATCTTCTTGACAATTTCTTTCATCTCGTTTCTCACCCTTTCAGGCTCCAGCACCTCCAGCTTCTCCCTATGCCAAAGCAGTTGCTGATAGAAGTTATAGCAAGGCTCCAGATAATACTCAAAGACACTCCAGTCATCCCCCTTCTCCACCTCCCGTTGCGACTCGTGGATAGGCAAAGCCCGTACATAGTTCACCTGTGTGCCCAACACCTTGATGCGGATACGCTCAGGCTTCGGGTCATCGCTATGGTTAATGCCGAAACAATCCTTGAAATAATCCTTCACCGTCATTTGCTTCGAAGGCAACATCTTCTCCTCTGTCAGCCATAGACCACTCATCCGTTCTAATGCAAACACCGATTGCCCATGATGAGGGTTCAATGGCTCAGCCACCAGATACCATCGCTGTTCCCAAGTCCTCAGAAAGTAAGGAATGATGGTCAGATGCTTCTTCGATTGCTTGTTATACGACCAGTAGTCGCACTCCAACCCACGTTGCTGGTCAATCGCCTCCAACACCGTCTGCACATTCTCCACTCCGTTGGGAGCATCCATCAGCATGATGCGGTCACGATGCTTCAGCGCCAGTTCCGTCATGCCCTCAATGTGATAGGCAGACAACAGGTAGTCATACAGCGAATCCTCCTCACCATACAGATTTTCGTCTTTCACCAGCTCATACTTCCCCTTGTTCGGATTGAACTCCACATAACAAGGGAAAGTCTCAGCGATAAACTCTTTATACCTCGCAAACGTGCGTGGCTGGATATCCCCATCATACAGCGACGAGTACCGAAACCACTCGTTGATTTCCTTAAGGCTCAACGCTCCCTTGCGTTCCAGCAAGTGGATGATGTATAAGCATTTCTTGAGTTTGGACATATAATTCATTTGATAAGCCTTGTTTCCAAGAACTCATCGAGTGTGACAAGGTTCTTACTTCTTATAGGGAGTTCTGAAATGTGAGCCACGAAGCTCTTTGAGTTTCTGTTCATTCCATTGTCCACTCTCCCACAGGCTATCCATTTCATCGTCCACTTGCTTGGCATAGAATGCAGCCAATTGCTCTCGCAGCTTTTCGAGTCCCATCGCGGTTTTGATGTGCGACACAAGGTTGAACACGTGCAACTGTGCAGGACTAAAAGTAATTGCTTCCATCTTTTCGAATTGACTTAGTTAATGTTCACTGAGTAAATATTTCTTGAGGTAATTGTGTCCTTATTATCCAGCCACGAACATTATTGTAACAAGGAATCTTCGGAAACATATTATCAACAATTATTTTTTGTTTGGGACATGCAATTAGAACGTAGTCAGTCTTTTGTTCCAAATCCAAATTGCTATCTTCAGTTGTAATCCTTCTATCATATGAATAGAAACCTCGCTTTGCAAATTCCATAAATGAAGAAAGATAATTATTTCGGTCTTGACCTTCTTTTGCAACATTTAGTTCTCGAAGATATTGTTCATTAATAAAAATATCCACCTCTTGGTTTATAGGATGTTTGTAAATGTCTAATAATAACTCTGCCATTTTTTTCTCATCATTGGTGAGATGAGGTATGGCACCTCCAAATGAGGCTCCATGAACATAAACATCCCCAATTTTGCAAAACCAATCAATGTCATGACTTGATAAAAATGAATTTTTAAATTTCATATCAGCTACAATTTACAAATGTTGATTTACAATTATCACAATATGGAAATAATTGTGGAACTAATACAGGGCCTTTAATCCTTGGCCTAAACGGAGTGCTAAAATACAAGGCACTATCTATGTTAAAAAGAGGAATGGGATCAGGATGTCTTTTCTTTATTTTTCTCAAATAGTTATTAGCAGCATGTGGTTCTGCACATTGTCCTATAGGATTTTTACAATTAGTTATAGGACTATGTTTCCCAATATCATTTTCCAAATTCGTTTGTAATAGGTATTTTATTAAATAGTGGTATGTGTCGGGATAAGGAGTACAAGAAATTCCTTTACCTACAATCGAGAAATATGAACTACAACAACAAACAGCCATTGCTGGGTAATAATAATTCCCGAAATAGCGTGCTTTCCCTTGTTGCCTCCTGATAAAACACATATCATTAACTTTGAAAGAAAAAGCAGATGCCTCTATGTCAAGAAATGATTTGTAAACACTTAACATCATATTTTATATTAATTTACATGTTCTATTTCAAAATTTCCAATAGAATAGCAAATAAACCAAGTATAAATCCCGCAATAGCAATAAAACCAACAACCCAATTCTTATTTGTTTGTTTTTTGTTATAAGCTAAAAAATCTTCATACATTTTATCGATATGATTTACGACATTTTCAATCTGTTCGGATTGTTTCTTGTCTAATTCATCTTTATCTTTCATAGAATCAAGAAGCCGTTCAATTTTATTTGATTGTTCATCGTCAATTCTGTTTTTTTCTTCCAACGCCGTTCTTAAATTTTCTATTAAAGCTGATTGTTCCGCATCTAAATCCTCTTTTTTCCTGAGGGTCTTTTCTAATTCCTCTAATTGCTGTATGGTTCTCGCAATTGCTTGACCATGTTGTTTCGATTTCTCTTTGAGTTTCTCTTGCCTATATAAAACATCTTGCTGTGCAATAAGGCGCTTAACAACAGTTTTAAATTGTTCTTTTACATCAGAAGACAATTTAATTTTGGAGCCATTGCCAGATACAAACTCGTTGTTGAGTTGTTCGTTTAGGCGAGCAATCATTGCTTCATTTGTGGCAATGTTGTAACATCCCAAATAAAAGAGATATTCAGTTGTTGATGCAAGTTCTTTTTCGAACAGGAAGGTTAATTCTAAAGCCTTCGCATTCGAAGTCGTTGCGTCTGTTTGTAGTTTAACAACACTTTGTGTCTCTTCCGTTATCTTTTTCGTGTCGCCCGACTTCCATTTGAAGATATTCCATTTTCCTATTTTAATCTCTTTTTCCTCATAACCATTCATTTTATTTGTGGCTTCTTGAGCTTCTTTTGCTTTCTTTTGAGCCTCTTCAATCTGTCTTTCGAGATTGGACAATAAGGTTGCCTTATCCATGATTATAGTCGGGAAAGTGGAAATTCTTTCCGATAAATCGTGGGCATTTAAATATGCTACCGCCTTTTCTTTTAAATCTTGTTTCATGTATTCTTGTAATTAATTATTTATGAATCAATTAATTCTATCAATTTCTCCGCAAATGCAGAATCATTTGCTTTTATGTTTTCAACATGGTTGGATAACAGCCCCCACTCTTCATCTAACTCGAGAATTTTTTGATGATAGAAAACAAATGTTTCACAAGCAACTTCATAAAGGTGTTGCATCGCGATGGCTGTCTCTTTTGCCTCTATCCATGTTTCTTCTTGATAATAATACAATTTGGCCTCTTCAAGCATTAGGTATTTATTTCTCAAAAAGATTTTTTCTTTTATTAGAAGATTTCTATTCATCCCCATTGCGATATCAGAAGTGACGGCTATGGCAAAACGCCCAATTCCCACAAAATTAACTCTTAAAACAAAATCAGTATATAATTTAGGGTTGTAGACATTCCCTCCATTAGAAATAGCTGAGCGTATGGCTGCATCTGCAATGTCTATCGCTGTAAATGTTCCCGTTTCTATAGTCATCATTCTTGCTATAGTTCTATTGTTTATCGGGATAACATTTCTCCAATTGACATCTTTATAGTCTTTTTTATTTGATAGTTCAGTTATGAGATGTTTTACAAAATAGAAAGTACGAACTAATACGTCACCAATAATAATTGGAATGGATTGTCTTCCTAACTCGTTCAGTAAAGCAAGTTCTTTACGCAAATCAAATCTATTTTGTGTGTATATTTCATCAACAAGCTTCGGAAGTCCCGTATAATTCAAAGGAGGAATACTTGAAAGTTCTTTCAGAATAGAAACAAATAGTCCCGGTATTCCCATACCAGCTCCTGGTGATGTTTTTGATCCAGCCATATCACTCACTAAATGCCCCCACCAATTAGTAAAAACATTCCTTATGCTTTTTAATATTGCGATAGCAAGTGGTGCTTGCGCTAAAGCAGATGTGATCTTTCGAATCGGTACTGGTAGTTTTTTATCAACTTCCTCTTTGTATTTGGAGTTAACGACATTGAGGAGCCATGTAATAATACCAGAGATAATGATTGGAATTACCAACTCCAACCATCTTTTAAGGTCAGACTTGTCAAAACCGAGCCATTTTATATGCCAATGCCCATTTTTATCGACAAGTACACCTGCACGAAAAACCTCTCCAATTATTGCAGCAATGAAGCCTAAAAAGGTGGGATGATGTGCTAAATCATCTAAATGATGAGAAGCAGAATTCATCCCTTTAAGACCTTTATGTGCATTATCTGATGCTAACTTATAATGTTCTTCAAGTTTGATAATAGAACGACGCAGTGCATTGGCTGTCCCATTTTTAGCATCTTCATCAATATATTCCTTGAATTTGTTAGCGACACCCTCTGTCACCTCTTTCTTAATTCTATCGATATCCTGTTTTGATAATTTCTTTCCAACCTTTGCAGCTTTCTTTTTTGCATTTTCTATTGCTCTTTGAATTGTTTCAGAAGTTCGTATCTTTTCTGCTTTTTCTTCTACATATTGATTTATTTTTTCATTTGTTTTTTTGAAAGCTTCATTAAAATCAAGTTCGCCAACAAAAAAAGAGTCAATAAGTCCACAAATCACGCCACAAGAAACTGCGACCATATAATCAAATCCATCAGCATGGTTTGTTAATCGATCTATATCGGTGCTTAATTCGTTAATTCGTTGAGATATGAACGATTGTTGCTTTTCTATCGATGCAACTGATTCCATGATTTCTTTATTTATAGAATCAGAAACATCGTTCACATCAATGATTGGCAGAGCTTCAAATTGCACTTCAAAATCATCCTCTTGGCGACTTAATGAATATTGAACTAAAGCATTTTCCATATATTTAGGCTTAGTCTTAAGTTTGGATATAGATTGTTTTGAAGCAAGACACTGATACCCTATCGCCCAATGTCTTTCTTTCCAGTATGTTGTTGCAAGTGTCGAGACATATGCACGGGGCAAATGTACAACATATTTCTGACGCGACAAAATTTGTTGGAGATTTTATATAATCTTCATAGCGACAAATACTGGGTACTTTCGTTGATATCCTTGAGACTCAACGCCCCTTTGTGTTCCAGCAAGTGGATGATGTATAAGCATTTCTTGAGTTTGGACTTAGGTGGGGATGATTACTTGTCTTTTTCTATATTCCTCCCAAACCTAAATACAAGTATGCGACAACTTGTGCATATACATTTATTATATATTCACGTTCTCTGGAAGTTTCCGATAGAACGAGTATTGTCCCGCACCCTTGTTTTTTATATATATGTGGACTCTCATCACTTCTTGTTTTGCAATTCTTTTTTTCTCCTTTGCATCTTTTTCAACTTCATCGAAAGAGCTTTCGATGAAGTTTTCCAAATTGTCAATGGATGCATGTCCAAACAATGATTTTTCTTTACATATAGAAATAAGTTCCTTGAATTCGGCTCTTCTTCCATAAATCTCACGTTCCCCATCGTTTAATGAACTGTAAGCATTATTCATATTTTCTATATGTATTGATTTATTCTCTGGAGAAGTCAATCTGAACAATAAATACTCAGCATATACATACAACAAAGTAGCTCTATAAAAAAGTCCAAAGTATGGGATTATCCAATTATCATTAAATGTATTTTTGAGTTCTTCATTTTCTTTAAATTCATGTTTAATGCTTATGTGCGATTTTAATTTGTTAAGAAAAAATTTCTTTTTTTGTAAACATTCAGTTGAAATTCGGAGTATCTCATCTTTATATTCTTGACTGTCTGAGTTAGCAAATTGCAACAAACAATCACAATACGCCTCCAAGTCGCTTGTATGTTCAATAATTTTATCCTTGTTGATTTGTTGTATATCGTTTTTGATTGCTTTAAGTTCCGAATATATATTATCTAAATAATATTGTGATGTAATAACAGAAAGTGCTTGGAAAATGAGCAGAGGACTTGCCTCTTTCATTCCTGCTTCTTTAAATTTTCCCTGTTGTTCAATTTTTCCGTCTTTTGTACTGTATCCCCTCATGGATCCAGGTTCACCTTTTACTTTAGCAAGTTCACCGATTGGCACATTACATTTTAGCAAGCCATTGTATGAAAGACTTGTTAATGCTGCTTTTAACCCTTCACCTCCTATCTGGAAGATACTGGACATAAATGTCTGGCTATCTTTTATCTCAAATTCTTCGAATCTTTCATCAGAATGAAGAACCTCATAGCTTAGAACCTCATTGTCATTATTGACAGAGTACTTTTCGATGGCATCTTCCCCTGCTTCATTGACGCTTTTTTGACGTTTTTTACGTTCTTTTTCTTGTAGCTCCTTCCCCACTAATCCTCCACCTATTGCTAGTCCTGCCAGTAACCATTTAACCCATGATGGACAGCAGGCATTTTCTTCCTTGTTAGTTTCATAGTGTGTATAATCACTCCTGTAGTATTTTGGAATCATATCTTTGGGGTATTAATTTGTTATTTAAGTTTCGCAAGTTGGATTTGTAATTATCTACATATTGCTCCTACAGCAACAGTAGTCCGTGCCTACACACGGACACTGGTTGTCTGTTTTCGGGGCTTGATTTTTGGGCGGTTTCAGATGCCCAATAGACTCCAATGTCTTTCTTTCCAGTATGTTGTTGCAAGTGTCGAAACACATGCTTGGGGCAAATATACAACATATTTCTGAAAAGTCAATCATTCGGCTCGGACTTTTTTCATTTGATGTTATTTTTTTCTTTTCTTTTTCCCCTTACCATAAGTTGATTTTTCTTTTTCCAGCCCAATCTCAATGGGACGAGGTGGAATTGTACTTCTTTCGATGTCGTTTCCATAAATGTCATAATCCAATGTTTGTTGGCTGGGATCCTCCTTGTCTATGTCAAGCGAGTATATTTTGTTAAGGAATCTCCGAACTCTTTGAAAAAACTTTCCATGCATCCTTTTCTCCTTGAGATGTAATACCGTGTCAATGTACATGTGTATCATCTCATGGAGAATAACACCTCCAATCCAGCAATCATCGTAGTACGTCAATCGTATGTGTAACGAAATGATGGGATAATTTATATTAAATATGTACTTTGCTCCTTCGATTTTTGTGTAACTCCCCCAAGCGTATGTGTATGGCGGTCTGAATTTAAAACGGCACTCTCCAAGTTCTCCATTGAAATACAACTTATTGTATTCATGGAACTTCCTTTGCAACAGTTCGTCCGTTATTTCGTGGTAGGGAACTCCCAACACTCTTACGGGATGCTTCAATCTATAAGGATCAACATCTTCCATTTTCAAGTTCGTTCTGATTTGTCCTTTTCTTAGAATATCGCTGCAAAGTAACGCAGGGCAACAGACAAAAGCTGTCCGACCACCAAACTTTTCCTTAACTTTTTTTGTAAAAAAGTGAAATGAATCGGATTTTCATAAAACGCTTCCACTTTTGGCTCTTGTCCACTTGATGCCTTTGCCCACATCGGAAGTGAACATTTGCAAAAACTCCCGATGAGTCTTCGTCGTTGAGTCACGAGGGGCAACGACGTAGAGTCTCGAGGGGCAACGACGAAGAGTCATGCGAGGCAACGACGTTGCCTATAGGGAAAGTGACGGCGAAATGGTCAAGAAAGAAACACCAGAAGTGGGCTTGTGAGGCTGAATAAAAATTGCCTTGCGAGGCTGTGTGGGTCAACCTTACAAGGCAATGGGGATTGGGGAATGTGCATGGCTGCACATCGTGGTGGTATAAGGCTAAGTGATGAGGCGAGGTTACCCTTCTCGGAAGAAGTCGAGCATCTCGAAGATTTCCTCTTTGGTGGCGGTCTGGTTGATGCGGATGTCACCAATGTCGCCAAGGAGGGTGAAGTTGATGATGCCAGCGGTGTTCTTCTTGTCGTGGGTCATGTATTGGTGAAGTTCCTCGTAGTCATCGCAGGTGATGGGGAGCGTGCCGTAGTTCTCTTTGATGAATCGGACAGTCTGGCGCATCTTATCGGCAGGGAAGCCTGTCTTGATGCAAGAGAGGTAGAGTTCGCAGATGAGTCCCCAAGCCACAGCATAGCCGTGGAGGACAGGACGACGGGAGAGTGCCCAGCTCTCGAAGGCGTGACCTGCTGTGTGGCCGAGGTTGAGTGCCTTACGGATGCCATGCTCCAGAGGGTCTTCTTCTACAATGCGTTCCTTGATGGCGACACTGGTGCCAACCATCTGACCGAGATGTGGGTAATCAACGTTGTCTAAGTCGAAGTTGAGCAGTTCGGCAAAGTTCTGGTCGTTGGAAATGAGTCCGTGTTTCAGCATCTCGGCATAGCCTGAAAGGATGTTTTCGTGGTCGAGTGTCTTCAAAAATTCTGTGTCGAGTATCACGGTGTCGGGGGCATTGAACACACCAATCTCGTTCTTCAAGCCGTTGAAGTTGATGCCTGTCTTGCCTCCGACGCTGGCATCCACCATCGAGAGCAAGGTGGTGGGCACATTGATGTAGGGGATGCCGCGCTTGAAGGTGCTGGCAGCAAAGCCTCCGAGGTCAGTCACCATGCCTCCTCCGAGGTTGACCATGAGTGAGTGGCGAGTGCCTCCGCCGTTGCTCAGTTCTGACCACACGTGGGATAGTGTGTCGAGTGTCTTGTGGGTGTCGGTGGCTCCAATGACAATCCGTGTGGCATTCTGTATGTGGGGAATGTCCATCACGAGGGGGAGGCACAGTTGGAATGTGGTCTCGTCGGCGAGGAGGAAGAGTTTGTCGTGTTTCACTCTGCCGATGGCTTCGGCC
>JAEEGL010919802.1_pt1 | contig 11927 bp, 9 predicted proteins | sample 9134231 | NCBI WGS metagenome assembly JAEEGL01 (sample SAMN16246548, study PRJNA631951) | gut metagenome | biome: gut microbiome; feature: rumen; material: fiber-attached | host: Bos | place: Iran: Karaj | collected 2018-10 | reverse complement strand
AGTATACCGCCGATGGCACTGACAAACAACTGCGAGAGAGCTACCTGTTGAGCTTCTTTCTTGGTTCCGATGCTGGCGAGAAATACGGGGAAAAGCTTACCGATGCTGATACCGATGACCATGGGTGCCACAATAGCCATGGTGATGTTTCCGGTAGCGGCGGCTACTGCCTGCACGATACCTACAGCTGCAGATGAACTCTGAAGTATCATGGCGAGGAGTATACCGAGTGCCAATCCTATGAAAGGATTTGTAAATGTAGTAAATGTCTCATGGAATGTTTCTGAAGTCTTTAACGGATCGAGGGCTACTTCCATGGTGGTCATACCGAAGAAGAGGATACCGAATCCGAGAAGAATGGATGCGGTGTCATTTGCCTTTTTCTTCTTGCTGATGAGCATGATGAAAGCACCGATACCTATCATGAGGGGGGCAAAAGCAGAGGGCTTAAGCATACTTAAAAATGTACTGCCTTCACCGGATACATCACCAAGTCTTAAAATCTGTCCTGTGATGGTGGTACCGATATTCGCACCTAAAAGTACGGGGATAGTCTGACCGAGCTTCATGATGCCGGCGTTTACAAAACCGACCAGCATGATGGTGGTAGCGGAAGAACTCTGGATGACGCCCGTCACCAGAACTCCGAATAGAAGTCCTTTAATCCGGTTGCCGGTGAGTTTTTCAAGAGTTTTTTCAAGCCTTGCACCTGCCAGCCTCTCCAGGGAGGCTCCCAGGTATTTCATTCCGTACAGGAACAGACCTATGCCGCCTATCAGTTGTAATATATGATTTAAATCCATCTTTATTCCCTCGTTAGATTAATAAAAGCCCCAAATTACTTCATTATATATAATACAAGATTTTTTGCGTTTTGGCAAGTTTTTTAAATAGTGAAATTTTCGTGATTCGTATTGATATTTTCTGCCGGATTTGCTATAATAAATTATTATTTTTGAGGATTTTTACTGAGAGAAGCAGAAAAGGAATACCGGATCGGATACGGAGAAATATGAATAAAAATATCAGTAAAACATGTATGTGTTCGATATGTAAAGTATTTTACATAAATCAGGATGGGATTGATAACTGTTGCAGGGATTGTGAAAAGAAACTTGTTAAAGAGTTTAAGCCGCTAATAGTCGGGTTTATGGAGACGCATCCGCATGCTACGGTTATGGATCTGTTAAACAGTGATGTGATTAAAGCACCTAAAGAATATAATATAGGTTCCGGTGAATTCAAGAATCTGATTCTTAATGTATGTGGTGTTGGCGGACCTTTGACGTATGATGTTAATACTTCTGAAAAACAAAAAAGTGAGGGTAGTGCGCTGACAAGGGACCTGGAAGAAATGAAAACATCCCATGGTAAAGATGTGGTTTCAGGTACCTCGTACTGGCACAGTACCAAAAAAACCAGATAAGCCGCAAAACTAAAAAAATATTATTCATATTGATATTTCTGGGTGGATTTGATATAATTTTAAATTGTTTTTGAGAGTGTTTATAAGAACGAGAATAACTCGTTATTGGGAGGCGTGACGTGTTAAAAATAGGATTTGATAATGAAAAGTATCTGAAAATGCAGTCGGAACATATTAGGGAGCGTATACAAAGCTTTGGTGGGAAGCTCTATCTGGAATTCGGTGGAAAACTTTTTGATGATTTCCATGCATCACGTGTACTCCCGGGCTTTGCTCCCGATTCGAAGATCAGGATGCTTGCACAGCTAAAAGACCAGGCAGAGATAGTCATCGCCATCAATGCGGGGGATATCGCGAAGAACAAAGTGAGAGGAGATCTCGGTATCACATATGACGCTGACGTTCTTCGACTTATAGACGCATTCAGAGGCTACGGACTGTATGTTGGGAGCGTAGTTCTTACTCAGTACGCTTCACAGCCGAGCGCGGATGCCTTCAAAAACAAACTTGAATCGTTGGGACTCAAGGTTTACAGGCACTACTCCATCCCAGGATATCCTGCAAACATACCTCTTATCGTTAGTGATGAGGGTTATGGTAAGAATGAATATATAGAGACTGAGAGATCGCTGATCGTAGTTACCGCACCCGGACCCGGAAGCGGAAAGATGGCTACATGTCTCTCTCAGCTTTATCATGATAATAAACGCGGCGTCAAGGCCGGATATGCAAAATTCGAGACATTCCCCGTATGGAACATGCCGTTAAAGCATCCGGTGAACCTGGCTTATGAAGCAGCTACAGCCGATCTGAATGATGTTAACATGATCGACCCGTTCCAGCTTGAAGCATACGGGCAGCAGACGGTAAACTATAACCGTGACGTAGAGGTATTCCCGGTACTTAACGCTATGTTTGAAACCATCCTGGGTAAATCTCCGTACAAGTCCCCTACCGATATGGGTGTAAACATGGTAGGTAACTGTATCATAGATGATGAGGCAGTCAGAAAAGCATCGAATCAGGAAATTATCAGACGTTATTACAATACACTTTGCCAGCAGCGTCAGGGTAACTGCGGAGAAGATCAGGCGTTAAAGATAGATCTGCTGATGAAGCAGGCAGGCATTACAGTGGATGACCGTCCTTGCATAAAGGCCGCTATGGACAAAGCTGAAGCTACAGGAGAACCTGCGGCAGCCATGGAGCTTCCTGACGGAACAATCGTCACAGGAAAGACCAGTTCGCTTCTCGGTGCATCTTCGGCTATGTTGCTTAACGCATTAAAGACGCTCGGTGGTATAGATGACAGCATACAGCTCATATCACCGAATATCATAGAGCCTATACAGGACCTTAAAATAAATCATCTGGGAAATCACAATCCAAGACTTCATACGGATGAGGTACTGATAGCTCTGTCTATATGTGCAGCTACCGATCCTTTGGCAGAGACAGCTATGCAGCAGATAGAAAAACTTAAAGGCTGTGAGGTTCATTCGAGCGTAATTCTGGCACAGGTGGATATGAACACGTTCAGGAAGCTGGGTGTAAACCTGACATGCGAGCCTGTATACCAGAGCAAAAAGTTATATCATAAATAACCAATCACGTTGATAAAGAAGTTGATAAAGAAGTATATAAAACAAATAAAGGAGAAGACTAAATGGAGAGATTTATCGGAACAGTATCAAGAGGCGTTCGTGCACCTATCATCAAGCAGGGGGACGACATAGCACAGATTGTTATCGACAGTGTACTTGCTGCATCCAAAGGCGAAGGGTTTGAGCTTAGGGATATGGATGTTGTAGCTGTTACGGAAGCAGTAGTGGCACGTGCCATGGGGAACTATGCTTCCTGCGACCAGATCGCGAAGGATATCAAAAACAAATTTGGAGAGAAGACAATCGGTGTTATATTCCCGATCCTCAGCCGTAACCGTTTTGCTATATGCCTGAAAGGAATAGCAAGAGGAGCGAAGAAGATTGTACTTATGCTGAGCTATCCTTCTGACGAAGTTGGTAACCACCTCATCGATCTCGATTCACTGGATGAGAAGGGTATAAATCCCTGGACCGATGTTCTGACTGAGAAGCAGTTCCGTGATTACTTTGGTATTGTAAAACATCCTTTTACAGGTGTTGACTACATCCAGTATTATAAAGAGCTTATAGAGAGCCAGGACTGTGAATGCGAAGTAATCCTTGCAAATGACTGCAGGACTATTTTGAAATATACAAAAGATGTTCTCTGCTGTGATATCCATACAAGAGCCCGTTCAAAGAGACTCTTAAAGGCTGCAGGAGGAGAGACTGTTTTAGGACTTGATGAAATTCTTAATGCACCTGTGGATGGAAGCGGATGCAATTCACAGTACGGACTTCTCGGAAGCAACAAAGCTACCGAAGAGACTGTAAAGCTTTTCCCTGATAATGCACAGCCCATAGTAGAGAAAATAGCGGCTGAATTAAAAGCAAAGACAGGAAAGCACATAGAAGTTATGGTATATGGTGACGGTGCATTCAAGGATCCCGTAGGCAAGATCTGGGAACTTGCAGATCCTGTAGTATCACCTTTCCATACAGCAGGTCTCATTGGACAGCCAAACGAGCTTAAGTTAAAGTATCTGGCTGATAATGATTTCGCAGACCTTAAGGGTGATGAACTTAAAAAGGCTATCGAGGCACGTATCCGTGAAAAGGATGCGGATCTGGCGAAGAACAAGGATAAGTCACTGGTAGGAGATATGGTATCTCAGGGAACTACACCCAGAAGGCTTACAGATCTTATTGGTTCACTCTGCGACCTTACTTCGGGAAGCGGTGACAAGGGAACACCTATTATTCTGATCCAGGGTTACTTTGATAACCTGAGTAAGGGATATTAAAAATATGACGACCCCGGCTTAGTTAAAGCCGGGGTCTTTTAATGCTTTATTTTCGTGTGATTCCGTTATATGTTTTGCCGTTTTCAAGTTTCACTTCACATGCGGCATACATTTCGCTGACCGAGCATACCTGGTAGCCCTGTTCTACGAGCCACGGAACTACAAGCTTTGCTGCTTCGGCGGTACTCTTGTATAAATCGTGCATCAGGATTATGGAGCCGTTCTTTGTACTCTTCTTTACTTCTTCAAATACTTTCTGGGCATCCTTGGACTTCCAGTCCAAAGTATCTACCGACCAGATGATCAGAGGATGTTCCACTGTAGATTTTACGGTGTCGTTTACGTTACCATAAGGGGGTCTTACTATAAACTTCAGATCGGTTCCTAAGGTTTTATTCAGTTTATCCTGATTTCCTTCTACTTCTTTCCTGATCTCCGAGGCACTCAGAGTCTTTAAGTTTGCATGGTTTATAGTGTGGTTACCTATCTCGTTGCCCGATTCATAAACCGCTTTTACGAGATCGGGATACATGTCAATATTTTCTCCAACCATGAAGAAAGTGGCATGAGCACCGTACTTTGCGAGAGTCTCCAGTATGCTGGTCGTGTTTGTGCTGGGACCGTCATCAAAGGAGAGGGCTACTATCGGCTTCGACGGATCGATATTTCCTATGTTTACCACGGGTGTGGGAGTAGGTGAAGGCGTCGGCGAAGGAGTAGGCGAAGGAGTGGGAGTAGAAGTCGGAGAGATTACCACGACGTCCTGCTTTTCCGGATCCGTGTTGCCGGAATCTGTATTCCTCCCTGTGAGATTCTTCAGATTTCCGGCATCGCTATTACCGGAATCTGCGGTTTTTACCGGATTGCTTCCTTCATTTGCGGGAGCACCTGTTTCCGTCTGTTTGTCCACACTTTCGTTTTTAGGAAGATTACCAAGTTTTATAACAAAAATTACAAGTGCTATAACAGCTAAGATTCCTGTGATAGCTAGCGAGATATTCAATAAATCTTTTTTCATCTCTCAAAAATACAGCCTCTCCGAAAAATCTGAAGAGGCTGTAACCTTTCTAAAATAAAATCACAACTGATATCTGTCACTTCTCTCAATGACGATACGGGGTTTGCCGGGCTCACCTGTGTAATTGCTGTTAGGCTTGATGGTATCACGGCTTTCCACGATACAGTTCTCAAGATATGTGTTGTCTCCGATATGAACGCCGTTCAGGATGATAGAATTCCTGATGGTACAGTTATTACCTATATATACCTGCTTGAAAATGATAGAATTTTCTATCTTGCCGTTTACTATGGTACCGCTGGCCACCAGACTGTTGCGAACGTCAGCTCCTGCATTATACTTTGCGGGAGGAAGATCGTCTACTTTTGAATATACATCAGGATATTCTCTGAAGAAGTAGTCGCGGATGTCCTTGTTCAGGAAATCCATATTTGCATCGTAGTAGTCGTTTACGGATGCTATATTTCTCCAGTATGCGGTGTGTTCATAGCAATAAACCTTCTTTACGTCCTTGAATCTGATAATGATATCACGGACGAGGTCGTAACGCTCTTCTTCGTTTGCACGTTCAAGCATCTCGATGAGCTGGCGGCGTCTGAATACATAGATGCCGGCCGAAACCAGAGGTTCATTTTCGGAACCGTTGGGTTTTTCGTCAAAGGATACGATCCTGCCGTCTTCATTAGTTCCGATGATACCGTAGCGGCTGGTATCGGAGCAGCGTCCGAGACGTTTACAAACTACTGTGATATCTGCTTTTTTCTCTATATGCTGTTCAAGAACCTTATTGAAATCCATCTTATAGATGATATCACCGGAAGTGATAACTACATAAGGTTCATGACTGTCGCGCAGGAAATCGAGATTCTGGAAGATGGAATCTGCTGTTCCTCTGTACCAGAAACCGTTGTCAACCGTGATGGTAGGGGTAAATACATACAGACCGCCCTGTTTACGTCCGAAATCCCACCATTTTGATGAACTCATATGGTCGTTTAAGGATCTGGAGTTGTACTGAGTGAGTACTGCTACTTTCTGAACTTTGGAGTTGGACAGACTGCTGAGGGCAAAATCCACAGCTCTGTAACTTCCGGCAAGCGGCATAGCCGCAACCGCTCTTTTATTAGTAAGTTCCTTCATCCTGGGAGCGTTACCGCCCGCAAGCACTATACCTATAGCTCTCATGCGTTTTCACCTACTTTCCTGAGACTTTCGCCGCCGGCCAGCCAGCCACCGTTATAATCGTCCGGGGTAGTGACTCCGGATACTACGGTATTCTTGCCTATGCGGATGCCGTCAGGAATGACGGTCTTTTCTCCCAAAGTAACCAGTCCGTTACAGTAAATGTTCGGGTGTTCCTTATTCTCTATCTCGTCGCCGACGCCGAGCTCACAGTCGTTGCCGATTACGGCACGCTCAGCTATGATGGCTTTGTTTATTTTACTGTTCTTACCTATATGAGTACCCTGCATGATGATGGAATCGGATACTACAGCACCTTCTTCTATGACTACTTCCGGTCCTATAACGGAATTGTATACCTTTCCGTAAATCTCGGTACCTTCACCGACGATACTGCGGGATACGACAGCGTTCTCGCCGAGATACTGCGCCGTGCTTACATCGCTCTTGGTATATATCTTCCAGAACTCCTCATAGAGGTTGAAATCGGGAACCAGATCGATGAGTTCCATGTTAGACTCCCAGTAAGCAGTGAGAGTTCCTACATCCTTCCAGTATCCGTTATATTCAAAAGCATAAACGTTTGCACCGTTCTGGTGGCAGTACGGGATGACATGCATACCGAAGTCACAGCCGGGCTGGTCTTTAAGCTTTATAAGCGCATCCTTAAGAACTTTCCATGTAAATATGTAAATACCCATGGAAGCCAGATTGCTTCTGGGCTTTGCGGGCTTCTCCTCGAAATCGAGAACCTTCTTGTTTTCATCTGTGATGACAAGACCGAATCTGGACGCATCTTCCCAGGCTACAGGGTATGTAGCAAGAGTGATATCAGCTTTGTTTTGTTTGTGGAAGTCAAGAAGAATCTCATAATCCATCTTATATATATGGTCACCGCCGAGTATCAGGACGTACTCGGGATTATACAATTCTATGAATTTCAGATTCTGATATATGGCATTCGCGGTTCCTGTATACCATTCGGCATCATTACTCTTCTCATAAGGGGGAAGAATACTGACACCACCTATGTTCCTATCAAGATCCCACGGTATACCTATACCGATATGAGTGTTCAGACTCAAAGGCTGGTACTGTGTAAGAACACCTACGGTGTCTACACCTGAATTGATGCAATTGCTGAGCGGGAAGTCGATAATTCTGTATTTTCCGCCATAGCTTACAGCGGGCTTTGCCATGTCGGCAGTAAGAATGCCCAGTCTGGATCCCTGTCCTCCTGCAAGAAGCATGGCGATCATTTCTTTCCGAATCAAGCAGGTCACCTCCAAATTCATTTATATTTTGCATATACTCAGTTTTAATCCGGCGTGTTTTACCCTTTGTACGACCTGAAAAAATGAGTATAAATCCCCACTTGTAATATTAGCACATTTTGCTTTGCTTTTCAAGGATTTATTGATAAAAAAACAATAAAAAAAATCACTGTTGACAGAATATTCAAATAGAGTGATAATGTAGGGAGTGTAATGATAAAACATACGAAAGAAGGAATAACATGAGATACATTGATTTTTCCAATCCGTGCCATGTGCATTTTATAGGAATAGGCGGTATAAGCATGAGCGGATTTGCCAAGCTGCTGCACAACAAAGGATTTGTGGTTACAGGTTCCGATATGAAAAAAAGCGAGCTGACGGAAGAACTTGAAGGACTCGGTATCACCTGTCGGTATTCCTGCGCTCCGGAGAATGTGCCGGAAGATTGTGACGTAGTCGTATATACGGCAGCCATCAAAGAAGACAATGCCGAGTTTTTAGAGGCAAAACGCCGCGGCATACCGGCTATAGACCGTGCAGGCATGGTCGGAGATATAATGCTTCATTATAAGAGGAATATCTCTGTGGCCGGAACTCACGGAAAAACCACTACTACCTCTATGATGAGCCTTATACTTCTTGAAGCGGGGCTTGATCCTACCGTATCGGTAGGAGGAGTTTTAAGTGCCATAGGCGGACAGGTCCGTGACGGCGGTTTGGGTAATATGGTTATAGAATCCTGTGAGTATACCGATTCGTTCTTAAAATTCCATCCGACACATGCTATCATTACTAATATAGAAGCAGAGCATCTGGATTACTTTAAGACACTGGAAAATGAGAGGGCATCATATAAAAAGTTTACCGATCTGCTGCCGGCGGATGGTATCCTTACTATAGAAAAAAGTATACCGGACTATGAAGTTCTGTTTAAAGACGTCAAATGTCCTTTGATAACCTACTCGAGCAAAGACAGTTCAGCAGATTACTATGCAAAGGATATCACCTATAATGAATATGATATGGGCAGCTTTACTCTGATGAAGGGTGAGACTCCTGTCGGAAAGATATCTCTTTCGGTAGTCGGAGAGCATAATGTGAGCAACGCTACAGGTATAGCTGCTTTGGCACTTGAACTTGGCATTCCTTTTGAAGATATCCAAAAGGGCCTGAACCGGTATACCGGCACCGCGCGCCGCTTTGAGAAAAAAGGCGAATTCCACGGAGCTCTTATCGTAGATGACTACGCTCATCATCCGACTGAGATGGAGGCTACACTGAAGGCTGCTGTAAAGTATCCGCATAAGACCCTGTGGTGTGTTTTCCAGCCTCATACCTATTCCAGGACCATTACTTTCAAGGATGAGATCTGCAAAGCACTTTCAATGGCCGACAGAGTGCTTCTGGTCGATATTTATGCTGCCAGAGAGAAGGATCCGGGTACTATTTCCTCGAAAATGCTGGCAGAAGAGATAAAAAATCAATACGGTAAAACAACACACTATTTTTCCACGTTTGATTCGGCTGAAAAATTTTTATCCGAAAACTTGGGTGAGGGTGATTTGTTAATAACAATGGGTGCCGGAAATGTTGTTAAAATAGGGGAAGATCTCCTGAAATCATAAACTTATCCACATTATCCACATAAAAAATGATAAACATCATGGGGCTAATGTTTTAGGGAGTGGACGGCACTTATCCACGCTATCCACAATCCCTTTCGACAGGGTGTTGACCGTTTTTTTGAGATTGCATAATCCGTAATCTGTGCTATAATGTGTCCATGCAGGTTACTGTGAAAAGTAACAATCAGAAACGTGAGGCACATGATATGGATTCAAGTATAACCTTATCCTATGGTTCGAGAGCAACCTCGACCGTAGTTTCTAATATTTTTATCGATAAATATATGACCGATGCCCGTGGAAGTGATGTAAAAGTATATATTTATCTGTTGAGGTGTCTTCAGGATCCCCCTATGTCTATTTCCATAGCTTCCATAGCCGAAGCTCTGGACGAGACGGAGAAGGATATAAAGACGGCCCTCAAATACTGGGATAAGCAGAAGGTCCTTTCTGTGCACTGTTTCAGGGATGGAAGGGTCAAGAGCATAACTGTGCACGATCTCGATGAGGATGAGGCTGAAGAGGAGCTTGAGGAAGAATCGAATATCACCCTTCTTTCGGCACACGCTTCAAAGAATCGCTCTGAGCGAACAGCTCCTGCGTCGAGTGTAAGCGAGGATGATCCCTCAGATGTACTTGCCTCATCTAAAAAAAGAGAATCAAAGATACAGGAAATCGATGATTCCGGTATGGACAAGAAGGAAAAGCCCAATTATTCCATGCAGATGATCCAGTCCTTTAAGGATGAATACCCTGAATTCGATGAGCTGATTGACTATATAGAGAATGCCCTGGGCAAGACTCTTACGACCAAAGATCTGCAGACTGTTTCGTTTATATTCGAAGAACTGGGATTCTCATGCGATCTTATCAGGTTCCTGTATGATTACTGCATAGAAAAAGGAAAGAAATCCGGTTCATATATCGAGAAGGTTGCCCGTGAGTGGCATTCGAAAGGTATCCGCACCACTGAAGAAGCGTTGAAGGACATAGAAGAGTTCTCGAACCGTTTTGCTGTTATAAAGACGGCATTCGGACTGAGCCGTCCCTTACTCGATGCGGAACTGCAGTATGCTCACCGCTGGTACTATGAGTTTGGATTCAGTGACGAGATAGTAAAAGAGGCTTGCAACAGGACTGTTCTTTCGACTTCGAAAACGGATTTCAGATATACCGACAGGATTTTGACAAGCTGGCACGATCGTGAAGTAAAAAACATAGAGGATGTCAAGGCTTTGGATATGAGTTCCGCAACAACGGGCGCTGCTTATAAGAACAAGGGAGCGCTCAGGAATACAAAAAATGTACCGCAGCTTTTTTCACAGAGGCAGTATTCCGACGCAGATTTTGATATGATAGAAAAGAAAAAACTTGGAGTTCAGTAAACGGAGTGATTTATGAGATTAAGCAACTATCAGTATGATATTCTCATGCAAAAGTTTGATGAAAAACGCATAAAGGCCCGCTATGAGCTTGACAAAAGAACGGAAGAGGTATATAACAGAATACCGCGTGTTAAAGAGATAGACGAGAACATAGCTTCCGAGTCTGTGAACGCAGGCAAGTCTGCGCTTATGGGTGACGATTCGAAGTTGAAGAATCTGAATGCAAGGATCACCGCTCTTGCCGATGAGAAAAAGTTGCTTTTAAAAGAGAACGGATATGCTCCGGATTATCTGGAAGAACATTTTGAATGTGATAAATGCAGGGATACCGGTTTTATAGGTACCGAACCCTGTGGCTGTTTTAAGTCGGCAATTACAAATCTGATCTTCGAGGAATCGAATATCAAAGATGTTATAGCTAAGGAGAATTTCAAGACTTTTAACGAAAGTCTGTATTCCAATCGTGAAGAAGACTATGACCGGGAACTGAAATGTACCCCCTATAAAAATATTTTAAATATCAGGGAAAAGATAAACAGATTTACAGAGAATTTTGATACGGATCCCAAAAATCTTCTGATCTACGGAAATACAGGTCTGGGAAAGACGTTTCTCACCAATTGTATTGCATATGAAATATTAAACAGTAATCATACTGTTATGTATTATACGACATTTTCCCTTTTTGATATGTTGTCGAAGTATATAAGATTGGAGAACGGGTATAAGGAACAGGGTTCGTCCAGGGACTCTTTGATGACCTGCGAGCTTCTGATCATAGATGACCTGGGGTCGGAAATGTCAAATAATTTTACGGATTCACAGCTCTATTCCATCATAAACGAAAGAATAGTAAACCGTCTTTCAACGGTTATTTCAACAAATCTCACACCCAAGATGATACTTGAAAGATACGGGGAAAGGCTTTTTTCACGTTTTATGAAGGAATATGACTTTATAAAACTGATCGGAGACGATATCCGTCTCAAGCTTTAATGCGTCCTTAATGTTGTCCCGTGCCAAATACGGGATCACAAAAAATTAAATATCCTAGGAGGAACTTCAATGTCAACCCAAAACGAATTCCTGGAGACAATCCCGGTAGGAAAGCTGGGGCTTATAGCCCT
>JAEEGL010145521.1_pt1 | contig 11927 bp, 11 predicted proteins | sample 9134231 | NCBI WGS metagenome assembly JAEEGL01 (sample SAMN16246548, study PRJNA631951) | gut metagenome | biome: gut microbiome; feature: rumen; material: fiber-attached | host: Bos | place: Iran: Karaj | collected 2018-10 | reverse complement strand
TGATGCAGCACAGATTGACCTAGTGCTGGAATGGAAGGGCGAACGGACGGACTATCTCTGCGAAATGAAATTCAGCGAGCACGAGTTTGTGATAGACAAACAGTATGAGCGCGAACTGGCGAACAAGATCGATGCGTTCCTGGCCAGCAAGCAGCACAGAAAAACGCACTCGGTTCAACTGGTGATGGTAACCACCGAAGGGGTGCAGCGTGGCGAACACTCGAAGGATGTGAACCAGCAAGTGATACTGAACGATTTGTTCAAGTAAACTGAGAAGAGTTGGAGTTTCTGTGGGAATAATGACTACTTTTGCTGTCAATAGTATATACTTGAAGGTGGGCCCGAAGAGCGTTTGATAAGGCGTATGGTGCCATCTATGGGGTGTAGCTGTTTTTACACCCCCATTTTACGGTTCTAACCAACTGATAAACAAGGGGTGTAAGTGGTTCTTGTGATAAAGCGATTCAAAGCTTTACACCCCAAATTCATGAACTTTACACCCCCAGGTTCACGGCATTTACACCCCCCAAAAAAAGCCCATCTTTCGGATGGGCTTTTCGATTGCAAGGACGGAAACCACTTATTTTTGACCTAGTTTCTTCTCATATCTATCGAAAGAATTTTTGACCGAAGATTTGGTGACGCCTAGTTGCTTGGCAATATAACCTAAGCCGATTTCTTTCCCATCGTCGTCGAATGTATGGCGCCTGGGGTACCATTCGTCAATCTCCTCCTGGGTAAGCCTTCTACGTTCAGGGTGTGTGTTCGTGGATGTAGCGGTTTCTTCGGTTCTAACTTCGTCAAGTTGAGTCTGGGGGAGATAATCAGAGAATTTGGTGAGATATCGTTCCATGCAGTAGTCGGCGATATAGATGGTGAGATCCTTAACGGTCTTGCGCGGTTTCCTCTCCGAAGATATAGGTTCACCTGCAAGCATGTGAAGGACCATGGCGCAATGGAAGGCGATAGAAGCTATGCGCATTCTGACGTTATTGCGACATTCGATTCCATCCTTCCTATAGAGTTCGTATTGCTCAATCAGCCAATCTTGAAGGGCATCGCAGACATAGTCGATGTCAATGTTGTACTCTTTGCATGCAACATCCTTTCCACCATCTGTCTGGAAGCAATACTTTTGCCTCCAAGCATCAATCTGATTTTGCATGTCATCGAGTCTGCCATCGGAGGGGTATTCCACGAAAGGAGGTATGCATCCCACTTCCGGAATAACCGTAAAACATATTCTTGAAGCGGTGCCACCATCAACCTCTTTGTCATTAATAAGCTCGTTGACAGCCTTAGGAGTGCCTGTAAAGGTATAGTTGAAGTAAACATCGAATGATCCACACACACCTCCCGCCGCTTTGTTGTTCGAGTATACAGCCTCGTTGTATAATGCCTTGCGCAAATACTCAAAAGAGAGTCCATTGGCTTTTTTGAAGGTGTTTTCAACGGTTGTGATTTCGCTCTCTATGGCATAGATATGTACGCCTTGGTTGTTTGCCATCACTTCATAAAACTTGGATTGGGAGATGTTTATTCCGGCGGTTTGAATGATGACGTTACCGACATCATTACGATTGAGCTTCGCTTTGTCCAAGGCAATCACCCTGCTGAAGAGACGCTCGTACAGATGAAGCACTTTGCCCTTACCTGAACCTTGAACACCCTCGACAATAACTTGAATACTTGGGGTGTGATTCTGGTCGTCCAGATATTTTGCGCGCACCTTGGAGAAGCAGAGTGCGCCACAAGCGGCAATCAGACTCATCATCATTGCATCTTTGTAGTCGTTAGGGCAGCCGTCAAGAACCGATGCGATGAATGGGATGGAAGAATAGTCGGGCATTGGATGCCTTACGTGGAAGATGTTCATCCATTCTTTGAGGCTTACATTTTTCTTGTCGGGAACAGTTTGGGCGGACTTCGTGGCGGCCTGTCTCATCTCTGCCTTCAGTCTGAGTTCATTCATTCGGATTTCACTCATGGCCTGTTCCCGACGAATGGCGTTGTCGGTGCTGTTGTTATTCTCAGCCATATTGTCCTGACTGGCTTGATGATGTTCTTCGATTTTGTTTCCAGATTTAGCCTTGTCAAGATCAATGGCATCTTGGGTAGCTGCTTTGTGTGCCTTCTGTTGGGTTTTCGATTTGGACTTGTGGAGAAGACCTTTTATCCATAAAATAGTACCAATAAATGCTACTCCAATAGCTGCACCTAGTACTAAACCTTTTAAAGGCTCTTTACCTTTCGACCATACTTTACCCCATGGTCCAGCATATCCAACTTCTTCCATACTGCTGCCTTTTGAACGAGCAGGGGTTTGCCCGCTCTTCTTGTTGATGCTCTTGGGCATCGTTTTACTAAATTTTTTCATTTTACTTTGATTTTGAATTATTTAATGATTTGAAACTTAATGTTCTGCGCTTTCATGTGTCGGCAGACTGGCATGAGCCGGCACCATTGGCTTTGATCTGTAGCGTGAGCCTTCACCCCGACGAGATTGGTTTCATCGGTTCGCAGCGAGTAGATGACCGTGGGGTCGGTGGTGATGATGATGTTCTCCGATGCACACTTTATTATATTAATAAGGTGGTGCGCTGCTGCCGAGGCCTCGTCTTGCGTAAGGCCATAAGCAATGAATTGTCTGTTGTTTTTTTCCATGACTATAATTTATTTAGTATTTGAGTTATTTATACGCGAAAGGATATGCTTGTGCTTTCCGCTAACTCGCAGTAGGTCAAGGGCAAGTTCCGCATCGACAACTATGATGTCGCCAGTCTGGCTGATTGCTTGGTCGATGACACCTGATTGCTTGATGCGTTCGGCAGTACTGATGGAGCAGCCAAAGAGTTTCATTAGCCCGGCAAGGCCATAAACGTATCTCTTAGGCGGAGCAGCTGCCAGGGATTCCAGTTCGTTATCGCGCAAGGCCTGAGTTAGGATAGCCTTGAAGTCGCCAAGGGTAGAGGTTAGAAGCGGTTTGTTTAATAATTCGTCATTCATATTTTGTTTTTATGCGTTTTCTTGTTTTTGGCACCTCAGAATTTGTGAGTGCTTCTATAAATACATTACCAAGCCCTTTTTGACAGAAAAACAATTGAGACAAACCTTTGAGAATTACTATTAGATTTTGATTTTCAGATATTTAAAAAATTGTATTTTTTTTATTCTGTCATGACAATCTGAGTTTTTGTCAAATAATGACACCTAAAATCACCTTATGATGCCCGTTTTCCGAATAGATTCACTATCTTTGTAGCACTAATACTACCCAATTACCGTTGACAAAGAAAATGGAAACTCAAAGTAAACAAACAGCCACCTCCACAAGTCAATCCGAACGACTCTTCTCCGAAGATTCTCAGTTGTCCAATAGCTCAGCTTATTACTTTTTATACTGTGCAATTTGCACAGGAATCAACAAGAAAGACAAGTTGACCGAGAAACAAAAAAACCATATGTTTCGTATGTTGAAAGAAAATCTCGGAATATGCTTTTTGAACTCATTGGTGTTTCCTTTGAGAGCCATGATAAAACAACATGAAATACATTATAATACAGGGGATTATATAAATAGACTTAAGTCATACGGTAAGACTTATGGCTGTATGTCTACACCAGAGGAGGCATTTGATGTGCTGTCTGACCAAAAATCTGAAGTTCGTGACGGCATACTCGCGATGGCTAACAACTATCTTATGCTCAAACAAGCTGTTGACAGCTCGCAAAAGGAACATTTTGTGAACTTATGCAATGAATCCCAACAAGGAATGCCTGATATTCTATTGATATGCGGCTTTCTGCGTGATGAATCTTTGACTCTGATACGTAGAAGTGATATCATACGTGTAACTGATCAAAATGGAATAGAGGTTGATGACAAGGAAACTGCAGAAATTTTCTATCAAGAAATATGCAGCAGAAAGAAGGCCATCCTAAATATTGAGGGGGTGTTGCCATTTTTACATCATTATTCCGGTATTGCGGAAGAAGAACGATATCCTATTCGCAAAGCGATCGCTTTATACAAAAAAACCATGACGACATTTATCGAAGCAATGGACACCTATTCTGGACCCGACATCGACAAAGTAGAAAAACTCCACATAAGGGACAGGGGATTGTTTTATAAGATTACCGTTCCGATATATTTATCAACACTCAAAGAAAAAGGGCAGGATGTTGATTCATTCATTCAGCGATGGGAGAACGACTATGGAAGCGATTCTGCTTGGGTACTAGAAGCAAAAAGGCTTTTCCAAGAATACAGCACCCCAATAGAAAAACCATCTTCTTCAACTGATAAACGTAATGGCAAATCTCAATGCTGGCTAAAAGATGAAGGTCTCCATACGGAAGGAAGCATGGCGAGTTATATTAATGATTGGTGCAAATTCTTAAAGTCAAAACTGGACAAATTTCAGGGCTATGATAAAAATGGCGAAAATAGAATCAAGCTGATTACTAGGATATCGTGCAGCATGATATATGGCGTTTTGGAAGATATAGGATGGGCTAATGAGTATTTGGCGGGGAGATATGGAAAATCCTTTGAATACACCATGTCATTAACATCCTTTGACAAAGACTTTCGAAGACAAGACATGAAGGATTACATGGAGATGATTGCAGCTTTTAAAAAAATCATGACTGCCATAAAAGCCGAAAAAAAGTTTTCCAGACATGACAACATTGAAAAAAGAACAATAAACCGCAGGACTGTTAATGATAATGATATCATTGCCGAGATGCGAACGGAATATGTTTTATTAACCCCAAAAAATAAGTTCTGTGGGGAATTCCTTTCAAATAATTTAATGCCGTTTTTTGAAACTTATCGTCAATTGTTTCATAAAATCAAAGAATCATTGAAAATCAAAAAAATAGAATTCCCTTACGATATAAATGTAAATACACTCTCAGAATATGTCAATCGCTATAATGAAACTACTTCTCAAGATAACGGATCTGTCGATAAGGAGATTCGAGAAATGTTTGATGAATATGAAGTAGCGGAATACGACGATAACGATTATGATGTATAAAAATAACATGGTCAAGCGGTAAACTATTTGAAATTTAGAAAGTGTCAAAACAAGGTATTGTGGGACATTCCATTCCCACACAAAATCAGCATTTTAGGATATCTCAGGGGGTAAAATAGGTGGTAAAATTCTAGAAAAAAGAAAAACCCATTGAAATTCAATGGGTTATCTTCACTTTTTGTGGGAACTGTTGGACTCGAACCAACGACCCCCGCCTTGTAAGGGCGATGCTCTGAACCAACTGAGCTAAGCTCCCGATTCCCTTTTTATGAGGGCATATGGGTCATTTCGCGCTGCAAAAATAGGACTTTTTTCTCTTTTTTCAACCATATTTATGCTTTTTTCATTATTTTTGTAGGCAATACTAATCTAATTCATTTCCATCTCTTCATATGAAGAAATTCAATTTCAACAAGTTAAAAGGATATTTCCCCTTATTGCTGACAGTGTTGGCTTTTCTCATTTGTGTCACTACTTTTGGCGATGTAGGTAACCAAAACCGCTATAATTCTGGCAGCGGAGGTGAAAATATTGGCGGCGATTTCGATTTAGGTGTGCTTATTGGCTGGCTCATCAATTTGTTCATCGAAAGTCCTATATTGGGTTTAATCGTGGTGGTTATTATCATCCTTGTCTATAGCATTATGAAGAAAAAATCCAAAGACCCCACCTATATTAATGAAAGCGTGAACCAACAGGCCGACGCCGACGTCACTATGGATTACACCAGCATCGTAGCCGATGAAATCCATACCATCGACCCAGACTTCTCTTCAGACAAGTTTATCGGATTTGCCAGAGAAGTATTTATGAAAATCCAAGAAGCTTGGACCACCAAGGATTGGAAACCCATCCGTCCGTTTGAAAGCGAGACGCTGTTCAACCAGCACAAGCAGCAATTGGACGAATACATCCGACTGGGCAAAACCAACGTAGTGGAGAAAATTGGCATCAAGCACTGCTCACTGCATTCGTTCCGCCAAGACGGCGACAAGGAAGTGCTCATCGTATGGCTCAATGCCGTAATGCGAGACTATGTCATTGACGATGAGACAAAAAAGGTTTTGGAAAGTGATCCCAACCGCGACTGGTATATGAAATACGAGATGGTTTTCAACCGTAAAGCCGGCCTGAAGACGGATCCTGGCAAAAAAGGCAACACCATCACCAACTGCCCCAACTGCGGCGCTCCGACAGAAATCACCTCTTCGGGACAATGCGCCTATTGTGGCAGTGTCATCACCAATGGCGAACATGATTGGGTTTTGACGGATATTCATTCTAGGAGTTGAGAGTTATTGAGGTATGAAGTAGGAGGTATGAGGTTTGAGGTTTGAGTTGGGAGTTGTGAGTTGTCGCTTTGCGTCATTGCGAGGCACGAAGCAATCCAGAGGGTGAGTTGAAAGTTGAAAGTTAGGAGTTATCAGTAAGAAGTTAAATCTTTGAATTTTTGAATCTTTGAATTTTAAATCTTGAAATCTTGAAATTATAAACAATTAAACAATAAACAATAAAACAAAACACACTATGGGACTTATTAAAGCAATAGCAGGCTCTATCGGGGGCACCTTGAGCGACCAATGGTTAGACCTCATCAAATGTGACAATATGGATATGGACACCCTGATGGTGAAGCAAACCACCACGTCGGGACAAATCTCCAAGAACAGCCGCGTCATCGTTGCACCCGGTCAGGTAGCGGTCATTTACGATAGCGGTGTCGTGCTCGATGCCACTGCTGAAGAAGGCGTCTATACCTTCGACAAATCCTCATCGCCTTCGTTCTTTGCAGGCGAATTCGGTCCGGTCTTCAAAGAAATGTGGCAACGTTTCACCTATGGCGGGACACCCGCAAAGGAGCAGGCCGTGTTCTACTTCAATGCCAAGGAAATCCTCGATAACAAGTTTGGAACAGCAACGCCCGTTCCGTTCCAAGACTGGTCACACGCTATTCCCAACCAGATGACCAACTCGCTGATGCCTATGGGTGTCAACGTACGTTGCTATGGCAAATACACCTTCCGTTTGGACGATATGGGCATCTTTATGCGCAACCATGCCGGCACTGCCAACATCATCCGCAAGGGCGACATCACCGAGCAGATGCGTAGCGAGGTGATGGCTTCTTTCCAAAACGTACTCAATGAGATGGGCAATAGTAACCACCGGGTACCTGTCCTCGAACTGCCGAGTTATACCGATGAGATTAAGCAAGCTATGGACGAGAAGGTCTTCGACGAGCCCATCCGTGCCCGTGGTGTGCGTCTGGTCAGTTTCACCATCGAGTCGGTCTCGTTGGACGATGCCAGCCAGAAGAAAATTGACCGCTACGAATACAGCACCAACAATATGATGCAGCAAGGCAAGATTATTGATGTGATGGAAACCGCTGCAGGTAATGAAAATGGTGCGATGGGCGGCTTTATGGGCGTTGGTATGGCCAATATGGGCTCTGGAGGTATGACGGGCAGCACTATGCAAAACGCATGGAACGGCCAAAGCCAACAGGCCAACTATGACCCATACAACCAACAGCAAGCTAAAGGCGTTCCTTGCCCGAAATGTGGTACAATAATCACCGGCAAGTTCTGTCCTGAATGTGGCACACCCGCTCCAGCTCCCAAGAAAATGATGAAATGCCCGAAATGCGGCACGGAAAGCAACGGGAAATTCTGCCCTGAATGCGGCACACCCTTAGTAGCCGTTGGACCGAAGAGATGTCCCAATTGCGGCACTGAAGTGACAGGAAAGTTCTGCCCCGAGTGCGGTACACCTGTGGAATAAACAAAAAAATGTAGAGACGTGCCATCGCGCGTCTCTACATTGTGTCCATTCAGAGCGAATAACGGGGTTCGAACCCGCGACCCTCAGCTTGGGAAGCTGATGCTCTACCAACTGAGCTACATTCGCGTTTATCGGCTGCAAAAATACAGAAATTTGTCATTCTGCAAACATAAAACATAATTTTTTCGACTGCCACAAATCGAAAAATTCGATAAAGCGAAGCAAATCAATGTGACAGTCCATACGATTCACAACTGAACAACAAACAACTACCAACTGAAAATCATGCCTACTATCACCCAAAAAGAAGAACAAATCATCAGAAGCAGTTTCCATCCCAAATCATGGAACGATATCAAGACCCACGACTCATGGTCGGTTTTCAAGATTATGGCCGAGTTCGTGGAAGGTATGGAAAAGCTTTCGCATATGGGGCCATGCGTGGCCATATTCGGTTCGGCACGTACCCAACCTGGCGACAAATACTACGAGATGGCTGTTGACATCGCCAAGAAACTCGCTGATTTCGGGTTCGGCATCATCACGGGCGGCGGCCCAGGTATCATGGAAGCCGGCAACAAAGGCGCTTATGAAGGCGGTGCCACCAGCGTGGGACTGAACATCACCCTACCCTTCGAGCAACATTTCAACCCTTACATTGACCACGGCAAATCCATCAATTTTGACTATTTCTTTGTCCGCAAGACCATCTTTATGCGCTATGCCCAAGGCTACATCGCCATGCCTGGAGGCTTTGGCACGCTCGATGAACTCTCTGAGGCCATAACCCTTATCCAAACCAACAAAATGGTGGACTTCCCTGTCGTACTCGTCGGTAAAGAATTCTGGGAAGGCCTCATCGACTGGTTCCGTAAGACCCTACTCGAAAACAAGATGATCAAAGAGGACGATTTCGAGATTTTCCACATCGTTGACACCGCCGACGAGGCTGTCGATGTCATCACAGACTTTTATAAGAAATACGCTATCAAGCCTAACTTCTAATTATGCGACGCTACATTGAAGTTCCGCTACAACTACTTGACATTGAAGGAGAAGGCTTCCATATTATGGTTCAGGGACTGATTCATAGTAAGGAAGCCCATTTCCTCATTGACACGGGTGCCTCACGCTCAGTCTTCGACCCCAAAACCATTTCCACCTTCATCGAGGGCTTGACCTTTGAGAAAAAAGAAGGCCTAACCGCCGGTGTAGGCAGTTCCGACTTGGAGAGCGCAACATTCAAAATTGATATTTTTTCATTAGGAGAATTGGAAATTCATAATTATGAGGCCGTCGCTTTGGACTTGGAGAACATCCATGAAATGTATGGCAAGCTCGGCCTACCCCGCATTGACGGCATTATTGGCGGGGATTTGCTGAAACGGCACAAAGCCGTCATTAATTATAGGAACAAAAAACTACGATTGACGCCGTAAGAGGCTATTCCTCCCCTTCCTTGCCTTCAGGCTCTTTCATTAATATTTCGGGCTCATCCTCTTCGGCTTCCTTTACATACTTGGAGTCCAAACACAATCTGAACCCTCCAAAAGAGTTCTTCAATTCGGGCAGGCGTTTGCCACGCCACGACACACGACACGAGGTCTTAGGCAGTTGCCATGCGCCACCACGTATGATATACATTTCTCCATCTTTTCCTAGTTTTGTGTTGCGCTCAGCATCAAAAAAACGGTATTTCGTTGAGCACCACTCCCACACGTTGCCACTCATATCATAGATTCCCAACTCATTGGCAGCCCGTTTTTTTACCTTCTTCAGCTTTGAAGCATTCCCATTGTGCCAGGCCACACGGTCCACTTCGTCACTGCCGCTGTAAATATACCCTCGCGAATATGCCCCGCCACGTGCTGCATATTCCCATTCCTCCTCTGTCGGTAACCGGAAATGCATCCCTGAAATGCTGTCGATGCGCCTCAGAAACTCTTGAACCTCAAAATAGTTGACATTGGTCACCGGACGTTTCGGGCATTTCTTTACGCTTGGATTGTAGCCCATCACGGCTTTCCAAAGTTTCTGGGTTACCTCAGTCTGGCCGATATAGTAATCCTCGCGCATTTGCACATAATGCACCGGCAATTCGTCAGTTTGCGAATAGCGGTCGTAGTTGAACTCGGCAGTGTCTTTATGCTGTGCGCCCATCCAAAAGCCGCCTTTCTCAACGCGCACCATATTGAAAGACACCTTGTTGACCCGATAGGAAGCAGGTGCTGGAAGCGTATCTTGGGCAAAAACCTGCGATTGCATCAAAAACAGCAAACCCAAAAACAGAAAAACTCTTTTCATTATTCCAAAATTTGAAGGCAAAAATAGTAAGTTTTGATTTAAAATTCAAAATTTAAAATTCAAAATTCCGCATTCCATATTAGCTTCGCTGAATCTGCGATTTCAACATTAAACCTTCTACATTCAAAAAATTCCACTATCTTTGCGCAAAATTAAAAATGATGCCAAGAATACTTATTATCGACGACGAGGCCCCTATCCGCCGCGTGCTGCGCGACATCCTCGAAAACGAAAGCTATCAAGTGGACGATGCCGCAACGGGCATGGAAGCCCTGCAACATATCAAGGAGCAAGACTTTGATGCAGTTTTCTGCGACATCAAAATGCCCGAGATGGACGGCATTGAGACGCTGGAAGCTATCCGCAAAGAGTCGGACGTGCCCGTCATTATGCTCTCAGGCCACGGCACCATCGAAACAGCTGTCGAGGCCATCAAGAAAGGTGCTTTCGACTTCATCCCCAAGCCACCCGACCTGAACCGTCTTCTTATCACTTTGCGAAACGCCTTGGACAAGAAGAACTTGTCCACCGAGAACAAGGTGCTCAAGAAAGCCGTGAAGATCCAAAACCAGATGATTGGCGAGTCGGCACCGATGCTTGAAGTGAAGGATATGATCGAAAAGGTAGCCCCTACCAATGCCCGCGTTCTCATCACGGGTGAAAACGGCACTGGCAAAGAACTCGTGGCCCGACAGTTGCACGACCTCAGTGCGAGAAGTAGCGGACCATTCATTGAGGTTAACTGCGCAGCCATTCCATCGGAATTGATAGAAAGCCAGTTGTTTGGTCATGAAAAAGGCTCTTTTACCTCAGCCATCAAACAGAAAAAGGGCGACTTTGAACTGGCCGATGGTGGCACGCTGTTCTTGGACGAAATCGGTGACATGAGCCTTCCGGCTCAGGCCAAGGTGTTGCGTGCCTTGCAGGAGAACAAGATTGTGCGAGTAGGCGGTGAGAAGGAAATCAATGTCAATGTCCGTATTCTAGCAGCCACCAACAAAAACTTGAAAACGGAAATAGAGAAAGGCAACTTCCGCGAAGACCTCTATCACCGCTTGAGTGTCGTCGTCATCCAAGTTCCGCCCTTGCGCGAACGAAAGGATGACATTCCGTTGCTGGTTAACAGCTTTGTGGGAACCATTGCACAAGATATGGGCAGGCCTGTTCCCACTTTCGATGCCGATGCTTTGGAAGCGCTACAGCAATACCAATGGACAGGCAACATTCGTGAGTTGCACAACATCGTAGAGCGCTTGGCCATCTTTTGCGGCGACACCATCACTAAGGAAGATGTGTTGCGGTTCGGGAACCCGCTAAATTGATAGTAATGTTTCCATTCGACCTTCTATGTCATTCCAGCAGAAGCATATGCGATGTTTGGAATCTATAGAAGGTCGGGCAGCTACTATTGACGGCTTTTGGATGCATAGATTCCCGCCTCCCCACGTCCTTAGCAGGAATGACATACACTCAAAAGCCTGCATAATGAAAAACTTTTTCTTGAGACCCTTGCGGCATATTGAAATTAGCTGTACTTTTGCAGTCCGTTCTTTGAGGATGATTGTTCATCACCGAAACCTGTTGGGAAACTAATGAAGTAGCGACTGCCACGATGTGACAGCCCTACAAACTCAAAACTCTCAACACTAGACTCTAAACTAAAAAGGGGATGTATGGTTTTGACAGCAAGATGAATTGTCATGTAAGCATGTCGAGCCTCGCAGTGACGCTCGTAAATCTTGACTGCAAAAAATTAATTGGCGAAAACAACTACGCTCTCGCTGCCTGATT
>JAEEGL016146269.1_pt1 | contig 11928 bp, 8 predicted proteins | sample 9134231 | NCBI WGS metagenome assembly JAEEGL01 (sample SAMN16246548, study PRJNA631951) | gut metagenome | biome: gut microbiome; feature: rumen; material: fiber-attached | host: Bos | place: Iran: Karaj | collected 2018-10 | reverse complement strand
GGGCCTTACGGGCATCGTAATTTTCGTGGACGCAGTTCCATACTCGGTATGCGCCGGTTTTAATCTCAATGAAGAAACCGTCGACTGTGTAATACAGAAAAACAGGGGCAGCCAGCAGGGGCTCACCTATTATCTGAGGCAGGAATACGCCAGATTCCAGCCCCCTGCCGTGAAATTCTTCAACTGGGAGGAAGACCTAGGAATCGAAGGGCTAAGGAGGGCCAAGCAGCTCATGCGCCCCAGCAGTATGATCACAATGTTCACAGGCCGGTCAAATGAAAAATAAAACACAAGTATCCAACTTCACAAATCAAATGTTCATAAGGCAGTACACACCTGTCCTTATATCCGCCTTTGTCTTTTCCATAGCAGATATGGCCGACGCTTTGGTTGTAGGCAACAGGATGGGCACTCTTGGTCTTGCGGCCATAGCCTTTGCCGTTCCGGTCTACATGTTCTTTAACGTGATCATGCATTCCTTCGGCCTTGGAGGCTCCATCGAGTTTGCCAAGAAGATGGCCAAGGGAAAAGAGGAAGAGGCCAGGAGCTCTTTTCATGGAGTACTTGTAACCCTCATTGTAATTTCGGTGCTGATCGCGGTTCTGGGCAATCTTTTCATTGATCCCGTGCTGGTAGCACTGGGCGTTTCACCCTCCATGCCACAGCTCTTCCAAGCGTCAAAGACGTATTTACAGCTCATCATAACGGCTGCACCATTTTTCTTTTTTGATTATGGAATGGGCTACTATCTTCGAAATGATGATATGGAAAAAGAGGCTTCCATCTGCTCCGGGATTGGAAATGTTCTGGACTTTTCACTGAACGTCATCCTGGTCCTCATCTTCAATATGGGCGTTGCGGGAGCCGGAATAGCAACCTTTGTGGGAGTTGCCGTCAGCAGCATAATAGAGATCATCTTCATGTGTCAGAAGAGATCTCACCTGAAGATTCTGCCGCTCAAACCTGATTTTTCCAGAGTATTCGCCTGTTACAAGACGGGCCTTGCTTCCTGTATCAGCTACATTTATTCATTTGTTTTCATATGGCTTGGCAATAATGCCATCATAAGACTTGCCGGCGAGATGGGCGTGGCAGTGTTTGATATCGTTCAGAATATCAGCAACCTGATGCTATACATATTCAATGCAGTGGCCATGGCGTCACAGCCCATAATCAGCACATATGAAGGCGAGTGTAACTATGACGAATGCGACAGACTGCAGATTTTAGCAATTAAGACCGTTTCCATCAGCGCTGCAATTCTCACACTGCTCACTGCTCTTTTTGCCCCATATATCTGCAAATTGTTTGGAGTATTTGATGAGGCGGCTGTGACCTATGGCAGTTACGCTCTCAGAGTCTTTTGCATATGTATGTTGTTTGCAGGGCTTAACCTCATTATCTCCAACTACTTTACCGCCAGGAATATTATCTTTCCCGCTTTCCTCATCTCCACATTAAGAGGAATTGCCATCATCATTCCTGTGGCCCTGATATGCATTTTACTGGGCAAGACTGCTTTCTGGTTCGTCTACCCGATAACAGAAATAGTTACCTTTGTCATACTGATGTTTTACCTTAAATTCTATTACAATAATTCCGCCAGGGTCAAAAAGGAGAAGCCTGTGCGAATCGAGGACGATCGCATCTTCAAGACGACTCTGGGAAGCGATATAACCAAGCTTGGCCCCGCTGTTCAAGAGATAGAGGCATTCTGTGAGAAGTGGGAAGCCAGCATGAAGCAGCAATACTACGTCCAGATGACCGTTGAAGAAATGTGCTCAGCAATAATACAGAACGGATTTAAAAAAGATGACCCCTCCCAGAACTGGGAGATCGACCTGACTCTGGTGGCCATGGAAGACCATGAATTTTCTCTCCATATAAGGGACAACGCTACAAGTTTCAACCCATTTGACATGAGCAAAAAATCTCTGGACGACATGGAAGATTCGGACAGCGATTTTAATGCTCTCGGAATGGATGTTATCAAACAAAAAGCCAAGGACTTTTATTACAGACGTTATCAGGGATTCAATACAATGGTGGTGATGATATGAAGAAAGTCAAAAAAATATCTCTCGGTTTCAAGACAGTAATAGGAATCTGCTTTATGGTCATTACCCTGAGCCTCCTCGTATGGGTAATAACCAGGACAATATTCGACAGCGCCATAGACGCGGAATATGAAAAGAATGTTACCAATCTGGCAGAAACTGTCGGCATCAGCATAGACGTCGACAAGGCCATTTTGCTAAAAGACGAGGTTCTTGGAATATTCAAATCCGTCCCAAACAAGGTGGGCACAGAATATTCCGGAACTGCAGAATATAACGAATATATAAAAAACTATGAAGGCATTCTGGAAGAAGATGCTTTCAAAGAGCTGCAACATACCCTCAACACCATCAGGGAAGCCAACGAAGTTGAATCCATATACATCATATATGTGGACCCTGAAGAGAGAAAATCCATATACATTGTTGATGGTTCGGAAGTACCCTGTCATCCCGGAGACTTCGACCCGCTATATGCCAGCAACGAACACATTTTGACAGATCCCGAAGCAGGTTTTCCTGCCTATGTTACCAACACCCCTGAGTACGGTTGGCTGGTTTCTGCCGGAGCGCCAATTTATGACAGCCAGGGAAAGGTCTTTGCCTACAGCTTTGTGGACATGTCAATGAATGACATCAAGAGAACAGAGCAGAACTTCGGTATTCTTCTGATGATTGCCACAATAGTTTTTGCAACGATCATCAGCATTATCTATATCTTCATCATAAGAAACATGATCGTCAGCCCTATAAATCAGCTCTCTAAGGCAGCTATTACTTACGTTGGCAACGAGAGTGACACAGCCTTTGGAGACATTGATATCCATACAGGTGATGAGATTGAGAATCTGGCCGATGCCATGAAGCGCATGGAACAGGACATCAAGGATTACATCTATCACCTTACAGCTGTTACAGCGGAAAAAGAGAGAATTGGCGCGGAATTGAATGTCGCAACTCAGATCCAGGCCGACATGCTGCCAAGGATATTCCCGACCTTCTCGGATATTAAAGAGTATGAACTCTATGCCTCCATGGATCCCGCCAAGGAAGTTGGAGGAGATTTCTATGACTTCTTTATCATCGACGAAGATCATCTTGGACTTGTGGTTGCCGACGTTTCAGGAAAGGGTGTACCTGCTGCCCTGTTCATGGTGATCGCCAAGACCCTGATCAAGAACCGCGCAATGATGGGCGGCTCACCTTCAGAAGTCCTGAGCTATGCCAACGAACAGCTCTGTGAAAACAACGAGGCTGAGCTCTTTGTAACCGTATGGTTCGCCATCTTAAATGTAAAAACCGGCAAGGGCGTTGCCGCCAATGCCGGACATGAGCACCCTGCCCTGAGAAGAGCTGGGGGCGAATTTGAGCTTGTTGTATACAAGCACTCAGTAGCTGTAGCCACCATGGAAGGAGTAAGGTTCAGAGAGCATGAGTTTGAACTCCACCACGGCGACACACTCTTCTGCTACACCGACGGCGTCACCGAGGCCACTGACAAAGACAACCAGCTCTTTGGAAACGACAGGCTCATTGAAGCCCTCAACAAAGATCCCGATGCTGCTCCGGAGGAGATCTGCAATAACGTAAAGAATTCAATTTCAGAGTTTGTAGGGCAGGCCCCTCAGTTCGACGACATCACAACTCTGTGTATCAAATTCAACTGATAAAACGGCATAATTCAGGCCGGGCATACATTTTCTGAAATGTTTGCCCGGCCTTTTTTGATCATTCACTCCTCAAAGTACTTATCATATACCACCATAAGATCTGAGGTGGTGACGTTCTCATCTTCTACCAGCGTGATGCTGTCCCACAGTTTTTCATTGAGTTCTTTTTTCAATGTGGCAACAAAGGCGTCATACTGAGCACCGAAGACTTCTCTTTTCCTCTCGGCTACAATCTTCTCTTTGTTGGCCTCGGTCTCCTCACGGTTAAAGGTGCTGACGCACTTGAGGATAACATAACCGTCCAACGTTTCCACTATGCCGCTGACCTCGTCATTACCAAGATTGAATGCTGCATTCTCATAGGCCTCGTCCATATCTCCTTTGCCAAAAGAGATTATTCCCTCGTCAGCTTCATTGAACTGTGCCATCACCTCGTCGAAGCTGCTGCCACTATTTAACCTGCGCATAACCTCATTGGCTTTTGAGCGGGCGACCCTCTTTTCACTGTCGTCGAAATCCACTCTTTCTCCCGTGGCATTGATCTCGTAGGTCTTGATCAGGATCTGCTCCACTGTGATGGTTCTGGCTTCGTCGTCGCTTATCTCGGGGTTGATGTCCTTGATCAGGAAATCGTACAACTTATCAGCAAGAGCCTGCTCGGTATAGATAAGAACAATATCCTCAAGGGTCACATTGTTCATTGCCTGTTTATCAGCATTGGAGAGTCCCTTATAGTATTCCTGGGCTGCTGCCTCAACCGTGGCCAGTTCTTCCTCCTCCAGTACAATCTCTTTTTCTGTCGCCAGAAGATTCATGACCTTTATCTGAGCCACCTTGGCAAGTACCGATTCTTTCAGTCTGTCCTCCACTGTGCCGCTGTCTGTCTCGGCTTTCCAAATGTCTTTTCCGAAGGTTACCTCATAGCCTTCCTGGGTGTTCACCAGATATACCAGAATCTCCGTCAGGGAGCAGGTGGTGTCCTCGATCCTGAAGACCTCATTGTCGGAAAAGCCCGTGGTAAAGACGATTTTCCTGTCCAGGTCCTCCATGCTGCAGCCACTAAGAAGAGAGCATGCGCAAACCAATGCGACTATGAAATTAAGATATCTCATTCTAAACTTCTTAATGCTCATATTCCTTGATATTTCCAATCATATGATGATTAAAGATTTTTGATGATGCTCCTTGCTACACAGAGTCCGTTGGCACTGGCCTGCTGAAGTCCTCTTGTGACTCCCGCGCCGTCGCCTATGGCACGAAGTCCCTTGATGCTGGTCTCGAAGTCCTTGTTGACGATAACTTTATTGGAGTAGAACTTTACCTCGACGCCATAGAGAAGGGTCTCGTCCGAAGCAAGTCCCGGAGTTACCTTGTCCAGTGCCTGGATCATCTCGTCCAGATCCACCATTATCCTGTGAGGGAATACCAGGGAAAGATCTCCCGGTACCGCATCCTTCAAAGTGGGGATCAGATTATTTCTGCAGAGACGCTCTTCAGTTGTCCTTCTGCCCCTCTTGAAATCGCCGTAGGTCTGTACCAGGATCTTGCCACCACAGAGCATGTTGGAGAGCTCTGCAATCTTCCTGCCGTAATCAATGGGTGTCTTAAAGGGTTTGGTGAAGTTCTTGGATACAAGAAGCGCAAAGTTGGTGTTGTTTGTCTTGTACTCTTTTCCCTTATATGCATGTCCGTTGACTACTGCAAGGCCATTCTCATAATACTCAGTGGCCACCTCTCCCGAAGGATTGGTGCAGAAAGTACGAACTTTATCGTCGAAAGTTGGTGTGTGGTAGATGAGTTTGGCTTCGTACAGATTCTCATTGAGAAACTGCATTATCTCGTCCCTGACTTCAACTCTTACTCCCACATCCACAGTGCCGGGCTTGGTCTCAATGCCGATCTCCTCGCACTTACCACTGAACCAGTCGGCTCCTTCACGACCCACGGCGCTTACAATCTCTTTTGCATAATAAGTCTCATCCTTGTCCGTGGTAACGCCCTTGGCCACTCCATCCTCTACGATGATATCAGTTACCATTGTGTTGAACTCTATAGTTACGCCCTTGGAAAGGATGTGCTCCTGAAGCCTTGTATAAATCTTGTAGCCCTCTTCTGTTCCCAGGTGCCTGATTGGACATTCCACCAACTTAAGATTGGCGTTGATGGCTTTTTTTCTTATCTCTCGAAGCTCAGCCTCCTTGTCTATTCCGTAGACATTCTTGTCCGCCCCAAAAGAAATGTATATCTCGTCAGACTCATGGATCAGCTTGGTAGCCTCATCATATCCCAAAATCTCTGGCAGTGTTCCGCCAACATCCGGCGAGAGCGAAAGCTTGCCATCGGAGAATGCACCTGCCCCTGCAAATCCTGTAGTAATAGAGCACGGCTTACATCCTGCACAGGTCCTGGTAATTCGCTTCGGGCAATTCCTCTTTTCAATAGAACGCCCCTTCTCTATCATAAGCACCTTCAGATCCGGCCGCTTCTCCATGAGCTCGTAAGCACAAAAAATTCCTCCCGGACCTGCTCCTATAATGATAACGTCATAATTATCTGCCATTAAAAACCTCCTGAAAAACATTAAACAATCGCGTGACAATGACTGAAGATTGATTGAAGGACCTTATTGGCTGAAGATCGATTGAAGTACTTCATGTCATTCATTTCGCTGTTCTCCTGTCACTTAACCATTATATCAGTATTTCAAGGCGAATACAGTATTACTTGATAATTATTAGACAAGATAGCTTTGGACTTTTTTTGATTTTCAACAAGTGCTTTTTAATTTCCTACAATGGCTTAATCAATATACATATAGCTTGTTTCAGGCTCTACCTATAGATTTTTTTCGCTTTCTTCCTCACTGCTCTGACATCAAGCGGTCTGTCATGTGTCTCTATACTTATTATTAAATTCTCTCCGATAGTAAGTCCATTTTCTTCATAATCCATAAGTTTTAAAAGATTCCTGACAGCATACGCTCCATCATCTGCCTTTCCTAGATGTTCCCAGTAAATAGTCCTGTTATTTTTCACATTTAAAGTCGCAAAGTCAGGGTATAATGATTTACCACACTTCAATTTATATTCGGGCTCATAAACGTATGGAATCCCATTGCTGTGAAAGAAATCAGCAATTATTTTCTCAGACTTGGATCTCACCAGTTCACCTCTCATAGTTTGAAATTCATATTTCTTTTCATATGAATTCGCATCCCAATTAAAGCTTTTATACCAGTTATTGATCTGCATTTCCTCTGTTGGTTTGATTGGATTTATCAGTTTTTTCCTTCCGTCGCATAGTTTCTCATACATCTCATCTATTTTTCCAACATCGTAGCTATTATTGAATTTTTCCAGCCTTTTCCGCATATTTATCAGCTCTTTATAGATTTTCTCATCATAATCACGCTGGATTAGCATTCTTATCTTTTCCTTTTCGTATGCTGGAAGGTAGACCTCTTTTTCCTCCCCCTCTTTCCTAAATCTGTATTGAGCGCAGCCGTTACAGGTGCTCACCCTGATATTTCCCTTTTCAAGCCCCTTGTACGCCTTGAGGTTTTCGGCAGCGATTTTCTCGAGCTTCATCAGCTCTTTTTGCTGCTGTTCAAGGCATTTCTTATAATTTATCAACTTCATTCCTCCCTTTTCTCTTCCCTCTTGTCATTTAATAAGTTTAGAAGTCAATTTTCTCTTTCTTCTTGTCATTCAAAAACTTTGAAGTTATTTTTCTCTTTTTCTTTATCATTCTCAAGATTCGGAGTTAAACATCACTACTGTCATGGCATAATTTACATCCTTTTTAGACATTTTTTGATTTTGCCTATGTTACTAATTTATCAATACATCCCGATTTTATTTTTTCCTCGTTCGGATGTAACAGCACAAATGAATAATAAATGTTTATATCTGTATCCCTTCAGATAATACGGGCAATCTTTTACTTCCTGAAAAATGACAGTAATTCTTTCCTTGCCAAACACTGAAAACTCAAGAATCGTATGTGCTTGTTACATCTTTTTGTTAAAAAAATGGAATTTAGCCGCAGTCACAGAAATTGTCTGTAGCTCTTTTGAACAAAATTGAATTTTAGATGTAAATTCTGCTTGCAAAAGCCAATGCTCAAGTATTATCAACACTAAGCTTACAAAATGCAATGCGTATCCTAAATACTACCTCATCATAAGCCTAAAGTAAAGGAAAAGATTGCGCTCCAACATCTTCAAATACCCATTTTACTGAAAAAGGTGTATAATTTAATAATAAACCGTTATCTTACTATTCATGCTGACGTCCAGAACATGTCAACGTTGTGGAAAACGGTCTTAATAGAGGAGGAGAAAAAGATGAGAGGGATTTCAAACAAACTATCGGCTATCAGGAAATCAGTCACGGCCGCATTAGCATCTGTGCTTATCGCGGTAGTTGGTCTGATACTGTTACTACCGATGAAGGCGCAGGCTTCAGGATTTGATCCTGTATACTATGCGCAGAAGTATCCGGATGTTGTAGCAGTGGTGGGGGACTCACAACAGGCGCTGATCAATCATTATCTGACCTTTGGAATCGGGGAAGGAAGGTTCCAGAATGCTGAGGAAGAGGAGGCAGGGACTCCGCTGAACACTTATGTGGATGTTGATATTCCTAACCAGACAGTCACATATATTCTTAACGGTGAAGCCGTTCTCTCAAGTGCATGTGTCACAGGGTGTGTTAACAAAAACAGATCTACTCCCACCGGAGTATTTGCAGTTTATGGTCATAGAAAAGGAACCTACCTGACAGGTCCCACCTGGAAAAACTGGGTTGACTACTGGATGCCCTTCGCAGGAGGATGCGGACTTCATGATGCCACCTGGAGAAGCAACTTTGGAGGCGAAATCTACAAGACCAACGGCTCACACGGATGTGTCAATCTTCCGCATGATGTGGCTGAGCAGCTATTTGATATGATCAATATCGGTACGGTTGTAATAGTTCATTAAAAAGACATCACGACTAAGAGGGTTTTACCTTCGATAGCGGATTTTATCAACTAATGAAAAGAAAAGCGATCAGGCTCAATGAGATTTTCAATAGAGCCTGATCGTTTTTTACTGATCTCAGTTATTAAAATATGTCTATTGCTATATTTATTATCACTTTATGCTCATGCTGTTTAATATCCTGTCAGCTGCAGTTCCTTCTTCTACATCCAAAAATTTCATTGCGATGGACACTGCTCTCTTATCATCAATCTGCGCTATATACTGGGTCCACTCATATCCCATTTGAGTTCAGTCTTTTCACCGTCGCTGTTCAGGCAACCGGATCCGTCTTCGGCAAACTCCGCATACATATATATCCCGTACGCCCTCTTTTTCATCGCCTCCATAACACTTTACTCCTATTTTTTCTCGCCCACATACTCTTCATTGAACGAAGTCTTATGATTAATTATAAACTTATTTTCCGCAAAAGAAATCATATAGTAAAATAGATGCAAGCGTACAAAAGAATCGATCTGGAGATTTGTAATGTCCCGAATAATCTTTCATGTAGATGTAAATTCAGCATTTCTATCCTGGACCGCGGTGAAGCGCCTCAAGGATGATCCCGGCTCTGTTGACCTTAGGACCATCCCTTCTGTCGTGGGAGGCGATATAAAGACACGACACGGTATAGTAACAGCGAAATCTATTCCCGCCAAAAAGTATGGAATTCAGACTGCAGAGCCCATAACAAGCGCACTTCAAAAATGCCCTAACCTTGTGATCGTTCCATCGGATTTTGCGACCTACCGGGAGTATTCCCATGGATTCATTGAAATCCTCAGGAGCTATTCCGAGATTCTTGAGCAGGTGTCAATTGATGAGGCGTTTCTGGACGTGACTGACCTTCGAAGTTCTTACCCATCAGATGACTTTCCTCTCAATATCTCAACAAGCATCCGGGATGAAATAAGGAACACTCTGGGCTTCACAGTGAATGTCGGCATTTCCACCAACAAGCTTTTGGCCAAGATGGCAAGCGACTTCACCAAGCCCGATAAGACTCACACTCTGTATCCTGATCAGATCAGGGAAAAGATGTGGCCCCTGGATATCGGGGATCTGTTTGGATGCGGAAAAAAGACCGCTGAAAAGCTCAGGGCAGTCGGCATAAGAACCATCGGAGAAGCCGCCCAAAGCGATGAGCAGTTACTGATTTCAATCCTGGGTGAAAAAACCGGCGAGTACATTCATCAAAGCGCCAATGGAATAAGTTCTGACTTCGTGTGCCCTGTCAGAGATGATCCCAAGAGCTATTCAAATGAAACAACCACAAAAAATGACATTACTACAGATAATTACATATCTGATCTCCCGCCCATAGTCAGATACCTGTCAGACAAGGTGTCACAGCGTCTGAAAAAAGACTCCGTCTACGGCTTAGTGGTCAGCGTCCAGGTTAAGACTTCTGAATTCAAGCGCTATTCGCGGCAGATCAAACTGTCTCAGTCCACCAACGATGCTGATGTTATCTATGACAACGCCATGTCGCTTCTCAGCGCTCTCCTCACCGGGGAAAAAGGTCTTTTCCAGGACAATACAAAGATCAGGCTGGTGGGCGTAGGAATTGATCACCTGGACAAAGGAGAATACAGGCAGGAAAACCTCTTTGACTGGATGACCACAGGAAAAGAGGAACTCCGGCTTGAAAAGCAGAAAAAAGAAAAAGAAGATAAACTCGAGAGAATGGAAAAAACCCTCCGCGACAAATTCGGCGAAGGGGTCATACATAAAGGTACTTCACAGAAATAGCACACTTTCGCAATGTGCCGAAATCATAAATAAAGGTCTGTGCAATGCGCACAGGCCTCATTTTACTTAGCGACTGCTGCTCCTATATTGAACAGGTGTCATTCCATATTTCTTTTTAAAGAGTCTGTTGAAGTGCTCCACGTTCTGATACCCAGCTGCCTCAGCTACCTTCTCAACCTTCATATTGCCGTTTCGAAGAAGTGTGCTGGCCTTGTTCAGACGGATCCTCTTCACGTTCTCACCGAATGTCATGCCGGATTTCTCCTTGATGTACTTGGAGAGGTAAGGCTTTGAAAGGTAGAACTGGCTTGAAAGGTCATCCAGGGTTACTGTCAGGTAATTCTCCTGAATGTAATTGATGATGGAATTGATCCGCTCATCCTTGATATCTTTTACATTCTTGACCGCATCTATCTGGTTGACAGCGATTACCAGGGCTCCAATGGAGGACTTGATGATATCCTCGTCAATACCAACGCCCCAGAACTTCTGTCCGTTGTAGGTGATTCCAACATACGTGCAGGCCTTGGAGGATGACCCTCTTGAAAGGGCGTGCTCCTCGTAAGTAGAGAGCTCATAACTTACGTTGAAGTACTGCTTGATAGCGTTGCTGACAGCATCTAGACGACCGTTTCCGTTTGCCTCAACAATGTGCTCCTTGTCGCCGTGACTGATGGTAACTTCTGCAAGAATTCCGTCAATCTGTTTAAAGTGAACTGCAGGTACTCTGAATACGTTGTCGTTGTGAACGTATTTGTCTTCGAAGATCTGGTAGATTCTTGCTGGTGAAAGCTCTGCATGCTCCCTGTCGGAGATGTCCTTGATGGTGTAGCTGATGTCTGCCTGCATTTCCTTAGGAACCATCATGCCGTAGTTGGTCTTGAGGATGTAGCTTACGCCGCCTTTTCCGGACTGGCTGTTGATTCTGATAACGTCACCGTCATACTCTCTTCCGAGATCCTTTGGATCGATGGGAAGATAAGGAACGCTCCAGATGCCGTTGTCCTTCTTCTGGTCGTGCCATGAGAAGCCCTTGGAAATAGCATCCTGATGTGAACCGGAGAAAGCAGTAAAGACAAGCTGCCCTGCATAAGGCTGTCTCTCATATATATGCATTCTGGTGAGGCGCTCATAGGTTTCGCCCACTTCTGATATATGGCTGAAATCCAGTCCCGGATCAACGCCGTGGGAGTACATGTTGATGGCCAGTGTAACGATATCAACGTTACCGGTTCTCTCACCGTTTCCGAAAAGAGTTCCCTCTATTCTGTCTGCACCTGCAAGGCATCCCAGCTCAGCATCACTGACACCTGAACCTCTGTCGTTGTGAGGGTGAAGTGAGAGAGTTACTGCCTCGCGGTGCTTTACGTTCTTGCTTATGTATTCAACCTGCGTTGCAAATACGTGAGGCATTGCGATC
>JAEEGL012985750.1_pt1 | contig 11928 bp, 11 predicted proteins | sample 9134231 | NCBI WGS metagenome assembly JAEEGL01 (sample SAMN16246548, study PRJNA631951) | gut metagenome | biome: gut microbiome; feature: rumen; material: fiber-attached | host: Bos | place: Iran: Karaj | collected 2018-10 | reverse complement strand
CGCAACGGTGAGAGCTATCCCGCCGAAGTCGTCGGCCGCGACGAAGACGCTGATATCGCGGTCATCAAGATCGACGCGGAAGATCTTACTGCGGCAGTATGGGGAAACAGCGACAATCTGACCGTCGGCGAGCAGGTCGTTGTCGTGGGTAATCCTCTCGGCGAGCTGGGCGGCACGGTCACTACAGGAATAGTTTCAGCTTCCGACAGAGAGATAAAGATCGACGATACAAAAATGACCCTTATCCAGACGGACGCCGCGGTCAACCCCGGAAACTCCGGCGGCGGCATGTTCAACTACAAAGGCGAGCTTGTGGGTATAATAAACGCGAAATCCTCCGGCTCCGGCATTGAAGGTCTCGGATTCGCTATTCCCGCAAACGACGCGCAGAACGTTGTCGAGCAGCTTCTTGAATACGGATACGTAAAGGGCAAGATCTATCTCGGGCTTTCCCTGTATGAAGCAAGCACCGGCGGCTGGATGAGCACCGACTCCTCAGGCGTGCTCTTCGTATATTCCTGCGAAAAAGGATATAACGACGACGTCCTCAAATACGGCGACCAGATAATCTCCATCGACGGAGAGGCGGTTTCGACGAGAGCCGACGTCAAAGCTATTCTTCAGGATCACGAGGTAGGCGACAAGCTCACGTTCACGATCCTTCGCAACGGCAAGACGATGGACGTCGAAGTCACCTGCTACGAGTACTCTCCGAGCGACGACGACATCAGCTTCAAAGATTGACAAAACGAATAATTATGATAAAATAAGAGGGGCATGTAACGTGCCCCTCTATCCGTAAACGAAAGGATACCCTTTATGTACAGAATACTTGTCGTGGACGACGAAGAGATGATCAGAAAGATCGTCTCAAAATACGCCGCTTTTGAAGGGCACGAGGTCACCGAAGCTCCCGACGGGATGAAGGCGATAGAGCTCTGCAGAAACGGCGGATTCGACATCGTGATCATCGATATCATGATGCCGGAGCTCGACGGTTTCTCGGCGTGCCGCGAGATAAGAAAGTTCTCGGATATACCGATAATCATGCTCTCCGCGAGAGGAGAGGAATACGATAAGATCAACGGATTTGAACTCGGGATCGACGACTACGTGGTAAAACCGTTCTCGCCGAAAGAGCTGATGCTTCGCGTCGACGCGATACTGAAGCGCAGAACGTCCGCAAGATCAGACGGCAACGAAGTATTCACCCTCGGTCCTCTTCATGCGGATATCACCGCAAGAACGGTAAGCGTGAACGGGAACAGGATCGAAATGTCTCCTAAAGAATACGATCTGTTCTTCTATTTGCTCAAGAATAAAAACATAGCGCTAACGAGAGAGAGGCTGATCACGGAGGTGTGGGGATACGATTATTTCGGCGACGACAGAACGCTCGATACTCACATCAAACTGCTCAGAAGATCGCTCGGTGACGCCGCAAAATATATCGTAACGCTCAGAGGGGTGGGATACCGTTTTGACACAAGCGTCCAATAAAAAAGAGCGCCGTCCCGCGTCTCTTTCGGTCAAGATATTCAGAGCGTTTGCGCTTTTTACTCTTATGATCGTTCTTCTTCTCTGGTTCTTCCAGGCCGTCGCTTTCGACTCGATCTACAAAACCGTCAAGCGGCACGATATGAAGACTTGTACCGAGAACATTTCAGAAGCGGTGGCAGGCGGCGAAGAGGCGACGGCACAATCGGTCGTCGACAGTTCAAAAAAATACGACTGCTGCATCAGCGTCTACGAGGTCAAAGGAAACCGAGGCGGACGCGTCGCGTATTCCCATATTCAGACGAACTGCATCATACACAACCTCGAATCCGATTCCATGCTGACGGAGCTGTATCTCAATGCGAAAGAACAGGGCTTCTATGAAAAGCATATAGAAATGGATTTTCAAGGAAGCGAGAATATAATAGTTCCTTCGAGAGATAACGGAGAAAATCCGTCGACCGTTATTTTTGCGAAGGTCGTCGAAGACGGATCGAGCGAATATCTCGTTCTCGTCGACTCCGAGATAGTTCCGGTGTCCGCGACCACAAGAGTACTGACGTATCAGCTTATAGTGATCACGGCAATACTCTGCATAGCTTCCGTCGTCATATCGATAGTTATATCGAAACGCCTCTCGAAACCGATCGTCAGAATGAAGGACGAGGCGGCGCTTCTCGCCAAAGGAAACTACGACGTCAACTTCGAATCGGGCGGATTCGGGGAGGCAAAGGAGCTCGGCGACGCGCTCAACTACGCGGCGGGAGAATTATCGAAGCTCGATACCATGCAGAAAGAGCTGATCGCCAATATCTCCCACGACCTGCGCACGCCTCTCACCATGGTAAGAGGCTACGCCGAGGTGATGCGCGACATACCGGGAGAGATGAACTCCGAGAACATCCAGGTAATAATCGACGAAACGACGCGCCTCTCTTCCCTCGTCTCCGATCTGCTCGATCTGACAAGGCTGACCGAAAACGGCAGTGCAGTCACTCCCGAGCACTTTTCTCTCACCGAAGCAGTAAGGGAAACGATCTCGAGATATTCACACCTTGTCGAGCGCGACGGCTACACGATTACGTTCGAAGCGCAGAACGACGTCGAAGTTTACGCCGACAAGACGAGGATCCTTCAGGTCATATACAACCTCGTCAACAACGCGATCAACTACGCGGGAGAAGACAGGAAAGTGACCGTTACGCAGACTGAGTCAGACGGAAAAGTTAGGATCTCCGTATCGGACAACGGAGATGGCATTCCCGAGGATGAGCTTCCTCTTATCTGGGACAGATTCTACAAAGTCGGCGGTTTCCACAACAGAGGAAAGGTCGGAACGGGACTCGGTCTTTCGATAGTAAAGAACGTTCTGATAAAGCACAACGCGCCATTCGGAGTCGACAGCAAAGTCGGCGAAGGAAGTACGTTCTGGTTCGAGCTTGACGTCGACGAACAAACAGAATAACGCAAAACAGGCTGATCAAATCAGCCTGTTTTTATTCTTTCAGTATTACGTCTTCAGCTAATCGTATTCTCCAGATTGCGTTTCATTTCGGCGATGCGCTCTCCGATCTTTTTATTCTCCGGCTGCGCAAAGAGCGGATCATCCGCGACGATCTTTCTCGCGGCTGTAACTGCCTGTTCCGTGATCTCCCTGTCCCGTTCGGAATCGGTGATCATCATGGACGCGTCGCCGTGCTGTCTGATCGTGCCCTCGGGGGAGAAGAAATCTCCCGCGCCGCGCATCTTCAGATCGTATTCGGCGATCTCGAATCCGTCGTACGTCGTCTTCATGACGTTGAGACGCTCCTTTGCCTTCTCGCTCGATGAATCGGAAACGAGGATACAGAAGGATTTTCTCTCGCTCCTGCCCACTCTGCCGCGCAGCTGATGGAGCTGCGAGAGTCCGAAGCGTTCCGCGTTCTCAACTATCATAAGCGTCGCCTCGGGAACGTTCACGCCGACTTCAATGACAGTCGTTGCGACGAGCACGTCAAGACGCCCCTCGCAAAAGTCCTTCATCACGGCGTCTTTTTGGGCCTGCTTCATTTTCCCGTTGACCATACCGACCGAAAGATCCGGAAGACGAAGCGCCGTCTCTCTTGCGAATTCGACCGTGGATTTAAGAGGCGCGTGTTCGCCCGCCTCGTGCTTCAGGATGACGTTCGCCATCTCCTCCGGGTCGCCCATACGCTTCTCCTCGAGCGCGGCAAGCCCTTTTATCTCGCCCTCCTCTATCATCGGACAGACGATATACGTTCGATTTCCCGCTCTCGCGTGCGTTCTTATGAATTTGTTTATCCTGTCGCGGTATCTCTCGTCGACAACGAAGGTCTCTACCCTCTGCCGACCGGGAGGCATCTCGTCGAGGCGCGACAAAGACAGGTCGCCGTAATACACGAGAGACAGAGTCCTCGGTATGGGCGTCGCACTCATGGCAAGTATATGTACTCCCTTCGCTTTATCGGCTAACGACGCGCGCTGTGAAACTCCGAATCGGTGCTGTTCGTCGGTGACGATCAGTCCGAGCTTCTTGAATCTCACGTTTTCCGAGATGAGCGCGTGCGTACCGACAACGATGTCGATACCGCCCGTAAGATCGGTCGATTCACCCGCAAGTACCGCGTGAACTCTCTTTTTCTCCACTTGAGAGAGCGAACCGACAAGAAGCGCGACGTTTACTCCGAGAGGAGCGAAAATACTCTTCAGGTCTTCGTAGTGCTGGTTTGCGAGTATTTCGGTCGGCACCATCACGGCGCACTGATAACCGCTCTTCACCGCGGCATAAGCCGCTCCGGCGGCGACCGCGGTCTTTCCGCTTCCGACGTCGCCTATCAGTATCCTTCTCATTGGAACGTCGCTCGACAGATCCGATAAGATCTCCGAGAGAGATCTGTTCTGCGCTCCGGTAAGTTTATACGGAAGAGCGTTGATATATTCGGAAATATCCGTATTTTTGAAATTCGGCGCGGGGTCTGTCCCCGAACGGCTCTTTTCCGACGCCAGCGCCGCCGCGGTCATGAATACTTCCTCGAAACAGAGGCGGCGCCTTGCGTCGTCCATTTCGGAAAGGTCGCGCGGAGCGTGTATCTTTTTCAGCGCTTCGGGAAGAGTCTCGATGCCGTTCTTTCTGCAGAAGCCGGGAGTGAAAACGTCGTCGATCGCATCGCCCGCTTCGTCAAGCGCCGTCTTTATGATGCCCGATAAAAACTTTTGTGTGACTCCCGCTGTCAGCGGATAGACCGGGACGAGCGCGGGAAGTTCTCTTCCTTCCGTGTACGTCTCGTAGATAGGCGAGGTCATTTTTAATCCCCTGCCTTCGCGCTCGATCTTGCCCCAGAATCTGAATTCGGCGCCTACTGTAAACGTATCTTTCAGATAGTTCTGATTGAAATACGTGATCTCGACAGTTCCGTATTCGTCAAAAGCGCGGAATTTCATGACGTTCAAACCGCGTCGTATCATCCTTGCGACCGGCTCCGTCGCGACAGTCAGCACAGTCGACGTCACCATCTCACGGCGCTCGCCCTGCAAAGACTGTTCGATCTCTTTTATATTCTTCGTATCTCCTCTGTTCTGATACGCCCTCGGGTAGTGGCGGATCAGATCTCCGACGTTTTCAATGCCGAGTTTTAAGAGCGCCTTGCGGCGCACTTCCCCGACGCCCTTTATCAGAGAAACGGGAGACGTCAGCGTCAGAGTACTCATTTTGCCTGCTGCGGAGCGGACGGGTTTACGCCGCCGGGGGTTATGATCGGAGTCTGGCCGGAGGCAGAAGTGATCTGCGCTATCAGCATCGACGTGCGCGACATGAGATTGGTGAGGATATGAGGACATCCCTTTCTGAATTCTCCCGCGATGTCGATATTCTTCCACATTATCTCGTCGTAATAAACCGGATTGAAGCGCATCATTACGCCGAACGTTACGGAGAGAAAGAACATACCCTCGGGATCGAAGGAAAGCGTGCGGTTGAACGTGACCTTTACGCCCACCTTGTCCATCAGCTGAGCGACAATTGTGTCCTTGCAGTTCAGCTTGACCTCGGGTCTTGCCTTTTCGAGCTTGATGACCTCGTAGTTCACGTTATCGAGAAATATCTGATGTTCGTGAAGGAAATATCTGTTGAAATCTATCATTACGTGCCTCCGCCTGATAATTGCCCTATTGTATACAATTATTATTCTATCACATTTCATTTACCTTTTCAAGGCAGATATTATATTTTGTCAGTTATTGCATTAATAAACGGAATGTGATACAATAATTATATAGATCAATTTGCGGAGGAACATATGGCAGAGGACAGAATACTCGCGACAGTCGCGGGAGATGCAATAACGGAGTCGGATATCGAAGAAATGCTTTTCTCGATGGGACAGTCCGCGGAAGCATACAACAATCCGAAAGGCAGAGGCGCCATTCTCGAACAGCTTATAAACAGAAAACTGCTCCTTCTCGACGCGAAGCGCAACCTCTTTGAGCGCGACGCGGAATTCAAGGAAGAGCTCGCAAGGGTGAAGGACGAACTTCTCTACAACTACGCCGTAAAAAAGGCGGTCGCGTCTGTCAGAGTGACGGACGACGAAGTAAAGAGCTTTTATGAGGAGCACAAGTCCGATCTCATGACGCGCGAGAAGATCAACGTCTCGCACATCCTCGTCGACGACAAGGACAGGTGCGAGGAGATAAAGCGCGAGATCGAGGAGGGTGTGATCTCCTTCGAGGATGCCGCAAAGAAGTACAGCTCCTGCCCGTCGGCATCATCGGGCGGCGCGCTCGGAGAGGCTTCGAGAGGTCAGTTCGTTCCCGAATTTGAAGATGTCGCATTCTCCGCGGAGCCGGGGAAGATATCAGGACCTGTGGAAACGCAGTTCGGATATCACCTTATAAAAGTAAACGAAAAGATCGCCGCATCGGAGATGGATTACGGCGACATTAAGGAACAGCTTAAGGCAAGCATTATTCAGGATAAGCAGCAGAAGGCGTATCAGAGCAAGGTGCGCCAGCTCGCCATAATGTACCCGGTTGACAAATTCTGATAAAGGAGACGCGAAAATGAGCTTCACAAAGTACATCAAAGAGATAACCTCCGTCGACGGAGAACATACCCTGAAAATTAGAGTATTCAAGCCGGAGGGCGACGTCAAAGCGCTCTTTCACGTAGTTCACGGAATGACCGAGCATCTCGACCGCGAGGGATACGTCACGTTCATGTCGACTCTCGCCGAGAACGGTTACCTTGCGTTCGGATATAACCATCTCGGACACGGCGACACGGCGCGCGACGACTCCGAACTCGGATTCATCGCCCATAAAGACGGGTGGAAGTATCTCGTCGGCGACGTTGCGAACGCAGAGCGCGAGATGAAAAAAGAATATCCGGACCTTCCCTGCTTCCTTCTCGGACACAGTATGGGATCGTTTATCGTTCGCCTCGCGGCAGAAGAAGCGAAGCCCGACCGTCTGATCATCATGGGGACCGGCGGGCCGAACCCCGCCGCGGGAGCCGGAATCGCCCTCGCGGGGATAATAAAGACCTTCTGCGGTGAGCGCCATATATCTCCCCTTATCGAAAACACAGCGTTCGGAAAATACAACGAACGTTTCGACAAGACGAGAAAATACGACTGGCTCTCAAAGGATCAGCACGTTCAGGACGTATACGCGGCGGACAAATACTGCACGTTCCACTTCACTGTCAGCGCCATGAAAGACCTTGTCGTGATGAACAAGAAGAGCAACGAAAAAGAGTGGTTCGAGAGCTTCGACAAAACGCTTCCGACTCTCATCGTTTCCGGATCAGACGATCCGGTGGGCGACTACGGAGAGGGCGTCAAGACCGTTTACGAGGGTCTGAAGAACGCAGGATGCAACGTCAAAATGAAGCTTTACGAAAACTGCCGCCACGAGATACTGAACGAAACGTGCCGGGAAGAAGTTACAAACGATATACTTGAATTCATCAAATAAAAAACACGGTCGGAAGTTTTCTTCCGACCGTCCTCTTTTTTATTTGACCGACTTTATCTTAAACGAGCCTTCGGAATCGTCAATCACTATCCGAACAGCTTTCTCCGCGTCGCTGTATACGTCTTTTCTGAAAGTGCCGTCGTTTCGGTATATTTTATAAAAAAGGTAGATGGTGTATTGCGAGCTTGAGCCGCTTTGAGAAGACTCTGCGCGCTCTGCGACTATGTCATAGATCATCTGAGCGGTAAAATCATCAGTTTCGCCGTTTTCCTCGAGATATGACGAGGTGCAAAGGGCGTCGTAGGCGTCGGCGTCTCCGTCGCAGAGTGCTTTGAAATAGTCCTTGAAGAAAAGCTCTTCTTTGCGGAAAGTCTGTTCGTTATCCGCCGTGATCCCTCTCGTTACGTTGCCGTCCTTTATGTGGATCGTCCTGTCGTATCCCGAATACTCCTCATAACCTTCCCTCTCCTCGAGGGGCACGTTCCATTCGGGTTCATAGAAATAATTATATATATCGACAAGGTATGTGTTATCATTTTCTTTTTCGGATGATATCATATCCGGAAGGACCGACGCGAAAAAATAACACAGGGCGGCTACAGCTATCAATACTACGAGCCATATGATAAAAGTCCTCCTGCCGCTTTTCATTTGATCCTCCGTAAATTCTACCTAAAAATATCCTTAATTTATTCTATACTATTTGTGAAAAGAATGCAATAAATTTGTGTAAACATTCTGTTTTTTATTCGATTTCACGTTTATTTTCAAAACTATTGACAAGCGGGTCCGTTGCATCTATAATAAGTATGTCGTAAAAAAGGTTACGACGATCTCACAGCGATAAGCGGGCTAATCCCGCACAGCGCGTATGACTATGGGAGGTATTAATTATGTTTGAAAAAGTAAAAGAACTGCTTGTTGAAGAGCTTTCCGTAGATGCTGACGATATCACCCCCGCAGCTGAGCTTGTAAACGACCTCGGTATCAATTCTCTTGAACTCGCCGATCTCGTTATGCTTTGCGAGGACAAATTCGGCGTAACGATCGACGACGATGACGCGCAGAAGTTTGTTACCGTCGGTGACGTAGCGGATTATCTTTCCGAAAGAGCAGACTGAAATAAGTAAAACGTCAAAAACCTCTGCTTCGTCAGAGGTTTTTTCTTAAATCGATCATGGAAAAAATTGAAATCAGAGGAATACCGTTCGACAACGTGACGATGGCGGAAGCGCTCGAGCTGATCGACGACCGTCTTTCAGACGGGATGACGACCGTGGTCTTCACTCCGAACGCGGAGATCGTTCAGGCATGTATTGAAGACGGTGATTATCTTCGCACAGTTGCGTCAGCTGACGTCATACTTCCGGACGGGATCGGCGTAATAAAGGCCGCAAAAATACTGGAAACGCCGCTTAAGGAAAAAGTCCCCGGAGTCGAGCTCGGAGAAGAGCTTTTTAAGAAGTATGCAAACGGAGAACACAGCTTCTTTATCCTCGGAGGAAAGCCGTCTGTCGCAGAAGAAGCCGCCGCAAAAATGGCGGAAAAGTACGGCACCCGTTTTGCCGGATGCCGCGACGGATATTTTGAAAAAGACGGCGCTGAAAACGAAGAGGTATTAAATGAGATCGACGCATCCGGCGCAGACTGTCTTATCGTCTGCCTCGGGTTTCCCGCTCAGGAGACGTGGATCGGGCAGAATATCGGACGGCTCCGCAACGTGAAGCTCGCGCTTGCGCTCGGAGGGTCAGTCGACGTCTGGGCGGGCAATACGCGGCGAGCTCCGAAAATATTTATAAAAACCGGGTGCGAATGGCTGTGGCGTCTTATAAAGCAACCCTCTCGCATCGGACGTATGATGAAGCTCCCGAAATTCTACCTCGGAATGAAAAAGTATAAGAGAAAACTTGATAAAGAAAACGATATAACATAAGAAAAAGCCGCTTGATGCGGCTTTTTCTTATGTCATTCGGTTGCCGAAAAAACACATGAAAGCATATCGAATATTTGATCGTACCATTCCAGTTCTGCTGCAAGCTGTTCCTTATCCAGCCCAAGTAAACCGATCCCTTTGGCAACAGCTTTGATACTGCCGTTCACGGCTCCGCCTGCAAGACCGCCTATCGCAAGACCCGCACCGAAATATCCGCCGCGAAACAAACCTAATTTGAAGTATTCTCCGCCGGTCCCGTCGAATATCCTGATCCTGTTACAGAAATCCCGTCTCTTTATCTGTTTGCTTTTGCCCATGAGATATATCTGAAACACGCAGGTTTTTCCCTGCTCTTTCCTTGAAATACAAAAGCAGTAAAAATCATCTTCGTACTCCGGATGAGAGAGGACAACGCACGGTATACTATCACCCGAACATTCGATTTTCCCTTCGGATAATTCGATCGGCGCTCCGAAATAATCCGCAGCGTCATAGATATTACTCTCAAGCTGCTCCATCCGGGCTTCCGACGCATCTAAAAAACGTATCGTCCCGCTGATCTCCTGAAGTTTATCCATATCTATTATCTGCGTGTATTCTTCTGCGTCGATCAGCAATTCAAGTACTGCGTCAACGTCGCAGTCTTCTCCGTTGATATAAGCTTTGATATTCTTTATCTCTTTGTCAAGACCGTATCCGCAAAATTCGCATTCTCCGTCTTCAATTAAAGCCGGTCTGCCGCAGTCGGGACATTTGAATCCATGATCCATCAAATGTTCCGGATCCAATTCACATCCGCAGAGTGAACAAACGTCATAATTGATGTAATTCGGGGCGTCGCACTTGGGGCATTTGAAACCGTACTTCAACAGCTGAACGGTTATTTCATATCGTTCAGACTTATCCTTCGAGTCCTCTTTAATGCCGCTCTCGCGTCTGTCCAGCTCTTCTTTCAATATTCTCATTTCTTCAGAAGAATACAGTTCGGCCTGATCGCTGATGATCAGTCGAAGCTCGTCTGTGCTGTATGAAGAAACTTCCGCAAAAAAATCCTGTTCAACGCTCATATTCTATTGCTCCGTCCGGGTTTGCTGAAACTGATAAGATGACTTTCCGTTATTCGATATATCCGAGTGCTTTTGCGTACTCGTATATCAGCTTTGCTGCGCCGTCAACGCCGATCTTGCTCGTCGATACGATCAGATTGTAGTTGTCCGGTTTTCCCCATTTTCCGCCGGTATAGTAGTTGTAATAGCTCGATCTCTTCTTATCTTTCTTTGAGATACGGTCCTTGGCGTCGCCTCTGGATATTCCGGCGCGCTCCATTATGCGGGCGATCCTATCCTCATTCTCACCCTGAACGAAAACTTTGATCAGTTTTTCGTGATCCTTGAGGATGTAATCGGCGCACCTTCCGACGATCACGCAGTTTTCCGATTCCGAAAGCTCTCTGATGATCTCGCTCTGAGCGATAAACAGAGCGTCGTTGATCGGAACAGCCATGGGAGTCGTGTTCGTGTAGATCATGGAAGCGCCCATGGCGAGGGTGTAGAGCAAACTGCTCGACGCCTGCTCGTCTGCCGCCGCAAGAGCCTCCTCGCTTATCCCGCTGCGCTTTGCAGCCATTACGATCAGATCCTGATCGTAACAGTGCGCTCCTATGAGTTCTGCAACGCGGTGTCCCACGTCGCGTCCCCCGCTTCCGTACTGTCTTTCGATAGTTATCACAAGTTTATCCGACATATATCCACCCTTCCGCAAAAGCGTTGACGCTCTGCTGTTTCAATCATTTGTACGAAATTAAAGTCTTGAGATCATTATTCCTTCTTTTCCGAGACGGGACGCCGACCATATGATCTTTCTCGGGCACTTGTCGATACAGGTGTCGCACGCGGTGCACTTCTCGTAATCGATATGAGCGACGTGGTTCTCGACGACGATCGCTCCCTCGGGGCAGTTCTTGGCGCAGATACCGCATCCGATACATCCCATGTCGCAGATCTTTCTCGTCATGGCGCCGTCGGATCTCGACTTGCATCCGACCCAGTGGCGGCTGTCATAAGGAATAAGCTCGATTATACCTTTCGGACACGCCGCGACGCAGACACCGCATCCGCGGCATCTCGCGTAATCGACGGCGGCCACTCCGTTGTCAACGGATATGGCGTCGAAAGGACACGCCTCGACGCACGTTCCGAGTCCGATACATCCGTTCGGGCACATCTTGTCTCCACCGCCAATCGCCGCGGCGGCGCGGCAGTCGGAGATACCCGCGTAGTCCATCTTCTTCGCGGAGCACTCAGAAGTACCTGAGCACATGACCTGCGCTCTCATGCGCACCGCTTTTTCAGCGGAAACGCCCATGATCTGCGCGATCTTCTCCGCGACCTCGTCTCCGCCCACCGTGCAGGCGTTCGTCTTTGCCTCCCCCTTGGAGATAGCCTCGGCGAGAGCGTCGCAGCCTGCGTATCCGCAGCCGCCGCAGTTTGCGCCGGGTAGGCACTCTTTGATCTTAACGTATTTCT
>JAEEGL011563289.1_pt1 | contig 11928 bp, 7 predicted proteins | sample 9134231 | NCBI WGS metagenome assembly JAEEGL01 (sample SAMN16246548, study PRJNA631951) | gut metagenome | biome: gut microbiome; feature: rumen; material: fiber-attached | host: Bos | place: Iran: Karaj | collected 2018-10 | reverse complement strand
ATGCTATACTTGTTTCTATGAATGATAACAAAGAAACAAAAGGTATTACAGAAGAAGAAATTTCCGCTACTATAAAAGAGCTTTGTCACCTTATTTTAAAGTCTGGTGACGAAGCTTTTATTTATGAATTTTTCAACTGCCTTTTTACAAAGCCAGAACTTAAGGATATTGCTAACCGCTGGCTTTTAGTTAAGGAGATTGATGCAGGAACCACTCAGCGGGAGATTGCCAACAAATTCAGCATGTCATTATGTAAGATTACCCGCGGTTCCCGAGAGCTCAACAAGGAAGACAGCGCCTTTAGAAAAATGCTGGAATTATTAAAAAATCAGTAAATTGAAAGCCATTTTTCCCCGATAAAGACAATAGATATGTATATTCAGAGGGGAATTATGGATAGAAATAAATCGCGCTTTGAAAACCTGGTATTAGCCGGAATAGCCGGCCTGATTCTTTTATCAGGTTGTGCCTCTAATAAACCGGCAGTTAAAGAAACAAAAAATCCTAAAACTTCAAAACAAACACCTCAGCAGCTCATCCTTGATAACAGAAAAGAAGAGGCAATGCAGGAATTTGCAATGCCTGTTGATATTAATGCAATGGATGAGGATGGAAATACTGTTCTTCATGTTGCGGCTAAGGTTGATGATGCTAACCTCATAACATATTTTATTTTCCGTGGAGCTGATCCTGAGTTAAAGAATCATGAAGGAGATACTCCGCTGCACCTTGCAATCAAAAATGATTCTATGCAGGCTGCCAAGGCACTTTCTGCAGTAAGCTCTACACTTTTTTCGAGAGATGCTGAAGGCGTAACTGCCCTGGACCGTGGACTTATTGCAAATGATGCATACTATGACATTTTTATTACAACAAAGGCAGGTGAACTTCGTGATGTTGAAGGACAGACTATTGTTCACTACTTTGTCCGTACAAAAAATTTAAAGGGAATTCGCGAGTGTATTGCAAAGGGAATTCCAATTTCTGTTGAAGATGATAATAAGAAAACTCCTCTGGATGTTGCCTTTGAAAATCTTGATGATGAGGATTTTGTAGAAATTGCAGCCGAGCTTATTATGGGCGGTGCAGATGAAGTTGAAACAGAGTTCTCATATTTCCAGGATGCAATGCTTGCCCGCAATGTAAATTCTCGTTTTGATGACGGCCAGACCCCGCTTCATCTTGCAGCAATTTACGGACATACTGCTATTGCAAAATATCTTCTGGAAAATGATGCTGATACTCAGGTTCAGGACAGCTCGGGAGCAACTCCTCTTCATGAAGCAGTCCGCTATGGAAATGTAGAAATTGCAAAAGCCCTTTTGAACAGCGGTGCAAATGTAAATGCCCGCGATAATCTTGGAAAAACTCCGGTTATGCTTATTCTTCCTAAGGATAAGACTGCAGAAATTTATAAGCTTCTTATAAGCTACCGTGCAGACCTTACTCAAAAGGATATGTTCGGTGATACAGTGCTTCATACTGCTTCTATGCTGAATGTTGGAGCAGGAACTTTCTCTGTACTTATAAACGGTGGTGCAGATGTTGATGCCCGCAATAAGGAAGGTGTAACTCCACTTACAATTGCCGTACAGAAAAATGATCTGGAAACTGTAAAACTTCTTACAGAAGCCGGAGCTGATATTCATACTCAGGATACAAACGGTAATTCACCGCTTTCTATTGCCCTTGCAGGTTCTTCGGAAATGCTTGAGGCAGTTGTAAATGAAAAGAATGCAGGCTTTACCGATTCAAACGGAAATACACCACTTCATCTTGCACTTTTGTGCGATGCTCCGCTTGCAAAGGTTCAGTATCTTATAAGTTTGATGAAGGATGTAAACACAAGAAATAAGGACGGTAACTCTGCTTTGTTCCTTGCTATCCTTAAAAACCGCCAGAAAGTAGGGGAGCTACTGCTTGCAAAGGATGCAGATATCTTCTCTACAAATACAAATAATAATTCTCCGCTTCGGCTTGCTCTTAAGTACGGCGGTTCTGTGCAGGACTGGCTTATTACTTCAAAAACGATTAAGTCTAAGGATGGAACCGGAAATACAGTGCTTCATTATGCAGCTGAATGGCAGTATAAGGATGCAATAAATGGTCTTGTTATGAAGGGTGCTGATATCACTGCTAAGAATGCGAACGGAGAAACTCCTTTGTTCAGTGCAGTTAAGACAAATAATCCGGAAATAATTCAGACTGTTGTAGATGCCGGTGCTGATATTAAGGCCCGCGATAATCTTGGAAGTACAGCAATGCATACTGCCGTGCGCTGGGATGCGCCTGAATCAATTGATAAGCTGCTGGCTCTTGGAATAAACGTAAATGCCCAGAACACTTCCGGAAAGTCTCCGCTTGCAGAGGCTGTAGTTGCCGGTAAATTTGAGATTGCAAAGAAGCTTTTGGCTTCGGGTGCAGACCCTAATATCTGTGATTCAAATGGTGTAACTGTTCTCATGGATGCAATTCGTGGCTGCAGTAAGGACAGCGTTAAGTTACTTTTGAGCTATGGTGCAAATCCTAATGTTCAGGAAGTGAACGGTAGAAATGCTTATCATGAAGCAGCTTATATGGCTGATGTTGACATTATCAGATTGATTCGCAATGCGGGAGGAAATCCTCTTTCACGCGACAAGCAGGGAAATACTCCATTCTCAATTGTTGTTAAGAAGGATATCAACGTAATTCGCGAGGTGCTTGGAAATAATTACACAATTACAGACAGCGACGGAAATACTCCTGTTCATATTGTTGTAAAGGCCAACGCTTCGGATGAACTTTTGCAGACCTTGATTGATGAAGGTTACCCGGTAGATACAAGAAATGCAGATGGTTATACTGCGCTGAATTATGCAATTGAAAATGATGATGTAAAGACTGCCCTTGTTCTGCTTGAGAATGGAGCTAATCCATTCCAGATGATTGATAAGAAGGGTAAGAACGGTATTTCGATTGCTCTGGAAAAAGCAAACAACAAGATGATTTCGAATATTGTAAAATATGCCGGAAAGATGACTGATGTTCAGGGTAATACAATTCTGCACTATGCGGCTAAGACAAGCTCTGTAGAAATGGTAAAAACTTTGATTTCTTATGGAATTGATAAAGCGGCTAAGAATGTAAGTGGGGATACTGCTTATACGATTGCGGTTAGATGGCGACGTCCTGAAATTGCAGCACTGCTCAAGTAAAAAAAATGGCCGCAGATGCGGCCATTTTTTTTGTTATGCTTCTTCTTTCGAGAGCATCAAATTAGTCAAAATACCAAGAATCAAAGCACAAGCTACAGTTCTGATTTCTACTGCACCGAAGCTTACTACCATTCCGCCTACACCAGTAATGAAGATAACCGATGCAACGAAGAGGTTGCGGTTCTTGTTCAAATCTACAGTCTGGAAAATCTTGAAGCCTGAAACTGCAATAAAGCCGTAGAGGGCAATACAAACACCACCCATTACACAGCTAGGAATTGTCTCGAGGAAGGCTACAAGAGGGCTGATCATAGAGAAGAGAATACATGCAAAAGCACAGCCCCAGATAGAAACTGTAGAAGCGTTGCGGGTGATTGCAACACAGGCGATTGATTCACCGTATGTTGTATTTGGACAACCACCAAAGAAGGCACCGGCAATAGAACCTACACCGTCACCAAGAAGAGTGCGTGTAAGGCCAGGCTCCTGAAGAAGGTCTGTTCCTACAATGCTTGAAAGGTTTTTGTGGTCGGCAAGGTGCTCTGCGAATACTACGAAAGCAACCGGTACATAAGCAGCAAAAATTGCAATAAGATATTTTCCTGTTACTGCCTTAAGACCTTCTCCACCACCAAGGAGGAAGGTAAACTTTGGAAGTGCGAAAATACCACAGTTCTTAAGAGCGCTGTAGTTGATAACCACCATTTCAGGACTGTTGAGAGCGTAGCCCATCAAAGCAAATAAAGAAGCTACAAGGTAGCCTGCAAGAATTCCGATGATGAATGGAATAAGACGGCCCATTTTTTTGCCGTAGGTAGAACAGAGCATTGTTACTGCGAGAGTAACAAGACCACAGGTAAGGCAGATGTAGGTGCTTCCACCTTCTACACTTGATTTCATAAGGTCGCCTACAGCGTTACCTGAAAGGCTTAATCCGATTATTGCTACAGTTGGACCAATGATAACCGGTGGCATAAGCTTACTAATCCAGTTTACACCACAGAATTTTACTACAATTGCTATGATTACATATACAAGACCAGCCATGAGGGCACCAATGATGAGACCCCAGTAGCCTGCCTGTTCTGTGAGTCCGAGTGTTGCGGCACCTGCAAAGGCACTGAACATTGAAGGAAGAAAGGCAAATGAGCTTCCAAGGAAAACCGGGCTGGAGCTTTTTGTGAAAAGCAGATACACAATTGAACCAATTCCGGCTCCAAACAATGCTGCAGATGCAGAAAGACTGTGTCCTACTACAGCTGGAACAGCGATTGTTGCTGCCATAATTGCCAGAAGCTGCTGCAGGGCAAACAGCACAACTTTACCGAATTTCGGCTTGTCTTTGATTCCATAAATCAAATCCATTTTTAATGACTCCTTTTTTTGTTTGTTTCCATCATTATAATAGCAAGATTTACAGAATTCAATAAATATATAGGGCAGGGAGGCAAAGAGAATAAAAAAAAATTATATTTTGAAGAAAAAAACAATTAGGTATAATCGCGAATTCGGGTTATAATATTCTATATATAATTTTAGATTTTCAGTTTTAGGAGTTCTTATTTATGGCAAAAAACAAAAAGAGTCTTGCAGCAAAGCTTGGTATCCTTATGTGTCTTGCTGTTATTGCGCTGTTTACAATCATGATTATGATTATGTGTAAAACGCTGGAAAAGCAGGTTCTTACAACCTCTTATGATATGTCCCAGAATATTACAGATGGTCGTGCCGACGAGATTGTGAACTGGATGGAAATCTATCTTAATGATATGAGAATCTATTCGGATTCGGATATTGTAAAAACCGGTGATGCAGACAAGGTTCTGGACTGGCTTCATAATCATACAGAGCTTAAAAATGCAGATTATGACTATATGTTCTTCTGCGGCCCGGATGGTACTACCTACCGCGATACTGGTCTTGTAGGTTCTAAGGGCGGTATCCTCGAACGAGATTATTATAAGGCTATGATGGAAAAGGGTCTGGACCGCTATGTAGGCAGTATGGTTCTTTCCAAGACTTCGGGACGTTATATTGTTCCGGTAACCCTTCCTGCAAAAGATGCTAACGGAAAGACCTTCGGTTTCTTTGCCGGAATGCTTGATACTACTACAGTTTCCAGCAAGGTAAAATCCTTTAAGGTTGGAGATACAGGTTCCTTCTTCCTCGTAGACAGCAGTGGAACAATTATTGCTCATCAGAATGAAACTTATTTTATGACACCTGTTGCAGATATTCCTGGTCTTGATGTTATAGCAAATACAGATACAGAACTTAATCTTTCGGTAGAAATGGATGGAGCTTTAAAGCACATTTTCGTTTCTCCAGTTAAGGGAATCGGCTGGAAGCTTTGTATGGCTATTGATGAAACAGAGCTTCTTGCGCCGGTAAGCAAAACCCGTTCTGTAACAATTACCTTTGGTTTGATTATTGCACTTGTAATTCTCATGATTTTCCTCTTCTGTCTTCTTCACATCTTCCGCCGTCTTGGAAAGGTTAATACTATATTTGAAGCCCTTTCTGCCGGAGATGCTGACCTTACAGTTAAGCTTGATGTTAAACATGATGATGAAATTGATAATCTTGTTAAGTCAGTTAATCAGTTTATTGAGAAATTCCATGCCATCATGGTTACTATCAAGAACTCTGAAAGTGAGCTTGAAAGTGCAGGTGAGAACCTTCTTCAGGAGATTGGAAATACAACTTCAACAATCGACCAGATGTCGGGCAATATTAAGCTGGTAAATGGTCAGGTACAGAATCAGTCTTCTAGTGTTGAAAACTCTGCTACTGCAGTTACCCAGATTACAAGAAATATTGAATCTCTGGATGGTATGATTCAGGGACAGGCTTCTAGTGTAGTTGAGGCTTCGGCTGCCGTTGAGCAGATGCTTGGAAATATTAATGCGGTTGATAAGTCGGTTCTTAAGATGGCAGATGAATTCAAGATTCTTGAAAGCGATGCTAAGAACGGAATCGAAAAGAACTCTGCTGTAAACTCTCTTGTTCAGAGAATTGCAGACCAGTCTACCTCTATGGTTGATGCCAACACAATCATTCAGAATATTGCAGAGCAGACAAACCTGCTTGCTATGAACGCTGCAATTGAGGCGGCTCATGCGGGTGATGCCGGAAAGGGCTTCTCTGTAGTTGCTGATGAAATCCGTAAGCTTGCAGAAACCTCTGCCGAGCAGTCTACTAAGATTGGTAATGAGCTTAATAATATTCAGAGTGGTATTTCTCAGGTAGTAGAAGCTTCTATGGAATCTGAAAAATCTCTGCAGGCGGTATCTGGAAGAATCGGAACTACCGGTGAACTGGTTATTCAGATTCGTGCCGCTATGGAAGAGCAGCAGTCTGGTTCTCAGCAGATTCTTGAGTCTCTGCAGCTTATGAACAACAGTACAACAGAGGTTCGCGGCGCGGCTCAGGAAATGACCAACGGCGGACAGCAGATTATGCACGATGTTCAGGAGCTCCAGGTTTCAATGGAGAATATTAACAATGCGGTTGCCGAAATCAATAACGGTACTGATGTTGTGAACTCTTCTACAAATAAGCTTAAGGAAATTTCTGAAATCCTGAATCAGGCAATTAATAACATTGGAAAGGATGTAAATCAGTTCAAGGTATAATTGTGGCTGACTTTTTTGATTACTTAAACTGGCGCGGGGAGCTGGATTTTGAAAGGGTGCCTTTTGGAAAAATAGACGCTCTGCTTCTCGCCCAGATTACTTATTGTATCTTTGATGGAATTGTCGCTGATTCCTTTACAGAAAAAAAGACTCTTGCTCAGGTTGCTAAGGAGCTCTCTGCTTCTTCGGATTATGAAGAACGCATAAATATCGGCTTTCTTATTAACAAACGCACTACAGAGCTCATGATTAAGTGTGCAGAAAGCGAGCGTTTTCGTGATGTCGAATTGTGCGGCTTTAGAAATATTTATAATGAAGAAAATGTTGAGCAGTTTGCGGCGGTGACCTATATTGTAAACGGCCAGCCTCTTGTGGCTCTGCGTGGTACGGACGATACTATTGTTGGCTGGAAGGAAGATTTTAATATTGCCTGGCAGCCTCAGATTCCGGCCCAGAAGGATGCTCTGGAATATTTTGAAGAAGCGGCTGCAGCTTTAAAAGGAAACTTTATATTTACCGGACATTCCAAGGGCGGAAACCTTGTTATAAATACTGCGGTTAATTGCGGCAAGGCTCTGCAGAAGCGGATAGAAAGGGTTTATAATTTTGATGGACCTGGCTTTAATCCGGACTTTTTCGAAAGGGAAGAGTTCCTTGCGGTAGAAGAAAGAATTCAGTCTTTTTATCCGGCCTTTTCTGTTGTCGGCATGATTTTCCATCATCCAAGAGATTTTGAAATTGTAAGAAGCGATGCCTTTGCCTTCTGGCAGCATGATGCCATGAGCTGGCAGATTATGGGCTCTAATTTTGTGAATGAGCTTGAGTTTACAGATGAGAGCAAGCTTTTTTACAGCGCCTTTAATGAATGGATAGACAGACTTGATGTGGAACAGAAGAAAAAGTTTGTAGAAACAATGTTCTGTATTCTGGAAGCATCGGGTGCAAAAACAAATAACGAAATTGAAAAAGATGCGCTAAAGGCTACTGCCAGAATGATTGCAGCCTATGCTGAAATGGATAAGGATAGAAAAAAAGAGTTGAAGAATATTCTGAATATGTTTAAAGATGTAATTGCTGATGATATTCCAATATTCAAACCTCTTGTTCTCCTTAAAAATAATTTGCGAATAATGGGCTAAAGTTCTATAATTTATAGTATGAGCGATACAACAATTGTAACAAATAGTCCTGTGGGACGACATCTTGATTCTCTTGGTGAAGGAAAGCCGGCTTCATATCTTATGTTTAATCATAAGAAGGTTGAGCTTATTGCAAAAATTACGATAGGCCGCGACACCGATAATGATGTTGTTGTCGATAATAAACTTGCAAGCAGACATCATGCTATGATTCAAAAGATTAAGGAAGCATATTTTATTAAGGATGTAGGAAGTACAAACGGCACCTTTATAAACGGCGTGCGCATTCCTAATGAAAAATATGTAAAGCTTAATCCGGGCGATAAGATTTCAATCGGCAATATGAATCTGGTGGTTTCATAGAAATTGGCTTTAGAATTTCAGAAAATCAAAAGTATCCTCTCCTCAAGCGGGCTTCCGACCTATGATAAATTCTTTGAAATTTTAAGTGCAGCTTCGGACTGCCTTGAAAATGAAAAAACAGAATACAGGGTAAAAGCCGACGATGGAAAATGCGGCTCTCTTCTGGACTTTCATAATGAAGAGCTGCCTCTTCTTGTAATTCCGGATTTTCATGCCCGCCCATATTTTCTTTTAAATATTCTTGAATATCAGATTTTTGAAGATGCAAGCGTTTTCGAGGCTCTTGCTGCCGGACGGCTCAGGCTTTTGAGTGTAGGAGATATTCTGCATACAGAGCGGGGAACCCGGGAAAGATGGATTGCCGCTCAGGCAGAGTTTATGAGGAATATTTATACCGGGCCTGCCATTTCTGCAGAGATGCAGGAGGGGCTCAGCCTTTTGTGCGCGTTGCTGGAATTGAAGACAGCCTTTCCGGAAAATGTTCATATCCTCAAGGGAAATCATGAAAATATTTTGAATGAGACAGGCGGAGGCGATTTTTCTTTCAGAAAGTTTGTGGATGAAGGAGAGATGTGCCGCTGCTTTATTCAGGAATATTATGGTGATGATATTTTGTACCTGATGAACTGTGTAGAAAAAAGCCTGCCGCTTTTTTATTTTGGAAAACGATGCAGCCTTTCTCATGCAGAACCGGCCCGTTCTTATACAAGGCAGGAGCTGATAAATGCAAAAAGCAGTGAAGATGTGGTACGCGGCTTAATCTGGACCGGAAACGGGGAAGCAGAAGAAAAGAGCGCAAGAGTTACAGTTCAGAACCTTTTTGACAGCAGGGTTCCGAAAGGTTATTTGTATCTTGGCGGCCACAGGCCTGTGCAGGGAAACTATAAGGCTTTGCAGGATGGCTTTTATATTCAGATTCATAATCCGGGAAAACAGAATATTGTGATTGTGCATCCGGAGCGAAGTATAAATCTTGATAGTGATATTGTAAGTGTTACAAAAAGTAAGGAGAGTTTATGAGTAATGAATTTCCTCCAATGATTGGAAAATATAAGGTTCAGGGAATAATTGCAAAAGGTGGAATGGGTGTGGTTTACAAGGCCGTGCATCCTTCGCTCAAGCGCTTTGTCGTAATCAAAAAAATGACGGCGCGTGGACATGCCGGCGATGCCGGACGCTTTAAGAAAGAAGCCCAGCTGCTGCTGGATTTACAGAGCCCTTATATTGTTCATCTTTTTGATTATTTTACAGAAGCGGGCTTCCGCTATATGGTAGAAGAGCTGGTGGACGGAACTGCCCTGGATGCTTTGATAAAACGCCAGACTTCTCTGCCGGTTCCTATTGCCATGCTGCTTATGCAGGATGCCTGCTATGCCTTAAAGTACGCTCATTCAAAGGGAATTGTCCACCGCGATATTAAGCCGGGCAATATACTCCTGTCGAAGCGGGGTGAAATAAAACTGGCCGATTTCGGAATCGCCAGCGACCATGCCGACAATACCGGCAGCAGTGGGGGCGCCGGCTCTGCTGCAAAGCTTGAAGAGGGGGCTTCCACCGTCACCACCGGCGACTTAACCCAAAGCGGCGTAGCCCTGGGAACACCCGCTTACATGCCGCCGGAGCAGTTCGAAGACTCCGCACGTGTAGACCACCGGGCAGACATTTATGCTCTTGGAATTATGCTTTATGAAATGGTAACCGGTACAAAGCCTTACCCCGGAACCCTTTCTATGGATACCCTCAAGGTTATTAAAAAGGGAAAGTATATTTCGCCGCGAAAAATCGACAAGACTATTCCCAAAGAAATCTGCCGCCTGATTTATAAAATGACGCGGCCAAAGGCAAAAAGACGTTACCAGTCAATTGATGCAGTGCTGCGTCAGGTAAAAAAATATCTGCGCCATTACGATACCCACGAGCTTCGGGTTCAACTGGCAAAGAGTGTGATTGCAGGAAAGCTTTATACTTTTGCCCCTGAGTCTCTGGCTCAAAAGGATAAGGTAAAGCGGATTGTAAGACGAAGCTGTCTGGGGCTTGCGGCCGCTGCCCTTGTTTTTGCAGGCCTCTGGTACAGCGGACTTATTCATAAGATCTTTTTGAATAAATGGTATACCGGGGTATGTGTAGAAATCCAGATGCCTCGTTCCCTTCTTGAAAATATGGACTTACCGGCAAGGGCCTTCTTTTTCGAAAATGATGGAGCTGATATTCCTGAGGTTGAAGGAACCCGCCGAATCTTTACGGAGCAGGGAAAGGCCTTTTATGAAAAGTTTATTTTCTGGTCACCGCGGCTGGTCAGCCAGAGACCTGCTTCCTCTAATAAAACCTACAGTATCCGGCCGGTTTATCTTAAAAAGGGTGATTACCGTGTTAAGGTGGTTGTAGGACCTTACGTCTGGTGGAAGAGCTTTACTGCCGGTGATGAAGAAGTGTTTATGAGCTGCGATTTCCTGAAAAACGCAAAGAGAAAGCTTTCTGTGAAAACTGTGGCTTATCAGGCTTCAAACGGACAGCTTATAGAGAATGCACAGTTCAAAATCCTTTATAAAAACAAGTGGCAGCCTTTGGAAGAGCTTCCTCTTGAATCGCTTGAATCTGGTACGGTCTGGAAAATCCGTGCAGAAGCAGAGGGCTACAGGGCAGAGGAATTCTCCCTTCTTATAGACTGGTATCAGGACGATTTGATTATTGAAGCAGAATTATTTGACGATAGCCTGTAAAAATCAGTATATTTAAAATATGGCTAAAGATGATAATTCTAACGAAAACTCTATAATTTCAACGGATCAGCTGCTTCCGAATAAACTTACATTGATTCCTCTTGCCGGGCGTCCGATTTTTCCTGGGATTTTTACTCCCCTTATGATCAGTTCTGCCGACGATGTTAAAGTCGTAGAAGAAGCCTACGAAAAAGAAGGCTTTGTCGGGATCGTTATGCTCAAGAATGAAGCTGACTCTCCAACGGCTACAGACCTTCATAAGGTTGGAACTGCTGCCCGAATTATAAAGAAGGTAAATCTGCCGGATGGCGGAATCAATATTTTTATTTCTACCGTAAAACGCTTTAAAATCCGTAAGGTGCTGCACAATTCTTCTCCTATGGCTGCGGCTGTAGAATATCTTGAAGATGAAGAGGCAGACACTTTTGAAGTTAAGGCTCTTACCCGTGCACTAATTTCCGAAATGAAAGAGGTGAGCGAGAACAATCCTCTCTTCTCTGAGGAAATGCGCCTTAATATGGTAAATATTGACAATCCCGGAAAAATTGCAGACTTTATTGCTTCCATTTTGAATGTTGATAAGGATGAGCAGCAGAAGATTCTGGAGACTGTAAATGTACGCCAGCGTATGGAGCAGGTGCTTGTCTTTATCAAAAAGGAACAGGAGCTGCTTCGCGTTCAGAAGAAAATTCAGAGCGAGCTTAATGACCGCATAGAAAAAAATCAGCGTGAATATTTCCTTCGCGAGGAAATGCGTTCTATTCAGGAAGAGCTTGGCGAAACTGCTGACGGCAACGAAACCGACTATCAGAAGTTTAAGAAGAAAATCGCCGAGTTTAATTTTGAAGGTGAAATCAAAGAGACTGTAGAAAGT
>JAEEGL011165756.1_pt1 | contig 11928 bp, 9 predicted proteins | sample 9134231 | NCBI WGS metagenome assembly JAEEGL01 (sample SAMN16246548, study PRJNA631951) | gut metagenome | biome: gut microbiome; feature: rumen; material: fiber-attached | host: Bos | place: Iran: Karaj | collected 2018-10 | reverse complement strand
GTATCTGGATTCACTTCCACAGCAAAATCTGTGGTGGAGAAACATCAACTAATCTGATGCTGCTCCTGATATATCCTGCAGGTTTGTCTATGTTTAATTCAGGTCGTTCTTTGTTTTTTGAAGTAAAATATGCTGGTTATGTATAATTTTCACCTGAACTACCTTAAGGATTTACATTCTGATGAATTGCAGATTAGCTGAACTAAGCGATATTGACGTCATTATAAAACTCTATGAAACAGCACGTGCCTTTATGAAGGCTAACGGCAATCCTCACCAGTGGGGCGATAACAACTGGCCACCTCGAGAGATTGTTGAGAGTGATATAAAAAAATCACAGTGCTATGTCTGTGAGCAGAACGGAGCTATCGTAGGCGTGTTTGTATATATCTACGGTAAGGACTGCGATCCTGCCTACCTTAAGATTACAGATGGTAAATGGCTTGATGATTCAGCATATGGCGTTATTCATCGCCTGGCTACTGACTGTACAACCAAAGGAGTAGGCACTTTCTGTATCAACTGGTGCTATGAGAAGGCAGGGCACATAAGAATTGATACCCATTCAGACAATAAGCCTATGCAGGCTCTTGCCCGTAAGCTTAATTTTGTTCACTGTGGCACTATCTATGTGGAGCATGACAACTATCCACGTCTAGCCTATGAAAAATCGCCTGTTACAGAGTCTTTAAACAAATAAGGCAGTCTCCTTTGAAACTGCCTTAGCTATCAGAAAAGCTTTGCGTACTAGTAAAGCTTTTCTAAAACCTCTTCATCAATCTTGAAGCAGTGCTCCTCAGATGGGAATGCAGAGGTCTTTACCTCTGAATCATATTTATTGAATGCTTCAAGAATCTGAGCTCCAACATTACCAAAGTGCTTTACGAATTTTGGTGAGAAATCCTTATACATACCAAGCATATCCTGATAAACAAGGATCTGACCGTCACAGTCAGGACCAGCACCAATACCTATGGTTGGAATTGAAAGCTTTTCGGTTACGATTTTTGCAAGCTTTGCTGGCACACACTCAAGTACAACAGAGAAGGCTCCTGCCTCCTGAACTGCAAGAGCATCCTCAATCAGCATCTTAGCTGCAAGCTCGCTCTTTCCCTGAACCTTGTTTCCGCCAAAGGCATTTACTGACTGAGGAGTCATGCCGATATGAGCCATTACAGGAATGCCTGCATTGGTAATTGCACGAATGTGCTCTGCAACCTTTTTACCGCCCTCAAGCTTTACTGCATTTCCACGACCTTCCTTTAGAAGTCTGCCTGCATTGGTAACTGCCTGTTCAACTGATACCTGGTAAGACATGAATGGCATATCGATAACTACCAGCTTATCCTTACAGCCTCTTGCTACAGCATGACCAAAGGTAATCATATCCTCCATGGTAACTGAAAGGGTATCTTCATAGCCCAGCATAACGTTACCAAGTGAATCACCGACCAGAACTGCATCAACGTTTGATGAGTTCACAATCTTTGCTGTGGTGTAGTCATAGCAGGTCAGCATGGAAATTCTTTCATTCTCTGCCTTGCGTTTTGCAAAAGTTGAAACTGTAATCTTCATATTTTGTCCTTAATTATTCTGATAAGTATTTATCTAACTTACTAAAATCTCTGTCTGGATTTTTTATTTTTGCAATCTGTAAAAGCTTGCGTGATAAAAGAGTGTATAAAAGTCTGTCGCTATAGGTATCAAGAGAGCGTATATGCCTGCTTACAGTGTTTATATCTCCTCTCTGAACCGGCCCCGTCAGAGCCTGAACAGGGCCATTTCTAAGAACGTGTTCAATGTTCCCCTTAATCAGAGGGGCAAGTGCTTCAAGTGAATCTTCCTTTGTAAAGCCACACTGTTCTAAAAGTTCAACTCCTCCGTTAATCAGAGCAACAACCTGATTACTTACAACAGATGCCGCAAGATGATACTTCACTTTGACATCTGAACTTATGATTCTGACATTAAGAGGTAGGCCCTTTAGAAAATTCATCATAAGTTCTGTTGCCTCTGGATTTCCCTCTAAAAAGAAGAAAACCTTATCAAACTCAGTATGACTTTCTTTTGAATCAACAGCACACAGCGGATGAAGACTTATTTTTCTGATATTCAGCGCATTATCATCTTCTCCGAAAGCTTCTTTGGCTGTAAGTGAGCCTGAACAGTGACACACGATGGTATCTTTAAGATTATCTGAAGAGATTTCCCTGAATACTGAAGCAATGTCATCATCAGGTACGGTAATGAAAAGCAGATCGCTTTTTTCTGCAAGTCTGTTTATATCTGTGAATGCACGAGATTTTGTCTTGTCTGCTATCTTGACTGCGTGTTCTGCTGTCTTAGAGTAGAAGCCTGAGATTTCACACTGATGTGAGTAAAAATAAAGAGCAAGAGAGCACCCGACTTTTCCTGCCCCTACAAAACCTATCCTCATACTGAATGTTTACAGCCTGAAAAGCTGTGTTCCCTTATTGATTTTATATCTTTAAAAAACGCTTAATTGTATCACTCTTTGGACTCAACTTCACTTCTCAGAATTGCAAAGAATATGCTCTTTTTTTTTAATTTCAGTAATTGCTCTAATTTTGTTTTTCTAATCTTTCTTACAATTGGAAAGGGAATGGTAAACAATTCTTCTGTTGATTTTGTGTATTGCTCAAAGCTCTGCGGATTGGCGTTTTTTGAGCGAAATGTCTTAAAGGGATTTTCGTATTATGAATATATTAGATAGATTTTCCATAAGAAGTAAGCTTATATTCAGTTATGTGTTGATGATCCTGGCAACTCTGATTGTTTCCTGGTCTGCTCTTGGCAGCATGACCAAGAGTCATGATGTGGCGTCTTTTGTTCACACTACTCTGAATGAACGATATGGAAGAACAAGACGAACCGCAGATTATGCCGCACATATCGAAGAACTTTTTGAACAGCTGACAAAAGGCGGCAGGAATGTTAATGAAATTATCACTGATCTTCAGAATAGCTCCAAGGGAATGCAGGATGCTGCCGATGCTCTGCAGATGGCCCGCTATCCTAAGGAAATTGGCGCTGTAAAGGCTGCAACCAAAGAATATCTTGATGTGCTGAATAACAAGATTATTCCTGCTCTTAATGAGTCAAGAAGATCTCAGGCTCTTTCCTTCCACACCTCAGCAATGATTCCTCAGTACATTGTTATTCAGAACAATGTGGTAAAGGTTAACGGCTATCAGATTAAAGCCGCCAATGATAGTGTAGCAACCATTAACGATACAACCGGTATTTATACCGTGGGTGCAATCACCATTGCCGTGGTTGTTCTTGCAATTATCATTATCTTCTACATGCCAAAGATTATTATCAGCAGTATCGAAACTATAATCGGTATTTCAAGAGTTCTTGCTGCAGGTAAGCTTAACAGAGTAATTGAAACCAGAAGAAAGGATGAGTTCAAACCTCTGATGGAGGCGTTAGAGCAGATGCGACAGTCCTGGGTTGTAAGTGTTGAGAATATCCAGAGTGTCAGCTCAAACATTAACCATAACATGAGTGACATTACAGATTCAGCCAATGTTATGAGCAATACCGCAAAGGAGAATCAGAGTCAGGCTCTGACTGTTGCAGCCGCATCTGAGCAGATGGTTTCAACAACAAGTGATATTGCAAAGAACTGTGAGCATGCAACTATGACCGCTGAGGATTCTTCACAAAGTACCACTGTGGGTATAAATCGTGTTGAAGAAACCATGAATATGCTGAATCAGCAGGTTGAGAAATCAAAGAAGGATGCAATTCTGGTTCAGCAGCTGGCTGAAACAGCTCAGAAGATTGGAACTATTACTCTGACAATTGAGGATATTGCATCTCAGACTAATCTGCTGGCTTTGAACGCTGCTATTGAGGCAGCCCGTGCAGGTGAGGCCGGAAAGGGATTTGCCGTGGTTGCAGATGAGGTTCGTGCGCTTTCATCAAGAACCTCAAAATCAACTCAGGAAATTACCAAGATGGTTATGCAGGTTCAGGCAGATGCCAAGGTTGCCAATGATGCAATGCAGCAGTCAGCTGCTGTTATGGATCAGATATCTGTTGAAACAGGAAAGATGCATTCTGTTCTAAGTGAGGTTACTGATAAGGTTAGAGAAGTTAATTCTCAGATCAATCAGATTGCTACTGCAGCTGAGGAGCAGTCAACTGCAACCGCTGAAATCTCAACCAACATGAAGGGAATTACAGATGGTTCCCACAGACTCGCAGAGCAGGTTGAACTAGTGGATAAGAATATTCTTGCCACCAACAGTGAGGTAGAAAACCTGCTGAAGATTGTAAGTCAGTTTGAAATAAGATAGCTTTTGATGTTCATTAAAAAGAGGCTTATGCCTCTTTTTTTTTCGAGATTAATTTTCTTCATAGCGTAATCATTGTATTTCCTATTAACGTTATGTCTTATTTGTCACAATGATGATGAAACAGCTCTTTCCTCTAATTAAACTGACCAAGTCTGTATACTAAAATGTATTAAATAAGGGAAAAAACAAAGAAACTTTACCTGGGATGTAAAACTTTTAGAATGAAACAGGTGCGAACCATTGATGAACTGAGAAGAACCTTTTTGGGAAGACTTCTTGGTAAATCAATCCTTTCATTTAAAAAGGTTGATGATGATTTATGTCTTTCAAGTTTAGACAGAATTCTGCATAAATTTGGAAGTAAAGATTCTATTGCCTTTACTCACCGTTTATTTAGTTCCACTTTAGAGATTTGTATAGATGACTGCAGCTATACATATAAATATCTTAATAAAGATGATGCTTTAAGATGTGAACAGAATCTTAAAGAGTTTGTTGTCACTTATTTTTCTAACAGAATAAAAGAAGAATCAACAGCGATTTATCAATTTTTTTCAGATAAGTTTCTTCGAGACTCCATTGCAGGAAAATTTCAAATACATATTCAGAAACTCAGGAATGACCTTTTAAAGTTAAAAGATGCTGATTCTGGTGTTTATGAAGAAATCAAAAAAGCTATATTAAGCAAATCAGAATACTGTTCAGAAGAAGTTCAAAAATACATTTCTATAATTCTTGATTACTGCAGTGAAACTTCCTCTAATGAAGATGATGTTGTTAAACAAATCAGAAAAGAATACGAAGATACAATTCTTCAGAAACATAAGGATTTTTTTGATACAGCAGAAAACAATCCTTTGACACAGATGCAGCGACTGGCGGTAATCAGAAATAATGACTTTAATCTTGTTCTTGCAGCAGCGGGAACGGGTAAAACTTCTGTAATGGTTGCTAAGGCCCTTTATCTGATGAAGTATCATCATGTTAAAAGCAGTGAACTTTTGATACTTGCCTATAACAGAAATGCTGCCAAGGAACTTCAGGAAAGAATTGAGGAGAGAGCTAAATCTTTAGGACTCAGTTCAGATCTCCCTCTGGTATCTACATTTCATGCTCTAGGACGAAATATACTTCTTGATAATAAAAAGTCCGTGCATATCTCTAAGTTAAGTGAAGACGAGAAAAAACTCAGGCAATGGGTTGCAAACTGGGAGGAAAATTCCCTTTATGCCCATCCTTTAGACTATCTTTCCTTCCGCAACGCATTACTCTCTAGAGAAAAGAATGTAACTTTCCCAAGCCCGAACTGACAGCCTCCATTTAAAATTGCAAAATATCCATATCGATTTAAGAAAAAGGATCAGATATGGATGCTCCAAAAATTGCAATAACATCTCAGTATCAATCATTCACATCTATTATTGATTGGCTCGAAATATATGATGCATATGTGGAATCTAAATTGTCATACAGAACCTTCTACAAACAGGTATTTCCCTCTCTCATAAAGAACCTCATGCCAGATGGCTATATCCCTTCAATCACGACATTTAATAAACATATTTTCAAAATAAAAAAAGACGGCAAGGATAATTACATACGGCAAACAAGGGGAATAGCAAATTATAAGAGATGGAATAACATTTATGATGAACTGGTTTCATCTGGTTTGAGTATGAATTCATTTTTTGAAAAATATATAAAAGGAAATGTGAAATGTGCAAGAAGTGGCTTTTACAAACGGATGCTCAGAATTAAGCAGGAGAGGTTAAAAATGATGAATTTAGATTCTAATGAGAAAAGAGTTGATGTTGTTACAATTGAGTCTCCACAACTTTCACAGACACAGAGAACCCCCACACTCTCAGAACAAGTATCTCTCTCTCCTAAGAAGCCTGTAACCGTAACAGTCAATTTAACATGCGGTGCTTCTATTAGTTTTGAAAGCTCTAATCCTGAATATTCTGTGGCAAAAATCATTGCAACATCAGGAAGGATGTAACCATGAAAATAGACTTCAATAATGGAAAGATAACTCTGGTAATAGTACCTTTTGATTTAAGGTATGGATTTTATCGTCTGGCACAGATCTCAGCAGAGCTACTGCATATTGATATAAACAAAGGTCATGACTACGTAGTGTTTATTTCAAAACAACGATCCATAGCCAAAATCATTCACTCTGATACCGAGGGAAATCTGCTGATTACAAGAAAACTGCATCAGAATAAGTTTCAGCTTTTACTGGCCAGAGCTAATGGTCCTGCAGCTGAACCTTTAACCGCGAGTGAATTAGAGTCTTATCTAGATGGAGAACCTTTGGAAATAAAGCGCACATCTGTACTTAAAGGCTAAAATAATTATTGAGATAACTCACAGATTTAAAACAAAATAATCATTAAAAACTGCCTGTTTTTGCATAAGAAATCAGCAGATATACCTCCACTTAAAAATACCTCGTATCGATCGATCCAGATCGACCGAGATCTCCAAATGACCTCAGGTATCTCCCCCTATTACAGCATTACAAAAGTCTCTCTGTATGGCTCCATACCGCAATCTGATGCGGTTTAAAGAGTATTTGTAATAAGGTAAAATAATGATAATTAAAGATGTAATAAACAAGAAAGCAAATGACAAAGAATAATCTCCAGAATCTGAGTAAAGACGAGTTACTGAAACTGCTTCTGCAGTCTCAATCTGAACTGACTGAGACAAAGGAGGCATTGGAAAATACCAGGAATGAACTCAAAAAAAGTAACGAAAAGAACGTAATGCTGGAAGAGCAGTTAACAGGCGTTCAGTCTGTTACAGCAGAAGGATTAACTCAGTTATCTGAGCTGACCAATATGCTAAATAAGAGAGTATTCATTCTGGATGATGTACTGTCAAAGAGTCTTAAAGGTCAGCTGGAGTTTGCATTTGCAGAACAGGTGGAATGGATTCAGAATGCCAGAAGCCTGTTTAATCAGACTCCTTTTAATAAAGGCTCAGATGTAAAAGGCAGTAAGAAGAAGCTTGATGATGCAGAAGCCGCAACCAAAAAGCTAAATGGGTCAATTAATAATGCAGGCAGAAGCATTAAGCGCGTAGCTAAAACCATAGCCGAAGCTGTGACTGCAATGGCAGGTATTGATAAAACCACATACGGAAAAGCTGCCGCTGCGATAAATTCCTTTGTTGAACCTGCAAGAAAAGATGAAGAGAAAAAGAAATCAAAAGGCAGAGTAGCCAAGAACAGAGCCACTACCAAGACAGTATCAGCTTCATTAAAAAATCATATCTGTAAATCCTGTGGCGGTACCACTGCTCCTTATGAGACAGGAAAGCTTGTAGACAAGGTTATCGGTGCCAACCATAAACTTAACGAGATTCTGGGAGTTATAAAGAATATCCATGAAGTTGAGGTCTGCGAAAAGTGTGGTCAGGTCTCAATTGCCATTGCTGATAATCAGGATGTGCCAGTGGTGCCAAACCGAGAAATCGGAATTGATTACATGTTAGGCTGTTCTGACTTTATCTGCAGAGGCATGGCTCTGAATAACTATATTTCACCAATCAGAGATATGTTTGAGATTGGTAATGACACCATCAGCTATAACCTGCATGATTTTGTAGGCATTTACATCAAGCCTTTATATGACGCCATCATACGAGCAGCAAAGGAAGCTCCGGTACTATTACTTGATGGAACTCCTTTTGACTGTCTGGAATCTCAGGGCTCAAGAAAGAGTAAAGACAGGAAACCTGAGGAGGTAACGGTAAGCAAGTCCAATTACATTCTGAGTATGGCGGCACCTGCTCATGCCAAGATTCAGTTTACCGCCTACGGTTATCTGGAAAAACGAAATTTCGATTCAATCAGAAAAGTCGTAACTCCAGATTATAAATTTAAGACTCTGGTTACTGACGGCTTCAGTGGATATGAGCAATTACTGGACGAGCATCCGGGAGCAAAACTGCAGCACTGTCTGGTACATTTGCGACGATATCTGATAGTTGCCTTTGATTTTAAGAATTACTGTGAAAAACTGGATGTCCTTGATGATGAGGAATGCAAAGCCTTTGTCATGAAGGATATAGAAGAGGCATCAGACAAGTATCTGATTTACTCTGCCTTCAACGCAATCAATAAAATCTATGCGCTTGAGAACTGTGTTGATTATTCAAAAGATAACTATCTGGAACAGTTAAACTCTGTCAGAGAAAAAGCCCGTGAGCTTCTGGAAAATGCAGATATCGTCATGAGTGAAATGATTAAGCGTCACATGGTATCGAACAAAAACAATACAGGACTGGTTGGCAAGAAAGGAGATGTCTATTCCAGAGCCTGTGTTTACTGGTATCAGCAGCAACCTTTTATAAAAGAATTCCTAAATGATCCGCTGGTTCCACCTGACACTAATATCGTTGAACAGGCTGTAAGACCGATTACCGTATTCAGAAAGAATGCAAACTGGAAAGCGACAATCTCATATATGGAGGATTTGTGTATGCTTTACAGCGTATTCATGAGTGCCAAGAAAAACGGTATTGACGATGTGTACGGCTGGTTAAGAACCTACTGTCGAGACTTATATAAGTACTGTATTGAAAAGCAATGGACCACCTACATCAGAGAAGGTAAGTCTCTGACAAAGAAAATCCTCACCTGGGATATGGTATCCCTGTCAGACGGATTTGATTTCAGTAAATATCAGATAATCAAACGCTGATCCTGTCTGTCCACTTTACGCGTATATGGGAAATTTGAAAATTCTACTGTACGCGTACAGTAGACACATTCTATTTTTAGCTTTTTACTAAAATCTTAACTGTAATCAGAATATTTTATCTAAAAACAGGTTTGGGAAACATACAAAAGAATGGAATGGAAATTGTAGATAACAATTCTCCGTTGAGAACTCTTAATGATGATCTGGTAAAGAGTAATTCAGAAGTAAGAATAGCCAACTGGCTTTATTTACACGGTGTTCCTTACGAATATGAAGCTCCCTATGTGTCCAAAATACGAATTGAAGACGGGATTAGTTACAGTCCAGATTTCAAATTAACAGATGATATCTATATTGAGTTTTTCGGAATAGACCGCAATGGCAACACTCGAGAAGACATTGGTAAAGAAAAATACAATGCTGATATGCAGAAAAAGATACAGCTGCATAAGGAAAAAGGTACTACGCTGATTGACCTCTACTGGTATGAAATGACGGAGGATACACTTTTCGACAAACTTGAAAAAAGACTCATTGAATTAGGTTTTAAACTTAAAGAAAAATCTGAGTCCGAAGTTAAATCTCTTCTTATAGAAAAAATTAACAATAACCAGTTTACCACTCTTCAGAAGGTTTTATTAAATTGTCTGAAGGCTGTCCGAATTGAGCATCTAAACAAAGAACAGATCTTTGAAAGGCTTAAAGCTGAAGGCTTTAGTTTTGCAAAAAACATAACTGATTATATACAAAAGCTTGTTGTCGATTACGTAACTACCTTAAGAGAGAATAATGAAATTGATTTTGATGACATGATTCTGTCTGCAACAGATATCGTAAATAACGGAGAGTGGAGACCTTCATACAAATACATTCTTGTAGATGAGTTTCAGGATATATCGGCAGCGCGTTATGAGCTGATAAAAGCTATTTACTCCCACTGTTCTGATGTTAGTTGTACCATGGTAGGGGATGACTGGCAGGCTATATACAGATTTAGCGGAGGAAAACTGGCTTTAACCACAAGATTTTCAGAATACTTTGGTTCTCATTCTCTGACTATTCTGGATAAAACCTTCCGTTATCCTAGAAATATTGCTGATGTTGCCGGCGATTTTATTATGCAAAATCCGGAACAGCACAAAAAAAGGATTGAAACTGCAGATAATTCAAAAGATTTAAAGATTCATCTGTTCTCCTACACCGATAGTAAAGACGAAAGTCTTAAGACAAAGACTTTGTATTATCAGGTTAGACAAAAAATACTGGTATTAGATCATAATGTTCCTGATGTCTCTGTGGCTGTAATGGCTCGCTATAACCAATTACTGGACGAGTTTAGATGCTATTTTAATGATATCAATAGAAAAGAAAATATTAGTACAAATGTCAAAATAAATTATTGGACATTTCATGGCTCAAAGGGCTTAGAGGCGGATTATACATTTATTCTAGGATTGCAGAGTGGCATGATTAGGGCATTTCCTTGTGACGAACATAATGATAAGGTTGTTGAAGCACTGTTGCCTACAACAGATAACTATCCTTACTCGGAAGAAAGAAGGTTATTTTATGTTGCTCTGACACGTGCAAGAAAACATGCATATCTCTTTGCTCTAGATAATCAGCCATCATCCTTTGTGGAAGAACTCTTAAGTCATAAATACAATATTGATATTCGAACTCAATGTTTTGATGCAGAATCTCGAACCATATATAAATGTCCTTCATGTAAAAACGGGTATTTCCAGATGTTACATGGAAAATTCGGTAACTTCTATGTTTGCAATTCTGGATTATGCAAAATAAGACCGAGAATCTGTGAAAAATGTGGTTCCCCAATGATAGATGGGAAAACAGAAAGTAAATGTATGAATCCACAATGTCTTTATAGTATTCCTATCTGCGAACGCTGCGGAAGGGTAATGGTGGAAAGGTTTGGTAAATATGGAAAGTTCTGGGGGTGTTCTGGTTACGGCCTTGAAGATGATAAATGTGAGAACACAAGGCCTTTATAAGAGTAAGAAAAGAACTCTTTTTTTACTTCGAATGGTAATGTCCTGGTTTCCACATTTTGACATTTTCACATTGTCTTGTAGAGCTGATTGAGATTAAATAAAGCTTTTGCTCGGATAAAAAAAGAGGCGTAAGCCTCTTTCTTCATTTCTACGAATTGATTTTATTAGTTGGCAGCGTTACCAAACCACTTCTGGTAAATCTTGTCGTAGGTGCCGTTGTCACGGATCTTCTTAAGACCAGATGCAATCATATCGGTAAGGTCCTTTCTGTCCTTTGAGGTAACGATACCGTACTGTTCAACGGTAAGCTGCTCTGGGATCATAATCAGATTCTCATTCTTGGTGGTAGCAAGATAGTACTCGATAACAGGCTTATCGGTAACAACTGCACTGCATGAGCCTTTTTCAAGTTCTAAGAATGCCTCAGCGGTGCTGTTGAACTGAGTTACTGTGGTGTTCTCTACCTTTTCAGCATACATTGCACCTGAGGTTCCTAACTGAGCACAGATGGTCTTGCCCTTAAGATCATCCTTTGATTTGATATCAGCACTGTTAGCCTTGGTAATAAGAATACCTAAACCTGCATCATAGTATGGCTCTGAGAAGTTAACCTTCTTAGCTCTTTCTTCGGTAATTGTGAAACCTGAAATTGCAATATCAACCTGCTGGGTAATAATTGCAGGGATCTGACCGTCAAATGACATGCTTGATACATTCATCTTGTAGCCTTCAGCTTCGCCGATTGCATTGATGATATCGATGTCAAAACCGATTAGAGTTGAAGTTCCCTTGTCAACAAACTCAAATGGAGCGAAGGTTGGCTCGGTAACAACATTAAGAGTTTTCTCTGCGCTGACTGCGCTTGCGTTG
>JAEEGL010382405.1_pt1 | contig 11928 bp, 10 predicted proteins | sample 9134231 | NCBI WGS metagenome assembly JAEEGL01 (sample SAMN16246548, study PRJNA631951) | gut metagenome | biome: gut microbiome; feature: rumen; material: fiber-attached | host: Bos | place: Iran: Karaj | collected 2018-10 | reverse complement strand
GTTGGCGCTGTTTACAGGCGTATCTCCGATGAGTATCTTGATCCGATGAACTTTAATAAGGAATCAGTTATCGGCATTCCTCATATCTTTGACATTTACAGGAAGGGCAATGTTGCGCTCATTAACGCACCGGGAAATGGTGTTGCTGACGATAAAGGAATCTACTATTTTGTTCCCAAAATGATCAGCTACTACCTGGATGAGGAGCCGATTCTTTCCAACGCTCCGACATACCTCCCATACTATCAGGAAGATATGAAGTATGTCATGGATCATTTTGATGACCTTGTGCTTAAGGACGTGGCAGAAGCTGGCGGATACGGCGTTGTCTTTGGAAGCAAGATGACAAAGGAAGAGAAAGAAAAGTTCAAGGCAATGCTGGAAGCGGAGCCAAGGCGCTTCATTGCACAGGAAGTTATTGATTTCCTTGACATCGATATCTTGGAGAAGGGAGAGCTACTTCCGAGAAAAGCTGATCTAAGAGCTTTTGTGCTGATGGCAGATGAGCCAATGGTGTGGAAGAGCGGGCTGACGAGATTCTCCAGGAATCCGGATTCTTTTATTGTTAATTCATCGCAGGGAGGAGGCTTTAAGGATACATGGGTATTATCTCAATAGAAAACACAGACAGACTATATTGGCTGGGCAGGTATACAGAGAGAGTATATTCGACCATAAAGATTTTTGAGAGCAGATTCGACTCCATGATCGATATGGACGAAATGGAGTACCAAGAGTTTTGTAAGAGTCAGGATATTCCAAACATATATCAGTCAAAAGAGGATTTCACAAGAAAATACTGTTTTTCCCTTGAGGACGAAAACTCTATTTTTTCCAATCTCATGAGAGCCTATGACAATGCCATTGTCTTGAGAGAAGAGATAGGAAGTGACACGCTTTCTTACATCCAGCTTGCTGTATATGCCATGAATCAGGCTGCTATTTCAAAGGCACCTCTCATCGGACTTCAGAAAGTAACTGATAATATCGCTGCGTTCTGGGGAATGGCGGATGACGATATCGATGAATCCTCAATAAGAAACATGATAAGAGTGGGAAAGCTGGTTGAAAGAATTGACCTCTATGCCCGCTTGAACGAGCCGGCCGACAGAATAAGGCGAGAGGCTAGGAGACTGTCCAACAGGATAGATAAGAGCACCATGAGATACAGTCCCAAGACGCTTGCTCACGTCAACTATCTTGTGCAGCTTGACGATCTTCCGTACGAGACACTTATTGAAGCGATTGAAAAGCTGGTGTGATTACAGATATCAAAAATGATTTAACTGGAAGGTGATAATCCGTGAAAAAATTAGGGTTTGGGTATCACATGAAGTTGTCATTCAGCGGCGCTGTCAACAACCATCGATTTTCGCTAAAATGCATTCCTCATGACACGGATATGCAGCGCATTGAAGAGATGACAGTATCTGTTTACCCTGATCACATAACAAGTGAAGATACTGATTCTTTCGGCAATATAACACTCTTTGGGTATACTAATGAATTTCACAACAGCTTTGGTTTCGACGTAACGGGTATTGCTACAACGGGGCTTGCAGATTGTGAGAGCTCGTTGGAACTCCACAGAGTGGGTATGTACAGATATCAAACTCAGGTGACGAGGCCAGGGATCAGTATTTATGACTTTTATAAAAAACTTGAGTTGTCCGGCACTGAGACAAACAGAGAAAAAGCCCTGCACATAATGGAGAGTCTGGTAAGTTCTTTCCGATATGGTCAGGGCTGTACATGCATGGCGACAACAGCAGAGGAAGCTTTTGCAGGTGGGACGGGTGTCTGTCAGGATTACGCACATATAATGCTCTCTGTTTGCAGGATGGAAAAGATTCCCTGTAGGTATGTTACAGGCATGATGATGGGCGAAGGCAGCTCTCATGCCTGGGTTGAGATTTGGGATGATCAAAAATGGATCGGCTATGACCCGACAAATAATAAAATGGTCGACGATGAGTATATCAAGATTTCCAATGGCAGAGATTATGCTGACTGTCTGGTAAATCAGGGTATTTTTACCGGCAATGTGTCGCAGTTGCAGGAGATAAAGGTGGTCGTCGAAGAGGTAACCTATGAGTAAACTTATGGAATCCATAGAGGATGTGGTTCGAATACCGCTTCCTGTAGATGAAGAATATGTGATAAAAAGACATAGATTAAAGCCGGGGGCTGATGGCGCGGATAAGCGAATCTGCATTGTTACCGGTATTCATGGCGATGAGCTCGAAGGCCAGTTTGTCTGCTATGAGATAGCAAGGCGCATCAGAGAACATGCTGAAAGCCTCTCAGGTATCGTGGATATTTATCCTGCCATGAATCCTTTTGGAATTGACTCCATTACCAGGGGAATTCCGGCATTTGACCTTGATATGAACCGTATTTTTCCCGGGAATTTTGACGGCGACATGAACGAGTACATGGCGTCTAAGATTGTTGAGGAACTAAAGGGCGCGGATCTTGTAATTGATATACATGCGAGCAATATTTTTTTAACCGAGATTCCACAGATAAGGATAAATGAGTTAAATGCAAAGGAACTGGTTCCCATCGCAGTTAAGGCAAATATGGATCTTATATGGGTTCACGGTGCCAGCACGGTTTTGGAGTCTACGCTTGCGTATTCTTTGAACAGCAAGGGCACCAAGACTCTTGTTGTTGAGATGGGCGTTGGTATGAGGATTACACCCGGGTATGGTCACCAGCTCACAAACGGCTGCTTTTCGCTTATGAGCGAGCTTGGCATTTGGACAGGCGGAGCACCCACTGTGAGAGAGCCGATTGTGGCTTATGATGCAAACGGAGAAGACGTCTGCTATCTGAATGCTCCCTGCTCCGGAATTTACATGAAGGAGAAATTTCATGGGAGTATTGTCAAAAAAGGTGAGATTGTCGGGAAGATCATCAATCCTCTTACAGGAGTCGTAATGGCTGAGATAACCTCGCCCGAAGACGGAATGATCTTTACAGTGAGGGAATATCCTGTGGTTGAGGAGGGCTCTCTCATGGGAAGGATTTTGAAAGAAGAAGTGCTGCATGCACATAACTATTTTGATACGGAGAAACAGGTATGAAGGAAACGCTGGTCTACTCCTTTAAGGGGCTTTACAGGGATGATTTCAGGGTAAAAGGTTATAAGTTCGGAAGCGGGCGGAAGTCAGTCTGCATCTTGGGAAGTTTGAGGGGCAACGAATATCAGCAGATCTATGTATGCAGCCTTTTGATAAAAAAGCTGAAGAAGCTTGAAGAAAACGGCAGGATACTTGACCACAACTCTATCCTGGTGATTCCCTGTGCAAATCCGTACTCTGTGAACATAAAAAAGCGCTTTTGGAGCATAGATAATACCGATATCAACAGAATGTTTCCGGGGTATGACAAGGGCGAGACTACGCAGAGAGTTGCTGCAGGGATTTTTGACAAGATAAAGGACTACAGATATGGCATACAGTTTGCCTCGTTTTACATGCCTGGGCACTTTGTTCCTCAGATAAGGATGATGAAGACCGGAAATGAAAATGTGGAACTGGCAAAAAAGTTTGGACTTCCATTCGTGGTGCTTCATAATCCAAGGCCATTTGATACCGCTACTTTAAACTACAACTGGCAGATATGGAATACTGATGCTTTTTCCATTTATACATCAAGTACGGAAAAGATAGACAAGATAAGTGCAAGACAGGGAGTTAACGCAGTTCTGACCTTCCTGGCAAAAGAGGGAATAATCGAGTATCAGGGCTTTGCAGGTTTTACGTCAAAGGTTGTTGAAAGCGAAAAGTTTGTGAGTGTGAGAGCGAACGCAGCGGGCTTTCTCGAATCCCTGGTGAAAGCAGGTGACAACGTTTTAAAGGGACAGGTTATCGCATATATCACAGACCCCTATACATCTGAGGTTCTTCAAACAGTCACCGCTTCTCTTGACGCTATCGTTGCCTTTGAATATGACAGCCCGATAGCCTACAAAAACACCGCGCTGTTTAAGCTTATACCGGAATGAAGGCTGAATGGAATTGATGGGAAATTGATGCAATAAACGTAATATTGTATAATTATATTACTAATTTACAATGGAGTTATAGATTGAGAAGGACGTTTATTGTAATCGTTAATATAGTTATTATCGGTTTGATTCTTTTCTTTATCGTCAGATATGCAGAGGACAGGGCGACTGAATCAAACCGTTCTTCGATTGCGTCTTTTGAGAAAATGACTCTGACCACAGAGCAGATCATAGCCAATTATCTTGAAGACGAGCAGCATCTGTGCGATATCTGGGCCAATTACGTCAACAGATCGGCCGAGGCAGGAACGCCCATGACCGCGGAAGATGCTATTTCTTATATCAGAAAAGCCAAGATCTCACCTGAGATCCAGGGGCATCTTATTTTTCTTGATGAAAAGTCTAAATCCGGTATTTCATCATCTCCAAGTGCCACTGATCCGACAAATTTCTCCGTAACTTATAAAAATGTAAAAGTTCTTGAAGACTACGATGACAACGTCACCGATGATGGCGTTGTTGTGCTCACAAGAGCATATACCAATCCGTTAAACGGCGTGCAGTCAATAGCTTTTTTGAACAAGGTAAAGGTTTTTGATGAAGAGGCAGCAGGCATAAGAGAGGGGCTTTTGATGCGCGTTGTGCCGGTAAGCCGTCTTGAACAGAAGCTTGTTTTCCTAAAGGGCGAATATGAGAAGGTGGAGATATCCATCATCGACTGGGACGGAAATTACATGATCCATGGCAAAGCCCTCAAAAACAGTAATTTCTTTGAATACTTCAAATCCTATAATCCAATCTCACAGTCTGACTATAACCTGCTCATCGAGTCATTTCACGGCGGCGCAGGTACAATGCACATCAGGAACTCCAAGGATGAGGACTGTGTAATTTCTTATACACCACTTACAATCCTTGATAACTGGACACTTGTGGCATATATTCCGGCAAAAGAGCTGACGCCAAACAGGTCAGTTGACTGGCTGCTGCTTGCAATCGTGTTCGTGGGACTTCTTTCTCTTTTGATATTCAATTTTATTACCCTAATGTTCTACAACCGCAAGCTGGCAGTTGCCGCCGAGGCCGCCAAGCAGGCCAATGAAGCCAAGTCACATTTCTTGTCCACAATGTCACATGACATCAGAACGCCGATGAATGCCATTATAGGTCTCAATGAGATGGTCCTCAGGAGCAGCAAGGATGAAGACATCACCATGTATTCACAAAACATCAGGACCGCAGGAAATACACTCCTTGGTATCATCAATGACCTTCTTGATTTTTCTAAGATTGAAGCGGGCAAGATGGAACTCATCAACGTAGATTACAATTTCGTATCTCTTTTGAATGACCTCGTAAACATGGTGCAGACGAGGGCTGACGAGAAGGGACTTGTGTTTAAGCTGGATGTCGACAGAGATATCCCGAGGATATTAAACGGCGATGAGATCCGCATCAAGCAGGTCATCACCAACATCCTTTCAAATGCAGTCAAATACACAAAGGAAGGCAGCATTGTCTTTTCCGTGACCGGCAAAAAGATAGAGGATAAGCCGGATCATGTTATGCTGCACGTCAGCGTCAAGGATACAGGAATTGGTATCAAACAAGAGGACCTTAGCAGGCTCTTTGAGGCTTTTGAGCGAATCGAGGAAAAGAGAAATCGAAACATCGAGGGCACAGGCCTTGGAATGAGTATCGCACAGAGCTTTTTGAACATGATGGGGAGCAAGATTCAGGTCGAAAGCGAGTATGGTAAGGGCTCGGAGTTCTATTTTGATCTGATGCAGAAGGTTGTGAAATGGGAGCCTGTCGGGGAATATGAGCAGGCATTTAAGAGGTTCCTTAGTGAGAGAAAGCACTACAGAGTCAGGTTCACGGCGCCCAAAGTAAGAGTTCTTGTGGTGGATGATACACCGGTCAATCTTACGGTATTCATGAGCCTTCTTAGCATGACAAAGATAAGGATTGATACTGCGGAAAACGGCGATGACTGCGTTGCGCTATTTAAGAAAAAACATTACGATGTCATTTTCCTCGATCATATGATGCCCGATAAGGATGGAATTGAGACCATTAGTGAAATGAAGGCGTGCACCGATACGCCAAATGAGAAGACTCCGGTTATCTGCCTCACAGCCAATGCGGTTTCGGGTATGCGTGAGATGTACATAAAGGCTGGATTTGATGACTATCTTACCAAGCCAATCGATACTGACAGGCTTGAGAGCATGCTTTTGATGTACCTTCCTAATGAACTGGTAGAAAAAGCTGATGAACAGGCAAGGGATGATGATTTTCCTATACCGGAGTTCCTTTATGAACTTGCAGATATTGATGTTAACAGCGGTCTGGAGCACTGTGGAGACTGCAGGTCCTATATTTCCACGCTTAAGACTTACCTTGAAACGGCGAAAAAGAGCGCGGACGAAATCGAGAAATGCTGGGAAGACAGTGACATCAAAGCTACCACTACGAAGGTTCATGCACTTAAGAGCACATCCAGAGTTATCGGTGCATTAAGGCTTGGGGATTTTGCTGCGAAGCTTGAAAAATACGGAGCTTCAGGAGATGAAGCTGCAATGGACAGAGAGCTTCCGCTTCTACTTGATGATTATCGAAAGCTTGCAGAGGTTCTTGCACCTGTTAGTGAGATAGATACAGGTGTTGAAAAGGTTGTTGAAAAACGTGACAAGACAATCCTTCTCGTTGATGACGACATCACTTTTTTGAAAATGGTGCAGAAGTGGCTTGATCCGTATTTTTCAGTGGTGACTGTTAAGTCCGGCAAGCAGGCCCTTGCCTATTTGGAGCGCCATTCGGCAGATATGATGCTTGTTGACTATGACATGCCGGAGATGTCCGGCGCTGCGCTTGCCAAAAAGCTCCGGGCAGATAAGCCTGAGATGGAGATTCCGATATTTTTCCTCACAGGAGCAACGGATGGTGAGATACGTGAAAAGCTGATGCAGCTTGGAGTTCAGGGAGTTATACCCAAGACCGCAACCCGCGACGAAATCGTGGCAGAAGTGGAGAATGGGCTGGGATAATGGGATGGTTCTTTTAAGTCAAGGGGACGGTTCTTTTGACTGGTTGCAAACAACCAGTCAAAAGAACCGTCCCCTTGACTTAAAAGAACCGTCCCCTTGACTTCCCCGATGAACCTTCCCCGTTATCATACTACGTTCAAATCTCCCCGAGAACTTTCCCCGCTGCCTCTTTCGCCTCGTCGTAGTCGAGGTTGGAAACCAAGTTGCCCAGGTCTTCAATTTGTGAGGAGAGTCCGGCGTCATAGGTATAGGAATCGAGTTTCTTCATGATTTCTTCCGCTTCGCTGAGATTGAAATCGTCGATTGCTGCAATGAGCTTAGTGAGTTCTGATAGGACAGCAGCCTTGTCAAAAGCGATTTTGTTGGCAGCAGGTTTGGTTGCGAAGGGCTCAAGGTGTTGTTTTAGCGCTCTGAAGGCAGATAGAGTATCAGGGGTGAGCCTTGTGATTTCTTCAAGGTTTTCTTCACGGCCTAGTTTTTCCAGAGTAAAGAAATCTTCGCCGAGCTCTATCGCTCCCATCATGCGGCAGGTGGTCTTAAGTGAATGAACCTGTGTGGTGTAATTCTTAAAATCTTTATCGCGTAAATAGCTTTCTATGAGATTACTTTTTTCATCGATTATCTTATAGACGTCTCCAAGAAGTTCTCTGTATATCGTTTCAGAACCGGAGCTTTCAATGCCTTTTTTTATATCAACTCCGGGTATCTCTTTATCAATAAAATTCATGTTATCGCTCATGCTATCCTCCTGTCATCGAATACAGATGAAGCTACTATGTAAATCACATTGAAGCTTGCATTGACGCACATTGAAGCACATTTCAAACGAGTATCATCATATATCTGATGATACCACTATAAAGTTGAAAAGTGTACGATTTTAAGTTACGATTAATGAGTAAAAAATTCGAATCTTGGAGGGAAATATGAATCCACAGATTATTGTTGTTGATGACGATCCTATCATCTTAAAAAGGGCATGGAATACGCTTACAGACGCAGGAATGAAGGTGGTTGTTCTCAAATCCGGAAGTGCTCTTCTTGAACACATGCAGAAAAATGAGGCGCCGGACCTGATTCTTTTGGACATAAATATGCCAGAAATGGACGGCTTCGAGACGACGCGCGAGCTCAGAAAGAGCGAGAGTAAATGGAGGGAGACTCCGGTCATTTTCCTGACAGCCAACGAAGATGAAAAGATTGAGACCATGGGCCTTTCTCTTGGTGCCATGGACTATATCAGAAAACCGTTTGTTCCTGACGTTCTTGTACTCAGGGTTAAGCACGCTGTCCAGCTCATCTGGCTGCAAAAAGACCTTGAAATGGCAGTAAATGAAAAGACAAAAGAGAATGAGAGTCTTTTCCTGCATGTCGTTGCATGCCTTGCTGACGCCATCGACGCCAAGGATACTTACACAAACGGCCATTCCGGCAGGGTTGCCAAGTATTCAAGAGAGATAGCAAAGAGATACGGCTATGATGAGCACAGTCAGGACAGTATTTACATGATGGGACTTTTGCATGATGTAGGGAAAATCGGCGTTCCTGACGAAGTGATAAATAAGCCCGGCAGGCTGACTGATGAAGAATTTGAGTGCATAAAAAAGCATCCGTCAATTGGCGGAAGGATACTTGGAAACATCAAAGAGATGCCGATGCTTGCTGCAGGTGCCAAGTGGCATCACGAAAGATACGACGGAAGAGGATATCCGGAGGGACTTGCAGGGGAAGATATCCCGGAGCAGGCAAGAATTATCGCAGTTGCGGATGCCTACGACGCCATGACCAGCAACAGAAGCTACAGAGGTGCACTTCCTCAGGAAACAGTACGTGGGGAGATTGAAAAGGGGAAGGGCAGCCAGTTCGATCCGAGGTTTGCAGATATCATGCTCTCCATGATCGATGAGGATAAAGACTACTCAATGCGGGATAAACACTGACCTTTCTGCGAGTTTATGATTTTTTAAGAATTTTTAGCGTGCAAATTGTCGACATTTTGTAGGACAATAGAAAAAGGTCGGGTTTATAGTTAAGTGGTTTAAAGCTGACGAGAAAATTTCAACCCGCTATGAGGAGGATAAATTATGAAAAAGAAACTGGTAATGATGATCACTGCACTTACTATGGTTGCAGGCGCTGTTACAGGATGCGGTTCAGCTACAGAGACAGTTGAAACAGCTATCGATGCAGAAGAAGTTGCTAAGACTGATGGCACAGATGTAGTTACTGAGGCTGCTTCAGAGGTTGTAGGAATTGCAAATCCCTGGGTAGAAATCACAGAGGAAGAAGCAAATGCCAACTGCGCAAGATTATTCCATGTTCCTGAAGGCGCAACAGAGCAGGTTTGGTCAATGTGTGAGGCACTTGGCAATCCCGAAGAGTATTTAGGCTCACTCGTGCAGCTTAAGTTTAAACTTTATGATATGGAGTTTACAGCAAGAGCACAGCAGGGCGCCGCAGAGGATGCTGATATCGCCGGTATTTACACTGATTGGACAGTTGGACCTGAGGACGTTCAATTCGCAAATTGGGCAGCAGGCAACATGACAGGTAAGACTTACCGTGCTGTTGGTGAGTCAGATTATACAGATCTCGTTACATGGTATGATATCGAGGTAGGCATTGCTTACTCACTTTCAGTAACAGCAAGTGATCTTGAGGGCTTCGACATTGTTGCAGTTGCTGACCAGATGGCACCTGCAGACGAAGAGTATATGTACAATATGGCAAGCGATTTCCTTCAGGAACAGTCAGGAAAGCTTAAGTTTGATTCTTATGACGATGCAATCGCTGCTCTTACAAGCGGACAGGGCTATGCTTACGTTAAGCTTCAGGGAAGCGATGAAGAGCTTCTTCTTGTTACAGATCTCGTATTTGAGTATGACAGTTCAGCATATCAGGCTTCTATCTACGGTAAGACTGATAATGGTGTAACATTCCTCAGCCTTGTAACAGGAAATGGTTCAGCATATCCATTAAGATATGAGGATGGAATCATCTATGCCGGTGACAACCACGAGTATTCAACATACTTCCTGTCAAAAGAGTATGCTTCAGTAATGATGAAGGACTATATCACAGATGGTGTTAATAGCGGAAACAACGAGCTCACAGGTTTCACAAGAACATCTAATTCCTTTGATGTTGAGGCTGAAAACTATACAGGAACTCTTGAGGATTTCCAGAAGCTTATTGCAGAAAGAGAAAACAAGCCTGTAATCAAGTTCACAGCAATCAAATAATAAATAAGAATTTTGGACCGCTTGGCGAATTGGCGCTGAGTGGTCTTTTTTTGACTTTGAATTTTTAATTTAAGAATGTATCATAATAGGGTCATGTTGTTTCCCAATATCCATAATGCATATTCGTTTTTACGGAGGAGAAAAAGTGAAAGATTTTGACGCAGTTGTTTTTGACATGGACGGAGTGATCTTTGATTCTGAGAGAGCTACAATGCTGTGCTGGCTTGAGCTGGCAGAGAAATACAACATTCCCAACATCGAAAAGCCCTATCTTGCCTGCACCGGAACCACAGATAAGAGAACTCGCGAGATAATGCTTGAAGCCTATGGCGATGATTTTCCATATGATGAATATGCAAAAGAAGCATCGAAGATGTACCACGATAAATACGACGGCGGAAGACTTCCGATGAAAAGAGGCGTCCAGACACTTCTTGCGTACCTTAAGCATGAGAACAAAAAGATAGCACTTGCATCTTCCACAAAACGGCAGACTGTTATAAATCAGCTCAGAGATGCCGGAATTCTTGACTATTTTGATGAAATTGTAACCGGAGATATGGTCAGCCACAGTAAACCTGACCCGGAGATATTTCTTTTGGCATGTGAAAAAATTGGCGTAGAGCCTGAGAGAGCTTATGCTATCGAGGATTCCTACAACGGCATTCGCTCGGCATACAGAGGAAGGCTAAGGCCTATCATGGTCCCAGATCTTTTGCCGGATGACGATGAAATGAGGGAATTAACTGAAATTGTCCTTAAAAGCCTCGATGAAGTCACCGAATATTTTAAGGACAATAATTAAGACTATTTATTCTTATAGAAGATCACTTAGTTTTTTACCATAAAAGAAATTCTTTTCAAGTTCGTAGAACTCTTTCCACATGGGAAGAGTTTTACATTTATCATACCTGTCGCATTCGTAGCAATCGTCCTTGAGACATGCGACGGGAGCAAAGGGGCCTTCCATCAGCTCTATGATCTCACCAACCGAGTAATCATCCGGTTTCTTACATAGCTTGTATCCACCATGCTTGCCGCTGGCTCCGGTAACAAGGCCACCCTTAACCATTTCTTTTGCAATTATCTCAAGATACTTTTTGGAAATATCCTGTCTCTCGGCGATGTCTTTGAGCGGGACATAATCTTCGCTGTTCTGCTGCGCAAGATCGATCATTACTCTAAGGGCATAACGTCCTTTTGTCGAAAACATAAAAAGCTCCTCCCGAAAACATTCTCCTATTACTATATCATAAAGAGAACTATCTATCATTAAGCATTACTTATCGCGTGAGATAAGACTTATTTATTATAAAGCATATTGACATGGTAGGTAAATATATTTTATTATTTTTTCAAGAAAAAACAACCGCAGGCGCGAGGAGGATATGGGAATGAGTAATTACAGATTTGAGACACTTCAGTTACATGTAGGACAGGAACAGCCGGATCCGGCAACCGACGCAAGAGCGGTTCCAATTTACCAGACAACATCATATGTATTTAGAAATTCACAGCATGCAGCAGACAGATTCGGACTTGCTGATGCAGGAAATATATACGGAAGACTTACAAATTCAACTCAGGATGTTCTCGAGAAGAGAATAGCAGCCCTTGAAGG
>JAEEGL010270903.1_pt1 | contig 11928 bp, 10 predicted proteins | sample 9134231 | NCBI WGS metagenome assembly JAEEGL01 (sample SAMN16246548, study PRJNA631951) | gut metagenome | biome: gut microbiome; feature: rumen; material: fiber-attached | host: Bos | place: Iran: Karaj | collected 2018-10 | reverse complement strand
GCGAGCGAAGAGGTTACCGATGAGGGGTTACCGGTTACAGGAGACCCCATAACCCATAACCCGTCCCCCGTAACCCTTGATTTAAGTTGGCTCGCCTATGAAATAGTAAGTATCAATATTCCGATCGTGCACAGTCACCAACCGGGTGAATGCAATAAGCAAATGGAACTTCTCCTCCAGGATCACCTTTGTGCCGAACCGGATCCCGAAAATTGATGGCTAATAGTTAACAGTTAAAATGAAATTTTAAAATTGTAAAACAATATGGCACATCCTAAAAGAAGACAATCGCACACCCGCCAAGCGAAACGTCGTACCCATGACGTAGTGAAGGCTCCGACACTGGCTACATGCCCGAACTGTGGCGCACTTCACATCTACCACACTGTTTGCCCTTCCTGTGGCTACTATCGTGGCAAATTGGCAATCGAGAAAGCTGAGGCTTAATCGAGGTGAAAAGTGAAAGATGAAAGGTGAAAGGTGGTTTATGCCCCTTTTGCCTTTTCACCTTGTTTATTAAACGCGTGCGTGAGCACGTATGTGACCCGTGAGGGCCACTTTGGAAAAAATCATTTAAAAGTATTAAGAACATGTTTGACAATCATTCCAACAATGAATCGGAACGCAGACCTCGTCCGCGTTTCCACAGAGACGGAGAGCAAGCTCTTCCGCGTTTTCAGCGTGAAGGCGAACATCAGCCCCGTCCTCGTTTCCAACGCGAAGGTGACGAACAACGTCCGCGTTTTCATCAAGACGGCGAGCGCCGTCCGAGTCGTCCGTTTGGCGAACGTCGCCCTTCTTTCGGCGGCAAACCGAAACGTAACAACGGACTCTCTTCCGAGCGTAAACAACAGTCCTATCGTCAGCAGCACGAAGACCCGACGAAGCCTATTCGTCTGAATAAATACCTGGCAAACGCTGGTATCTGTTCCCGTCGTGAGGCCGATGATTTTATCCAAGCAGGAGTTATCACGGTCAATGGCCAAGTGGTTGATAATCTGGGCGTTAAGGTGCTTCCGACTGATGAAGTGCGTTTCCACGATCAGCCTGTGCGTCGTGAGCGTAAGGTCTATATCCTGCTCAATAAACCCAAGAACACCGTCACAACCACCGACGATCCGCAAGAACGTCATACGGTGATTGATATCGTTCGTTCGGCCTGCGCTGAGCGTATCTATCCGGTAGGTCGTCTGGATCGTAACACGACCGGTGTGCTGCTGCTCACCAACGACGGCGATCTGGCTGCCAAGCTGACTCATCCGAAATTTCATAAGAAGAAGATCTATGCCGTCACGCTCGACAAAGAGTTGGACGAAGTAGATGAGGCAATCGTTCGCGCCGGTGTCATCCTGGATGACGAGCGTATCATCCCCGATGCGCTTGAGTTCCCGAAAGGCGACCGCAAGCATATCGGCCTGGAGATCCACTCCGGTCAGAACCGCGTCGTACGCCGTATCTTCGAGAAAGTAGGGTATAAGGTAGTCAACCTCGATCGTGTCTCTTTTGCCGGTTTGACGAAGAAAAACGTAGGTCGTGGTAAATGGCGTTTCCTTACACCTAAAGAGGTAGCCTTCCTCCAAATGGGCAATTTTGATTAACAATCAGCAATCAGCAATCAGCAATTAGCAATTGAAACGTTCGTTTCACTACATATTATTCGCTATCACGGTTGCCCTGTCGATCGTAGCCGGCATCATGATGTTCCATGTGAACGTCAATGCCGACATGACGAAGTACCTGCCGGATAACTCGCAGATGAAGCGGGGCTTGGAGATCGTAACCTCGGAGTTCGGCTCTTCGGCCCAGATGTCCGGAGCGGATGTGCATGTGATGTTCGAAGGGGTACGTCCTAAGGAGATACCGGGTATCCGAACGCTCTTGGAGGCTTATCCCGACGTACAGAGCGTCACCTATCGCTATTCGACCGACAGCACGCACACCGTCTTCGATCTCGATGTGCCGAAATCCGTCGACCAGAAAGAATTAGGCAAGCAGATCAGCACCCGTTTTGGTGGCAACTGCGTAGTGGAGACCAGTCAGGACGGTGCGACGCCGCCGATGTCGGTGATGATTATCGCGGCGGTGATGATCATGCTCGTGCTCTTCGTCATGGCGCAAGCGTGGTTTGAACCCGTCGTCATCCTCGTGACAGCCTTGCTGGCGATTGTGCTGAATATGGGTACGAACGCTTTGCTGCCTTCCGTATCGATCACGACGAACTTCATCGGTTCGATCCTGCAGGCCGTGCTCTCGCTCGACTACTGCATCGTGCTGCTGAACCGCTATCGCCAGGAGCAAGACGAACATACCGATCGCCGAACGGCTGTCATCGCCGCTAATAGGGCTATTCGCAAAGCCGCACCTTCCATTCTCTCATCGGCCTTTACCACTGTCGTAGGACTGCTGATGCTCTGTTTCATGCGTCTGAAGATCGGCGCGGACATGGGAATCGTGCTGGCCAAAGGTGTCGTTTGTTCGCTTATCTGTACCTTCACGGCCATGCCGGCACTGATGCTGCTCTTCCGCCGCGTGATCAACGCGACAGCGAAGAAAGCCTATGTGCCGCCGACGGACGGAATGGCGCAATTCATCTCACGGCATAAACTGCCGATGGCCATTGGAGGCATTCTGCTCTTCTTCATCTCGTGGTTCTTTGCCGGCCGTACGACCATCTTCTTCTCTGCCGAAGCGGAGTCGCAGATAGAGAAAGTCTTCCCGGCGCCTAATCCCTTTGTGCTCGTGTATGACACTCAGGACGAAGACTCGGTCTATAGCCTTGTCGATAACCTCATGGCGCAACCGGGTATCCAGTCCGTGATCTCATACCCGACGCTGATGAGTCAACCTCTCACGCCGAAGGAGATGACCAACCACGTGCGCAGCCTGATGATTAACTTCAAGGACATGATGCCGGAAGGCGCCACCGTTCCGTCAGAGGCACTGGATGTGCTGACGCCGGAGATGGTGCAGATCGTCTATTACATGCGATCCAAAGACTCGACGGAAGCGAAATACACTTTCCCCGTCATCGCGCGCTTCCTGCATTCGCACGTAGCATCCAATCCGCTCTTCTCGACTTATCTGGACGAGGAGATGAAGTCGCAGATAGCGCTTCTGCAGACGATGCTCGACGTTCCGAAAGTGGAAGAAAAACCCAAGCCGCAACCCAAGCACGATACGCTATCCGTCAAAGAGGAAGAAGAGGTAGAACCGCTTCGCCGCGAGACCATCGCGCCCCTCACCCCTAACCCTCTCACCGCTAACCCCTTACACGTCGATACGCTGGAGATTCCGGAGATAGACATCGACCGTATCGCGATTGTGCCGTTCATCGAGCGCCTCAACGCCGTGCATACTTCGGCTATCACGCTAGAGATGCGCAAACTGACGGACACCTTGGCGATTCGTCTGCCGATGTCGGTCAACGAGATGTCGGTCTTCATCGGTTCAACCCAGATACAGACGCGTCTCGTATACGGCTATGCGGCGGGACACGTGCGGAAGATGACGCCGCTGGAGTACGTCCACTTGCTGGTCGATGACCTGTTCAAACGCCCCGGTCTGGCGGGAATGATTTCCGAGGAACAGCGTACCCAGTTAGGCCAACGTGCCCACCTGATGGACCTGGCGAACGCGAACGCTTCGCTCACTCCTTCGGATATGAACATTCTGCTGCGTGCTTTCGGCCTCGACGGTTTCTCGGACGAAGAACTGATGGCGATTGCCTATCCTCCGAAGAAAGAAGAACCGGTCATCCCGGTGGGTACACCGGAGGAGATCGTCAACTCGCTGGCGGTAATCCAATCGGCTCTGCATAGTACCGACACGGCCCGCGCCATCGACGACGAGGCCTATAACCGCTCGCAGCAAGCGCTCAACACGACCAAACACCATCATGGCCCTACGCGTGCCGATCTCCAAGCCGAACTGTTCACCGAACTCGTCTTCGGAGGCAAGTCCTATACGGCCGAAGAGATGGCGGCCAAACTGGCGCGCTTAATGAAACTCTCCGACGTCAAGTCCGATCCTGTCACGGCGTCGCAGATGTCGCTCTTATACGACTACTACGGTTCCACCAACAGTCGTTGCGACACCCTTCGTCTGGGCTTTGGTCCGCTGCTCACTTACCTCTGCGACACACTCGTCTATGATCCGCGTCTGGCGGATATCTTGCCTGACTCGATTGAGACCCAAGCAAAGGATATCCATCAGCAGATAGCCGATGGGCTGGGGCAGTTGCGCAAAGAGAACTACTCCTTGCTCGTTGTCCTCTCGTCCTTGCCACCTGAGTCGCCTGAGACCTATGACTTTGTAGATACGCTCACGGCCCTTGCCGACGCACGAATGCCGCACGAGCACTACTATGTCGGCGAATCCGTCATGTACGCCGAGATGCGCGGAGGATTCGATCATGAGATGGAAGTTGTCACATGGCTCACCATCCTCTCGATCTTCCTCATCGTTGCCCTTACCTTCCGTTCAGTCATCGTGCCTACAATCCTCGTGCTCACCGTCATGACTGCTGTGTATGTCAACGTCGTGGTAGCCGGACTTGTCTCGGGTCAGATGCTGTACCTCGCGTACCTCATCGTCCAGGCCATCCTCATGGGCGCTACCATTGACTACGGAATCCTCTTTGCGAACTACTACCGCGAGAGCCGTAAGACGATGTTACCCGTCGATGCTGTCTGTGCAGCATACAGGGGCTCAATACGAACGATCCTCACCTCGGGTCTCATCATGGTGATTGGCCCTGGAGCAATGGCGCTTGCTATTGATGATCTGATGATTTCGAATATCGTCGGTTGTTTGGCGGTAGGTGCCTTCATGGCCATCGTCCTTACCCTCACTGTCCTGCCTGCCGTACTCGTAGCGCTTGATAAATGGGTCGTTTACGGCAAACAAAACCGCTTTACCGGCGAAGAAGAAAATGGAACAAAATCAAACATTTGATACTGTCATCACGCCGCGCGACAAACTGCTGACGGTTGATTGGAAAGAACTGTGGCGCTATCGCGACATGTTCATCCTTTTTGTGCTGCGCGCTTTCCGTGTGGCATACAAGCAGACCATCCTTGGTCCGCTATGGTTTATCATCACGCCGGTGCTCTCCGTGATTGTCTACGTGACGGTTTTCGGCGGCATCGCGAACATCCCGACAGACGGTGTTCCGCCAATCCTGTTCTACTTGCTCGGCATCTCCGTCTGGGGCTATTTCGCTTCGTGCGTCAGCGCCACGTCTAACTCCTTCGTGACGAACGCCGACATCTTCGGAAAAGTCTATTTCCCGCGAATCATCATGCCGTTGGTGGCTGTCACGACCAACCTCTTGTCGCTGGCTATCCAACTGGCGATTTTCGCGGTGTTCTATATCTATTATGTGGCAACCGGCACAGAACTCGTCATCCATTGGCAGATCGTTCTCTTCCCTGTCCTCATCCTACTTCTGGCGCTGATGGCGGTGGGCTTCGGAATGATCTTCTCGTCTATGACGACTAAGTACCGCGACCTGCAGATTATGCTGGCGAAGATTATCTCGCTCTGGGTGTATGTCACGCCGGTGATCTACCCCTTAAGCATGGTGACCAATCCCAAACTGCATCTGGCGATGAGTCTCAACCCCGTCACACCGGTGATGGAGGCTATCAAGTACTCGCTGCTCGGTCAAGGTCAGTTCTCCTGGCTATGGCTCGGCTATAGCGCAGCCATCACGCTGGTATTATTAATCTTCGGCCTCATGCTCTTTAATAAAGTACAGAAATCTTTTATGGACACGGTATGACGCAAGATAAACAATATTGGACGACGGAGATCTCTCCCAATACTTTCTCAAGAGGTTTGGGATTGAGAGAATTATGGGCGAAGAAATACCTCATCTGGCTGTTTATCAAGCGTGATATCACGGTCCAGTTCAAGCAGACCATCTTCGGTATGGGCTGGTATTTCATCTCGCCGCTCTTCACGATGTTTATGTATATCGTGGTGTTCGGACGTGTAGCCGGTATCCCTACGGATGACATCCCGCAACCGGTCTTTTATCTCTCCGGTATCTGCCTCTGGGAGTATTTCGCGGAGTGCCTTACTGCCGTTTCAGGAACCTTCCAGACGAACGCCAATCTCTTCGGAAAAGTCTACTTCCCGCGACTCGTATCACCTGTCTCGGTAGTCGTCTCGAAGATGTTCCGCTTCTCGCTGCAACTCCTAACCTTCATCATCGTCTATCTCTTCTTTGTGTTCAAAGGAGTGGACTTGCACCCGAACTGGTACATCCTCCTCTTCCCGGTGCTCATATTCTTGATTCAATGCCTCGCTTTGGGCCTTGGTCTGATCATCTCATCGCTCACGACCAAATACCGCGACCTCACGAACTTCTTCGGCGTCTTTGTATCTCTTTGGATGTACGCTACGCCGATTGTCTATCCGCTGAGTTATGTTACGAATCCGACGCTGCATCGTATCATGCTCCTTAACCCCATGACGGCGATCATCGAGACCTTCAAATTCGGGGCATATGGAGCCGGTCAGTTCTCGTGGAGCGCCCTTGGCTTTAGTGCACTTGTTACTTTTGTGCTGCTCTTCATCGGCATCGCGATGTTCAACCGCAAACAGAAGTTCTTCATCGACACGATTTAAATTTTAAATTTGAAATTTGAAATCATAAATCATAAATAGTTTTATGCTAATAAAAATCCATTCCGCAGCTCCCGTCGGTATCGAAGCCGTTCCCGTGACCATTGAGGTGCACTCTGTCCCGGGATTTGACTTCACGCTCGTCGGCCTGCCGGATAACGCCGTCAAGGAATCCCACGAACGTATCGTCGCCGCGCTGACGGTGAATAACCAGGAGACCCTTCGTCGGTCCTATACCATCAATATGGCCCCGGCGGACATCAAAAAAGAAGGTGCGGCGTTCGACCTTCCATTGGCTGTCGGTATGCTTGCCGGTGCGGAAAAACTGAAGACGAAAGAATTATCGAACTATATGATTATGGGCGAATTATCGCTCGATGGTTCGCTCCAACCTATTCGCGGCGCGCTACCCATTGCGCTCTGTGCGCGCAAAGAAGGCTTCAAAGGACTCATCCTTCCCGCCGCAAACGCAGATGAAGCTGCCGTAGTGGATGGCCTTGAGGTATATGGACTCAATGACTTGATGGATGTCATTCATTTCCTCAACGGTGAACCCAAAGACGAACTCAATCCCGACGATAAGTTCGAACCGACGCGTATCTATACCCAAGCGCTTTTTGATGAACTGGCCTTTCCTTCCGATTTGGATTTCTCGGACGTGCGTGGCCAATTCAAAGTGCGCCGGGCCGTTGGGATAGCTGCCGCAGGAGGACATAACATGATTATGGTGGGCCCTCCGGGAGCCGGTAAGTCGATGATTGCCAAGCGCATCCCGTCTATCCTGCCGCCGCTCACACTTGAAGAAGCACTCGAGACCACAAAGATCCATTCCATCGCCGGTCTGACCAATAAACGCCAAGGGGCACGCGGTTCGCTCATCGTGCAGCGTCCGTTCCGCTCGCCCCACCATACCATCACCGACGTTGCCCTTGTCGGCGGAGGAACCAATCCCCATCCCGGAGAGATTTCTCTCGCCCATAACGGTGTGCTCTTCCTCGACGAACTTCCCGAGTACAAACGCTCGGCGCTCGAGGTAATGCGCCAACCGCTCGAGGATCGGAAAATCACCGTCTCTCGTGCCAAAGATACCGTCGAATACCCGGCGTCGTTCATGTTGGTCGCAGCGATGAACCCCTGTCCTTGCGGACATTACGGCGAGAACAACCCCGCGCACCCCTGTACCTGTACACCCGCGCAAGTGCATCGCTACTTATCAAAGATAAGTGGTCCGCTGCTCGACCGTATCGACATCCAGTGTGAGATAGAAGCAGTGCCGTACGACCAACTGCGCGATACTCAACCCGCCGAATCGTCCGCCGCGATGCGTGAACGTGTCCTCAAGGCGCGTGCTATCCAGAATGAACGGTTCAAACATAGCCGCCTCGTGCATTGCAACGCCATGATGAATTCGAAGATGGTACGCCAGTACTGTGCGCTGGACGACGAATGCGATAAACTCTTGGAGTTCACGATGGCCAAACTGGGCCTTTCCGCACGTGCGTACGATCGTATCTTAAAGGTCGCGCGAACTATTGCCGACATCGAAGGTGCGCCTGATATTAAGAAAAATCATCTGCTCGAAGCGATTTCTTATCGCTCCCTCGACCGAAGTACCTGGGCCGGTTAATGACGCAGATTCTCCAATATAACCAAATCGATCGGCAGCAATGGACGGAGTTGGTGCAGACGAGTGAGACGGGAACATGGTTCCAGACTCCGGAAGCCTATGACTTCTTTGCTTCCATGCCGACGCTGCTCGAGCCTTTTGTCTATGGGGTAGAGAAGGATAACCGACTCTGCGCCGTGTGTGTAGGCTATGTGACCAAAGAGCGCAATCCCATCCGCCAGTTCTTTACCCGCCGTGCCATCATCACCGGCGGCCCTTGCCTTGCAGACAATTGTACGAAAGAGGACGTATCACTCCTCCTTTCACCTTTCACCTTTCACCTTTCACCTCGCAGCAACGCTCCGATATACATCGAGACCCGCAATTTCAACGATTATTCTCGTTGGAAATCCGCTTTTGAGGCAGCAGGCTTTGCCTATAAGCCCCACCTCAATTTCCACGTCGATCCGGCTGTCAATAAGCTGAGCGACAACCGCAAGCGCCAACTCAAGAAGTCCGATGCGCTAGTATCGGAAGCAGCCAGCGAATCCGAGATTCAGGAGTGGTATCGTGTTCTTGCGGAACTATACCGCACGAAGGTCAAAACGCCCCTCTGGCCCATTGATTTCTTCTTGTCTGCCTTCCGTCAGAATATCGCTCAATTCCTCTTGGTCAAGCATGAAGGAAAAGTCATCGGCGGCAGTATGGTCGTGGCTGACGAACGTACCGTCTATGAGTGGTTTGAGTGCGGACTAAATGCCCAATTTAAGGACCAATATCCTTCTGTTTTAGCGACCAATTCCGGTATCCAACTGGCGCACAAAACCAACCGCTCCCGTTATGACATGATGGGTGCCGGAGAACCCGGCGTACCCTACGGCGTCCGCGACTTCAAATCCGAATTCGGTGGCACCCTCGTCGAGCATGGCCGCTTCCTATCTATCTGTAAACCAGCTCTTTACCGTTTTGGAGAATGGGGCGTTAAACGTTTAAAACAAAGATAAATTTTCCTTTAGTTCCTTCACCAACTCATCGCTGATGTTGTTCCCAATCTGTGGACACCCGTCCTGACTCCAACGTTGGTCGATGGCGATTCGAGCCGATTGGTCGTTGATGCCACGCAGTTTGGCGTAGATGTAACCGGCATTGAAATTATCCCCGGCTCCGACAGTACTGACAGTCTCGATTTTTGCGACGGGATAGGTCTCGCAACCTTCGGGAGTATATACGCGGATGGATCGTGCTCCGTCGGTTAGGATGAGCGTGGAGCAGAGGGGACGAACACGCTCATAGATTGCGTCAGCGTCCTGTAAACCAAAGAGATAGTCGAAGTCCTCCATTGAACCACGAACGACAGTCGCCAATCGCATATTCTCTTCGATATTGGGCAGGATCTGCGGTAGTTCAGCGATATGATTCTTACGGAAGTTGACGTCATAATAGAGCCATGCTCCGGCTTCGTGTGCTTCTGTTAGGAGTTTGCGTGTGACAGGACGAATGACGGGATTGATGGCAAAGAACGAGCCAAAAAGAACGATGTCGTCTGATGTCACTTGCGGCAGAGGAATGTCCAGCATGTCCGTCTTGTGGTCCTTGTAGAACTCATACTGCGCGTCGTTGTGTTCGTTGAGAAAAGCCAGCGTGATATGCGACTTGGTGTTAGGATGTCGGCAAACGAACTCGTCCGAGACTCCGTTCTTGCGCAGAAAATCGCAAATCATATCTCCGATATGGTCACTTCCCGTTTGAGTAATCATCGCACATGGCACACTGGCACGTCCGAGCGAGACGATGCTGTTGAACGTCGATCCACCGGGAACGGCTTTCTGCGGCTGGTCATTCTTAAACAAGATGTCCAGCACCGTTTCTCCTATTCCGATGACGCGTGGCATTTGTGCTTATAAGATCTGCGCGCTATGATTCTTAGTGTCGACCTTTTCGATGATACGCTCCAGAATGCCCTCGGCATTGAAAACGAAGGTTTTACGAAGCGTTCCCATACTTACCTTACCGTAGTTTTTCTTCTCGCCCCAGGCACTAAAAGCTTGCAGCATCTCCGTCGTAGGATCACTCAGCAGCGGGAAAGGCAAGTCGTATTTCTCTTTGAACTTGATATGCGAGGCCTGGCTGTCCTTGCTCACACCAAACACCTGATAACCCTGCGCAAGGAAGGCATGGTAGTTGTCGCGGATGTTACATGCCTCTGCCGTACATCCCGGAGTCGAGTCCTTTGGATAGAAGTAAATAACGGTTTTCTTACCGATGAGGTCTTTGTCCGTGACCATTTTGCCGGTTTCGTCTGCTGCCGCAAAACTCGGCATCTTGTCTCCAACTTGTAACATAATTATTATTGTTAGAATTTTGCGGCAAAGGTAGTGAAAAAAATGCATATATCAAAAAAATAGTTAAAATTTAATCGTAATACTTGTGTGTTTAGAAAAATTTAACTAAATTTGCAGCAAATTTGAAGGACATGACGATTATTTTTGACTTGGACGGAACGCTGCTCAACACGATTGACGACTTGGGCTATGCGTGCAACTATGCCCTGGAGCAAACCGGCTATCCGACACACCCGATTGCGGACTATCCGCGTATGGTAGGCAACGGCATTAACAACCTCATTCGTCGTGCCTTGCCGGAATCCGAACGCACCGAGGACAACATCCTCCGTGTACGCGCGCATTTCGTTCCGTATTATAATAACCATAACTGCGACTACACGCGTCCCTACGAAGGCATTCCGGAACTCCTCGCAACCCTTAAATTCCAAGGTCACCAACTCGCTGTAGCAAGTAACAAATACCAAGCCGCAACCGAGAAAATCGTCAATCATTTCTTCCCCGACATCTTTGACGTCATCCTTGGTGAACGCGAAGGCATCGAACGCAAACCGAATCCGCAAATCGTTTACGATATCCTTTCACCTTTCACCTTTCACCTTTCAACTTTATATTTGGGTGACAGCCTCGTAGATAGGGATACGGCTCAGAATGCGAACGTACCCTTCGTGGCGTGTTCTTGGGGTTTTGTAAGTCGCAATGCACTCATAGAAGCCGGGGTGACGCGTATCATCGACCAACCGCAAGATTTAATCAACTACATACATTGATGACAAACTACGACATCATATCCGATCGACAAGAGCGCGTGCTGCGCTATTTGGAGGAGCATCACATCCCCTTTACGACCTACAATCACCCCGAAGGCAAGACCATCGAGGAAGCCAAACGTTGGTGGCACGATGACGGAAGTGTGCATTGCAAGAACATCTTCATGCGCAATCATAAGGGTGACCAACATTACCTCATATGCTTCCCCTGCGACTACGATTTGGCGATTCATGACATCGAGCATTGGCTCAAAGATGTCCTCGTCTCGCAAGGCCTGAAAGCACCCGGCAAACTCTCTTTTGCCTCTCCCGAACGGATGATGCGATACCTTGGTCTCGAACCCGGAAGTGTCAGTCCTTTTGGACTGATCAACGACACCGATCACCACGTCATCCTCTTCCTTGACAGCCGTTTAAAGGATGCCGACTCCCTCTCTTTTCACCCGAATGATTGTCGTGGCACTATTGTCATCTCGCAAGCCGCTTTTCAGCAATATTTGGCTTGCGTGGGCAATAAAGTGGAGTACATTACAACTTTTTGACAAGCAAAACTTGCATATATCATTTTTTTATCATACCT
>JAEEGL016638250.1_pt1 | contig 11929 bp, 8 predicted proteins | sample 9134231 | NCBI WGS metagenome assembly JAEEGL01 (sample SAMN16246548, study PRJNA631951) | gut metagenome | biome: gut microbiome; feature: rumen; material: fiber-attached | host: Bos | place: Iran: Karaj | collected 2018-10 | reverse complement strand
CGTAGATGCCGAAGGCCGGCAGGCCCTTCTGGGCGTGGGTGGCCAGCACGCTGGCAAGATACACAGCGCCGGGGCGCTCCGTGCCGTTGAAGCCCCACACCGCCTTGATGGTGTTGCGGTCCATGTCCATGGTCTCGGAGCCGTAGCACCAGCAGGGAGTCACCGTGAGCGTGATGGCCACGCCCTCCCGGCGGAACTTCTCCTCGCAGGCGGCGGCCTCGGCCACGCGCCCGATGGTGGTGTCCGCGATCACCACGCGGACGGGTTCGCCGTTGGAATAGCGCAGGTTTTCCTCAAACAGCTTCGCGGCGGACTTCGCCATGTTCATGGTCTGGTCCTCCAGGCCCTCCCGCACCTTCAGTGCGCCGCGGCGGCCGTCGATGGTGGGCCGGATGCCGATTGCCGGATAGCCGCCCAGGTATCTGTTCTTTGCCATAATGCGATCCTCCTCTATCTGTTTCACCGCTGAAACGTATCAGATGACGAACTGTTCCATGTACTTCTTGGACAGGCGCAGGGAATCCAGGATCTTCTCCCGGCTGCCCTCGAAGGCGCGGTCCTCCACCTCGATGCAGGTGCAGCCGTCATAGCCGATGTCGGTCAGCGCGGACACGTACCGGCCCCAGTCCACGTCGCCCAGGCCGGGCAGCTTGGGGCTCATGAAGTCCAGGGGATACGCCATGATGCCGCACTCCCGCAGCTTGTCCGGATACAGCTTGATGTCCTTGTAGTGCACGTGGAAGATCTTGTCCTTGAACTCATACAGCGGGCGCACGTAGTCGATCATCTGCCACACGAAGTGGGAGGGGTCGTAGTTGATGCCCAGGTTGGGGGAGGGCAGGATCTCAAAAACCTTGCGCCAGATCACGGGGGTGGTCATGAGGTTCTGTCCGCCCGGCCACTGGTCCCGGCCGAAGAGCATGGGGCAGTTCTCGATGGCGATTTTGACGCCCTCCTGCTCCGCCAGCGCCACGATGGGCGGCCAGACTTCCTTCACCAGCTCCAGGTTTTCCTCCACGGACTTGTTCTGGTCCCGGCCGATGAAGGTGGTCACCATGCCCACGCCCAGCTTCGCGCTGGCGCGGATGACGTTCTTCAGGTGCTCCACGTTGGCTGCGCGCTTTTCAAGGTCGGGGTCCATGGTGTTGGGGTAGAAGGCCAGGGAGGAGATCGCCACGTTCTTCTTCGCGCAATAGTCCTTGATATACGCGATTTTCGCGTCGTCCAGGGAGTTTACGTCAATGTGGCTCACGCCGGCGTAGCGCCGCTCCGCCTTGCCGCTGGGCCAGCAGGCCACCTCCACGCACTGAAAGCCCATGGAGGAGGCGGTGTCGATCATTTCCTCGAAATTCCAACCATCCAGGATCGCGCTGACAAAACCAAGCTTCATATCGTATTCCTCCTGTTTGAAAAGTCCCTTCGCACGGCGGGCACGCCCGCGGCATTTTCTTCCGCTTCTTATTATATCAAAACTATCGCGGATGCGTCAAGGCGCATATGGATTTTGCGCCGCTCCGCCGGAAAAATCGTTCCGCTCCGCCGCGCCATATTGCTTTTTCGTTGGTTTCCTGCTAAAATGGGTGCAGAAAACGAGAACGGAGTGATTCTATGTTCCGCAAAATCGCAGAGGGAGACGTTTTTTCCACCACAAAGAAGTGCGCAACCAGCGGCCCCAGGACGGCGATCCTTCCGGACGGCCGGATCATCTGCACGTTCATGGTGAATTCCGCCGGCGGCGCCAACGATTTCGTGCCCATGGCCGCCTATTCCCCGGACGGCGCGGCGTGGGGCGAGGCCAGGGAGATCTGGCCGTCCCTCACGGGCAAAAAGTCCACCTTCGTATCCGTCCGACCCACGGGCGACGGCCGCGTCTGCCTGGGCGGCAAACAGTGGGCCATCGACGCGCCCGGCGAGGCCTTCTGGTCGGACGAGGCCAACGGCATGAAGGACAACAGGCTGGTGTTTTCCCTGTCCGACGACGGCGAATCCTTCCCGCTGCCCACCGCCGTGGATCTGCCCTTCTACGGCTCCGCCGAGAACCCCGGCGGCATGCTGGCGGACGCGGACGGCGCGCTGCACCTGATCTATTCGCCCTATCCCACCATCGAGCGGCGGGAGGCCACGGACACCCAGTGCATGGTGCACCTCGTCAGCAGGGACGGCGGAAAGAGCTTCGCCGCGGAAAAGTTCGCGGTGGTCCCCGCGCCCAGCCTGTACGCGGAAAGCTGGCTCACCCGGCTCTCCGACGGCCGCCTGTTCGTATCCACCTGGCAGACGGCCAGCGCCGCCGCCCCGAACCAGTATCTCGTTTCGGACGGCGCGGATTTCGACCTGCGCGGCCCCTTCCCCCAGCCCTTCCGCGGCCAGAGCACCGGCATCTGCCCCGGAAAGGACGGCAGCGTGTACATCGCCTACAACCAGCGCAAGGAACAGCCCGCGGGCGTGTGGCTGGCCATGGAGCACCCCGAAAAGGACGCGCCGGGCCTGATCGCCAACGAGCCGGTCTGGCAGGCCGAGAGCGTCACCCAGAGCGGCAGCAGCGGCGATTTCAGCCAGTGGACCGACTTCGCCTTCGGCGAGCCCCACGTGTCCCTGATGCCGGACGACACGCTGCTGGTGGTGCTGTGGTATCAGCAGGGGGACAAGAAGGGCATACGGTATGTACGATTGGCGCAGGAATAAATGCGCGCGCCTTTGGCGCAAAATCTGAGGATTTTGCACCGGTAAAAAAGAAGCCCGCAGGTTGCTGAAAATCTCACGATTTTCCGGGCGCAAACCTGACGGGCAGGAATCGATTCCCGGTCGGGAACGCGAGCGTTCCCATTTGCGCGCCGACTTCCCGCTCTTTGGGCAGGCCGCCGGCAGCGCGGCTGCTGTGGGAATCCGAAGGCACCGGCTTTGCCGGTGCCTTCGATTTGAATAAGCACTTCTGATCCCTGTTCTTTTCTTACAATCACAGGGGAGAGGGTCGTTCCCCATCCGTCCTGCGGAAATCTTGTCCGTCTTTTTCCGTTTCGTCGCCTATTTTGCCAAGTCTGCCCGCGCGTCTTGACATTCCGCGCCTGTCTGCCTATAATGAATGAAAGCGCGCCGGGAAATATGCGCACCCGGCAGCGGCGATTTGCCGACCCGAACGGGGAGAAAGGAAGAATAATCATGAAGACGCTGAAAGTGGGCATTGCCGGGGCCCGCGGTCTTTCCACCTTGATGGGCTTTCACGCCATCGAGGGCGTGGAAGTGGCCGCGCTGTGCGACCTGAACGAGGAATTTCTGAAGGAACAGTGCGAGAAACACAACGTTCCCAACGCCTATCGCGTTTTCGACGACATGCTGGAGAGCGATATCGACGCCGTGGTCATCGCCACGCCCATGCAGTGCCACGTGCCCCAGGCCCTGGCGGCGCTGGAGGCCGGCAAGCACGTGCTCAGCGAAGTGACGGCGGGCGTCACCATGGACGAGCTTTGGTGGCTGAAGGAAGCCGTGGAGAAGAGCGGCAAGACTTACATGTACGCGGAAAACTACGCCTACATGCCCTTCTGCCAGCAGATCCGCGAAATGCGGCGCCAGGGCCTGTTCGGCGACGTGTATTACGGCGAGTGCGAATACCTGCACGACGTCAAGGATCTGATGGTCTATCCCAACGGCAAGACCTCCTGGCGCAGCTACTGGCAGCTGGGCAAGCGCGGCAACTTCTATCCCACCCACTCCCTCGGGCCCATGATGCAGTGGTTTGAGGGCGAGCGCATCAAGTCCGTCAGCACCTTCTCCGCCGGGCACCACATCGGCCTCAGGCAGGACGACACCACCGTGACCATGTGCCAGACCGAGAGCGGCAAGCTCATCAAGCTGCGCGTGGACTGCACCTCTCCCCGCCCCCACAACATGATCGGCTATCAGCTGCAGGGCACGAAGGGCTGCTTCGAGAGCGCCCGGGATCCCGGACACGGCCCGAACCTGGTGTGGTACGAGGGCATCGAGGCCGACGAATCGCACCGCACGTGGCACAACCTGGCGGACTATCCGCAGTATCTGCCCGAGCGCTACCGCGTCGCCTCGGACGAGCAGAACAAGGCCGGCCACGGCGGCGGCGACTTCTTCCTGGTGCAGGACTTTGTGGACGCCATCCGGGAGAACAAAAAGCCGGACATCGACGTATACCAGGCCTGCGAGTGGACGGCGGTCGGCCTGCTCAGCGAGCTGTCCGTGATGAACAACGGCAAGGTCATCGACGTGCCCGACTTCCGCAAGGCGGCCACCTTCGCGGATCAGGAAATCAAGCTGTAATCCGGGTAAGCGCGCTCCCGCGTTCGTTGAACGCGGGAGCGCTTTTTTGTCTGCTGGCGGTGGATGGAGGCTCAGCTCCCCTGCGACGGCACGGAGGGCATGTCGGCCGGGCGGATTCATTCATCCTCGGAGGATGATGTATCTCTTTGAAGCGAACGCGCGTCCCGCACGATGTCTCCTTCTTTTTCGTTGATAAAACGCCACATCTCATGCTCCGGATCCGTGCTGTTGATCAGGAACTGGATGATGCTGCCGTTTTCAAACGCCACGAACAGATCCCCAAAGGCGTTCATCTCAGCGCTGCGCACGGCCGCGCGCCGGTTTTCCCGCACAAAGCGGTGAATGCATGCGTCAAATACGGATTTCCCGGCATCCCATTGAAAGCTTTCGTCGTCGGGGTCCGGGCCTCGATACATTTCTTCCGCAGCGGCCGCAAGACCGCCTTGCGTGAGAACGCGAAGCCAGCATTCGGCCTGGATGCCGAGGTCCTCCTCCGAATACGCATAATCGCTTTCATTTTCCAGGATTTCCCGTCGAAAATGAAGGCCGATCAGATTGCAGGCGCGATAAGTATGAACCAAATAACAGCCCGTCAGGAGCTTATTCATCTCGGCTGTCAGTTCCGAATCGACCGTGCTGCCGATGATCGTTCCGTTCAGGGAAACGCTTTGCAAATCCTCAGAGCGTCTTATTTCCATGATCGCGTTCCTTTCCCGCAGTATCCAAACAAGGTCGTCCGTGTTTACCGTCCCGGAGAATCCGTTTTTTGCCCATGATGCCACCCCCTCCAATTGCCCACATTATCATGCCTCCTTTCCCGCGCGTCAAGCCGGGCGAAAGGCCGCCGGACGGGAAGGGAGGCATATATACGTGCCGAGAAGAAGTATTCGTTTTTTCGCTTCCTTTACTTCCTCCCCCGTTCGTTCATCTCCGGATAATACGCCCCGAGGAATTCGCTCAGGTATACCGCGCGGTCCTCGGCCATGGACATGTTGGCCGCGATGCCGATCCCGATGGACATCGCCCCGGCGCGGGTGCCCGCCATCTGGTTCAGCGGGTCCTCCGAGTAGCCGCGAAAGAGGCGGTCGCACAGGGCGGGGTCGGAGCCGCCGTGCCCGCCGGGGCGGCGGACGGCGCGGCTGCGGTCAAAGCTGACGCACTCGCCTTCGCGGTTGTAGAACCGGATCGTCTCCTTGCGGAAGGCGTTGTCCGCCTCGAGCCGGCCCTTTTCGCCGTTGAGTACGATCTTCATGCACTCGTAGGGCGAATGGGCGGTGAGGGAATAGCTCATCACAGTCCCCTTCGAGTACAGCACGTTGACGGAGACGGTGTCCTCTATGTCGATCTCATCCGAGAACACGCAGCGGTCGCGCAGGTAGCCGTCCTCGTCCTCGCAGTCCAGGTACAGCTTTTTCAGTTCGCCGTTTTCCGCCGATTCAATGTCGAAATAGAATTCGCAGGTTCGCTTTTGCGGGCAGGTCAGGCATCGCTCGCCGTGGGGGCGGCGGTCGTCGCCGTAGAAGCGGCGGGCGCCGAAGGCGTTGACCTTCACCGGCTCCTCGTCCAGGAACCAGTTCACCAGATCGAAGTGGTGCGTGGCCTTGTGGATGAGCAGCGAGCCGGAGTTCGCGCGCACGGAGTGCCAGCGGCGGAAGTAGTCCGCGCCGTGGGAGGTATCCAGCAGCCATTCAAAGTGCACGCTGTAAACGCTGCCCAGCAGGCCGCCCGCCACCAGCTCCTTGATGCGGACGTAGAAGGGATCGAAGCGGCAGTTGAACGTCACGGCGACCCTGCGGCCGGTGCGCCGCTCCTCCTCCAGGATGCGCGCGCACATGCCGGCGTCGACGGTCATCGGCTTTTCCGTGATGACGTCGCAGCCAAATTCCAGCGCCCGCACGATGTATTTTTCGTGGAAGCGGTCCACGGTGGTGACGATCACCGCGTCCGGCCGACGCTCGGCGAGCATCCGGTCGAAATCCGTATACGCGGGGATCTCCTTATCCGAGAAGCGGGAAACGAGCTTTGCCCGCTTGATGTTCGTATCACACACGGCCACCAGCTCGGCGCAGTCGCCGTATTCCCGGATCAGCGGCTCCGCGTAGGACCACTGGCCGCGGCTTCCCGTCCCGACGATCGCATATTTCCGCATGGCGCAACCCTCTTTCCCGCCCGCATTCGGGGACGATTCTGTAATATTGGACGATCCGGGGGAGGATCATCGCCCCCGGAAACCACCGATTTCAATTCGCGCCGCGCGCTCAGCACACAAACACGGAGGCGGGGCGGAGCTGGCCGACATCCACGCCCTGGGCGTTTTGCAGCACGACGCGCCGCGTCTCGCCGGGGAGCAGGTCAAAGTACTGATCCGAGAAGAGCCGGTCCGCGCCGAGAGCGAAGTGCACCGCGTGGGCGAACACGTCCGTCGTCACGTCAAAGCGCAGTTCGTCGCCATGGCGCTCCGCGTTGGAAACGGTCAGGCGCGCGGCCCGGGGCAGCTTCAGCAGCCGGAAATCCGCCGTCCGCAGGATGGCCGGCAGCGTGTCGCCGCCCTCCGGCCTGGCGTAGAACGCGCCCCGGGCGAGGTCCAGCCCATCCAGGGGCAGGCTGATCGCCTTCACGCGCTTGCAGAAGGGCTCGAGGCGCACCGAAACCTCCGTGGCGGGCCCGTATTCCCCCAGGAAGGACACGTATCCGCAGGTGAGGCGCAGGTCCAGGGGTTCGGCCGCGTCGTTGCTGCAGTACACGCTGACGCTGTCGCCCTCCCGGCGCAGCAGGATGCGGTCCCGCGCGAAGGCCCTGCGCATGTAGTAGTACGCGGGCTTGGGATTGCCGAAGCGGTCCATCACGCTGAAGCCCACCTCGCCGTAGCCGTCCGTGAAGCACCACATGACGCAGCCGTTGCAGTGCTCCAGGCTGCGGTAGTGGTCCGCCTCATAGGAGAGCAGCGTGCCGTGGAACAGGCCGCCGTACAGGCAATATTCGTCCAGCGTCAGCTCCTTTTCGCCGGTGTAATGCCGGTACACCGCGTCCCGCACGGCGTTGCGCTCGAAGGAATTGCAGTGCATGCGGAACACGGGGTCGTCCAGCCGGGCGTGCTCCTCGCCGCCGCAGTAGGCGATCAGCGCTTCCTTGGAGGGGGCGGACATGACGCCGCCCTCGGTGATGAACCGGGCGTCCATGGCGTCCACCACCTCGAAGGAGATGCGCGTCTGCTGATAGGACGGATCGATGTTGACGAAGGGATACGGATGTCGGTCGCCGCGCCTGGGATCGTCCAGCGCGTCGTAGCCCCCGAAGGGCGATGTGCACTGGTAAGGCACGGTGGGGGACAGCATGTGCTCCACGCGGGGCAGCACCTGCCCAAAGATATCCGCGCCGCCGGGGCAGCTGTCGAGGTCCATGTGATCCCAGTTCCGGCTCTTTTCGTAGTTCGCCAGGAAGCCGTTGCACTCGCCGTTTCCGCACCACAGGGCGATGCAGGGATGGTTGCGCAGGCGGCGAATCTGCCATTCGGCCTCTTTTTCCACCAGGGACAGGAACCCGGGCAGGTGGTCCGGATAGGCGCCGCACTCAAAGGCGAAGCCCTGATGCACCAGGATCCCGTAGCGGTCGCACAGCTCGTAAGCATAATCCCGCTCGTAGCAAACGGAGCCGTGCCAGAAGCGCATCATGTTGAAGTGCGCGTCCCGGGCGGCGATCATAAGCTTGTCGTACAGTTCGTCCTTTGCGCGGGCGTAGATGATGTCCGTCTGGATGAAGTCCATGCCCTTGCAGTAGATCTTTTTTCCGTTGACCGTGAAGTAATACAGCCGCTCGTCCTGGCCCACGGCGGGCTGCTCCAGCCGGACCGTGCGGATGCCGGTGACGATTTGCTTCTCGTCCCGCCGGCCGTAGTTGTTGACGGCGCTGACGCGCACCGTGTACAGAGGCTGCTCACCGTAGCCGTTGGGCCACCAGAGCCTGGGTTCGGGCAGCACGAAGCTGAAATCCACGTAGTTCAAGCCGATGTTGAAGAGTGTGTCCACCGTCTTCTGATACACGGTTTCGCCGTCCATCTCCACGGTCATGGTGGCGGCGCAGCCCCGGGCATACGCGCGCTCGCGGCTCTCGATTTCCGCCTCTGCGCGGATGCGGGCCCCTTCGCCGGTCAGCTCGAGGGTTTCAAAGCGGATGTCCCGCACCACGATCTCGTCCAGAAGATCCAGCCGCACGCTGCCGGCGATGGCGCAGGTGGGCAGCCGCGGGGCCTGGTCCCAGCCGTAGATGGACTGCACCTTCCGCAGGGCCACGCGGCGGGCGTCCCCCCGGCCGGTGTGGCGGGTGCGGTCATCCAGGGAGAGATGGTCCCGCACCGCGGCGATGTCCGTTTCCTGAACGCGCTCCGTTCCTGTGGTCAGGCGGATCAGCAGCGTGTTCTTCCCTGGGCGCAGCCATGTGCGCACGTTCTTCCGCAGCGGGAAAAACATGCTGGCGTGGTGGCCGATGAAGCTGCCGTTGAGGAACACGTCCGCGTGGATGTCCAGGCATTCGATGAACAGCTCGGCCCCGAAGTTTTCCAGGTCCTCCGGCGCCAGGGTGAATTCCTTCATGAACCACCAGGACCGGTCCTCGATCCACCGGCATTTCAGGCTGTTGTCGCCCACCAGGGGATCGTCGATTCGCCCGGCGGCCTGCAGCGCCATGTGGACGTCGCAGGGCAGGGAGGGAATCGTCATCCAGCCATCGGCGCTGTTCTGCACCAGCATGGCGTTTTCCGGGCCGCAGAAAAGGGGTTCCTCCCGCAGGCGCCAGTCCTGCATCAGGGAAATCGTGCGCATGTTGTCCTCCATTCTCCCGTCTTGCGGAAAATCACAAATGTGTATACAGTATCGGAATCGGGCGAACGTCATTCTCCCGTCAGGCGGGGAAGTCGCCGAACAGCGGATATGTTCCCTGCCCGGGGGAAATCCCAATGATCTGCTCGCCGAACCAAGTCTCGTCATAGGGCCTGTGGCAGATGTGTTCGGTCTTTTCAAGGCGAAGGGGCTCGAAGGTTATGTCGATCACGTCGCCGGCAGACACCTTTCCCGCCTCCGCGTAGGAGTTCGCCGCCTGAAACGGCGCGCTTTGCCCGTTGATCCGGATGGCGAAGGAGCCCTCCCGGCAGTTTTCCGGGATGCGGCAGGAAAACAGCCCATCCCGGCGCATGGCAACGCGGGCGCGTCCCTCCGCGGGCAGGCGGCTCTCCACTTTTGCGAAATCGGTATCGGCGTCGAAGTACAGGTTCAGCCGCACCCTGTCCTCCCGGCAGGTGACGATGTGCGAAAGAAACGCGCAGATGCCCTGCACGGCGCCCTGGGTGATGTCCGTGGTGTTCAGGCTGCAGTGTTCGCCGGTGAGGATGTGGCTGACGGGGTCCGGGAAGCCGAAGCCGCCGATGGCGCGGCTCTGCATGTCCTTTTCCGCGTCGCAGGCGGGCTCCGGGGTGGGAACGGTATAGCCCTCGGTGGTGAGCACCTGGGCGGGCAGTATGCCGCCGCGCATGAACCGCTCGGCCCGGGAATACCACAGCGCGGGTTCCTCGCGCCCGGCGAACATCAGCTGCACCTGGATCAGGTCGCCCACCTGGTTGGATTCGCCCCGCATGCGCTCGGTCCACATCGTCTCGTTGCAGTAGCCGTAGGAGGAATACACGTTCCGAAGTCCGTTTTCGTACACGTTCTTCACGCGCCGGTACAGCGCGCCGTCCCCGGTGTGCAGGGCGAAGGCCAAAACGCCGGAGAGCGTGCTGGTGATGGAATGCACGTGCGTTCCGGCCGCGTCCAGTATGCCCCCGTCCGGCAGGAAGCAGCTTTCCATGGTGGAATGGGCGAACCAGTCCGCCAGCCGCAGCGCTTTCAGGTCGCCGGTGGCTTTGTGCATCAGCAGCAGCGGCCCCACCAGCCGGCCCTGGGTGATGGGGAGCGGAACATTCATGGAGGCGTACTTCTTCGCCTTCTCCGGCGGCAGGGTTTTCAAAAGCGCGAGGTTATAGCGGCGCGTCCGGGGATCGGCGAGGGATTCCACGGTGTCCAGCAGCGCCCGGGCGGCGTCCAGCGCGCGCCCGCTTTTCCGCAGCCGGATGAGCCACACAAGCCCCTCCAGGTATTCCCGCATGCTGTGGAATTCCACGCGGGGGCCGTCCCCATCCTTTGTGAAGTACACCGGCAGGCCGTCCTCCGGGTCCCGCGCCCGGAACAGGTAATCCACATACGTCTCTTCCACGGCGGGGTCGATCTTCGCGCCGGTGGCGGCCTCGATGGAATAGATGATATCGCAGGCGCGGCCCGTCACGTGGGGGATGTCGTATACGTCCACGTGCCTGCCGTACAGCCGGCCGTCTTCCCGCATATTCACGCCGAAAAAGGGCAGTTTATCCCGGTCCGCGTCCAGCATGGAGGATATGTACCTCTCGCACAGCGCCAGGCGTTCGGGGAACCGGCTCTCATACCACAGGATATCCGTCTTCATGGTCAGCCTTCTCTCTTACGGAATGGGGCGCGCGGGGACTGGGGACCGGCGTCAATCGTTGAATGTGACGCCGTACTTCCCGTCGAAGTCCTTTCTGGCCTGCTCGGGCGTTTTGCCGGTGGATTCGGCGTCGAGCTGCATGCAGTAGTAGTCGACGCCGTGTTCGCTGCTGTTGCCGAGGAGGATGAAATCAAATGTGTCAGCTTCGCCGTTACAAAGGTCATACGGCGACGCATTGATGACGTATATGTCTCCCTCAATATCCTCAAAGAAGGTATGCCCTGCCACAGTATGGACCTGTCGCACCCCTACGCGCAAACCAAGTATTCCGGACTGAAGAGATATCGCGGCAAGGCCGCCATCGACGAGCTGATAGCAGTAAAAGCCCTTCTCGTCGATACCGATTTCGGCTATATATGGGTATTCCTCTATCATCTCGCGCTCTGTGAAGTATACGAGCTTTTCGTCGATATAGCCCCACCAGCGGTACTCCGGATCCTCGAAGAAATCGTAAGCATCAAAGACCCTGTTATCCTCGGAGAGGTTGTCGCAATCGTAAGTCTGGAAGACCTCCCCGCCCCTGAGCCAGAAGACGCGGCCGGTACCATGGACCACGATGGTGCCCACGGTGGTGGGGTAGACGCCGAGAGCGCCGTCCGCGATATCCTCCGGGACCTCGCTCCGGTCCGGCTCGCCCCTCTCGAAGTCGTGTTTGTACACGCTGTCGGGCCGGGGCGTCCGCTCCGGGGCAACGGCGTCGTCCGCGGTATCATCATCGTCGCCGCGGCCTTCGGTGTGAGGATTGAAGTCCCAGTTGTCGGGGTTGTTGAAGTACGCATCCCTGCTGTCGCATTCCTCGCAGTCGGCCAGCGCGGGGCGCGTCAGGCCGCCCGCGCTCAGCAGCAGTACCAGCGCCAGGACAAAGATCGCGGCTTTCTTCATGATGATTACCTCCCAATTCGCGTTTGTAGGGAAAAGAGGCCGTCGGAAATCCGGAAACACCTTACCGCGCCATTATAACACAGCTCTCCCGCGGAAGTCAATCGAGGCGAGCCGCCTTCCCGCGACTCAGGCATGAACGCACGCGCCGTTCGATCAGAATCCGCGGACTTTGATCGAACGGAAAGGGAGAACGCGGTTTGCTGAGAATCCAGCG
>JAEEGL016570856.1_pt1 | contig 11929 bp, 7 predicted proteins | sample 9134231 | NCBI WGS metagenome assembly JAEEGL01 (sample SAMN16246548, study PRJNA631951) | gut metagenome | biome: gut microbiome; feature: rumen; material: fiber-attached | host: Bos | place: Iran: Karaj | collected 2018-10 | reverse complement strand
TTATCCTGGCTCTTGCCATAGCGGTGCTCACCTGCCGAGAGGATAGCGATTGCAGCCTGATCGCCGGCGAAGTCATCAGCCGTTTTGTTAGTAAGGTGGAAAGGACAAATGTCATTTAAGCAAGGATGGTAGTGGAATGTTCCATCATTAGCCCACTCATTACTTGGCGAATGCTGATGACCCACCAGGTAATAACAAGCATCACATCTACCATCATTATTGGAGTCAACATGCGCTCCATACCATCCATCAGATGTATGTTCCTTCTTCCAAGCGAGCGTCAGGGGACAATCGGGATATTTGCAATTAGCATAGTGACCATCGGCACCATCCGGGTAATAAATCGCCTGAAGTACATGTGTATGATTAGGATTCAGCAGTCCGCAAACGCACTTCTGAGTCTCGGTATCAAAGGTATGGGCTTCACGCGTAACCATGGTGATAGTGTCGCCATTGGTCGTGTAAGGAATATAAGCATAGTTGATGTCACAACCATCGCTCTGGCAGACCTGCCAGTGGTAAGTGTCGCTATGGCCATAGACGACCGGTGAGAAGCTATGGGTATGCGGGTCAACCATAGAGTTCATGACTTTACCGCATGCATCGCATGAAAGATCACTATTACCGTCAACGTGGGCACCAAAGTGGAAAATTATCTTCTCATCGGCGCTGAAGTCATCTTCTGTGAGCGCGTCAGAGTTAAAAGGACAACCAGTCGTCAAACAAGGGGTGTAATGGTATTCCTCGAATTGCAGATAACCAGGTACAGGGTCGTGGTTCAAATGACCGCACTTAGAGCAGACGCAAGGAGCGTCAGCGGTATAGGTATGGTCCTCGTAAACCATACCAGTCTCTGCAAGGGTGCGATAATCATCAAGGGTCAAGGTACAACCGCCAATACTGCACTTTAAATAGTGCTTATCTGTGTTGTCGGGGTCTTCCGTCCAATCGTCACTGAAGCTATGTGGAAGAGGGGCACCACAATCATCACAAGTATGACCTGAACCATAATGGTTAGCTTTATCTAATCCATCACACATACCATATTCATTGTTACACTGATGCCAATGGTATGTTGCGTCTGTTACCCAAGTAGTTAAAGTGGAACCGTGGGTGTTATGATAGACGGATACAGTAACATTGCCTACATATTCATCCTCTCCCTCTTTAACCGTAATTGGAATACTCACATTAGCGTTGAATTTTTGGAGATTAGACATCTGAATTGAAAAATCAGAACCATTATAAGAAAAGCCTGACGGATAGGAGGGGCTTTCTATTTGGCTAATTTCTACCTCTTTACCCTTCACTTGATGAAAATAATTTTCTTCAAGATCGAATTCTGAAATAACTAGACCTACTTGGAGTTGACTTTCTAAACATTCTAAATTACTATAGAATAGACCATTTTCAACACCAAGACCTGAACAATTAACTGATAATTGGACTTTAAAGTCATCCTGGGCCCACGCACCGCAGACGGTGGTGATCATTAAGACGAGCAGTGAAAATATCTTTTGTTTCATAATTGTTTTCAATTTTAATGGTTTAACATCATCTATTTATTGCTCATCTTAGTTGTTAGTTACTGGTGCATCGCTGTACTTCGACTGGTCGCCCACGATATCCTCGTAGATATGGTAGAGCTCGGAGCGATAGTCGTTGTCAGTAACCTTGTAGACGTAGTTCTCGCCCTTGACGTTGACACCGAAGAGGTAGACGAGCGTCATCTTGGGAATGCCGAAGAACGGGGTGTCGACGACCGTGCGGTCGAGGCTGGCCGGTGTCCAGGCAGAGCCGGGGATCATAGAGTTTATCCAGCGGAGGGTTTTGCAGCCTGAGAAGGCGTTGTTCTGGATGCCCACAACATTGTAGCCCAGCTTGTCGTCGGTGCTGATGGCCACCTCGTTGGCGGCAGGCACGACGCACTGTGTGCTGGTCTCAGCGATGGCAGCATTGTCAGAAGCATCGCGAGCCACCTGCATCTCGCCCTTGACGATCTCGCCCGTGGGAGAGTCCTCGCCGACGGGATAGCCGGCCTTGGTGATGCGCATGGTGAGATTAGGCAGGTCGGTCTGCTCGCAGGTCTGGTACTCCTTGACGACGTAGAAGGTCTTCTCGATGGTCTTCGCCGGGTCGTAGTTAGGAGCGACGCCGGTGAACTTCACCGTGTACTTCTTGCCCTTGGCGTCGGCATCGCCGGCGTTGATAGCGGTCTCCTCAACCTCGGTCGAGCCGTCGAAGAACGCCGTGGTGTAGTGCTCGCCCTTGAAGAGCTTGGCGTGACTGATATTGTCGGTCACCTCGCAGACGAACTGGAAGCCGCTCTGGCCGTTGAGATAGATCTGCTCAGGAATGTCGAAGTGGACACCCGTGACAGCCTCGCCCTCGGACAGGTCCTTCTTCACGTCGAACGTCTTGGTGACGGTGCCGGTGAAGTTGCCCTTACCGGTGAAGACGATGACGTAGCGTCCCTCGTCCTTGATAGTGGTGGGCGACTCGAGCTTCGTGACGATGACGTTGTAGTCGTCGTCGGTCAGGTCGGTGTTGTTATACTTAATGGTATAGACATCGCTGACGTTGAGCTCCTGTCCGGTCCACTGCTGGTCGTTGACGGTGATGTCGACGTTGTCGTTAAGGTCGCGCGGATTGATAGTCCACTCGATGCTGACGCTACCGATGTGGTCCCACATGATCTGCTCGGGCCATCCGAGCGACATGTAGTGTCCTGGGCAGTCGCTGGTGATGACGCAGGTGTAGTTGCCGGCTGCGGTAGCCTGGTCGACACCCGTTATCTTATAGTCACAGTTGGCAGAGACGCCACTGACGCCGGTCTTTGCGTTACCGTCGTAGGTGTAGGGACCGCCAGCGGTGTAGGTAGCGGTAAAGGTCTGGTTGAACTGTGCCCACGTCTGTGAGACACCAGCCAGCAGAACCGCTAACAGTAATAGAAGAGTCCTTTTCTTCATAGTCGATATTTTAGTTTATTTGTTCTTTCCTTTCGCTGTTAGATGGTCTCCTTACTTCGTACGGCTGAACGAAGGATCGGTAGCTATACCGAGGAACTCAAGCACGAGGTGGTGCAGGGGGATGTCCTTGCCGAGCGTCAGATGGATGCTCTGCTTCTTGCCCTCGAGGCTGTTGTCGAGCTCGAACTGACCGACAGACTCACCCTGATAGTCGGTGACACCGTTGTTGACGGTGTAGATGACGTGTACCTCGGCGATGGCCGGCTGTGTGCCGCGCACCTGCAGAGGGATGTAGAGCAGACCGCTGCCATCGAGATCGTCGAGGTGTGTCGCGTCCTCAGTGAACGCCTCAGCGCTGATGGGGAATGAGGTAGCAAACTTATGCGTAAAGGTACGCGTGGTGGTCAGCTCACCGCTGATAATCTCCTTCCAGTTGGCGACGGCGTCGGTGGTACGCAGGATGAGGCGTGCCTTGGTCGTCAGGTTCTTATAGACAATGGAGATAGAGTCGAGCTTGAAGGTAGCGTAGCCCTTTGTCAGGTTGTAGAGCTCGTCAGCCAGACGGATACGTACGGTGTCGCCAACACAAGCCAGGGCGTGCATGAAGACGAAGTTCATGGTGCTGTCGGTCTTCATCGGGTTGCTCTGGTTGTCCCATGGCTCGTACTTATAGGGGTCGGCCGTGCCTGTGCGGTGCTGCATGTAGAGCAGGTCAACCTGGTTGGCCTCGTCGGTGGCTGTCTTCCAAGGACGCGAGGGGAGGCGGAAGTTGATCCAGGGATCGCCGAGGTCGTAGTTCTTCGACATGTCGACGATGCCACCCTCGTCGTCGGTAGCCATCTTGTCGGTGTAGGGAGCATAAGCGTAGAAGCTGATGTACTCGAGCGTGTCGTTGGGCCAGTACTTCAGGGGGTTGTACTGCCACTTGCCGCCGGCCTTCTTCACTTCCTGGTTATACATATAGTCGCACGAGACGGTAGTCTGCTCGTACTTCAGACGGCCTGTGTAAGCCGCGAAGACGCCGAACTTCTGGGTGTCCCAGTTGGTGGGCGTAATCTCGTTAGCGGCACGTGTCTGGCCGTCATCACCTGCCATCACCATCTTGAACTTGATGGCGTTGCCTGACGACTGGCTGTCGTTGGCAAGGTCGAGGTCATTGCTGCACGCTGTAATCAGCAGTGCTCCAGCAATCATTGTCAAGTATTTCTTCATACGTTTTTATATATTTTTTTATCTGTATTCTTCGGTTTTGGGGGGATGCCACGGGGTGGCATCATGGGGGGACAACTGCGGTCCTGGGGGGATGCCACGGGGTGGCATCATGGGGGACAGAAGCGCACGGGGGTGCGGAACGTCGGGGGCGACAGAAGCGCACGGGGGTGCGGAACGTCGGGGGCGACAGAAGCGCACGGGGAGTGCGGAACGTCGGGGGCGACAGAAGCGCACGGGGGTGCGGAACGTCGGGGGCGACAGAAGCCCAGAAAATTCTCCTCACTTTTTGTTAGCCTCGTGGAGGCTGCGGGCAGGGGACACGCCCGAGGGTTGTTACGTAATTGTTTGTTGACCGCTATTAGGACGCGCGGCCGGCGTTAGTGTCAGAAAAAAAGGAAAGAGCGAAGCGCCTGATGGCGCGTATGTTTTTATAAAGGAAAGAGAGGCCGCCGCCATGTGCGGCGGCTTCTCTTGTATAGAGGGTTATGCTAATGCATTAGGGGTTAGCAGGTGTGGTGTTGTGCGGCAGAGTAGGATCAGCCGTGTTGTCGGGATCTTTCCAAGGAGTAACCTCAGCTTCAACCTTCACGCTGTTCATACCAACGTGGATCTTGATAACGTAAACCTTACCAGCCTCGATGTCAACAGGAGTTGTAGAACCAGCAGCCTGGAAGATGTTCTCGTTACGGATCTTGTTGTTGATGAGTGAACCGAGAGAGTACTTGTCGGCGAGCTTGCCAGCGAGGACAGAGTCCATGGTCTGCACGTCGTAGTTGATCTCGATGTTAACCGGCTCGTTGTTGCCACGAGGAATGACATAGAACCAGTTGCCGTTCTTAACCGTTGCGGGGTTCTTCAGAGCGGTGGTATCGATGCTGCTCACGAAGAGGTTCTGAGCGATGGGGAGGATACCAGGAGTCTTACCGTTGTCCTTGAACGAAGTAGCGGGGATCTTGTTACCTGTGTTCTCGATCAGCTCGGGGTTCAGGTAGTTGATGCGGTTGGGGTTCTCGTTGGCCTGCTCGCCACCGGTAGCGCCCTCAGCACCGTCCTTACGACCGTCGAAGAAGGTGATGTCGTCGAACACGAGGTCAGAAACACCGTCCTCAGCCTTCCAGTTAGGCAGGCTGTCCTTCTCGTTGTTCAGGTTCAGCACACCCTTCAGAGCGAAACCGCTCATGGTGATAGAACGCAGATAGATGCGAGTCTCGTCGGGGTTGATGATAGCAGACTTCTTAGAAGGAGCAGTCTGAGGCAGCAGGACAGAGTCGGCAACGTAGTCGATGGTCACCTGCATCTTAGCCAGAGCGTGCATCAGGTTGAAGCTCAGCTTGTCAGAACCAGTAGTAGGCTTCACGAGGTCGATGAAAGGCATACCGGGATCAACCGTAGAACCACCATCAGCAGAGATGGGAGAGTAGTTGTTCTGAGCGCCCTCAGCAGCAACACCCCAGAGGAGGTCAACAGAGGTAGCGGGGTCAGTATCAACCGTGTAGTACACCAGGGGATCGCCCATAGCCGAGTTCTTGGTCACCTTGGTGATGTTGTACTTACGGAGGCTGTCAGCAGCGGTAGCGCTCAGACCAGTCACGTCAATCTCACCAGTTGTGGGAACCACCTTCACCCAAGGAGCGTAAGAGAAGAACGTCAGGTAGTCGATGTCGTCAGAAGTAGCAGCGTTACCGAACTCGTTCGGCCAGTACTTCACGGGCTCATAAGCCCACTTCGAGCCGTTCCACTTCACCTGCTGGTTGTACATGAAGTTAGGCGTAGCCTTCTGGTCGTACTTCTCACCAATGGTGTAGTAAGCGAAGATACCGAAACCATCGTCCTTGTGATAACCGTTCTTCAGGTTCTCAGTGGTGATGGTGCTGTCCGTACCGGCACGTGTTACACCACGAGAGGTATAGACGCTGAAGTTCACGGGCGTGCCATTAGCATCCTGCTGGATGGCAGCCTGGTCTGCGAGCTCCTCACTTGAGCAAGCTGCAAACATTGCAGCGATAGCTGCGAAATAAAAAACCTTTTTCATAATTGTTTGGTTGGTTTAAAATAAAGTGAATTAAATAAAAATGTTGTCTCTTATATAATGGTTAAAACGATTACATACCAATCTCGGCCTCTCCGCCATCCTTCCAAGGAACAACGACACCGTCAACATCCAGACCACGGTAACCCTCAACATAGGGCAGGTCGGGCTGGTTCGCGAAGCCGTCCATCAGGTCGACACGCAGAGCGTACTCGTTGCGGAAGACATGGATAAGGTTAGCCACGTCGAAGTGGAAGTAGAGCTTCGTCTTACGGTCGCGGAGCAAGCACTCGAGGTTGATGCGTACGGTGTTGGGCACGCGGTCGGTGAGCTGCTCGTAGGCGTAGCGAGCGATGGGGATACCACCCTCATAGACATAGGTCTCTGACGGACGCTGCGGCACGTGGATGTCCCAGTTACGGTTCTCGAAGTCCATGGGACCCCAGGTCTTGAACGTCTTGGCGATGTAGCCCACGTTGCTCTCGAAGTCGACAGCGAGGTCGGGGTAGTGAATCTCCCAGTCGTCGAGCTGCAGCAGACATGGGCTGTCTGAAGACTTAGACTTCACGAGGTAGTAGCCATCGGCCAGACCGGCAACGGTAGCGTTAGCCTTCCAGAGGTAGTAGATACCGCGGATATAGATGCGGATACGCATGGTCCAGGGGTCGAGGATCGGCTCCATGTTGTAGAGCTGGTTGACCAGGGTCGACTGGTAGTCGTCGCGCTCCTTATAGGGGATGTACTTATCGTACTTACCGGTCTGGATATCCATGAAACAGGTATCGCTGGCGATATTCTCAGGCTCGTTGACCACGAGGACGTAGTTGCCCTTCTTCGGCAGTGTGTAGTCGTAGGCACCAGGACCATAGAGCTCGGGGATAGAGTCGGTCTGGTAGCTGGCCGATATCGACTGCACCTTGGCGGTCTCGGCATAGTCCATGCCGACGAACTCCTGACGACCGTACTCACCGGGTGAGTAGTCGAACACCATGGCGTCGTACTGACCCTTGCTGAGATAGGTCTCGAAGTGGCGGACCTCAGCGGTGGTGTAGTGCATGGAGGGACGTCCGTCGCGGGGGAAGAACCAGATGGTCATACCATCGGGATCCTTGGCGGGCTCCACCACGTAGGGTGCATTGGGATTACCGTCAACACGACCCTGGATACCCCACTCACGGAAGTAGTTACGCCAGTCGATGTCTACCTCCACCTGCTTGAAGTTGTCCTGGTAGACGTAGAGCTCACGACGCTCGCAGCCTGTGGACAGCAGTAGCATGACAGCTGCGGCAGCAAATGTGCCAGCCTGGCACATGCTCTTGATATATGTCTTGTATGGTTTCATCTTCTTAGTTAGCATTTTGAGTTAGACATTATTCTTTACCAGCTTTAGCGGCTTTGGCAGCTTCCTTGGCAGCCTTCTCAGCAGCCTTGGCGGCTTCGGCCTCAGCCTTAGCCTTTGCCTTTGCCTCAGCTTCGGCAGCCTTAGCCTCTGCCTTTGCAGCCTCAGCCTCAGCCTTTGCCTTTGCCTTATCTTCTGCAGCCTTTACCTTAGCAGCCTCGGCCTCAGCCTTAGCCTTCACCTTAGCTTCTGCCTCAGCAGCCTTAGCAGCTTCGGCCTGTGCCTTCTCAGCAGCCTTGGCAGCCTCAGCCTCAGCCTTTGCCTTGGCCTTCTCCTCAGCAGCCTTCACCTTAGCAGCCTCGGCCTGTGCCTTCTCGGCAGCCTTAGCAGCTTCAGCCTCAGCCTTTGCCTTAGCCTTAGCCTCTGCCTCAGCAGCCTTAGCAGCTTCGGCCTGAGCCTTCTCAGCAGCCTTGTCGGCCTGCTCCTTTACCTTATTGCCTTCGGCCTTCACCTTCTCAGCTTCCTTGGCAGCCTTCTCAGCAGCTTTGGCAGCCTCAGCGTCAGCCTTTGCCTTAGCCTTAGCCTCAGCGGCGGCGAGCTTAGCAGCTTCGGCCTGTGCCTTCTCAGCAGCCTTAGCGGCCTCGGCGTCAGCCTTTGCCTTAGCCTTAGCCTCAGCGGCAGCAGCCTTCTCAGCGGCCTTGTCGGTCTCGACCTTTACTTTCGTGCCCTCGGCCTTGGCAGCAGCCTTAGCCTGTGCAGCCTCTTCCTTAGCCTTCACCTTAGCCTCGGCAGCCTCAGCCTTCTGGAGCTGCTTGGCCTGGTACTCAGCCTCCTTGGCAGCCTTAGCGTCGGCCTTAGCCTTAGCCTTGTCGGCCTTAGCCTTCTCCTTATCGCTCATGAGGCTGTAGCTCAGGGCCTCCTGGCGCTGCTTCTCAGCTTCCTGCTCGGCCTTTACGCGTGCACGTTCCTTAATAACAGGTTCGGGCTCAACGACTGTCGGCTTCTCAGACTTGGCACCCTTGGCACCGAAGAGGTAGGCAATCGAGATGTTGGCGTGGGTCAGACCGAAGATATGGTTCCAACCGCTGTTAATCCACATCAGGTGATCCTCGCGCTCCTCGTTAGGACCAATCTTCGAACGACCGTCAGCCATCAGGAGATTCTTCTCAGGATGGTGCTCGGCGTAGTTCTGTGCATTAGAGCTACCGACATAGTGACGGAACTTCGTGGGGATGTAACCCAGTCCGAGTCCGCCGTCGACGGCCCACTGCTTGCGCTTACCCCAACGCTTCTGATAACCGAAGTTACAGTATATATTAAGGTATTCGCCTTGCCAGCCTTCGCTCTTCTTCCACTCGAAGTCGTAGTAGCCACCACCGATAGCGGGACCGATGTGCCAGCCGTCGAGACAGTCGTGCTTCTCGCGGTTGCCCATCCAGTAGCGCAGCTCGACGCCGATGTTACCAAACTGCTCGGCGTGCGTGTTGTGGCTCCATGTCCACCACGGCCAGAAGACCTCACCCTCGATACTCCAGTGGTTGGTCTTGCCGAGTGCGCGCTCAAGCTGCACGTTCGGTGCGATGACGCCCCACAGCAGGAGGTTGGTCTTCAGTGCCCAGACAGGACGCTGGTCGGCCGGCTCCTCGCAGATGACGCAAGGCTCAGGCAGATAGACAATCGTGTCACGGATGACAAGCGTGTCGCGCAGCTGTTCCTCTGTCAGTTCCATGATGACAGCCGAACCCGAGCTACGCAGCTCAGGGAGATACTTGCTGTTCAGGACCTTCCAGACGGCACCTTTACGGAGGTTGCGGAGCTTAGTCTCGCGCGGATCCTTGGTCCACTCATCGGCAGGTTCCTCGGCGAGGATCTTCAGCACCTCAAACTTCCAGGGTTCATTACTCTGCTCAATCATCTTTGAAAGGCCACCCCATCGTGCACCCTGGTTGACGACCGTCACATGCTCGACGAACGAGCCGAGGCGGTTCTCCAGGATACCCTTCAGTGCGAGTCCGCGCTGCTCACCGAGACGGCGGTTCAGCTCTGACGGGCCCTCAGGGGAGGCACCTGCATAGATATTGAGTTGGATACTCTCTTTGGATGCGCGTGCGTAACGCTGCTGCACCAGATTGGTGAAGTCAGCGATGCGTCGCTCATTGTCAGCATAGCCAAGGTCGATTTCACTCTGTCCAACACGGAAGTGAACTTCCAAGGTGTCGCTGGTAATAGCAGTACCGGCATCCTTACCATAAGTGTTGCCGGGCATGATCATGGCCAGCAACAAAGCACAAATATAATAACGTGAAGTTCTCATGCTTTTGGTTGAATTTTTAGATTTTGATGGCAAAATTAAGAAAGAAATCTTAAAGTTGTACACCTTGCACGAATAAAATAAGACTTTTTAACATTTCGAGCATCCATTTTTCGGTTATTCGTTCGTTTTTCGAATAAAAATTCGTACCTTTGCAGTAATGGAACAGAGCAGGAGCGTTAAAATCCTTAAAATCATTTCACCTCTTATATTAGGGGGTGCCATACTTTACTGGATGTATCGGGACTTCGACTTCCAGCAGGTGCGTCACGTGGTGTTCGAGGAAATGTCATGGACGTGGATGCTGCTGTCGTTCCCCTTCGGCATCCTGGCCCAGATGATGCGCGGCTGGCGGTGGAAGCAGACGCTGGAGCCACTACTTTCGAGGAACGAGGGAGACTCGAGGAACGAGGAAGGAGGAACGAGGAACGAGGATAGTTCGAGGTGCGAGGTACGAGGTGCGAGGTGCGAGGATAGTTCGAGGAACGAGGGAGACTCGAGGAACGAGGAACGAGGAACGAGGAACGAGGATAGTTCGAGGTACGAGGTACGAGGTACGAGGTGCGAGGATAGTTCGAGGTGCGAGGTACGAGGTGCGAGGTGCGAGGATAGTCTGGAGGTAGAAGAAGTTCGGGAAAAAGGTGGCGAGAAAAGTAATCTCGTTCCTCGTTCCTCGTTCCTCGCACCTCGAGAAAAAAAACTAGCTCCTCGAAAAGACACGCTACGCACATCGACCTGCGTGAACGCGGTGTTCGTGAGCTATGCCGTCTCGCTGGTCATTCCCCGCATCGGCGAGTTCACACGCTGCGGTGTGCTGAAGCGGTGGGAGGGGACGTCGTTCTCGAAGGCCTTAGGAACGGTGGTGACGGAGCGCGCCGTCGACACGCTGACAGTGCTGCTGTACTCGGGCATCATCCTGCTGTTCCAGCTCAGCACCTTCGGCACGTTTTTCCGTAAGACGGGCACATCGCTGGACCGCATTCTGAGCGGTTTCTCGCTGACGGGCTGGTTCGTCACCGCAGTCTGCGGCGCCGCTGCCCTGCTGCTGTTGCACCTGCTGCTGAAGAACCTCTCTATATATAATAAGGTGAAGACGACGCTGGGCGATATCTGGGAGGGAGTGCTCTCGCTGCGCAACATCAGCAGCCTGCCGCTCTACCTCTTCTATACCGTCGGCATCTGGGGCTGTTACTTCCTACACTTCTACCTCACCTTCTTCTGTTTTGACTTCACGGCCGACTTAGGCATCGGCTGTGCGCTGGTGGCTTTCATCGTCGGCAACTTCGCCGTCATCGTGCCGACGCCCAACGGCGCCGGACCGTGGCACTTCGCCGTCAAGACAATGCTGATACTCTACGGAGTGCAGGACGAGCAGGCGCTCTACTTCGTGCTCATCGTGCATACCGTGCAGACGCTGCTGGTGGTGCTGCTCGGTGTCTGGGCGTGGATTTCGTTGTTTTTTTCGAGGAGCGAGGATAGTTCGAGGTGCGAGGTACGAGGTACGAGAGAAGAGAAAAACAAAAAACAAAATATTATCAATAACCCTGGGTAAGAGTTTGCTCGGTACAAGGTTTCCTCGTACCTCGTACCTCGCACCTCGTACCTCGAAAAGAAAGACTATGAACAACGAAATTCAGAATCTACAGCCGCAGTGCGTGTGGAAGAACTTCTACGCACTGACACAGGTGCCGCGCCCGAGCGGACACTTAGAGAAAGTACAGCAGTTCCTGCTGGAGTTTGGAAAACAGGCAGGCGTGGAGGCCTTCAAGGACCCCGCCGGCAACATCGTGTTCCGTAAGCCGGCAACGCCCGGCATGGAGAACAGGAAGGGTATCATCCTGCAGGCCCACATGGACATGGTGCCGCAGAAAACACCCGAGTCGCAGCACAACTTCGAGACCGACCCCATTGAGCCGTGGATCGACGGCGAGTGGGTGAAGGCCAAGGGCACGACCCTCGGTGCCGACAACGGTCTGGGTGTGGCAACCATCATGGCCATCATGGAGGCGAAGGACCTGAAGCACGGTCCCATCGACGCCCTCATCACGCGCGACGAGGAGACGGGTATG
>JAEEGL014468659.1_pt1 | contig 11929 bp, 11 predicted proteins | sample 9134231 | NCBI WGS metagenome assembly JAEEGL01 (sample SAMN16246548, study PRJNA631951) | gut metagenome | biome: gut microbiome; feature: rumen; material: fiber-attached | host: Bos | place: Iran: Karaj | collected 2018-10 | reverse complement strand
TGCCGCTGCCCACCCGTCGCTCGGAGTACTCCCCCCGGCGCTTTGCGCCACCCCCCTCTCGGAGGGGGGCGCATGTATGTGCTTTCGTCATTCAGCGGTCATTCAGCAAGGCCCCCGAAAGCCAAAATGAGAATTGCTGGCGGCCAACTGAGCCATTTGACTCTCGGCCTGCCATGTGCAACAATAATGCGTCAACCTACCAACCCATCTAGACCACCCAACCTCCAACCCATGAATTCCCCCCTTTCCCCTGCCTACTACGACCGCTGGAACGCCGACGAGCAGGCGCGCATAGACGCCGACATTGAAAAGTACCGCAAGGCCGACGCCACCGTCGCGCTCGGCGCCCCCGCCGGCGCCGACGTGACCGTCGAGCAGACCTCCCACGCCTTCCGCTTCGGCGCCCACCTCTTCAACTTCAACCAGCTCGGCTCGCACGAGGCCAACGAGCGCCACAAGGCCGTCTGGAACAGCACCTTCGCCGACGGCTCCCTCTTCAACTCCGGCACCATCGCCTTCTACTGGCGCCCCTTCGAACCCGTCGAGGGCAAGATGCGCTTCGACGAGGAGGACACCGACACCGAAGCCTGGTGGAACGCCTGCAAGAACCCCAAGGCGCAGCGCTTCTGGCGCCGCCCGCCGAGCGAGCCCGTCGTGAAATTCTGCGAGGAAAAGGGCGTCTGGCGCCATGGCCACCCCATCGTCTGGGCAAACCCCGAGTGGCACTACCCCGACTGGCTCATGGCCAAGCTCCCGCACGACATCCTCGCCGAGATGCTCACCGACCACCGCTCCGGCGTGTCCATCCTCGTGCAGCCGATGGACGAGGTGCTGAAGCGCCTCCCGGCGGAGTTCCCCGACCAGGTGGAAGCCGCGCTGCGCCGCCGCGTTGACGCCCTCGCCGCGCGCTGCGGCGAACGCATGTGCAGCTGGGACGTCTGCAACGAGAGCGCCTGCTGCTTCCCCGACCGCCTCGTCCCCGGATCCCGCCTCTGCCGCGACCCGCGCCACACTTTCATGCCCGGCGACTACTGCCACTGGGCGTTCCGCGAGTGCATGCGCGCCTTCCCCGAAAAGACCGTCCTCTCGATCAACGACTATGTGCTGACGGAGCAATACGCCAACCAGACGCGCGACCAGCTCGCGCGCGGCGACAAGATCGACCTCCAGGGCATGCAGATGCACCTCTTCAACCCCGCGGATGTGAACCGCATCGCCGAGGGCTCCGAACTTCGCAGCCCGACGCAGGTGCGCGCGCAGATCGCGGCGGCGCACGTCGGCGGCGGCATGCCGATCCATCTCTCCGAAATCACGATTTCCGCCCCCGGCGGCGACGAGCGCGGCGAGGTCATCCAGGCCGAGGTCGCGCGCAACCTCTACCGCCTCTGGTTCTCGCTCCCCGACATGCAGGCCATCACCTGGTGGAACATCGTGGACGACTGCGGCGCGCCGCTCGAACCCTCCGTCTCCGGCATCTTCCACCGTGACATGACGCCGAAGAAGTCGTTCTTCGCGCTCGACGAGCTGATCAACCGCGAATGGCGCACCCGCCTCACGGCGAAGGCCGACGAATCCGGTGCCGTGTCGTTCCGCGGCTTCAAGGGCGACTACCGCCTCACCTGGCGCGACGCCTCCGGCGCCACCCACGAAGCTACCGCGCGGCTGTAGACCCCGTCAGACTGTCAGACTGTCAGAGCATCGAGCATGGCCGGCCCGATACTCCTTCCGCAATCCGTCGCCCAGGGACGCTGGGGCTACATCCGCCCCGACGGTTCCTGGGCGATGGCGCCGTTGTTCGCGTTCGCCCGGCCGTTCTCCGAAGGAGTTGCGGCGGTTCGCAAGGGCGATTTCATGGGCTATCTCCGTCCCGAGGGTTCGGAGGCTCTTCCGTTCCGCTACCTTCGCGCGGGCGAGTTCGAGAAAGGCCGTTCCGAGGTCGAGACCGAAACAGGCTTGGGCGTCATCCGCCCCGACGGTTCGTTCGTTCTGGAGCCGCGCTTTGAATTCATCTGGCGCGACGAGTGGAAGGGATGCGACGTATTCCGCACCGACGGGAAAGATGGACGCCACGCCCTTTTAGATTTCAACGGCAATGAACTGCTACCACCCCGGGACGGAGACTTCTTCCCGCTTGATTTTGGCCTTCTCGCCGTGGAGAGGGACGGGCTCTGGGGCGTGGCGGCGAAAGACGGACGTTTCATCATCCCGCCCGAATACGGGAACGTTTCAGGCTTCGACGAACGTGGCTGGTGCTGCGCCTGTCGCGGACGAGGGAACGACGGTCCAACGGTCTTCTTCGATCGTGAGGGATCGTGAGGGACAGACTGTTCTCGCGCCGGATGTCGACTACGCCGAATCCTTCTTCAATGACCTCGCAGTAGCCCGCCGGGACGGCAAATGGGGCGCAATCGACCGCAAGGGGCAGACGGCTCTTCCGTTTCGTTTCGATGGCGCAATGGCTGTTTCCGAAGGCCTCTTTTCGGTTTTCGCGGCGACCGGAGAACCAGACGAATGGGGCGACACGGCCGGCTACTGGTATTTTGTCCGCCCCGATGGCGAAGCCGCCTTCCCCGACCGCTTTGGGGCAACCGGGGCGTTTGAAAACGGCATCGCGTGGTGCGAGGCGGAAAACGGTCGATGGGGCCCCTTTCTGCGTGAAGGGCGGTTTCTCGTCCCGCCCGTCTACGACGATCCCGGCTGGGAATCCGGCCCCTACCTAAGCGGCTGGAAGAACGACGACGAAATCCAGAACTGGTTCGATCGCTCGGGCCGAATCATCGTCCCCATCTGGAACAGTTGAGTCTGTCCCCCCATCCTTTTTCTCTCTAAAAATGTCGCCTGGCAGGCGACATTTTCGCTTTCGCATTCCGCTACGATGGGCCGCGACCGAGGGGAAAGGCCCCTTGGAATCCAGCTCCAAGCGAAAGGGACAGACTCATGCGAACCGCTCGAACCATCGCCGACCACACCGGCTACTACCATGTCATCCTCAGGGCCACCGGCCCGCTCATGCTCTTCCGGGAGGGCGCCGACAAGACGGCCTTCCTCGGCTGGCTGGAGCGAACTGCGCGCTTCTCCGCCGTCGAGGTCCTCTCCTATGCACTCCTCGACAACCACTTCCACCTCCTCGTCAAGGTCCCGGAACGCGAGTCCGTCCCCGACGGGGAGTTCCGCCGGCGCGTGGAGGCGCTATACGGATTCGCCCGCGCGGAACGGCTGTTCGCGCGGTGGGAAGGCTGGGAGTCCGGCGGGCGAGGCGAGGAGGTCGCGCTTGAGAGGGACAGACTCCTGCGGCGGATGTACGACCTCGGCCAGTTCGTGAAGACGCTCAAGGAGGGGTACCAGCGGCACTACCGCAAGGCCCACGGCTGGGAGGGGACGCTCTGGCGCGGCCGCTTCAAGAGCGTTCTCGTCGGCGAATCCTTCGCGGCGTTCTGGGTCCTGTCGCTCTACATCGCGCTGAACCCGGTCCGCGCGGGCATCGTGGGGAAGGGGACGGACTCGCCATGGACGTCCTACGGGCAATCCAAGAGGGGCGACACGTTCGGCGGACGGTGCCACCGGGCGCTGCTTCGGGAACTGGCGCGGCTTGCCGGTGCGATGGGGACAGACTCAATTGGAAAGAGCTTTTGCACGGCCGTGGCCGAGGCGGAGGGCATCCGGCGCGATGCCGTGCGCGCGAAGCTCCGCCAGGGCATGAGTCTGTCCCCTTCGGAAATGCTGGTGTGCCGGGTGCATGCGTTCAGCAACGGAAGGGCCCTCGGGGACCGCGGGAGCATGGAGTCTGTCCCCATCGCGCGAAAGCGCGTGACGCCCGTGGCCCAGTGCGACTGCGGGCTCTTCACCGCCACACCGACGCGAGGCTTCGTGACCTGCGCCGAATAAAGGTCGCCGCTGAAACCGTCAATTCTCGGTTCCCCCAAGACCCAAAATGCGAATTGCTGCGGTTGTTCCCGAATCCCCGGCGTGGTATACTGGTGCGCCATGAAGCGATTTCTGTCCCTCACCCTTTCGCTGCTGGCCCTGCTTGGCCCGCTGGCGGTCCGCGGGGGCGAGACCGACGTCCTGGAAAAGACCTTCCATCTCGGCGATGTCTCGCTCTCCGTGCACGCCGAGCCCGCCGCCGTCTCCGACCTCGGCTACGTCGATGTCACGCTCGTGCTGACCCATCCCGAAATCCTTGACGTCCGGCTCCCCGCCGATTTCTCGGACCGCTTCGAGGGCCTGACACTCGCGGGCTCCTACGAGGGCGAATCCGTCTCGGCCGGTGGCACCCGCCGCCGCGAGTTCCACCTCCATGCGCAACCCGTTCCGGGCTCGGCGCGCCTGCGCCTGGCCCCCTTCCCGGTGCGGTGGCGCGACCCCGACACCGGCGCCGAGCGCTGGTTCCCGACCCAGGCCATGCTGTTCCAGCGCAAGGGCGTCCTGCCGGAAGACGCGACGGCTCCGGAAGACATCGAGGAAGATCTGCAGCCTGTCAGGATTCGTCACTCTCCACGCGAGCTGCTGCTCTGGACGGCCTACGGGGCCGCAGCCATCGCCGGGGCGGGACTTCTGGTTCTTCTCGGCAGCGCAATCCGGCGACGCATCCGCATCGCGCGCATGGCCCCGCGCGAGCGCGCGCTTCTGGAGCTTGAAAAGCTTCTCGGACGCCATCTCGCCGAACAGGGGCGCTTCAAGGAGTTCTATGTGGAGCTGACCCACGTTGTACGCCGCTACATCGAGCGCCGGCACGGCATCCGCGCCCCGCGCCAGACCACCGAGGAATTTCTCCAGGCAGCCCTCGCGAGCGGCGTATTTCCGTCCGCGACACTGGAACGGCTCAGGGCCTTCCTTGCCTCGGCCGATCTCGTGAAGTTCGCCGGCGTCCAGACGACCGAGGACGCCGCGCGCGAGTCCGCGAGGCTCGCGCGGGAATATCTGGAGGCGGAGCCCCGGGACGCCGGGGAAAGGGGCGCCCAACCATGACCTTCGCCACGCCTCTCGCCTTCCTCCTCTTCGCGCCATGGGCCTTCGGGGCGTGGCGGCTCTTCCGCGCCGGCCGCAGGAGACGCGGTATTCCGTTCGCGGCCCTCTCCCGCATTCCCCGCCGCACCTCCCTGCGCCAGCGGCTCCGCTTCCTCCCGCCTGTCCTGATGCTCGCCGGCCTCGCCGCCGCCATCGTCGCCGCCGCGCGCCCGCAGACCCGGCACCGCCGCGTCTCAAGCCAGTCCGAGGTCGTGGCCATCAGCATGGTCTTCGACGTCTCGTACTCTATGATGAACCCCGACATGGGTCGCGACGGCGCCACCGGCAAGACCCGGCTCGACGCCGCCAAGGAGGCCTTTTCCGATTTTGTCGCACGTCGCCCCTCCGACCTCATCGGGCTCGTCACTTTCGGCACCTACGCCACCACCCTCGCGCCTCTCACGCTGGACCACGACGCCCTCCTCCACATGCTCGACGGCATCGTCATCCGCCAGGACGAGGAGGCGGCCAGCACGGCCGTCGGCGACGGACTCGCCATGGGCTGCGCCCGGCTGGAGCAGGCCACCAACGTCGTTTCGCACATCGCGGTGCTCCTCACAGACGGCCAGAACAACTCCGGCGAAGTCGATCCGTTGGAGGCGGCGGCCGCGGCCAAGGCGCTCGGTGTGCGAGTCTACACCATCGGCATCGGCGATGTCGAGCCCGTCCGCGGGTTCTTCGGTACCGTTGGCCAGCGCGACGCCGTCGACGCCAAGACGCTCACGGCCATCGCGAAGGCAACGGGCGGCCGCTTCTTCCGCGCGCGCGACGCCAAGGCGCTAGACCAGGCCATGGAGGAGATCGACGCCATGGAAAAATCCTCCATCGACGAAATCCTCTACGAAGACCGCTCGGAGCTATACATCCCCTGGCTCGCCGGCGGCTGCGCGGCGCTCCTGCTGTCGTTCCTCCTCGGCCTGGCGATTGAACGCCGCATCGCCTAGCCCCCTTTTCATTCATCCCCATCCCCCAAGGCTCCCATGAAACTCCACTACGCCATCGGCACCAACTCCGGCACCGTCCGCAACGGGCTGCGTCTTATTGAAATCGACGACGAAACCGGTCGCTTCCACGAAACCGGCTCCATCCCGGACGCCCAGTCCCCGATCTATCTCGCGCGCTCCGCGGACGGGCGGCGGCTCTACGTCGCGGAACTCCACGACGGCACCGGCTGCGTCGCCGTCTATGAAGTCTCCCCCGATGGCCTTCGCCGCCTCCAGGCCCTGCCCTGCGCCCCGACGGTACCCTGCCACATCTCGCTCTCCCCGGATGGTCGATTCCTCCTCTGGGCGGAATATTCCAACGCCTGGACCGGCGCTTTCGTCGTCGAGCCGGACGGCCTGCTCCGCGGGCCGACGGCGCGCGTCCACCACACCGGCCACGGCCCGAACGCCGCCCGGCAGGCCTCCGCGCACTGCCATTACGCGGCCGCCACCCCGGCAGGCGACCAGGTTCGCGTTTGCGATCTCGGGACCGACACAGTGAAGGCGTACCGCCTGACCGCCGAGGGCGGCTTCGAGGCCGAGCCCGAACACGACCTGCACGTCGCGCCCGGCCAGGGTCCCCGGCATCTCGTATTCCACCCAAACGGCAAGTGGGCGTATCTGGTCAGCGAACTCGCCTCCACCGTTCTGCCGCTCCGGTGCGAAGGACGGGACCTCGTCCCGCTTGGAGAGCCGCTCTCCATGCTGCCGCCGGATTTCACGGGCACCACGAAGGCGGCCGCCATTCGCATTTCCCCGGACGGCACCCAGCTGATCGCTTCCAACCGTGGACACGACAGCCTCGCCGTCTTCCGCATTGACTCCGGTACGGGCGCCCTCTCGCCGCTCACCATCCAGCCGCTTCGCGGCCGCTTCCCCCGCGATTTCGTGTTTCTCCCCAACGGGAAGTTCCTGCTTGTCGCCCACAAGCTCGACCACGAATTTGCGTCCTACGCCTACGATTCCGCAACGGGCTCCATCCAGCTCGTCCAGCGCAGCTCGAAGCTCACCCTCCCGCTGGCGTTTCAGGTGCTTTAGTCCGAAAGTCCGAAAGTTCGAAGTCCGAAGTCCAAAGTCCGGTAGGGCCCGACCTCCGGGCGGGCCGCCCGTCCGAAGTCCGAAGTCCGAAGTCCGGGGTCCGAAGTCCGAAGTCAGCAAATACTTTGGGCGTATCAAGCCCATATAGTCTCTGGCCCCAAAAGATTTGTCTGGCAATTTGGCCGTCGGAAACGACAATAATAAGCGCGGTTTCATCTACAGGCACATGGAGTCGCACGTGATGCTCGCATCATGGGGCCACTCAAGGTGAAACATCGCGGACTCCAGGTCTTTTCCTGCGTACCTTTTCACCGACGTATTGTTCTCCTCTCGGCTTTGCTTTCTCCTGTATTTGAACAAGGCCGAAGTCGTTGTGAAGGATGTGCTACGAGCATGGGGGCAGTATGGCAGAGGCGTGGGGAAAGGTCAATGCGTAATGCATAACGCCGCCGATTGTTGATATTTGTTATTTGTTGTATTCAAACATTCTAAATTCTAAATATCAAGACTTATCAACATGTTATCAAGTCTGTTGATAACTTTCGGTTGCTATTCCGACGGGTCTGTGGGAGACTATCCACCGTCACAAACCCCCAAAGACATGTCCTCCATTCCCCTCCATCTCCAGCTTCGCAACGCGCGCCGTGCGCGCGGCCTGACGCAAACGGAACTTGCGCGCCAGGCGGACTGCACGCAGTCGGCGGTCAGCATGATGGAGAGCGGGCAGGCTGCGGCGATGGCGCGCTCGACACTGGAAACCATTGCGCGGATTTTGGAGGTTGAGTTGCCGGCAGAAGCACTGGCGGAGGTTGCCGCCATACCGCAGACCCCGACCCCGGTAGCCGCCAGAATCTGCCCGAATGCAGACTGTCCCGGAAACCTTCCCTATCGAGTCGGTGGCGAAGTCCTGTTCATGCCGCACGTCCAGCGGCACTCGGGCAAGCGCTGCATCTACTGTGGCGAAGTGCTCATCGGAACCTGTCCGGAATGCGGAGCGCCCATCCACGCCGGAGCGGCCTGCTGCGCGGAATGCGGGACGCCGCTTGTCCCTTCGACGGTTGACCTGGCAACGGCCACGGACGAATGGCTCCAAAAACGGCAGGAGCTGTCAGCCCGGCTGCTGTCCTGGTAGCGCCGGGGCCCAACCGCTAGCGAGGCGGATTGCTTAACGCTTGTCGGTCGGATCCCGTGAACCTTTTCCTCTCGGCATGCGTTTCCACTGGTGATTGCAACGGGAACCCCAGGTGTCCCGTTCCACGAAAGGATTGATAATGAACATGCATCCCCGCCGGGGCTTTACCCTTGTTGAACTGCTGATGGTCATCGCCATCCTCGCCATCATCTCCACGCTGGCCATCCAGAAGCTAGGCGGGCTCAAGGAGGGCGCCCGCGAGGAAGTCAACCGGGCCAACGTCATCCGGGTGGCGAACGCCTTGGAGACGCACGCCGCGGCCAACGTGGGGAAGATGAAGTTCGACAAGCTCGACGCGCTCGTGATGTACGGCGCACCCGCCGGCACGGCGGGCAGCACGGCGAAGCTCTCCTCCACCGCCGACCTCATGGTCTACATCGGCATCGAGGCGAACCGCGGTCTCGCGCCGGAGCTCGTCGGCGCCTCCCAGAACGGCTATGCCGCCACCTCCGCCGGCATTCTCGGCACCTACTACCTGCAGGAGTCCGAAATCCGGGCGCTGGACCGCGACCTCGGCCTCCGCTACGTGATGCGAGGCTACCCCGCGACGCTTTCAGTGCCGTACTACCAGTTCTACGGCGATGACGGAACCTACGTCTCGGGCGGGACGAACTCGGCCGACACCTGCTCGGCAGTGGCGACCTCGAACAAGGTCGGGATGGCCGTCGCGGTTGTCAATCCCGGCGCGACGCTCGACAACACCCCGGTGGGCCCCTCCATCTACAAGTCCTGCGGGATGAACGTGGCCTACAGCGGCAAGACGTACAAGGTGATGGTGAACGGCGCCGATTGCGACTCCAACGAGAAGGCCTTTGACGCTCTGCGCGCGGCGGGCGAGGACGGCGGCATCCTGATGGCCTTCGGCCTTGGCGAGAACTGCGCCCTCGTCGGCAGCAGCATGGGCGGACTGGACTCCGCGCCGGTGTCCCCGGTGATGGACCGCAGCGAGTACCGCCGCTACATCGTGCTTGTGCGCATGGTGTACGAGACGCAGGCCGGGCGCACGGGGACGACCTACACGGCCAAGCGCGCGGAGTTCGCCGGGGTCATGGATCCGCGCGGCCGCACGGCCGCGATGCTCGGAAAGAAGTAGTCTGGAATCCGAAGTCTGAGAGTCTGGGAGTCCGCTATTCTGCGGTGGGGCGGACGGCCTTTGGATGGCGGCGGAACCAGTGGCGCGCCGCCAGGCGCCAGACCATGAAAAAAGCCTCGCGGGCGATTCTCGAGTTGAACTTCGACTTTCCCACGCGGCGATCCTCGAACACAATTGGCACCTCGCCGATGCGGAAGCCGAGCCACCATGCGGTGTGCGTCATCTCGATCTGGAACGAGTAACCGTTGGAGCGGACGGCATCGAGGTCGATGGCCTGCAGCACCTCCCGGCGGAAGCACTTGAAGCCCCCGGTCGGGTCGGAAACCGGCATTCCGGTGATGACGCGCACGTACATGCCGGCGCCCATGCTCGTGAGAAGCCGGTTGAGCGGCCAGTTGATGACGCGGATGCCCCCCTTGTAGCGGGTGCCGAGCACGAGGTCCGAGCGACGGGCCTCCTCGATGAAGGCGGGGAGCGTCCGGGGATCGTGCGAGAAATCCGCGTCCATCTCGAAAATCCGCTCGTAGTCGCGCTCCAGCGCCCATTTGAAGCCGGCGATGTAGGCCCGGCCAAGGCCGTCCTTCGACTTTCGGTGGAGGACTTTGATGCGGGGCTCGGCCGCCGCCAGCTCGTCGGCGATCTGCCCGGTTCCGTCGGGGGAGCCGTCGTCCACGAACAGCACATCCGCCTCCGGCAGGTTCTCCAGCACGGCGGCGGAAATCGGGCGGACGTTGTCCGCCTCGTTGTAGGTGGGGATGATGACGACCGTCTTCTCCATTGCGTTTCCCCTGGAGTTACGGCTCCAGCAGAATCTCGCGGAGCTTGGCAATCTCCTCCTTCGTGATGCCGCAGTCAAGGAGGTAGAGCTCGGCGCGCTTCTGCAAGGAGTCGCCCGCCTTGCCGTAGTTCGCAAAGCCGTTCGTCAAGTGCGACTCGCGGCACCAGAAGTCCGGCTCGTCCGCGTGGACGTCGTCCGGGATATTCGGGTAGAAGGTCGATTCCCAGTCGGTCTCGATGTCGTGCTGCGGGACGCCGAGGACCGCCAGCAGCGTGTAGGCGAGCGATCCGGTGCGGTCCGCACCGCCGATGCAGTGGAAGTAGAGCGGGTAGTTGTCGGGGTTGCAGAAGACGCGGACGTTCTCGGCCATCGTCTTCTTGTTGTGGTCGGAGAAGATGGACTTGTAGGCGGGGGAGGAGCGGAGGATGAACTGCACACCGGGGCCAAGCGGCGACTCGTCAAGGTCGGCGGTCTCGCCCTTGCTGCGGAGGTCGAGGTCGGTCTTGATGCCGAGCGTCTGGGTGAAGTACTTGACATCCTCGACGGTGAGGCGGTTGCGGCCCTGCCGTTCGCCCGTGACGGAGTTGTTGTTGAGGCCCTGGCCGCGGAAGGCCAAGCCCTGCCGGACGCGGCGGCCGTCGGTCGTGCGCCATCCGCCGAAGTCGCGGATGTTGGAGACCTTGCCCTCGATCTCGATCCAGCGCGGGGCGCGGTCCTCGGTGGCGAACATCGCGATGTCGGAACGAACGAGCGGCCCCTTCTTCTCGCCCTCCTTCGCTTTGCCGAGACCCGTGACGCGCCAGTAGTAGGTGCGCGCGATTTCAAAGTTGGCGCGCGGAACGGTGTACTCGGCGGTATCACCGTTCACATTGAGGTTCTCCGACTTGACGGGGATGTATCGGACCTCGGCGTTCTCCAGTCCGGAGTCGGTGCCGATTTCGAGCTTCCACGGGCCGGTCTCGCCCTCGGTGACGCGCCACGTCAGGACGAGCGGCTTCGCCTTGCGCCAGAACTTGTCATGGCGGATGACCTTGCCGCCGTGTTCACGGTCTTCCCGGAAGAGCGCAATGCGCTGCTCCAGCGTCGGCAGGTCCATGACCTTCTTCTGCGTGTCGGGGACGCGCGCGACGGTTGCGCCGCCGACCGGGGAGACGGGGACGATGGCGGCGCCAGCGGACAATGCCGCAAATGCAAGGAGGAAGGAAGAGGTGCGGAAGATGAAGGGAAGGGGGTGTGTCATGGCAGTTTCCTTTCGCGAGATGTGAGACTATTGTACGGGAACTGACGCCGAAATGCAAAACGTTTGGGGAACGCGCGTCCCGCCCGTTCCCCCACCATGCAACGCCCATTCAGACCTCGACTGGCCAGATGTTGTATTGGGCGGCTGGAAGCTCGATGTCCTTGAATGCCGGATAGAGGGCGCGAATCTGGCTTGCCGTTCGTGATAAGGACACCCGCTCCCGCGCGGACGCGGAACACATCCGCCTGGTTCGTGTGCGGGAACACAATCGCCTGCACGACTAGCGGATTCTTGCAAAGGCTTGCGTCCACCGGGCACCATCCGCTCTTCTTGACGGCCTTCGGATGCCCTTTCTTGTATCCGGTCGCCACAAGCACGCTTTCGGTCTCCCCCATGACGGCCATGCCCGGAATGGGACGGGCGGTCGCCGTGGCGGCAATCAGGGAATGACAATGGTGCGTATTCGGTCAGTCTTGGGGGTGGGCTTGCTGAATGACCGCTCCATGCGAAACGCCGACACTATGGCCCCCTCCGGGAGGGGGCTCCCGGCGGAGCCGGGTGGGGGAGAACGCGAGATGCACCGTTTCAATGCCGCATT
>JAEEGL013798004.1_pt1 | contig 11929 bp, 8 predicted proteins | sample 9134231 | NCBI WGS metagenome assembly JAEEGL01 (sample SAMN16246548, study PRJNA631951) | gut metagenome | biome: gut microbiome; feature: rumen; material: fiber-attached | host: Bos | place: Iran: Karaj | collected 2018-10 | reverse complement strand
GAGTGGCCCTGATGCAGGAAGGTATCACTTATATGGCAGGCGCCGAGATTCCCGGAGTCATCGTGAATGTACAGCGCGGAGGCCCGGGACTGGGCACTATCCAGCCAAGCCAGAGCGACTATTATCAAAGCACTCGCGGCGGAGGAAACGGCGACTATGAAATCATCGTGCTGGCACCGGCCAGCGTGCAAGAGATGGCCGACTTTATGGACCTGGCCTTCACGCTTGCCTTCCGCTATCGCATGCCAGCTGTCATCCTCTCCGACGGAGTCATCGGACAGATGATGGAAAAGGTGGTGCTTCCGCCCTTCAAGCCGCGTCGCACCGACGAGGAAGTGAAGCGCGAATGCCCCTGGGCGGCCACAGGCAGAAGCGGCAGGGAGAAGAACTTCCTGACATCGCTAAGTCTCGACCCTGCATGGATGGAGAATCACAACAAACACCTCCAGGCCAAGTACGAGACCATTCGGCAGAACGAGGTGCGCTACGAGACCTACAACATTGACGATGCCGACTATCTGATTGTCGCTTTCGGCAGTGCCGCACGCATCGCCCAGAAGTCCATCGAGATTTGTCGTGAAGAGGGCATACGCATCGGCATGCTGCGCCCCATCACTCTGTGGCCCTTCCCCACAAAGGCCATTCAAGCACTCTCCGAACGAATGAAGAGCATCCTCTGCCTTGAGATAAATGCCGGCCAGATGGTGGATGATGTCCGCCTGAGTGTGATGGGACGCTGTCCCGTATATCACTATGGCCGCATGGGAGGCATGGTGCCCACTCCGGAAGAAATCGTACAGGAAATCAAGTCGCAACTCATTAAATAAACCCACACTCATGAGCGAGCACGAAGAAATGTCCCTCGAGGAACAGGTGGAGAGAATCCGACGCAAACGCAAGAAAAGTTCGTCGCACGATGCCGCCCGACGCTATCTGAACACCATCTTCCTGCTGCTGGCTGCAGTGGGACTCATTTGGTTCTATTCCGATGACAACCACCGAGTGGCCGCACTGGCTGTGATTGGTGTCGGCATGCTACTGAAAATCGTCGAATTCTTTCTGCGATTCATGGGCTGACAGACGGGGCACAACACACATTAAAATACACAAAGAGACATGACAAGAGAAGACATCATACAACCATCAAACCTCGTCGCAGGGAAACCCAACCTGATGAACGACACCCCCATGCACTATTGCCCGGGGTGCAGTCACGGTATGGTACACAAACTCATTGCCGAACTGATCGAGGAGATGGGACTCACGGAACGCACCATCGGTGTATGCCCGGTGGGCTGCGCCGTATTTGCCCACAACTATATCGACGTCGATTGGATTGAAGCAGCACACGGACGCGCACCGGCTGTTGCCTGTGCCGTCAAACGGCTCTATCCCGGACATCTCGTCTTCACCTATCAGGGCGACGGCGATCTGGCCTGCATCGGCACCGGCGAAACCATCCACAGCCTCAATCGCGGCGACGACATCACCATCATATTCATCAACAATGCCATTTATGGCATGACCGGCGGACAGATGGCACCCACCACGCTCCTCGGCATGAAGACATCCACTTGCCCCTACGGACGCCAATCCGACCTGCACGGCTTCCCGCTGAAGATTACGGAAATCGCCGCCTCGCTCGAAGGTACTTGCTTCGTAAGCCGCCAGTCGGTGCATACCGTAGCAGCCATCAACCGCACGAAGCGTGCCCTTCGCCATGCTTTCCAGAACAGTCTGGAACACCGCGGTGCATCACTCGTCGAGGTGGTGAGTACTTGCAGCAGCGGATGGAAAATGTCGCCAGTCGAGGCAAACGCCTGGATGGAGGAACACATGTTCCCCTACTATCCGTTGGGCGACCTGAAGGATACCACGAAAGACAACAGACCATAGACAACAGAAAAGAGATGAAAGAAGAGATAATCATCGCAGGTTTTGGCGGACAAGGCGTCCTGTCCATGGGAAAGATACTCGCCTACAGCGCACTCATGGAGGAACGCGAAGTGACTTGGATGCCCGCCTACGGCCCCGAACAGCGTGGCGGAACAGCCAACGTAACTGTCATCATCAGTGACAAAAGCATATCAAGTCCCATCCTCAGTTCGTTCGACACAGCAGTAATCCTGAACCAGCCCTCGTTGGAACGCTTCGAGCCAACCATCCGTCCGGGCGGCACACTCATCTATGACGAGTACGGCATCTGCAAGGCGCCCACACGCAAAGACATTCACATCTACCGCATCAATGCAATGGATGCCGCAGCCGAGATGCAGAACGTCAAGGGATTCAACATGATTGTACTGGGCGGGCTCCTCAAGGTGCGCCCCCTCGTTACCATTGAAAACGTACTGCAGGCACTACGCAAGACATTGCCCGAACGCCACCACCACCTCATTCCCATGAACGAGGAAGCGCTACGCAAGGGCATGGAGATTATCGAACCGATATAGCCCCCCGACGAACCGCCTATGCCGAGACGACTGTCCCTTTTACCCGTCATCCTCGCCATGCTCTGCTTCGCAAGCGGAGCAAAGGCACAGGTGAACCTGCGCACCACCGACGGTTCAAGGGAGGGTTCTACGACAAATAACTCGCGCACAGCCGAGAAGCGCGGCGCCGACCGCTTCATGAACCTACCCGACACCACCGAGGTGCAGATTCCCGTCGGGCAGTTCCAATGGCGCATCGACCCACGACTCGGTACCGTCATCGACGCAGAGAACAACGATACGGTGGTGCATAACTTCCAAAACTTCAACCTCACGGAAGGCTACACCGGCCAATACAACTTCCTGGGCAATCTGGGCGCACCGCGCCTGAGTCGCATCTTCCTGAACCGCGCGCAGAGCGACGAGTTGCTGTTCCTTCAACCCTTCAGCCACTTTCGCGACGCATTGAGCGATTTCCGTTTCACCAACACGCTAAGCCCCATCACGAATCTGGCCTACCACAAGTGCGGCAACCGCGAGAATGGAGAAGATCGCGTCCGCGCCTATTTTGCCAGTAATATAAATAAGGTAGCGGGTATCGGCTTCAAACTCGACTACCTCTTCGGCCGAGGCTATTACAACAACCAGGCCAACAGCCAGTTCGGCGGCACAGCCTACGGCTACTATCGCGGCGACAAATATAACGCACATGCTTATGTGAATGTGAACCACATGAAGATGGGCGAGAACGGAGGTATCGAGGACGATCGCTACATCGAGGACCCGCAGAGCTTTCAGCAGAGCTACAGTTCAAAGGACATCCCGGTGACACTCTCCGAGACATGGAACCGCAACCACGAACAGACGTTCTACCTCTCGCATCGCTACAATGTGGGCATATACCGCGATATCGAAGTGCCTGACTCGCTAAAGCCGAAACGTCCCTCCGACTCGGACCTGCTCTTCCAGCTGCCCGATAGTGTGCGTACGATACTGCGCACGGACAGTGTGGCACGCGCTGCCGCTCTTGACTCCCTAATTGCCGTATGGGCCAGCGAGCAGATAACGCCGCAGGAGTTTCTGCCTGTCACCAGCTTTATCCACACCATGCAGCTGCACCGACTCAAGCACGACTATGTGGCCCATCGCACTCCAGCCGACTATTACACGAACCACTACTATGGCGCATTGAATGATGTGCGCGACGAGACGCGTGCCCTCCAGTTGCGCAACACGCTGGGCGTAGCCCTGCGCGAGGGTTTCAACAAGTGGGCACAGAGCGGCATCTCAATCTATGGTTCCCACCGCCTGAACACCTACACGCTGCCGCTGATCGCAAATCCCGATTCGACCTATGAACACAAATATGTGGAGAACGACCTCTCGCTGGGCGGCACACTAAGCCGCATGCAGGGCGAGCGGTTCCACTATAATGTGGACGCCGAGTTCTGGCTCGCAGGGCCGAAGGTGGGCGACTTCAATGTCGATGGACAGGGCGACCTCCACCTCCCCCTCGGGAAGGAAGACACACTTGACGTCGACGTACAAGGCTATGTCCACCACCAGAAAGCGGACTTCTATCTGCGGCATTATCACAGCCAGTTCACTTGGTGGGACAACAGCGAGCTCAACCGGGAACTGCGCACCCGCATCATGGGAACCCTCGGCTTCCGTCGCACAAAGACCCACCTCACCGTCGGCGTGGAGAACATGACAAACTATACGTACTTTGCCCTGCAGAAGACGCTGAAAGACGGTGCTTCGGCCACGAGCGCCCTCACTTCCAACTACACCCACGATGTGGCAGTCATGCAGGAGGGCGGAAACATACAGGTCTTCAGCGCCACCTTGGCTCAGGACGTCAAGCTAGGTCCTCTGCACTGGGATAGCGAAGTCACCTACCAGAAGACCTCCAAGGCCGATGTGCTACCGCTACCCGACATCACGCTCTACACCAATTTCTACCTGCTCTTCCGCGTTGCTCATGTGTTGCGCGTACAGGTGGGAGGTGACATGCGGTACTTCACCTCTTACTACGCCCCCGACTATGCACCCAGCATCTGCCAGTTCGCCACGCAGGACACACGCTTTGCCCGCACCAAGATCGGGAACTACCCCATCATCAATGTCTATGCCAACCTCCACTTGAAGCATTGCCGCCTCTATCTCGCGATGAATCATGTGAACGAAGGCGACGGACACGCCTTCTGGGCACCCCACTACCCCATCAACCCGCGCACATTCCACTTCGGAGTGAGCTGGAACTTCTTCAACTAAAGTCCCTAACCTGCAACACTACCAAAAACAATGACACACAAACATCTCCCTCTACTTCTGCTTAGCTTTCTCCTCACTCCAGTTTTCTGCCTCGCGCAGGATTTCGACCCGCAATGCGACACATGGGTCTGCGTGGATGACCTCGGACGCAATGTAGCCTCGAGTGACGAAGGAGTCACACGTAGCGACATCGACGAAGAAGGCGTCATCGGCATGTTCTACTACGTATGGCACGGACAGCACGGCGCCGAGACGAAGGACAACACACGCCTTGTGGCGCAGAATCCCGAGAATCCCGCCTTCGGAGGGTGGAACTCGTTCCACTGGGGTGGCAAGCCTGCGCTGGGCTACTATACCGGCGGCACCCCCTACATCGTGGCACGGCACATGCAGATGCTGGTCGATGCCGGCATTGATTTCTACTTCTTCGATGTCACCAACGCCTTCACCTACGACGACAACGTACGGGTAGTGATGAGGGAAATCGACCGCCGCACCGCTTTGGGGCTGAAATCACCCAAGCTGGCGTTCCTGACACGCTCCAGCTCCGTAGCAGTCGTCACCAGCCTCTACAACACTTTCTACTCCAATCCGGCCAACGACAAGTATTGGTACAAATGGGAAGGCAAGCCGCTCATCTTCATGGAAGACAACAAGGAGACGGAACTCTCCCAGCAGATACAGGATTACTTCACCTTCCGTTACAGCTGGGCATGGAGCACGGGAAACAAGAAGTGGGCATGGCTCGACTACTACCCTCAGGGCACAGGCACCATGAACGGTAAGACGGAACAGATTACCGTGGGCGTAGCCATGCACCCGACCTCCAAGATTGGCAAGAGTTACCACAACGGCGCACAGCCCGCCTACGACAAGTATGGCCTCTGCAAGGAGACACCCCAGGGCCTCTTCTTCCAGGAACAATGGACGAGGGCGATGAAAGTGCACCCGCCCGTGCTGATGATTACCCAATGGAACGAATGGATGGCACAGCGCTTCGAGATCACAAACTCGTCGCAGTTCGGCCTCGTACGTCCCGGCGCTACCGCCAAGGTGGGCGAGACCTACTTTGTCGATGTCTATAATCAAGAGTTCAGCCGCGACATAGAGCCGAGCAGCGAGCCGCTCATCCGCGACAATTACTATCTCCAGCTGGTGTCGAACATCCGCCAGTATCGCGGTGTCCACAAGATACCTATCCCGACCGTGAGTCGCAGCATCGACATCGACGGCGACTTTGCCCAGTGGGAAAATGTTACACCCGCCTTCTTCGACGAACCTGGCGATGTCTATTACACCTCCACCACTGCCCAGTCGAGCACCGAACGCCTGCGTGCCTCGAACGATATTGTCGAGGCCCGGGTGACCAAGGATGCCGACAACCTCTACTTCTATGTATCTACGCGCGAGGAAATCCGCAAGCTCTCGTCCTCGAACGAGAAGGTGCGCTGGATGTCGCTACTCCTCAATGCCGACTGCGACTATGCGAACGGCTGGTACGGCTACGACTATATGGTGAGCAACGAGTCGCAGCAGATGAAACTCTTCCGCTACAGCGGGACGGAATGGGAGGCTGTCGCCGATGTCCACTGGAGTTCGGCTGGCAAACAAATGATGCTTGCGCTCGACCGCCGTCAGCTGGGTCTCGAGGCCGATACCGACTTCGACTTCAAGTGGATTGACAACATCCTGAAATCAACTACGGACGTGCTCGACTTCTTGGCCAAGGGCGAAGCGGCACCCAACGGACGCTTCAACTACCGCTACAAGGGCTCGCGCCTGCTCACTCAGAAGTTTCAGGGCTACTACTACATCGAGAGTGCCTATGACACATGGAGCAACAAGGTGACGATGGCGCTCCTTGATGACTCAGCCGAACGGCTCGACTGGGCTGCCGAGGACGAGGCCGACCTACGCTTCGTCTGGCAAGTGACACCTGACGGCGATACGTATTCCTTTCGCAACGTCGCCACCAGGCGTAGTATCGGCCCGCTGGCACAGCCCACGCTCAACGGCGACGGATGCGGTTCGGAAGTCATGCTGACCGACAGCCCCTCGGCGCTCCACATCGAAATGGGCGACAACGGCAAGCTGCTCATCCATCATGGCGGGCAATGCACACAGCACGCCAAAACGTGCCAGCCGTTTCATGCCAACGGACACAACACAGACAAGGCAAATACCGCGCCGGCGCCCAATGGAGTCACCGCTTGGCTCGACGACAACCTCGCTCTCTCGACATGGAAACTTCGTGATGCGTCAGCCATCACCTACCGAAGCCGCCTACAGGCACTCCTCACCTCGCTGAACCGCGACCAATATGTGGCCGGCACAGAGTTCGGTCAATACTTGCTGACATTCGTCGCTGCCTATCAAGAAGCTTACGACGCTGCCAGCGAAGCTCTCAGTGCCGAAGCCGACCCTTTTTCGCCCGCCCTGCTTGATGCCATCAATCGGCTTCAGGAGACGTTCGCCGCCGTCGACTCGCAGGGCTACATCCCCCTCAGCGACGGCTACTATTACATCGCCAGCACCTTCGTCTGGGACGATTACACAACCAAAGCCTTTCATGCCGGAACGAATTATATCAACGTGGCCGACCTCATCAAGGGGCGCATCGAATTCAGCGCCAGCCGCCCCATCTGCCTCTTCCAGATTACATACAACGCCGACGATGCCCATAGCTACACCATCTACAGCCCATCGTTGAACAAATACGTCGGCAAGTGGAAGACCTCCCAGGTGCCGATGGTGGTCGAGTCGAGCAAGGCTCCCGTGCATATCGTAGCCACTAACCGGGGCACAGTCCTCATGTACTATGTCGGCGAGAGCGACGAGAAGAGCTTCTATCCCGTCTATTACAACAAATCGTCTTACACCTCCACCGGCAAGAACTACCGCGTCAAGGGCCAGCCCGTTCAGGAGGACGGACTTAGCGAGTGGCGCCTGATACCCACCCAGCCGACCGAGGAGAACCCATACGTGCTGAACGACACGCTCTGTCAGCTCGACACGCTCCTCGATGCCCACCCCCTGCGCCGTTATCCTCAGGAGAACTACGATGCAGTCCTGCTCTCGAACTTCATTACAGCCCGTACCGAGGCCGAGTGCGCCAATAAATTGCAGCAAGGCTACTACACCGCGGTGCTTCAGGCGCTTCAGGCAGCCATCGATGCACTCGAGGGCCGCACGGGTATCGAAGCAGTGCGTAATACTCCATCCATCATGCACAACGAGATGTACGACCTCTCGGGTCGGCCCGCCACAAGTCGCTCCAAGGGCGTGCTCATCGAAAAAGGCAGAAAGACGTTGCACAAATAAAGACCAGGCACTTCGCCACTCACACCCGACGCACATGAAATACGAAGTGAAGAAGAAAATACGCTGGGGCTTCATCGGATGCGGAGAAGCTACAGAGAAGAAGAGCGGGCCGGCCTTCAGCCAAATATCCGGTTCGACGGTTGTTGCCGTGATGAGCCGCAGTCGCGAGAAGACACAGGCCTACGCCGAGCGCAACCATATCCCGCACTGGTACACGGATGCCCAGCAGCTCATCGACGACCCCGAGGTGAACGCCGTCTATATCGCCACTCCGCCTTCCTCCCATGCCACCTACGCCATCATGGCCATGCGTGCCGGCAAGCCTGCCTATGTCGAGAAACCACTCGCCAGTAGCTACCTCGACTGCCAGCGCATCAACCGCGTGAGCGAGCAGACGGGCGTACCCTGCTTCGTCGCATACTACAGGCGCTTCCTCCCCTATTTCCTCCGAATCCGCGAACTGGTGAGCGCCGGTGTCATCGGCAAGGTGGTCAGCGTGCAGGTGCAGTTCTCGGCCCCGCCCCGCGACCTCGACTACCACAGCACAAACCTCCCCTGGCGCGTACAACGCGACATCGCTGGCGGCGGCTACTTCTACGACCTGGCGCCCCACCAGATAGACATCCTTCAGGAAATCTTCGGTCCCATCGTCCGCGCCAAGGGCTACAGCGCCAATCTAGGCGGGCTCTATCAGACGGAGGACACCGTGAGCGCCTGCTTCCAATTCCATAACGGACTGCCCGGCAGCGGCTCTTGGTGCTTCGTGAGCCACGAAAGCGTGCGCACCGACCGCATCCTACTCATGGGCGAGACAGGGCAGCTCAGCTTCTCGGTCTATACCTACGACCCCATCATCCTCGTCACGGAGGAGGGGCGCGAAGAAATCGTCGTGCCCAATCCCCCATTCGTACAGATGCCTCTCATCGAAAACGTCGTCCAACATCTGCAAGGCATCGGCAACTGTTCCGCCGACAGCCTCAGCGCCACCAGCGTCAATTGGGTGATGGACCGCATATTGGGGAAGATTTAGGAAGCCTCTCTCAAGGAACAAATAGCTAAATGGAAAATGAATAATGTAAATAGTAGTTCAAGTTCTCCCATTCCTATTGGAGAGGGATCGGAGGAGAGGCCGCACCTCTTCATCGACTTCGACGACACCCTCTACGACACCCGGGGCAACGCCGAGGTGGCACTCGCCGAGTTGTTCGAGGAACTGAAGCTTTCCCGATACTTCCCTACCCTCGAAGCCTTCACCGTGCCCTACTGGACCGCCAACCTCGAGCTTTGGACGCAATACGCCCACGGCGACATCACCCGCGACTATCTGATTGTCGAACGCTTCCGCCGTCCCCTCTCCTGCGGCAAGGGACTCGACCCCACTCCCGAGTACTGCCTCCATGCGAGCGATCGTTTCCTTGCACTCTGTGCCGTGAAGAGCGGTGTGGTGGAAGGTGCCCACGAACTCATGGACTATCTACGCGCCCGCGGTTATCGGATGCACATGTGCAGCAACGGCTTCCGCGAAGTGCAAACCGCCAAGCTCCATGCCTCGCACCTCTACGACTACTTCCACACCATCATCCTCTCGGAGCAAGCCGGAGTCAATAAGCCCCACCCCGACTTCTTCCGCTATGCCTTCCAGCAGACAGGCGCACGCCCCGAGAACACGCTGATGATAGGCGACAATTTCGAGACCGACATCCGCGGAGCCCACAACGCCGGCCTGCGCACCATCTTCCTGAACCGCTACCCCGCCGACTTCACGCCCCCCGAAGGCATTGCCGACCACATCGTGACCCACCTCCTACAGATACGCGAGATACTATGAACAGAGCCTTGCCCGTCCTAGTTGCCCTCCTCGCGTTCCTTTGCCGGGGAATGTGATGGAGAGCCGGCTGGTACAATGCCCGTATTTATAAGTCTTTTTCTATCAGTTATTTGTGTGTAAACGATAGAAAAGTAATGTCGTCGGTTTTATGGATGGTAAAAAAGACGAAGAATTAACATTTTAACCTTCTTTCTTGTTAAAAAGCAATGTCTGATTTTCTATTTCTTTGCATCCTGTGTGACTAATTGAGTCTCTATATCTAATATTTTTTTTCTTATCAAAAATTCGAACTTCATACGCAAGGCGTTTTCAGAGGCAGTGAACCACTGCTGGCGGCTCTGGCTGAGGTCGAAGAGAGTGGCCATGCCGGCGTCATAGCGTTTTAGACCATAGGGATAGGCCACCGCACAGGATTCCTCGGCCCTGATCTCTGCCTCATAGCGTTTGTGGGCAGTGACAGCTCCCTGCCAAGCTTGGCTGATATCTTTCTGGACACGCTGCAGAGCATCGTCATGGGTTAGCTTCGCATCCTCCAAGTTGATCTTGGCGGTGCGGATTCGGGCCTTTGTTTCGCAAGCATTGAATATTGGTATGGATAGTTGCAGTCCCACAATGCCGGAAAGGAAATTCTTCCGTTTCCAATCGACTTCACCATTAAGATAGTAGTTAAGAGAGCCAAACTTTCTCCATGGTGTCAGCAAAGGTACCTGTCCACTACGTGAGGACTCAGCATCGAGGTTTACCCAGTAGGTGCTGAGTTCTCCGAAAAGCGAGAGTGTCGGATGGTAACCACTGCGGGCAATTTTTACTCCCTGCTCTGCCTGTAAGATGCTGTAGTTGGCTGACTGCACAGCGGGATGACGAGAGGAGGTCTGTGTATAATACTCATCGGAATGTATTTGTATGAAATCCATGGAATCTGTAGGCTCATCAACATCGAATTCTATGGAGTCAGGCATGTTAAGCAATTGCTTCAAGTCAAGTATCGACAACGTGATATCTCCTTCTGCCGCTGTTAGCAGAGCTTCATCACGGCTTACTATAGCCGATGCCTCTGCTACGTCACTCTCAGGCCGTTTGCCTTTGTCGAACAGCGAACGAGCCCGTGTCAACAGCAGTCGCGAAACCTCGAGCCGCTCATGGGCAATCTTTTCCTCGCCTTTGTTATAGAGTACCTGCAAATAGGCTGCTGCCACCTGTATCTGCAAATTCTTTTCTGCCGAACGAACGTCCTCTTTCGCTGCCAGCAGAGAGTATTTGTTAGCCTTAATTTGGCTCGAAAGACGGCTACCAGTATAGAGGGGAACGATACCAGTCAGCCCCATGTTCAGAAGCGAGACGTTGGCATCAAACCGATTCGTTGAAGTTTCATAGCGACCTATAATCGGAGCCCCATCGCCTTTATGGTGGAGTGTGCCGACATAGCCGCCGATGTCGCCGTTGATTCGCGGTAGACGTGCATCTTTACTGGCCTGGGCATTTATCTCACGACGATGCTGTTCATTCTGCAAATGTCTCATCTCCGTGTTATGTTCTAAGGGTTACGGTAATGTCCCCTTCTACTGGTGGACGGGAGACTCGCTGAAGTTGGAACGGCTGCAGGAGCAGCTGGAAATCCTTTCGGAAGCCTCTACTGACGGGCTTTGCGTGAATTACAACCATACCCATGCTGCCGTTGATACCGCCCTGAATGTGGCGGGACACGGTCCCTGCGGACGTGTACAGAGCGGTTCACCATACGTGATGAAAGACGCAGAGTGGTGGAAGACTTGGAATGACTTCTCGGCACGTTGCGCAGAGAAGGGCATCGGTCTGGGAATGGATGACTATTATTACATACTCGACAATATGCCAATTCCTCTACGAAACACGAAGGAAGTGAAAATCATCGGTAATGTGTTTTTCGACATAGACCGCGACGACATGGTTGTCGACATAGGGGAATGCTGCAGCATGTTAGCTTTCCCATGTCGCATAAATATCCGCAACTTGCTTATTAAGATGGCTCATGCCCCTAACTTTAAAAGCAGGACTTGGCAAGAGAAAGCCTTACACCTCCTGACAGGAGAAG
>JAEEGL012075056.1_pt1 | contig 11929 bp, 7 predicted proteins | sample 9134231 | NCBI WGS metagenome assembly JAEEGL01 (sample SAMN16246548, study PRJNA631951) | gut metagenome | biome: gut microbiome; feature: rumen; material: fiber-attached | host: Bos | place: Iran: Karaj | collected 2018-10 | reverse complement strand
TACAAATAAACTGTAATCGCCCACAACGTAAAAATCGACAATGTTTGGTTGAACCAACCGAAATATCTCCATAGTACGGCAAAATCAACCATCATAAGCACAGCCGAGATTGCGAACAACGGCAACGAAACAGATAATCGTTTCCAAACCTTATCCTGTGGAAAATGCAGAAAATCAGCAGTAATCAAACGAGCCGAACGGAACGCCGTATCACCTGATGTGATTGGAGCGGCCACAACGCCAAGAATCGCAAGCACAGCACCAACCTTCCCCATCCACGTGTTGCAGATAAAACTAACCACATTTGCAGGATTTGGATACGAAGCAAGTTGGTCGTAATTGTTATCGCAGAATTTTATTGCGGCTGCTGCCCAAATCAAAGCGACAAAACCTTCGGTAATCATCGCGCCATAAAATGCGATTCGCCCATATTTTTCCTGACGCAAACAGCGAGCCATCATAGGGCTTTGCGTAGCGTGGAAACCGCTAATGGCACCACAGGCAATCGTTACAAACAAAAACGGGAAAATCGGCAATCCTTTGGGATGATGTGTATGGAACGCTTCGGTAATTTCAGGCATAGCCCCTTCGTTTGTGAAAATGCCGAAACAAACACCTACAGCCATTATCAACAATGCAATACCGAAAATAGGATAAATCTTGCCAATCAATGCATCGATTGGAAGCAAAGTCGCCATAATATAATAGCAGAAAATCACAACGCACCAAAACGTTGATGTGCCAAAAAATCCCCAACCCGAAGTCATGCTCGAAAGCAAACCAGCAGGAGTTGTCACAAACACAGCTCCAACCATCACCATAAGTAACAGCGCGAACACACGCATCACCTGTCGCACACCTGTTCCCAACTCATCGCCAATGATTTCCGGCAACGAAGCACCATCTTTCCGCAACGAAATCATTCCAGAAAGAAAATCGTGGGTCGCTCCAGCAAAAATACAACCAAGCACAATCCATAAATACGCCGCTGGGCCAAACAAAATTCCACCGATGGCGCCGAAAATCGGACCTGTACCCGCAATGTTCAAAAATTGAATGAGAAAGACTTTCCACAACGGCATAGGAATAAAATCAACACCGTCCTGTTTTGTAAACGCTGGCGTTTTTCTTTCATTGTTAACGCCAAACACCCTTTCGATAAAGGCACCATAGAATATATATCCTAAAACAAGTGCCACGATAGCTACAATAAACGTTACCATTGCTTTTTGATTTTAATGCGTGCAAAATTAGCATTTTTAGGGAAAAATGCATCAGAAATTTTTCTGTAAAAAAAATCAAAAGATTGGAAAGATTTATTAATAATATAATTTACTGTCAATAAAGCATTTAGACCTATAAATCTAATACCCTCCATCCTCTATTTTCAAAAAACATTTCACAGAATGCGGTATTTCCAAGGAAATATGTATTTTCGCAAAAAAGAACATTAAACCTTAAAACAAACTATGAGATTTAAATCTTTATTTTTTGTAGTAGCTTTATTTATAACTATTGCAGCGAGCGCTGGTCCGACCGACAATGTGATCTTCAGAGTAGAAATCGATGGTAAATGGGGCTATTTAAATGCAAAGGGTGAATACCTTGTAACGCCGCAATTCGATCATGCTTATGAGTTTTCTGACTGTGGTCTTGCTTGTGTCAAATTAGGAAACAAATACGGATTTATTGACACCACGGGAAAAATTGTAATTGAACCACAGTTTGACTACGCAGGAGATTTTAAAGACGACAGAGCTATCATCCATATAAATAAAAAGTATGGAGTTATTGATAAAACAGGGAAATACGTGATAGAACCACGATATAATTATATTTGGATTTCTTCATCAAACGGACTTGCCAAAATAAACATAAATAAAAAACACGGATTTATAGACCTAAACGGAAATATTGTAATAGAGCTTATTTATGACGACGCCGGAGTTTTCTCAAACGGTTTGGCTCGAGTAAAACAAAACGGGAAATGGGGTTACATTGATACAACGGGGAAATTTATTATAGAACCCTCTTTTGATTTTGCACAAGATTTTTCCGATGGATTTGCCATAGTGAAAATACAACATAAATATGGATACATCGACACCACAGGAAAATTTGTAATTCTCCCCCAATTTAAAAGTATTCAGCCATTAGTAAATAAAAACTATGTTAGAGTTGGTGTTAAAAAATTGAAATATGGTTTAATGGACAATAAAGGAAACATCATTGTGGAACCACAATATGATTGGATTGGTGAGTTTCAGGAAAACGGTTTGGCTCGTGTAGAACAATACCACCAATGGCGTTACATTGATACAACAGGACAGATTGTTAAGCAAAAATTTAGCTATGTAGGAAATTTTAGTTCAGACGGACTTGCACAAGTACAAGCATACGAAATAGACCAATATGGAAACCAATATAAAAAGTATGGATTTATCAATACATCTGGTGAAATTGTAATACCTATACAATATGACTGCGTTGGAAATTTCTCAAATGGTTTAGCATACATTGGAGAAATTAATTATTTAACGAATAAATATAAAAACTTTGGATATATAGACAAAACAGGGAATATTGTGATAAAACAGCAATTTCAAGAAGCCTACGATTTTGGAGAAAATGGATTGGCATGTATCGAAATAAACAACAAATATGCTTTTATTGATAAAACGGGGAATTTTGTTGGACCAAAATTTGACCAAGCATGGGATTTTCATGAAAATGGACTCGCAAAAATAAAAATAGATGGCAAATATGGTTATATAGATAGTACGGGAAATTATGTGATTGAACCTCTGTATGATTACATTAACATCGCATATCCATCTGAACATGAGCTAAAAAAAATTCGTTGGTAAGAATGGACATTTCTTTATAATTTTCCCCAACCCCTCCGTTTTTCCCACATTTTTTGTAATATTGTACAATTAAAAATTTGAACGTATGGCTCGAAAAAACGAACAATATAGAAAATCATCGGCTTCGGAAATATCGTCCGATATCTTGGCTATTTTTAGAAAATCGCCGAAGAAGCCACTCAACTGCAAACAAGTTGCAACACAATTGGGCATCAACAACAAAGAGGGTTTGGCGATGACTGAAAAACATCTTGCTACATTGGAACAGAAAGGTGAACTACAGGAATGCCAAAAAGGAAAATATCGTCTCAAAAATCAAATGGGAACCATCACTGGCCACATTGATATGACACCCTACGGAACGGCATACGTCGTAAGTCCGCAACTCGAAGAGGATGTGTTCATTGCGTCGCCTAACTTAAACCATGCGTTGAACAACGATTTGGTAAAAGTTTCGCTCTTTGCCCCTCACGGCAGACGCTCTCGTTTGGAAGGCGAAGTGGTTGAAATTCTTGAAGAAGGACGACGTGAATTTGTCGGCATAATCGAACGAAATTCAAAATATGCGTTTGTGATTGTTGACAAACGATACATTCCCTACGACATCTTTGTGGCTAACGACGATGCTATGGACGCAAAGAACGGACAAAAAGTTGTAGTTCAAATAGTTGAATGGCCAAAGAAAGCAAAAAATCCTATCGGGAAGGTTGTGAAAGTGCTGGGCGACGTTGGCAACAACGAGACCGAAATGCACGCAATTCTCGAAGAATTTGATTTACCATATCATTTCACAAAGGAACTCGAAGACGAGGCAAACGCCCTGCCCGACGAGATTCCAGCCGCAGAAATCAAGAGCCGCCGCGATTTCCGCGACGTGACCACGTTCACCATCGACCCAGCCGACGCAAAGGATTTTGACGATGCGTTGTCGATTGAATTTCTTGAGGATGAAACCTACCAAATCGGCGTGCATATTGCCGACGTTACATATTATGTCCGCCCTGGCACAAAGTTGGAGGAAGAAGCCCAGAAACGCGCCACTTCGGTATATTTGGTCGACCGCGTGGTACCTATGTTGCCAGAAAAACTGTCGAACAACGTCTGTTCGCTCCGACCAAACGAGGACAAACTGACGTTCTCCGCCGTGTTCATTATGGACAAGGAAGCAAACGTGTTGAAAGAATGGTTTGGAAGAACCATAATTCGTTCAAACAGAAGATTTTCGTATGAGCAAGCTCAACAAGTGATTGAAACACACGAAGGCGACTTGGTGCAGGAAATCACCACGATGGACGCTTTGGCAAAAATCCTTCGTGCGAAACGCTACGAAAAAGGAGCCATTTCTTTCGACCGCAAGGAAGTCAAATTCAAGCTTGACAAGGACGGACGACCTAAAGGCGTGTATTTCAAGGAATCTAAAGATGCGAACAAGCTCATTGAGGAATTTATGCTGCTTGCCAACAAAAAAGTGGCTGAATACGTGGGAAAACGCTCTTCCGCTCCTACGTTCGTCTATCGTGTACACGACAAGCCAGACGATATGAAGTTGCGTGATTTCTCGAACTTTTTGAAGAAATTCGGATATAAAATCAATACTTCAGGTGGCGTTTCTACTTCTAAGTCTATCAATAAGTTACTTACCGACTTGAAAGGCAAAACGGAATGTGATATTTTTGCAGGTTTGGCTGTACGTTCTATGGCGAAGGCAATCTATACGACTGAAAACATCGGCCACTACGGACTTGCGTTCGACTACTATTGTCACTTCACCTCGCCTATCCGCCGTTACCCCGATATGATGGTTCATCGTCTGCTCGACCGTTATTTGAAGAAGAAACCGAGCGTTTCGCAAGAAGAATTCGAAGAATACTGCAAACATTCGTCTTCGCGCGAACAATTGGCGGCAAATGCCGAGCGAGCTTCAATCAAATACAAGCAAGTTGAATGGATGAAAGACCACGTAGGCGAAATATTTGAAGGAACAATCACCAGCATCACCGAATGGGGCTTTTACGTGGAATTGGACGGCAATTTATGCGAAGGAATGGTGTCCCTCCGCGATTTGAGCGACGACATGTATTCGTTTGATGAGCGAAATTACTGTCTGCGAGGACGTTACACTGGCAACGAATACACGTTGGGCGACCGCGTGACCATTAAAATCGCTCGTGCCGACTTAATAAAACGACAATTGGATTACATTTTAATTACCGACGAAGCAAATGCTGAAAAAGAATAAACAAATTTGAGTAAAATTCACTCAAACGGATTTTCTTTTGTGAAATCAGGCTGGTAATAATCGTTGCTTTCCAACAATTGTGTCCAGCCTCTTTCAAATCCTAATTCATCCAATACATCCAAAACGCGATTATATTCCGTAGTGGTAATAGCACGATTTATTTTTTTGATCTCCATAGCCTTATACACAGGAAAATATTGCGACATAAGCGAAACAAACACATCGGTGGAACATTCTTTCGCTATCATTTTTAACGCAGCCAAGCTATTTTCCACATGATTCGGCAATACTAGATGCCGAATGATGAGAGCAGGATTTTCGTCTTTGATTTGTGATTTTTTCTGACGATACATTTCCTTGATAGCTGAAATCGCAATTTTACTATAATTCTGAATACCAGAAAGTTGTTTTCCTATTTCATCGTCGGCATATTTGAAATCGGGCAAATAAATATCCACAACAGGTTCTAATTGTTGCAAGGTTTCCACCGTTTCATAGGCATTGGTGTTATATATTATCTTTGGAAAAAATCCTTGTTCATTAACCAGTTCTATAATCCTAAGCATGTGCGGAATATGGCTCGTGGGCGACACAAATCCAAGAAAATCAACATTTTTCCGTAATATTGAAATAATTTGTCCGACTGCCGTTTCATAATCAGTTACTTCATTCGGTATCACTGTTTGTGGTTGGCTAATCTGATAATTCTGGCAATACACACACCTCAGATTGCAATGCGAGAAAAACACGTTACACACGCCATTTTCACTTCCATCAATCGGTTCCTCGCCCTTATGCAAACTAATGTTTGCTATGTGCAGCCCAGCATTGAGACGGCAAAATCCCAATTCACCCTGTTCACGATTTACGGAACAACGATGCGGACAAAGCGTACAATTTGTAAATGAAATCGCCATGACATTTTAATCAGCCGCAAATATAGAAACAAAAAAAGGGCGAATAAATTATTCGCCCCTATTAATTTGATTTTTAAATATTAATTCAAATAATAATCAATCGTAGTAACCACACGAATTGTTTTGATGAACGGAGTGTTGTCGTCACGGTCGGAAATAGAGAATTGACCTTGATTAGCGAATTTAATACCTCCCAAGTTTGATTTTGAATCAGATGCGAATTTTTCAGCAACTACACGAGCGTTCTGCGTAGCTTCCTCAATCATTTGTGGTTTCAAATCATTCAAACCTGTAAATTCAAATTTAGTTGTATTACCTTCCCAAGAATCGCCGACAGCAATGGCAACGCCTTGTTTCAGCAATTCTTCCTGCGAAGAAAGTAACTTACGAACCAATTCAACCTTATTCGTAGATACGGTAATTACTTTAGAAACCTGGTAACGAGTATGAACATAATCTGAAACATAGCGCTCCGCTTGACGGTCATAAACATTTGTGGCAGAAGTACTTATTTCCGACTCATCAATACCATTTTTCTTCAAAAACGACATCACTTTGTTTGTTTTTGCCGACATTGTTTCGTACAAACCAGGTAAATCGTTGCCCACATCTTTCAATGTAATTGGCCACGTAACTTTATCCGCCATAACTTCACGTTCGGCAAGACCTTTAACAGAGACATAGTTGTCTTTTTTGGCAAAATTGTCAATTCCCGTTTTGAGAAGAAAACCCATACCGATTAATCCACACATAATCAGTACCGCTGAAATGATTTTTGATTTATCCATGACTTTTAAATTTTAAGGTTACAGCAAATGTAATAAAATCCCCATTAGATTATCCATATCAACAGACTTTTTTATAGAATTCACTCTTCTACCTAAAAAAAGTATATTCATTCTCTAACACATTATGGCACAAATCTTCCAACACGATTTTCAAAGAGTGGTTTTTGCCCAATTCAAGTCGTGCGTCATCAAACCAAAGGAACACTGCACCACTTTTGGCATCATAGTCAAGAATTTGCCACTGTCCGTCGATATACGCATTATATTTTCCAACGCCAGAATAATTGTCCGACATTTTAAATAATATGTATGGTTTTGCCGACATATCCGCACTATCAGCCATGGTCATTTTTATAGTTGGTGCAACCGTATCAACAACCACCGCAAATTTTCCGCCACTCTTTATAAATGCATGCGCACAACCGTTGTCGTCGAATTTCGTCATAATGGGCGTTTTCCGACTGCAATTTTCTATGATTCCTTTCCCCTGCAATGAATCGGGCAACGAATATGGTATGATTATTTCTGCAGATTTTTTAAAAATAACTTGATCAGTAACTATTTGATACTGTTTTGAATAATACCGTTTTTTAGGATTGGTTTCGTCAATTTTCACATCGAATGTGAAATCCGTAAAAAATGTTTTTTCCTTTGCCTTAAACTGAAATTTTCCGTCTGTATAGACCAACGAATCCATGCAACTTTTCTTTTCCACTGATTTACAAGTTTTTACATCAAGACTATCGTTGTGGACTTGTTTCAAATAAATAGTAACAGCAGCTGTGTTTCCCACAAAGTCGGTGGCTCGTATTTCGCACTGAGCCAACTCATTACCATCAGTTTTATAAATTCCCTGATTGTCAAGTTTGGTATAAATTTCAAGTTCGTTGTTTTGGGTCTTAAACATCCGTTCGTAGTTACGTTTCGAAGCCAAGCGCTCCTCGTAGTCAATCAAACTATTGATGTCGGCAGTTGTTCCAAAGTCAATCTCATCAATTTTTCTTGAATAAATTGTTTTTCCGTTACACGTAAGCGTAGTCGTATAAAATCCGTACACATTCGACATTTCTGGCATATAGTCGAATCCTTGCACCGAAAATCCTATATTCCCCCACACGGTAACAGGTTCTTTCAGCACATATACGCCATTCCCTTTTGAAACCGTTTCAAACAACTGTTTTTTCTGTTTGTGGTTTACAAAACTGTTTGAATCCATTGGATACACACCAACGCGGAAAATTTTTGGAGGCACGTTATCCTTCAAATCATAGAACAGCATTGGGTTCAATGCGTGCTGATTTTCGGTTTTCCGTATTTCGAAATGCAAATGCGGTCCGCCAGAGCTGCCCGTATTTCCTGACAATGCAATTTGCTGTCCTTTTGCCACAGGGACTTGGTCGGGTGTGAGCGTTATATTCACCGTATGCACTTTTTTCTCATATTGATATGCCTTCACAATGGAATCAATCCGAGGGTCAAACGCTTTCAAATGGGCGTAAACCGTGGTATAGCCGCAAGGATGGTCAACATACAACACATGCCCATACCCTGTTGGTGTGACTTGTATTCTCGACACAAATCCCGAATCAACCGCACGAACAACCTTTCCCTCTACTTTGTCGGTCTTCATATCAAGTCCCGAATGAAAATGGTTTGGACGAAGTTCACCAAAATTCGCCGACAAATATACAGGACGCAAGTCCATAGGAAATATAAAATCCTGAGCCGCAATTGTTTGCGCAATCACATAATACGCTATAAACAAAATTAATCTTCGCATCTACGTCTAAAAATATCGGTGCTAAAATATTTTGAAATTCCCTATCAAGCAAATGAAAATATAAACGAATTACCAACAAAACTTGGCGTATTAGTATAAAATCGTATTTTTGCAAAAAAAGTAATATGAACGATTTCAAAAAACTGTGGAGATACCTATCAAATTATAAAAAAAATCTTGTTTTAGTATTTTTTTTCAACCTATTTGGTGCAATTTTTTCATTTGGTATGGTTGCAGCCATCATTCCATTTCTTAATGTGTTGTTCGACAACACCCAGCAGGTACACGAACTTCCGGAAACGTTTGTAATGAGTAAGGACAACCTTCTCCTCTATCTCAACTACTATTTAACATTGGTGATTGAGCGTTGGGACAAATCAATGGCTCTTATATTTATATGTGCATTCTTGATTTTTGTAACGTTCCTAAAAGACACGGCGGAGTATTTCGGAAAATATTTCAACATTCCTATCGTGAACGGCGTGCCGCGCGACATATACAACATTGCGTATTTCAAGATTTTACAATTGCCGGTGTTCTTCTTTACCAATGAACGGAAAGGCGATATTATGTCAAGAATGTCATCGGATATTACCGTTGTGCGCAATAGTATGAATTCGTTCATCGACTTGATAAAAAATCCACTTTATATTTTAGTGTATTTTATTGGTATTGTGATAATTAGCTACAAAATGACATTGATGGTGTTTGTTTTGTTGCCGTTTATGGGAATCGTTACTGGAAAAATTGGAAAAAGTCTGAAAAAATCAACCAACCGCACGCAGGAACTGCAAGGCGACATAATGGTTTACATTGACGAAACGCTGTCGGGACTGAAAGTCATCAAGATTTTCAATGGTATAGCGCAGATGCACAAACAATTTGAATCGCGGAGCGACGCGCACTACCGTGAGCAGAACCGTGCGAACCGAAAATACAGTCTTGCCCATCCTCTCACCGACTTTTTGATAGTGGTGATTTTGTCCATAGCTATTTATTTTGGTGGAAAACTTGTGCTTATGGACGATGGCGGCATGTCTGCCGAAGCGTTCATTGCATTTGTGTTGGCGTTCACACAGATTGCAAGCCCAGCAAAATCGTTCACGTCGGCATTCTACAATATTAAGCAAGGAGCTGCCGGCATCGACCGTATTGAAAAAATCATCAACGCCGATGCAAAAATCGAAGACAAACCGAATGCCATGCCAATACATTCATTCTCGGATTCCATTGAATTTAAGAATGTTACATTTGGCTACACAAAAGAACGGGTTGTCCTAAACGACATAAACCTCACCATTCCGAAAGGAAAATCCATAGCATTGGTTGGGCAATCGGGTTCGGGAAAAACAACCATCGCTAACCTAATACCACGTTTCTACGAGCCAACTATGGGCGCCATAACAATAGACGGCGTTCCTCTACCAGAATACAAACTATCGGATTTGCGTGGACTAATAGGCATTGTGACCCAAGAATCGCTGTTGTTTAACGATTCCGTGTTCAACAACATTGCATTTGGTATAGAAAACCCTGATAGAGAGAAAGTTATAGAAGCAGCAAAACTTGCCAATGCCCACGATTTCATTATGGAAATGGAACAAGGCTACGAAACCAACATTGGCGACCAAGGCGGAAAACTTTCGGGTGGACAGCGCCAACGCCTTTGCATAGCCCGTGCGATTATGAAAAACCCACAAATACTTATTCTCGACGAGGCCACTTCAGCCCTCGACACCGAATCGGAACGATTGGTACAAGAAGCTTTGTCGAACTTGATGAAAGACAGGACTTCGTTGGTTATCGCACACAGACTTTCCACCATCAAAAATTCCGACAATATTGTTGTTCTCAACGAAGGAAGAATTGTGGAATCGGGCAAGCACGACGAACTTATTGAACTCAACGGTGCATACAAACGTTTACACGATTTGCAGTTGATATAATTTTAATCACTAACCTTTAACAACAACGCCACTCCAAGTATCGGCATTACCCCCAACGATTTATTGTATAGTACACTATAATACGGTTTTAATGTAGCGGAGAAGAGGGCTGTTTTTGTAAACCAATCAAAGTTACAACCAACTTCCATTAACGGACAATAAATAGATGCTCGTGATGAATGTTGATTATAAATATTAAACAATCCTATACCGAGATATGGGGTAAACAAAAAGTTTTTCTTGGAAAATATATTATATCCATAATACACTTTCCACGAAATAGTTTCAATAGTATCATTCTCATTAATAGAGCCTCTTTTTCCCTTTTGACACAAATTTTTATATAAATCTCTATTTGCTATACCTCCAGCAAATTCAATAGATGATCCATACAATGATTTTCTAAAATAACACGAGAAATCCACACCAGCAGCAAGCCATAATGAAAAATAATTATCATTTTTTTGATATGCCAGACCTCCCCCAATACGACGTTCTTCATATCCATATCTATACCACCCTTCAGGTACCTCTGCAATTTCCCCATTCACAATTACATCTATAGTTTTACCAGTTAAATTAGTGTCGTTCATCATTTCCAATGTATCCAAACATTTTGTGTTGATGCCGGATGTCTGCGCCTGCTCCAGCGCAACCTCAGAGGAATCAAGCGGCTCCATCCGAATAGTATCGGGAACATTTTTAACTGCGTATCTTACAGATTTATAACCAGTTTTTTTTATTTCTACAATATCATTTTTTCCACCTTCAAAATCATGACTATATTTCCCCAAAACATAAATATCTGTTGTTACTCCTCGATTTATTAATATTATAATATCATCCAAGGGATTACCATCTTCATCAACAACATAAACAGAATAAGACTTTCTATTGACCGGAACTAACTGTATATTAAATTCTCGTTGCCCATCAACAAGAACCAACTGCGTTTCAAACCCGACATACGAAAATTCCAATTTACGGAGATCCGTCTTAATATTAGGAGGCACAGGCAAAATCCACGAACCATCCATTTCAGTAAAAGTTCCTATTGTTGTCCCTTCTATAGCAACAGAAGCCGCTATCAACGCAACGCCATTAGTATCCATAAGCATTCCCCGCAATGTATCCTGCGCCCGTGCAATGTTGCCCAACATAACAAAACAAAGCACCAACGCATACATTTTCAAAAATGTACATCTACGTTTTTTCTCACCAAAAGTGTTATTCATATCAGATAGTTTTCTCGAATCGTTGTACAAATGTACAAAAAAGAGCAAAATAAAAGGGAAAACCGCCGAGCAATTTCCCCTTTCTTTTATTCTAAAAAATCGTTGTTATTTCGCCTTTGTGGTAAAGGAAACGACATCACTATACGATGTGCCAATT
>JAEEGL012012128.1_pt1 | contig 11929 bp, 12 predicted proteins | sample 9134231 | NCBI WGS metagenome assembly JAEEGL01 (sample SAMN16246548, study PRJNA631951) | gut metagenome | biome: gut microbiome; feature: rumen; material: fiber-attached | host: Bos | place: Iran: Karaj | collected 2018-10 | reverse complement strand
CACCCAGTACCGGGATTATATCCACGCCACGAAGGTTCTTAATGCAATGCCTGATGTCAGGGACAAGGTATACGAATTCAGGAGAGAGAATTATTTTCTGCAGCATGCCCCGGAGGGGGAGGATATATTTAACCGCGTTGAGGAGCTCCGCAAGAAAAATGACGAGCTTCTGCAGATGCCCGAGGTGGAAGAGTTTCTTATGACGGAATGGGAGCTTTTCAGTATGATACAGGACTTTTTTGACAGAGTTATGGAACAGATGGATTTTTAAAGGTATAGTTTATGTCAATCTCAACACTGAGAAAAATCGTTCTTGGAATATTGGATACTGCGGTAAGGATAGCGATACTTGTCTTTGTTTGCTCCATGGTAAAAAAGGTATGCATCACATCCTATGACTATGGCTACAGGGTTTTCTCGGAAACTCCCATAACCATGGGCGAGGGAATGGAAAAGGAAGTTGTTATCCCCATAGGCTCATCTTCGAGGGATATAGGGACGATACTTAAGAACAACGGTCTGATAAGGGATGAAAAACTCTTTTTTGTACAGGAACTGCTATCATCCTACAGGGGGAAGCTTCAGCCGGGCACATACACATTAAACACCTCCATGACGGCAGAGGATATGATGAAAATAATGGCAGGAGAAGCTGAAGAAGAGGAAGAGGAAGACGATACAGCCGCCCCGGCGGAAGGAAGCAGTGATGTCACGGCGGATGCCATGAGCGAAAGCGGTGCCGTGGATCTGGATGTTTCGGGAATAGATACCGGCGAAGAGGGACAGACTGAAGAGGGGGAAAACGCAGAAACGGAAGGCGCCGGAGAAAATACCGAAAATGCTCAGTAGAGATAAAAGGATCGAGATCTTTCTTTCATCCCTTGAAAAAGGGAATCCGGATTTCATCGATGATCTTGAAGAAAAAGCAATAAATGACAATGTTCCGATAATCAAAAAACCTGTACAGGGGCTCTTAAGGGTTCTGCTTAAAATGCTTAAGCCTGAAAGAGTGCTTGAGATCGGAACCGCTGTGGGTTTTTCGGCCATGTTTATGATGTATCATGCGCCGGAGATCAAAAGGCTTACCACCATAGAGGACTATAAGAAAAGATTTGACGAGGCGGAAAGGAATTTTGAGGCCTACGGTTTTTCAGACAGAACGGAGCTTATTTTCGGAGATGCAAATGAGATCCTTCCGAAGCTTGAAGAACCCTATGACATGATATTCATGGATGCGGCCAAGGCACAGTACATAAACTATCTTCCGGAAGCTGTAAGACTCTTAAAAAGCGGCGGCATGCTTATTGCGGATAACTGCCTTCAGGACGGTGATATTTTAGAGTCAAGGTTTATAATTGAAAGAAGGGACAGGACTATTCATAAGAGGATGAGAGAATTTCTGTATTGCATAAATAACAGTGATGAGCTTGAAAGTACTGTTCTTGACATAGGCGACGGAGTTGCATTATGCGTAAGGAAGTAAAACCCGAGCTTCTGATACCCGCAAAGGGGATGGAGGAACTGAAGACAGCGGTAAGATACGGGGCTGATGCGGTATACATCGGAGGAGAGATTTTTTCTTTAAGGGCAGCGGCCGTTAATTTCGGTTTTGACGAGATGAAGGAGGCAGTGGAATTTGCGCATCTGCATGGCGTAAAGGTTCATGTTACCGCAAATATCCTGGCTCATAATGCAGATCTTGATGAAGCGGAGGAGTATTTCAAGGAGCTTTACAGGATAAATCCCGATGCACTTATAATAGCCGATCCCGGGATGTTTGAGCTTGCGGGGCAGTATGCACCGGGAATTGAAAGACATATAAGCACCCAGGCAAACAACACAAATTACAGAACCTTCCTTTTCTGGCAGAAGCTGGGAGCAAAGAGGGTGGTCTGCGCCAGAGAGCTTTCGCTTAAGGAAATTGCCGGGATCAGGGAAAAAATACCTGAGGATATGCAGATAGAGTGCTTTGTTCATGGCGCTATGTGCATATCATATTCCGGAAGATGCCTGCTTTCAAATTATTTTACCGGGAGGGATGCCAATAAGGGAGCATGCACACACCCCTGCAGATGGACCTACAGTGTGTCTGAGGAAACCAGGCCCGGACAGTATCTCCCGGTTTATGAAAATGAGAGAGGAACCTATATTTTTAATTCAAAGGATCTGTGCATGATAGAGCATATACCGGAACTTGTGAATGCCGGGATAGACAGCTTCAAGGTCGAGGGAAGGATGAAAAATGCTCTTTATGTGGCAACGACTGCAAGGACCTACAGGAAAGCCCTGGACGATTACTTTGAAAGTCCTTCAAAATACGAAGAAAACCTTGATCTTTACAGGAAAGAGATAAGAAAGTGCACCATGAGGGATTTTTCGACAGGCTTCTATTTCGGAAAGCCCGATGAAAATTCCCAGATTTACGATAACAACACCTATATAAAGGATTACACCTATCTTGGGTTTGCCGAAGAAACCGGAGCTGACGGCACTTTTTTTGTTCATCAGAAAAACAAGTTTTCAGTCGGAGACGAGCTTGAAATAATGAAGCCTGACGGAGAAAATATCTCTGCCAGAGTGTTAAATATATGGGATGAAGAGGGAGCAGAAACAGACTCCGCCCCTCATCCGAAGCAGAAGGTGAAGGTGAAGCTTTCTGAAGATCCCGAAGACGGAGATATATTCAGGAGAAGGGATGAATAGCAAAATGGAGCTTTTGAGTGTGATAGTCTCTGCATATAATGAGCAGGAAGCCATACCTCTTTTTTATGAGGAATTCATAAAGCAGGAAAAGCCGTTAAAGGATGAATTTAAGGAGCTTGAAACAGAGATCCTTTTTATAGATGACGGCTCTAAGGACGGAACACTTGAGGAAATAGAAAAATTAAGAAGTAAGGACAACCGGGTCAGGTTTGTTTCCTTTTCCAGAAATTTCGGAAAGGAGGCAGCTTTATTTGCAGGACTGGAGAATGCAAAGGGAGATTATATCGTATGCATGGATGCCGATCTGCAGGATCCGCCGTCGCTGCTTGTTGATATGCTGAAGGCAATAAAGGAGGAGGGTTACGATTCCTGCGCAACCAGGAGGGTTACAAGGAAGGGAGAGCCGCCGATACGATCTTTCTTTGCCAGATGCTTTTACAAGATAATAAACAGGATGTCAAATGCGGATATTGTGGACGGAGCCAGGGATTTTCGCATGATGACAAGGAAAATGGCTGATGCTGTCACGGATATGAAGGAGTATAACCGGTTTACCAAAGGAATCTACGGGTGGATTGGTTTTAAGACAAAGTGGCTTGAATATGAAAACAGGGAGAGGGTTGCAGGAGAGACAAAGTGGTCTTTCTTCAAGCTTTTCAGATATGCGATAGACGGTATAGTCGGGTTTTCTACTGCCCCGCTTGCGATAGCTACATGGTTCGGGATGTTTATGAGTGTGGTGGCCTTCTTTCTTATCATATTTATCATAGTAAAGAAGCTGGTCTTCGGAGATCCCACAAGCGGCTGGTCTTCGATGGTATGTATCATGCTGATGCTTTCCGGCATCCAGATGTTCTGTGTCGGGATAGTCGGGCAGTATCTGGCAAAAACCTATCTTGAGACCAAAAGAAGACCGATATATATCGCTGCGAAGACCTCGGAGGATGAATAAAAAATGAAGCTTATAATTCAAATTCCATGCCTTAATGAGGCAAAAACACTAAGAGTTGCACTTGATGCCCTGCCTAAGCACATAGACGGGATAGACGAGATAGAATACCTTATAATAAATGACGGAAGCACGGATGATACGGTTCAGGTTGCGCGCGACTGGGGCGTTAATTATGTGGTCAGCTTCCCGCAGAATAAAGGCCTGGCAAAGGGCTTTATGGCAGGAATAGATGCCTGTATAAGAAACGGTGCCGATATCATAGTCAACACCGATGCCGATAACCAGTATTGCGGTGATGATATAGAAAAGCTTGTCAGACCTATTCTTGAGGGAAAAGCTGAGATAGTGATAGGTGAAAGACCGATCGATGATATAGAACATTTCTCCCCCTTGAAGAAAAAGCTCCAGCATTTCGGAAGCTTTGTTGTGCGCAAAGCCTCAAATACGGACATACCGGATGCGCCCAGCGGTTTCAGGGCTTTTTCAAGGGACGCTGCCCTGCATATAAATGTGATCAATTCCTACACCTACACTCTTGAGACCATAGTTCAGGCGGGCAGAAACCGGATGGCCATTACCTCGGTTCCCATAAGGACAAATCCGGAGCTTCGTAAATCCAGACTTTTCCACAGCATGGGCGGATATATCAAAAAATCCATGCTTACGATAATAAGAGCGTTTATGATGTATAAGCCGCTGACTTTCTTCATGATCTGCGGAAGTATTCCTTTTATTGCAGGCTCTGTGCTTATCATCAGATTTCTTATCTTTTTCTTCCACGGTGCCGGAATGGGACATATCCAGTCGCTGGTTGTAGCATCCATGCTTGTCATGGTTGGATTCATGACCTTTATTTTGGGACTTCAGGCCGATATCATTGCGGCAAACAGGAAGATCCTTGAGGATGTCCAGTTCAGGATACGCCGTATGGAGATTGGCGAAAATGAAAGACACAAAAAGGACGCTTAATAAAATTGTCGTTATCGGTCCGGTCTATCCTTTTAAGGGTGGCATATCCCATTATACGGGACTGCTTGTCAGAGCCCTTAAAGAAAGCTGTGAGGTACATACCGTATCCTACAGCATGCAGTATCCCAGGATTCTTTTTAAGAAGGAACAGAGGGATTATGATAATAAGAGCTTTAAGATCGATGATGCCAAGTATCTTATAAATACCGCCAATCCCTTTAATATTCTTAAATGTGCGGGAATTATCAATAAGCTTGATGCGGATCTGGTTATCATTCAGTGGTGGCATCCCTATTTTTCTCCATGCTACAATATCCTTGCAAAAAGGCTTAAGACTGATGTGATGTTTGTCTGCCACAATGTCTTTCCCCATGAAAGATTTCCTTTTGACAGGGCACTTACAAGGTCTGTCCTGAAAAAAGGGGATTATTTTATACTTCATTCCTCAAAGGAGGCAGACGAGCTTTTAAGCATAGTTCCTGATGCGAAATTTGCGGTCAATATGCATCCTACCTACAGTGCATTTAAAATGGATGAAAATGCGGATATTCCGGAGGAAAAGCATGACGGGATAAGACTTTTGTTTTTCGGCTTTGTAAGACCGTATAAGGGACTTAAGGTTATGCTTAAGGCCATGGAGCTTCTTCCCGAGGTGGTTAAGCTTGATATAGTCGGGGATTTCGGAGGAAAAAGGGAAGAATATGATGCCCTGATCGACGAATATAAAATAGGCGAAAGGATAAATATCAGGGACGGTTATGTACCCGATAAGGAGGTGCAGGTCTATTTTAAAAGATGTGATGCCGTCGTTCTTCCGTATATTGAAGCTACCCAGAGCGGGATAGCCCAGATCGCCTTCGGTTTTGAAAAACCGGTCATTGCAACAACGGCAGGAGGTCTTTCGGAGGTGGTTACAGATGGGAAAACAGGTGTTTTATGCAGCGTAAACGATCCCGAAAGTCTGGCAGAGGCGGTTAAGAGGTTTGCAGCGTTAAGGAATGAAGAGAATTTTGCTGAAAATATCAGGAAGGATTCAAAGAGATTTTCCTGGGAGCATATGACAGAGACGATCGGAAAACTGTATGCAAAATGACACAGAGTTTGGTATACCGGGTGTAATCGGGGAATTTTTGGGTTGGGGACAAAAAATATGAACTTTGTAACCATATTTACAAGATTCAAAAATGTGCATTTCCTTAAGGATATAGGCCGGATACCCTATTACATGCATAAGGAGCACGGATACAATTCCATAGTGGTGACAAACAGGAATGATGAGGCTTATCCGGGACTTGAAAACGAGGCAAAGGGCTTAAAGCTGCATTTTATAAAAGGCCGGGGGATCTTGTATCTTATACGATATGCAAAGAAGATAGATGTATTAAATGTCTATCATCTGAATCTGCAGTCTTTTTATCTTCTGCTTATTTTTAAGATTCTAAAAAAGCCGGGAGCCAAGGCCTATCTTAAGCTCGATATGGATGATAAGGGTTTTGACAGGCTTTTTATGAAAAATCCGGTGGGGTATATCAAACGGCGGACCATGGATCTGGCGGACCTTATTTCTGCAGAAACAAGGGATATTTTTGAAAAGCTTAAAAAAGTTTACGGAGAAAAGATCATATTTGTTACAAACGGGTATTATACGCTCCGTAAGGCTCCGTTAAGAGAATTTTCAAAGAAAAACGAGGTGCTTACGGTCGGGCTTTTGGGTACGGAGGCGAAAGCCACGGATGTTCTTATCAGGGCATTTGTTAAAGCTTCCGGTGACAGAACGGACTGGATATTACGCCTTGTGGGTCCGGTGGATGAAAGCTTTAAGAATCCCTGCCCCGGGGATAAAAGGATAGTCTTTGCCGGGGAGGTTACGGACAGGGAGAAGCTTTCCGGTTTCTATGAAAGAGCAAAGATATTTGCCTTTCCCTCAAGACATGAAAGCTTCGGTATTGTAATGCTGGAAGCTGCCGACGGCGGGGACTATATCATTTCGACTGAAGGAGTTCCGGCGGCAAGAGACATAATCGGGGTGACAAAGGAGGGGGATATCGTTCCCGTTAACGATGTCGATGCACTTGCAGAAAGCCTTAAAAGAGCCATGAGGGATGATATCGACTATGATAAAAAAGCCGTGGGGATCGCCGAGAGGGTTTTTGAAAGCTATTCCTGGAGTGATATAGTGGATGGGCTGGCAAATAAGATCTGACATTTTTCCCTTTATATTCGTATATATAGATACAAAGTTTTCGATATATGAAATTTTATATAAGGAGGATGATCGACATGACTGAGAATAATAAAATCAATGATGAGAAGGTTAGTGAGGTTTCCGGCGGTATGATCTTTTATTCCGAGGGATCACCGGATTATGACCCCTATCGTCCCTGGGAGGTTATAAACAACAATAACGGACAGGTGCTGGACAAATTCCCTACAAGGGATGCGGCTGTAGAGTACGCAAAGAGGTTCGGACCGGATTCCTACAACACCATGGATGTAGGCTGGGGAACGGTTGACAGATTAAGAAGGAATCCGAATGTATTCTGAGAACAGTTATACCGGGCAGGGCAGCAACAGGAGTTGCTGCCCTGTTTTCGTACTTGCTAACATTTCCCGCGATTGATATACTGTAACAATGATTACGGTTATCACTGTCTGTTTCAACGAAGAAAACACTCTGGAGGACACCGTAAGATCGGTGCTCTCCCAGAGTTATACTGATTTTGAATATATCATAAAGGACGGCGGATCAACAGACAATACGCTGAAGATTGCCGGGGGCTTTAAGCGCTCCTTTAAGGAAAAGGGGATAAGTTACCGTATTGTTTCCGAAAAGGACGGCGGGCTTTACGATGCGATGAATGCCGCAGCGGCAATGGCGCAGGGGGATTTTGTCTGCTTCATGAATTCCGGCGACCTTTTCTTTGACTGTGATGTGCTGAAAAATGTTTTTGAAGGCAGGGATCACGGTAAAACCGACCTTATCTACGGAGATGCCGTTGAAATCGAATTCGGTGAATACTATTTTTTTAGGAAGTGCCCGGAGCTTATCGAAGAAAGGATGCCCTTTAACCATCAGACGGTATTTGCACGAAAGACCCTCCTTGAGGATATGCCATTTGATACCTCCCTTAAGATAACGGCAGATTACGATTTTCTTTTAAGGGCAAAAAAAGCCGGAAAGACCTTTAAAGACAGCGGGGTTGTCACGGCGCTCATATCAAAAGACGGGGTTTCAACCGTAAAACTAAAGGATACTTATCTTGAAAGCATTCAGGTCCGCAGGAATAACGGAATAAAGCAGCCGGATGAAAAAGAGATACAAAAAGCCCTTAAATTTGTAGACTTAAAACAGTTCGGAATGGATCATTTTCCGAAATGGCTTAAATTCTGCATAAGAAAGGTGCAAAGATTTATGAGACATCAAAAGAAACTCACCGTTGTGCAGACCGGAAGAGGATACGAGATTGTTAAAACGAAAACTGCTTGAAATTTTTTCTGTTTTATACAGGAAGCTCATATTTCCTTTTAAGAGGATCGGATATGAATGTAAAACGAAAAGCATAATGCTTGGCGGTTCATATATCAAAAGCACGGAGCTTAAGGGCAGAAACTACATCGGAAAGAATTCGGTGTTGAAAAACTGTTCTGTAGGTTTCGGCTCCTATGTGAACAACAATGCCGATCTTACGGATACCGACATCGGAAGATATACCAGCATCGGCACCAATGTATCCACGGTAATCGGAAAGCACCCCATTTCAAAGCAGGTCGCGATGCATCCGGCCTTTACCGATCCCCAAAAGATCTTTGGTTTTTCCTATACGGATAAAAAGATTTTTGATCCGGCGCAGGAAAGGACAAAGATCGGAAATGATGTATGGATAGGCAATAATGTGCTTATCATGGGCGGGGTAAAGATAGCAGACGGTGCTGTTATAGGCGCCGGCAGCGTTGTTACAAAGGATGTAAAGCCCTACAGCATTAATGCGGGAGTGCCTGCAAAACCCATAAAAGACAGGTTTGACGAGGGACAGAAGGAAAAGCTGCTGAGGTTTAAGTGGTGGGAAAAAGACGAAGCCTGGATAAGAAACCATATCCAAAGCTTTGAAGATATAGAGGAATTTTTAAAATGACAGGAAAAGATCTTACTGTAGTAATACCCTGCTTTAATAAGGCAAGGTATATCGAAGAGTGTGTCTTAAGCATTGAGGAGCAGAGTGTTAAGCCGGCCGAGATAATCATAGTCGACGATGCTTCCACCGATCACTCAAGAAGGCTGATTGACGGGCTTTCAAAGAGATATCTGAATGTTCATCCCTTTTATTACACGGAAAACAAGGGGGCAAGTGCCGCAAGGAACAAGGGCCTTTCGCTTGTTGAAACAGAATATGTGACCTTTATCAATGCGGATGATTTTTATTTTAATCCGGACAAGCTCAAAAATGAGATACAGCTGATAAACTGCATCGGTGAGGATATCATACCCTATTCGGTCAGTGCGGATATCACAGGAAAAGGCAGATTTACGACCACAGGACTTAAAAGGCATTCCGGCTATCCCAAGGGGAAGATAAGGATGGGGCTGCTTATGAGTGAAAAAAACGACTTCAGGATAAAGGATTATATTGTGAGGACCGCGGATATAAGAGCTGTCGGAGGTTATAACGAAGAGCGGCTCCTGCTTGAAGATTATGAGGTTTTACTTAAGCTTTCGAGAGATCACAGATTCTACTGTACCGGTCAGTTCGGCACCGGCGTAAGAAGGCAGGTGATCCCGGTGCACAAGGGAAGCATGCAGGACAGAGAGGATGTCAGAAGAGAGATCATTCGGGAAGAAAAAGCATCGGAGAGATGAAAAAAGATCCCTCGGCTCCGCGCGGGATGACATATTGAGGATGAATCGGAAAGGGTATTAAAATGAGTGAAGACCTGAATTTTGAAAACAGTGTAAAAGAGGAAAAAGAAGGCAAGGTCACCGAGATATTCGGAACCAATGTCTTTAACGATACGGTAATGAGACAGCGGCTCCCGAAAAAGATCTATAAGGATCTTAAAAAGACCATGAACGAGGGCAGGAAGCTGGATCCCTTAACGGCTGAGGTTGTGGCCTATGCCATGAAGGAATGGGCCATAGAAAAAGGCGCGACGCACTTTTCACACTGGTTTCAGCCTCTTACCGGGATAACCGCCGAAAAGCATGATTCCTTTATCTCCCATGAGGATGACGAGGGAAGGGTCATGATGGAATTTTCCGGCAAGGAGCTGGTAATGGGTGAACCCGATGCCTCATCCTTTCCTTCGGGAGGCTTAAGAGCCACCTTCGAGGCCAGGGGCTATACAGCCTGGGACTGTACCTCTCCGGCCTTTATAAAGGAATCCTCCTGCGGAAAAACACTCTGTATACCTACAGCCTTTTATTCCTACACGGGAGAGGCTCTGGATAAGAAATCACCTCTTCTTCGTTCCATGCAGGCCTTAAACGATCAGGCCTTAAGGATAGTAAGGCTTTTCGGAAATACGACCGCAAAAAAGGTGTCTCCATCCGTCGGACCGGAGCAGGAATATTTCCTGGTGGATAAGGATCTGTATATGAAACGGCCGGACCTTATGTATGCGGGAAGAACTCTGTTCGGAGCTCCCGCTCCCAAGGGACAGGAGATGGATGACCACTATTTCGGAGTCATAAGGGAGAGAGTCGGAGCCTTCATGAAGGACTTGAATTACGAGCTCTGGAAGCTGGGCGTTACGGCAAAGACCCAGCACAACGAGGCGGCTCCTGCACAGCATGAGCTGGCTCCGATTTATGAAACAGCAAACATTGCAGTCGATCACAACCAGCTTGTTATGGAGACAATGAAGAGGGTTGCGGTCAGACATAACTTAAGATGTATTCTCCACGAAAAGCCCTATGCCGGAGTGAACGGTTCCGGCAAGCACAACAACTGGTCTTTAAATACAGATGACGGTGTAAATCTGCTCGATCCGGGTGAATCGCCGAATGCGAATATGCAGTTTTTGCTTGTCTTATCCTGCATTATTAAGGCCATAGACATTCATGCTGATCTTTTGAGGCAGTCTGCCGCGGATGTGGGAAATGATCACAGACTGGGGGCAAACGAGGCTCCTCCGGCGATCATGTCCGTATTTTTGGGCGAACAGCTTGATGATGTGGTTACGCAGCTTATCGAAACCGGAGAGGCCAACAAGGTTAAACAGGGCGGTAAGTTTAAGACCGGCGTGCGTACCATCCCGGAGTTTATCCGTGATGCCACGGACAGAAACAGAACCTCGCCCTTTGCCTTTACCGGAAACAAATTCGAATTCCGCTCCGTGGGTTCGGCAGATTCCATCGCAAGTCCGAATACGGTCTTAAATGCAATTACGGCCGAGGCATTCTGCGAGGCTGCCGATGAGCTTGAAAAAGCCGATGATCTGATGCTTGCGGTGCATGACATGATAAAGAAAAATCTGACCGAGCACCAGAGGATAATTTTCAACGGAGACGGATACTCCAAGGAATGGGTGGAGGAAGCCCAAAAGAGAGGTCTTCCGAACATCAGCACAATGGTTGAAGCGGCTTCTGCGCTTACCACGGAAAAATCCGTGAATCTGTTTGAAAAGTTCAGGATATTTACAAGATCCGAGCTTGAATCCAGAGAAGAGATCATCTATGAAACCTATGCCAAGACCATTAATATAGAGGCGCTTACAATGATAGATATGGCGGGAAGGCAGATAATACCCGCTGTCATAGCCTACGAAAAAAAGCTTGCGGATACGGTGAATTCCTTAAAGACCGCGGGGATCGAGCCTAAGGCGGAGCAGGAAATTTTAGCTGCAGTTTCCGAAAAGCTTTATGATATGAAAACGGCCCTTAAGCAGCTGACTGAGGCAGAAAGAAAAGCCTCGCGGATAGAAAGTGCAAAGGAGCAGGCATTTTTCTATAAGGATGAGATTTTTAAGCTCATGGCTGATTTAAGGAAGCCTGCGGATGAGCTGGAAATGATCGTTGATAAAAAGCTCTGGCCGCTGCCCTCCTACGGAGAGCTTATGTTTGAAGTGTAAAAATCAGAGGCGTTTTAATACATTTTCTTCCCAAAGATAGGGGTAGAGGCTGCTCCACGCCTCTTCGCCCATGGCAAAGGAGACATTTTTTCCGTTTATCACTTTGGTTATCTTATCCGACACGGATCTTGCGTTTATCAGTCCGCAGCTCTTAAAGGAAGCTGATGAGATTATGTCGGGAAAGTATTCCTTAAGGGGGCCCTGCATCCATTCGACTATCGGCGTGTTAAAGCCGATCTT
>JAEEGL011879052.1_pt1 | contig 11929 bp, 9 predicted proteins | sample 9134231 | NCBI WGS metagenome assembly JAEEGL01 (sample SAMN16246548, study PRJNA631951) | gut metagenome | biome: gut microbiome; feature: rumen; material: fiber-attached | host: Bos | place: Iran: Karaj | collected 2018-10 | reverse complement strand
CTGAGCTCCGAAGAATGCGTAAGAACAATATCCGCTTTATCCTTCTCTTTAGAATCTTCCGCCTTCTTACCTGTGAGCTTATTAACCTCTTCTTCAAGGAGTTTATTCTGGTTATAAACCTGCTTCTTTTCGATAATGAGATCGTTGTTTATGTATTTCGCAGCCCCTGCATAATCCTTTGTGAATGCAAGCTTAACGGCATTTATCCTGTCCTCAAGCTTTTTCTTCTGAGCATCTGTAAGAACGGTTCCGGAATTTTTCAGTGCTTCTTCAATCTTGTCAATACCAATATCGGCAATGCGCTTTTTCAGATCTTCATCTTTTTTCTTAAATCTTTCCCTTTTCGGTTTTTCAACATGATATGCCATATTGAATTTCATATTGGGAACAGTAAATCCGCCTTCCGCACCTTCTTCCGAAAAGGCTCCCGCATTGTCCATAAGGCGAACCTTATCGATCATGATCACGGCATTGCCCTGATAAACCTCATGTGAAAATGAATATCCCAGGGAATCTTCACTCCTGTTTTTAATTCCAAGAATATAATCTATAATCTGGGCTTCGCGCAGCTGCATAAGCGCCCCGTCGGAATACATAACAGGCAGTTTTTGCTCCTTTGCATAATTCAAAATCTCTTTCATGCTGTACGGAGTGCTGTTGTCATATACAGTCTTGCCGTCTTTTACATAGGTCTTTTTATAGACCTCAGAACCGATGCACTCGGCAAAGGCGGAAACATCTATATTATCTTTAACAAGTTCTTCGGATTCGAGAGGTTCCTCCACTGCTTTAATATTTTTTACCTGGCTGTCTGTTTTCGTCTCTGCGTCATTCTTTTCTGCTATCTTTTTTACTGTCTTTTCTGATACAAACGTATCCCAATTCTTTAAGAGTACATCCTCATAGGTCTTCGCCCCGCCTTTTCTTAATTCCTTCAGTTTTTTATGATCAAGCTTGCTTATTTTTTCGTATTCTAACTTGAGCGCCGTAATTGTATCATGAACAATAAGATAACGGCGCTCATTTTCAAGTGACCATGAAATATGCTTTTTCAGATAGGTCTCCATATAATTTATGGCAGACTGATAATAAACCTCCTTAAGCCTATATAATTCCATACTAAGCTTCTCTGTGGATTCCGGAATTTCATTTTTCAGGAACCCTCTAACGTCTTCATATGACTCCTTAATCCTGTTTACCGAATCAGAATTGATCCCGTCAAGCTTTTCTTTTATCTCCGCATGCTTAGCGTTTATCGTCTCATCAACTGCAACCGGATTCTTTTTCAGTTCTTTTTCCGCTGCTTCCAAAATAGCAGCAACTTTTTCATGTCTCCAGTTTTTCGGTTTCTCTCCGTTTTTGAATTTTACCGCCTTATATCGCTCGCACGCCTCCTTCAGCTGAAGGACGGAAAAGCGGAGTTTAATATCCCTTTCTCCGTCTGTTTTGTCTTCACTGATCCTCTTCAGATCAAGGAGCTGTCTTTTTACCAGCTTAAGAGCATAGCTGTTGGTCATTCCGATCCTGGGTGCAAAGTTATCCGCTTCAAATAAAAGCTTTTCAATGGGGGTCTGCACTGCCAGTTCTTCATTGCCTATCACTGCTTTTTCGTCAGTCTTTGCAGCAAGAAGAGGATCCTGCATCTGAGAAATATTTTTCTGCTTTTCAGTCTGCTTATCTTTTTCCTTCTGAGCAGGTCCGGTCACATTCTGCCCGGTCTGTTGCTGCATTTTAACAAACTCATCATGCTTTTTCTGCTGTTCTTTTAAGCGGTCTTCAAGTGTGTTTTCGTTTATCGGGATCTCTATCTTTTCTTCTTTTTTCTTGACATCTTTTAAGAATTCCATATACTTGTCCTCTTTGCCTTAAACCGGGTTTACGAGCTATGATCGATCTGTTCAATGTCTGGTTTTTTGTTTATTCTCAGTATTCCGCGCCTTATAAGCACCGGATGTATCCCGTCAAATATCACTCCTATAAGTTCACGGTGCTTAGCATTTTCACATCTTATATAGACATCCGGAGGCGAAGAAAAATTACGCTCCGCGTAATACAGACAGCCGGCTGCAAGTCTTGATGCAGTCTCTATAAAAAGCTTCCCTGTTTCCAAAACTACCGGCTGAAGCAGTCCGCTAAGATCGTCCTTTAAGAGCAGCATCCCATCGATATCCTGCCTGTTCTTAAAGTGAATGCAGCTGACCTCCGGATTGATCGCAGCGCAGTTTTCTTTATATGCTTTCCTTCCGTTTTCACGTCCGGGTTCATCCAGAAAATCCCTTATAAGCTTTTCGCTGACCGCAGAAGCGGGAAGAATTCCGTTAGCAACCCGCGGCTTTCCAAGCGAAAAAATCTCCTTAAGGACATTTACATTTCTGAATATCTCATAGGAAACATTCCTCTCAAATCTGAAACCAAAACGGCTGAAATAACTCTGTGCAAAGAGACTATTCTCGTTCTCCGGTATCTCTGCCACGACTTCGTTTACCGGTTTTTTGGAAATCCTTTCGAAAAAAACGTTCATCAGTCCGTCACCGGTGCCCTTGCCCCTTGCATTTTCACTGACATATATCCAGGAAATGCTGACCAGTCCGGCTTCTTTAATTTCATATACCAGAACACCTTCCGTCTTTCCCTCATCACTCATGGCAACAATTCCAAAAGAGTTCCTGTCATCGACTGCCGAAAGTATTCTCATCGGAGCAAGAGGCATCAGCCCGGGAATATTATTTTTTCGCATTCTTACATAAACCAAAACGATGCTCTCCTTAGTTGCAGAAAAAGAGTAATAAATATTTCATAGGAAATGCAGAGCATTTTCTATGAAGTAAAAAACCGGCACTCATGGGAATGCCGGTTTTTATAGATTGTCTGTTACAAAAGTTTTTAGAAAACATTAAAGCGTAAAGAACGATACCGCCTCAGCAAGATGCTCGTTGATAGCTCTCATCTCCTCTGTTCTTGCCTGAGTATCGGTACAAGCCTCCGTAACGGTTGAGCAGCTTGCGGAAACTTCCTCTGCGCTTGCTCCAAGCTCCTGAGAAACAGCACCGAGATCTGTGGTTGATCCGGTAAGTTCATTCTTAATCTGCTCGAGTTCATCAGCCATCTGTGAGATTGAACTGATACCGGCAACGCTCTCATCAACGGCGCCGGAGAGGATCTCAAATTTGCCCTGGGTATCGGTGATATATCCGCGCTCTGCCTCGATGATATCTTTAACTCTCTCGGCAACTCTAACAGTCTCGCTGGAAATGGAAGTAACCTTGCTTACAATATCATTGATCTTGGCAGCATTCTCCGAGCTGCTTTCAGCAAGCTGCTTGATGCTCTCCGCAACGACTGCAAAACCTCTTCCTGCCTCTCCGGCTCTTGCTGCCTCGATTGAAGCATTCAGGGAAAGGAGCTGAGTCTGGCTTGCGATATCATCGATCATCTGAACAGATTCGGAGATATCCTTAACCGCATCATTTGTAGCTGAGATCTTATCACTGATCTCGGTGACAGCCTTAACACTGTCATCACTGGATTTAAGAACAGTGTTCATATATTCGGATGCTTCGGTATTAGCCTGCATGATAGCCTCTGAAGCTTCCTTGAGAACACTGATGTTCTCGTTGAGTCTCTCTACATTATCGCCGAGCTCGATAGCCTTTTCAGACATGTTCTGTGCGCTTTCCGCAACTGTCTGGGAAGTCTGGGCAACCTCATTGATGGCTTCGTTGATCTGGCTTACACTCTCAACATTATGACCTGTCTTGTCATCTACCTCTATTACAGCCCCATTCAGACTGTCAGCAGATTCAACAACTGTTCCGACCGCACCGACAAGTGCATCCTGAAGTTCATGGATCGAATCGGCCAGTACTCTGATCTCTGCCACATTACTGTCTGCCTCGAACTTGGTATTAAGTCTGCCCTTTGAAAGACTTTCGGATGCAACAGCAAGCTCCTTGATGGGTTTTGCCACACGGCCTGCAATAATAAATGCTACAACCGCAAAGATCACTACGGTACCAAGCGCTATGAGAATATTCTTGGTAGCGACCTCCTTCTCGGCTGCGTTAACTGCATCCATGGTTTCTCCTGCAAATGACATGCCCCAGAAGCTTCCGTCTTTATCATAAATCGGCATATAGAAAACAAAATACTTCTTTCCGCCGATAACGACACCGCTTTTTGCAACCTTGCCGCCGGCCTTTACGGTAGCGTAGATCGCATCATCCGCAGTGGTTCCGATGTTTCGCCCGAAGGGTCCGTCATCCTTCTTCAGGGAAGTGATATATCTTTCATTGCCCTTAAAGATCGTAATGTCAACATCGAGATCCTTAAAGCTGTCAACATACTCAAAGCTTGTTTCATCCTGTGCAAGAATATCATTGTGAATATCGTATTCGAAATATCTTGCTGCTGCTATACAGGAAACTTCCAGCTTCTCGTACACACCGTCCTCAAGACCGTCGCTGAGTTCCTTAGTGGACATCGACGTGAGAACCAGCGCCCCGACAATAAGAGGGATCAGTGCAAACAGGATCTGCATTAAATAAATTGAAATTCCGCCTTTTTTCTTCATAACTTTGGTACTCCTTCTCAATAAAATATTATCGTGAACATAAACGCTAACATTCTATTTCAAGCCTTACCACACTATATTCACATAAATTTAATCTATATTACCATATTTTGTATTCAAAATCAAATAATTTATACAATTTTAATAAAATTATATTTTATTCTGACAATTTCCCGGAATGATCAATCAAATATCCTATTTTTCCGTATAATCCACAAATGAAATGTTCAGGTTCACGAAGCCTGTGATGCCGTTAACCGTCCCCTTGCTCTTATACTGCCACATGGAAAATTTATACGGGTAATCCGGAAGATCTTCCTCCTGGGCAAGCCAGAAATCGTAGGCCGTAAGTTTAGACATTTCTATCTCTTTAATAAGCCATTCCTTATCACCGTATATGCAACCCGTATATCCGGCTCCGCTTATCATGTCAAGGAAGGTCTTAGCGATCTCGGTCCTTTCATTTGCAGAAAGCCCCTCAATCCTGGCAGTGTCATTGTCAACAAAGCCCATGTCGAAGGCTACGGGATAATCTATCTTGTAATCCCCTATGGAATCGATAACGAGCTGTGCTTCTTCGATGGCTTCATCGGTATTTATCGCCTGTGAGGAAAAATACAGACCGACCTTTAAACCGGCGTCAGAAGCCCTCTTCAGATTATCAAAGAAATAATCGTCCACCGTGATCTGGCCGGTACCGTAGCCTCTTACTCCCAGCCTGATCATCACAAAATCGACTCCGTCTTTTTTAACCTTGTTAAAGTCGATATAATCCTGATACTTAGAGATATCAACTCCGAGGTAGGATGTCTTCTTTCCATCGATATAATACTCCATCCTGTCGTCCTTGCAGACAAGATTTGTATAATCATAATCATTCTTCGGCAGGTACTGTGAGATCGTCACCCACTCCTCCGATCCGTCACGGAGTACAACCTTTGTGTGCTTACCGTCCTTTGACGGATCGTTCTCGTCCACGGTCAGATCATTCCCATCTTTTTTATCAGCATTCTCTTCGGTGTTTTCAAACCCCGGAAGACCGGAAATATCCGTAAATCCATCCGTTTGACCGTTACCGGTCCCTACGGAATTACCCCCTCCGTTACCTTGCATATTCTGATCCTTATCCCTCGGATACAGATCCCAGAAATCCAGTTCATCCGGGGAAGTGATCCCGTAATCCTCTTTCGTATCAGCCGCCACCACCGGAGAATCCTGTTTAGCGGCAGTATCCTCCTTCGAGGCGTTCCCACTCATCTGCGAACTTTCGCCGGTCTTTTCGGAAAAGTCCAAGTGATGAGTTTTCTTTTGCACCGCAGGTATGATCGCAATGGCAAGGACAGTAACAAGCACAAGCGCTGTGCCTATGGCCACAGCGCCGAGCTTTGGATTTATTCTGTTGTCACTGTCTCCAAGCTTCATATTTTTCACACTTTTTCTTTAAGATAAAATATTACTTTTTTCGGACACTTGCCGGCACAGATTCCGCAGCCTACACACTTATCCTGATCGATAACCGCATGATTGTCTTTAAGTTCGATAGCCTGCTTCGGACAATTCTTAACACAGATCCCGCAGCCGATACACCCCGCAGTGCAGGCCTTCATCGTAACAGGTCCCTTATCCTTAGAGCTGCATCCTACTGCATATTTTGAATCATAGGGGATGAGCGAGATAAGTTTCTTGGGGCATACTGCGATGCATTTTCCGCAAGCCTTGCATTTATCCTTATCGACCAGTGCTACACCGTTCACTACGTGAATGGCATCAAAGGGACAGGTCTTTGCGCAGGTTCCGAAACCGAGACAGCCGCTGTTACAGCTCTTTGGGCCTCCGTTCGGCACAAACTCGAGCATGCGGCAGTCCTGTGCTCCCTTATAATCGTAATCGGTCTTTGATTTCTCACAGTCGCCGACACAGGCAACATAAGCCGTCATTCTGACCGTGTCCGCGGCTTCAACGCCCATGATGGCAGCAATCTTCTTTCCTACCGGATCGCCGCCCACAGGGCAGGCATTGACTGCTGCTTCTCCTTTTGCTATCGCAGAGGCCAGTCCCGAACAGCCGGGATAGCCGCAGCCGCCGCAGTTGTTTCCGGGCAGCGCAGCAAGTACTTCCTCTTCCTTGGGATCGGTCTCCACCTTAAATACGATACCGGCAACTCCCAGGAAAAGTCCTACAAATATTCCTACCGCAGCCACGATACCGGCTGCTATAAGTATTCCGCTAAAACTCATTTTCCCCCTCCTTTACAGCAGACCGGAAAAGCCGCAGAAGGCAATAGCCATAAGTCCGGCTGTCAGCAGCACGGAAGGCATTCCCTTAAAGCTTTCGGGTACATCATTGTATTCCATCTTCTCACGTATGCCGGCAAGTATCACTATAGCTATGGTAAAGCCAAGTGCTGTTGCAAAGCCGTTTACGATTCCGGTTCCGATGCCGTAATTCTTCTGTACATTTGTGAGCGCAACTCCCAGCACTGCACAATTTGTGGTAATGAGGGGAAGGTATACGCCGAGTGCCTCATAGAGTGAGGGGATCGCCTTCTTTAAAAACATCTCTACAAACTGAACAAGAGCCGCGATAACGAGTATGAAAACTATAGTCTGAAGATAAGTGATGTTAAGCGGTATAAGAATGAACTTATAGATAACACCGGCAACCGCGCTGGCCAGGGTTATGACAAATATAACTGCCGCTCCCATGCCCGCTGCGGTCTTGATCTTCTTTGATACTCCGAGGAAGGGACAGAGTCCGAGAAACTGGCTGAGCACTACATTGGATACCAGCGAAGATCCGACAAGAAGGATAAAAAGATCTCTGATACTTGTAATATTATTCATCTTTCTTTTCCTCCTTTCCCTGATCACCATTGGTTATATAATCGGTTTTTTCTTTATCGGCAAGATCCGTTTTATTCGGATTCTCCAAAGGAGCATCCGCATCATAGAATCTCTTGGTACATCCCGTGTCCGAGCAGTTTGCACAGTCCTCGCTGCAGCCGGAGCCTACCTTTGATACATCCCTGCCCTTTGCGGCAGCTTTTTTCTTTATCAGATTTTGAACTGCAGTAAGTGCCGCAAGAACGAAAAATGCACCGGGTGCAAGTACGAAAATATTGATCGGAGTATACGCCGCTGGCATAATATGGTATCCGAATACCGAGCCTGCTCCGAGAAGTTCTCTCACCGCACCGATAAGAGTGAGGGCAACGGAAAATCCGAGTCCCATTCCTATTCCGTCAAACAGAGAAGGAAGGGGTGGATTGTGATATGCGTAGCTCTCCGCACGGCCGAGTATGATACAGTTTACAACGATCAGCGGTATGTAAACTCCAAGCGCAGTGTTTAGAGAAGGCAGATATGCTTCAAGCAGAAGCTGCACCATCGTAACGAACGAAGCGACGATAACGATGAATGCGGGTATTCTCACTCTGTTGGGAATAAATTTCCGAAGGAGTGAGATTATCAGGTTAGAAAGGGCCAGAACGACCATTGTCGTAAGTCCCATTCCGAGTCCGTTCATGGCGGAGGTTGTAACCGCAAGGGTAGGACACATTCCCAGTGCGAGTACAAAAGTCGGATTTTCTTTAATGAGTCCGTTCAGGAGGCGTTCAGCAATTATGTTTTCTTTCATGCCTTAGTTCCCCCCTTTCGATGACTGATACAATTCGCAGGCGGCCTTAAGTCCTCCGTTAACTGCGTTTGTCACAGCCTTTGTGGTAATGGTCGCACCGCTTATGGCATCGATCTCGCTATCTGCTGTGCTTCCGGTTTTTGTAACTGTAAATTCAGACACGTTCTTTCCGTTAAACTGCGGAACCAGTACTTCTCCCGCCCTCATTCCGAGTCCGGCGGTCTCCGATATGGAAAGGATCGATACTCCTGTGAGAACAGCCGGTTCCGATGAAGGATCTATTCCGAGATAAAGTACAATGTCTCCGCCGTAGCCTTCTGAGGATGTGGATTCAAGGACATATCCCATAAATGCTCCCGAGGGATCAGCCGCCTCGTATACAGTGCCAATGGTTACTCCGATTCCCGACAATTCCTCCTTAAGTTCTTCGCTTAAGGAATAATCCTTTTCGGTAAACTTTCCGGCCTCAGGCATAACCTGGGCGCAGGCATTCTGTATCGCAAGTTCTTTCTGGTGAGCGCGTGGTTCTTTTGTAAGCTCATAAACAAATCCGAGAAGAAGCCCGGCAACAAGGGTGATGGCAAGAAGTGCTCCGGCTTCCTTAAGCATTGCCGTGATATCCTTTGAAGATGCTTTTGATCTGTTGTCAGCCATCATTATTTACCCCCTTTCTGTTTAAGTTCGGATCTCTTAAACCCGAAGGGAGTAGGTCTTGTAACCTTCTCTATAAGAGGTACTATAAGGTTTCCTATGATGATCGCATAGGATACGCCCTCGGCACTCGGGCCGAATACCCTGAATATGCCCGTAAGTATTCCGAGGAAGATTCCGTAAATGATCTGTCCCCATTTGGTAATAGGTCTCGTCACATAATCGGTAGCCATAAAGAATGCGCCGAGCATGAGTCCGCCGCCTGATAAATGAGCGGTAATAAATGCGGGATCAAATCCCTTTCCTCCGAAAATAGCGATGAAAATCGCAAATGAGAGAATGTAGCATCCCGGTATTTTCAGGTCTATGACACCCATGAGGATCAGGAAGCATGCACCGATAACTATAGCGAGAAGCGATGTCTCACCGATGGTTCCCGCAGTACGTCCGATTATCATGTCAGAGACATTTACAGCCTCCCCTGCCTTTAAAAGCGCAAGAGGAGTAGCTCCGGTGTATACGTCCGTCGCAAAGTTTGTCATCGCGCTCGGGAAGGATATTATCAGAAAGCATCTTGCGGCAAGGGCGGGATTCATAAAGTTCTGACCGATTCCTCCGAAGAGCATCTTGACAACGAGGATCGCAAATACGGATCCCAGAGCCGGCATCCAGAGCGGGATGTTCACCGGCATATTGAGCGCGAGCAAAAGTCCTGTCACAACCGCTGACAGATCTGTAATGCTCTGTTTCTTTTTAAGGATAAGATTGAATAAAAACTCCGTGAGAACCGCACTTGCCACTGTGACAATTATCACAAACACCGCTCTCAGTCCGAAATTGTATATTCCGAATCCCGTGGCGGGCATCAGTGCGATTATCACAAGCAGCATTATGCCTGTTGTCGTAGCCTTGGATCTCACATGCGGGTTTGAGGAGACCTTGAACAAGGGCTCTTTATTTTCTTTATTTTCTGTTTTTTCAGCAGCCATGTCTCCTCCTCCCTACTTTTTACGCCTGTTGGCAAGTTCAATTTTTCTCATGGATTTAATGCTCTGGGTAAGCGGACGCTTTGCGGGGCAGATAAAGCTGCAGCATCCGCATTCACAGCATTCCATACCGCCTAATTTCACAAAGCCCTCGGAATCAAAATGCTCCGCGCAGTCTGCCAGTGCATTCGGCATAACCCTTCCGGGACAGACGTTCACGCATCTTCCGCATTTGATGCAGGGACCGGGCTCTGAAGCAGCAACCTCGTCATGCGCAAATGCAAGGAGCGCAGTGGAAGTCTTTGTGGAGGGCACATCAAGACCGAACATGGCAAATCCCATCATAGGACCGCCGCAGATTATCTTCTCCGGCCTGACCTTAAATCCGCCGTCGGCATCGATGATCTCCTGATAGCTTATTCCGATGGGTATCTTAAAATTCCTAGGATCCGCCACCGCATCGCCGGTTACTGTCACTATCCTCTCCATCAGCGGCTTTCCGTAAACCACGGCATTATAGATCGCAACCAGAGTATCCACGTTATCAACTATGCATCCGACATCGGCAGGAAGCATGGTCGAATTAATCTTTCGTCCCGTTGTTGCGCTGATGAGCATTCTCTCTGCACCCTGGGGATACTTTGTATATACGCCCTTTACCGTAATTCTCTTGTCATCATGCGTAAGCTTCTTTAAAAGAGCTATGCAGTCAGGCTTATTTTCCTCGATCGCGATGATCGCATGGGCATTGTCAAAAAGACGGAGAAGGATCTTCATTCCGCCGATAAGCTTCTCGGGTTCCTCCATCATCCTGCGATAGTCGCTGGTAAGATAGGGCTCACACTCCGCGCAGTTGGCTATGACATAAGTGATATTGTCGGGCTCCTTGGGCTGCAGCTTAACATGCGTCGGGAAACCTGCGCCTCCCATTCCCACTATCCCGGCATTTTTAACGGCATCAAGTATCTCCTGCTTAGAGGCAAGATTCCAGTCCATAAGAGGATTGTATTTAACTTCCTCATCAAGAAAATCATTCTCGATAATGATGCTGTTAACGGTATCTCCCGTAACCACCCTTCTGGGTTCGATGGCCTTAACCGTACCCGAAACCGAAGAAAAGATCGGTGCCGAAACAAAGCCGCCTGCCTCTGCTATCATCTGACCTCTTAAGACTCTGTCGCCCTTGTTTACGATCGGATTTGCGGGAGCACCGATGTGCTGTGACACCGGGTAGACAAGTATCTGACCGGCTTTAAGCGAAGTTATGGGCTTGTCCTTTGACATATCCTTTCCTTCAAAAGGATGGACGCCGCCCGAAAATGTAAATCTCGGCATTTTATCAAACTCCTTGAATAATTTTGTGCCCGTAAGCTCTCGGAACACCAAAGATAATTTTACACTTTTTCTCAAAAAAATACTACTAAAAATACAGATTTATGGTATATAATTGAACAGTAAAAAAGGCGGCTGAACGAAAGGCTTTTTTTAGCCGTAAACATAAAAAAACTTGGAGAAGTTTTACATGAAGATTTCAAGAGAAACTCTCGAACAGTTCGAGATAAAATATGATATAACAAGACTGGCGCAACCCGAGGAGCTTCTTTTTCTCGATATAGAGACGACAGGTTTTACCGCCAGGAGCTCATACCTTTATCTCATCGGATGCGCTTATTATGAAAACGGAAACTGGTGTACCATCCAATGGCTTGCGGAGAATTATGAGCAGGAGCTTGATGTCCTAAACTCTTTCTTTGAATTCGCCTCAGGCTACAGATATCTCGTCCACTTTAACGGAAATCAGTTCGATCTTCCGTATATCACTCAGAAATGCAAGCAGTACGGCATCGAACACAGCTTTGACAATGTCGAGGGCATAGACCTCTACAAACGCATCTCGCCCTGTAAAGTTTTTCTCGGACTCCCCAACTGCAAACAGAAGACCATGGAAAAGTATCTTGGTTTGGAGCGTGAGGATGCATTCAGCGGCGGCGAGCTCATCGGAGTTTACCACGACTACGTCAAGGATCCTTCCGAATTCGCCCGCAATACCCTCCTTCTCCACAATGAAGACGATTTAAAGGGCATG
>JAEEGL011010295.1_pt1 | contig 11929 bp, 11 predicted proteins | sample 9134231 | NCBI WGS metagenome assembly JAEEGL01 (sample SAMN16246548, study PRJNA631951) | gut metagenome | biome: gut microbiome; feature: rumen; material: fiber-attached | host: Bos | place: Iran: Karaj | collected 2018-10 | reverse complement strand
TTCCGCAACCATAAGGGCAACCGCCACTATCTCGTCATTATGGACAGCCGCTTCCCTATGGACATCCACGATATGGAGCACCGCTTGCACCAGGGCAAGCTCTCTTTTGCCAGCCCCGAACGCATGATGCGCTACCTCGGCGTGAAGCCAGGCAGCGTCTCGCTTTTCACGCTGGTCAACGACACCAACCACGAGGTGACGCTCTTCGTCGACCGCAACCTCTTGAACGCCGAAAAAGTTAGCTTCCACCCCAACGACAACCACGCCTCGCTGGTGATAACTCGCGACGATATGTTGAAATTCATCAAGGAGATTGGCAATCCCTACGAGGTTGTTGATTTGTACGACCACAATTGTTGAAATCGTAGTAAAAAATGTTTCACGTGAAACAATGAAGAAACAAGAATACACCATCGTCGAGCCGCAAGAACTGCTCGAGTTCCTGATAAAACAGATGCCCGATAGCAGTCGCACCAGCGTCAAGGAATTGTTGGCGCACAATGTCTATGTTGACGGCCGGCGCACCTCGCAGTTCAACTTTCCCCTGCAAAAGGGAATGAAGGTCTCCATCGAGAAAGCCACAGGCAAAGACCGTCTGCGGCCGCGCGACCTAGACATCGTTTACGAGGACCAGCATCTGCTTGTCGTCAACAAGCATGAGGGGCTGCTCAGCTACAGCAAGAATCCCAACGACAAGACCGTCATCACAGTGCTCAACCAATACCTCGGAGCCTCGCACCAGCGTTGTCACGCCCATATCGTCCACCGTCTCGACCGCGACACCAGTGGTCTGATGGTTGTGAGCAAGAGCAAGGAAGTGAGCCAGAAGTTTGAGGAAGACTGGAAGGGCATGGTCTTTGACCGCCGCTATGTGGCTGTTGCCTGGGGCCACTTGGAGCAGAGTAGGGGAGAGGTGCGCTCGTGGTTCACCGATGGCGAATACTGCGTGTTGTCGTCGCCCACCGACAACGGCGGCAAACTTGCCGTGACGCACTACGAGGTGAAGCAGACTTCCCGGCGCTACAGCCTCGTGGAGCTAAAGCTCGACACTGGCAGGAGAAACCAGATACGCGTTCACTTGCGCGACCTGCAGCATCCCGTAGTGCACGACCCGATGTATGGCTACAAGGACGACCTCTCGCCAGTGAACCGTCTATGTCTTCACGCCTTCAGGCTCTGCTTCACGCATCCTGTCACTGGCAAACGTCTGAAGTTCGAGACACCCATACCCGCCAGTTTCCTAAAGTTGATGGAATTATAGGTTGGCACACAATTTGCAGAGAAATAATTAAACAACAATAAAAAAAGAAACATCATGAGTCAATTTAAAGACGACAAACAGACGGGACGCTACATCCTGTGGGGCGCTGTTGCGCTGGTAGCAATTCTTGTGTTCTTCTCCTCGTTCTACACCATCAAGTCGACCGAGCGCGGCGTGCTGGCCACCTTCGGTAAGATGAGCGACCAGGTGGTCGAGGACGGACTGCACCTGAAGATTCCCTTCATCCAGACCATCAAGAAAGTCAACGTGCAGCAGAAGAAGTTCGACGGCAAGGAGAACAGCTACACGCGCGACGTGCAAACCTCCGAGGTGGAGTACACCATCAACTACGACCTCGTGCGCGAGAATGTCAGCAAGCTGATGAAGAACGTGGGCGACGACTACCACAACCGCATCGTGGTGCCCTTCATCCGATCGGCCATGAAGGAGAGCTTTGGCAACTATGCCGCCACCGACATCGTGGAGAACCGTGACGCCGTGCGCCGCGAGATCGAGGCTACCCTGCGCCACACCCTCGACAGCAACTACTTCATGAACGTCCAGTTCCAGCTGGTCGACATTGACTTCGACGACGAGTTCGAGACCGCCATCAAGGAGAAGCAGGTGGCCGAGCAGGCTGCTCTGAAGGCCAAGAATGTCACCATCCAGGTGGAGGAAAAGGCCAAGCAGACCAAGATAGCCGCCGAAGCCGAGGCCGAGGCTATGCGCATCAAGGCCAACGCCCTCGAGCGTAATCCCAAGCTGGTGAGCTACGAGGCCGTGCAGAAATGGGACGGCAAGATGCCGCAGTATATGCTCGGCAACTCGGTGCCCTTCATCGATCTGAAGTAGGATCAAAGAAATACTGATAAATAACTGATAAAGAGAGGTGTTAACGACCTCTCTTTTGTTATTTTTATTTTTCGTGCAATATAAGTGTACAAATCGCGTTATATGGTGTACTATGGGTAAAAAGGTATTGACGATTGTGTTTGTTTTGCTTGCTGCGGTGTTGAGCGTCGCGGCACAGGACGACACGTCGCGCACCCATGTCCACCTGTCGACAGGCGCCACAATTGCGTCGGGTTTCGGGCGCACGCAGGCGTTGTCGTGGGTGGCGCCCAGCTTTGAGAGGCAGGTCAGCGACAAGCTCAGCGTTACCGGAGGCTTTGCCACTGCAGGAAGTCTTTTGGGAGGCTACGAGGTGCATGCCTATACCCCGTCGATGGCTCCACGCAAGCACGGCACCCGTATGGGTGCTCTGTGGGCTATGGCCGAATACAAAGCCAGCGACCGCCTGTGGTTGTGGGCTGCGGTGATGCACGCCGGCGGATATGCCCAACCGCTTTGGCGGAATGCATCGGTGCCCATCGGCCTGACGGCCGTCAGCGGCGGCTTGGCCTACGAGTTTCCGAAGGGAAGTCTGCTGGAGCTGCATTTTCACTTCGTACACGATCACTACGGCACCGCTATGGAGGGTCTGCTGGCTCACCCGTGGTACGGCGCATATACACCAAACTTAGAGTTGTACAGCGGCCCGTGGCCGTTCTAGACGAACAAGAAAAAGATGGAATATAACACTCAGAGAGAACAACTGAAGATTACCGACTACGGCCGCCATGTGGCAAAACTGATAGACTACTGCAAGACTATTGCCGACCGTGAGGAGCGCACGGCTATGGCCAACGTCATTGTTGACGTGATGGCATACGTAAACCCCAAAATTAAGGAACGTACCGACTACCGTCATATCCTGTGGGACCACATGATGATGCTGGCCGACTACGACCTCGATGTCGACTGCCCATATGAGGTGAACCGCGACGAGACCGAGAACTTTCACCCCAAACCCCTTGCTTACCGCGACAGCGAGATACACTATCGCCACTATGGTCGTGCCCTCGAGGACATGATTCGTGCCGTGGCCGCTATGCCGGAGGACGAAGAGCGCACACAGCTCACCTGTCAGATAGCCCATGCCATGAAGCGGCAGTACCTGCAATGGAATCGCGACACCGTCGATGATGGGCTTATTGCCGAGCAGTTGGCCGAACTCAGTGGCGGCCGCCTGATGCTGCCCGAAGGATTCCAGTTCCATTCCTCGCAGGACCTTATCGAGGCTATGGCCGCCGCCGGCACTAAGACAGACGGTAGGAAAAAGAAGAAGAAAAAGAAAAAATAATGGCAAGCTTTGAAATAATCGGTGGGCGCAAACTGCGCGGCGAGATAGTGCCGCAGGGTGCTAAGAACGAGGCTCTGCAGGTGCTATGTGCCGTGCTGCTCACCCAAGAGAAGGTGCGCATAGAGCATGTGCCTGATATCCGTGATGTCAACAAGCTCATCGACTTGCTGAAACTGCTTGGTGTTAGCGTGCGCGAAGACCACACCTCACTGTGCGAGAGTGGCCGCACCTTCGAGTTCCAGGCCGACCAAGTGAACCTCGACGTGCTTGGCAGTGCCGAATACCGCGAGCAGGCGGGCACCCTGCGTGGCAGCATCATGGTCGTGGGACCTCTGCTGGCGCGCTTCGGTAAGGCTGTGGTGCCGCAGCCCGGTGGCGACAAGATTGGCCGCCGTCGCCTCGACACGCACTTCATAGGCATGGAACGCTTAGGCGCAGAGGTGGAATACAAGCGCGGCGCCTACATGGTGAAGGCCAAGCGTCTCAAAGGGTGCTATATGCTTCTCGACGAAGCTTCCGTCACCGGTACCGCCAATATCGTCATGGCTTCGGTGCTCGCCAAGGGCACCACAACAATCATGAATGCCGCCTGCGAGCCTTATATCTATCAGCTATGCAACATGCTCAACGCCATGGGTGCCCGCATTAGTGGCGTGGGTTCCAACCTGCTCACCATCCGCGGTGTCAAAGAGTTGCACGGCTGCACGCACCGTCTGCTGCCCGATATGATTGAGGTGGGCTCCTTCATAGGTATGGCCGCCATGACGCAGAGCGATATCACCATCAAGAACGCCCAGGTGCAGCATCTGGGTCTTATTCCACAGGTTTTCCGCCGTCTTGGTGTCGAGGTGTGGCAGAAAGGAGACGACCTATACATACCATCACTTGAGCACTACGAGATAGAGCGTTTCATGGACGGCAGCATCATGACTGTTGCCGACGCGCCGTGGCCAGGCTTCACGCCCGACCTCATATCCATTGCCCTTGTGGTAGCCACGCAGGCCAAGGGCAGCGTGCTGATACACCAGAAGATGTTTGAGAGCCGCCTGTTCTTTGTCGACAAACTCATCGACATGGGTGCGCAGATCATTCTCTGCGACCCGCACCGTGCCACGGTGATTGGTCTCGACCACGAACACAAGCTGCGTGGCGTGCGCATGGCCTCGCCCGACATACGCGCCGGTGTGGCATTGCTTATTGCCGCCCTCAGTGCCGAGGGCACCAGCCGCATCGACAATATCGAGCAGATTGACCGCGGCTACCAGCATATAGACGAGCGCCTGCGCAAGTTGGGCGCTGACATAAGGAGAATCTAAACAAAACACTACCGATATATGGCTTTCAACCTTTTTAGACGCAAATACACACCACGTCCCATCTTTGCCCCGCTGGGCACCGATATGCACTGCCACCTTATTCCAAAGGTGGACGACGGTTCTAAGTGCATCGAAGAGAGCGTCGAGTGCCTCAATGTTATGAAGGCAGTGGGCTACAACAAGGTAATCATCACTCCTCATTTCCAGCACCCGCGCTTCCCCAACGACGAAGACGATATTGTACGTCGCTACAACGAGTTGCAGAAGCAGGCTAAGGATGCCGGTGTGGAGATAGAGTTCGCCGGCATCGGTGGCGAATACCGTATCGACAGTGGCTTCGCAGCACGAGTGGAGAACCCGCGTTTCCTGCAGGTGGCAGGCAAATACGTTCTGGTCGAATTCTCGCTCCACCAGCAGATGATGGGCAGCGACGAGATGATTTTCGATCTGCAAATGAAGGGCTACGAGGTCATCCTGGCGCACCCTGAGCGCTATCCCTACCTCAACGTGCAGGGCATGCGTATGGAGCAACTGAAGAACCAGGGCGTATTCTTCCAAATCAATGTTCTGTCCCTCGGAGGCTTCTACGGCGAAGAGGCCAAACGAAAGGCCTACGAGATGCTGGAGCGGGGATGGGTCGAGTTTATGGGTACCGACACCCACAACACTATGTACGCACAGGCCCTCAACGACCTCAGCCGTGACCGCAAAGTCGAGAAGGTCCTTGAGAAGTATACCTTTTTGAACAACACCCTAGTTTAAACGTAAAACAGATATGAACAGTCTGAATGCTGTGTCGCCCATCGATGGGCGCTATCGCTCGAAATGCGAACCTTTGGCGAAATATTTTTCCGAGGGTGCGCTGATAAAATACCGTGTCCGCGTCGAGGTGGAGTACTTCATCGCCCTCGCCGACCGCCTCAAAGAGGTGCGTCCCCAGTTGGCCGCTGTGGCCGCCAAGGCCGAGCCACTGCGCGACATCTACCGCAACTTCACCGATGCCGACGCCCAGGCTATCAAGGACATCGAGAAGGTCACCAACCACGACGTCAAGGCCGTGGAGTATTTCCTCAAAGGTAAATTCGATGAGATGGGTCTTGCTGACCTCAAAGAGTTCATCCACTTCGGCCTCACTTCGCAGGACATCAACAACACCTCCGTGCCGCTCTCCATGAAGGACTGCGCCGTAGAGGTGCTGCTGCCGGCATACAAGAATATATTAGCCATGCTAGACGAGCGTGCCAACGACTGGAAGGACATCCCCATGCTGGCTCACACCCACGGCCAGCCCGCCTCGCCCACCACCCTCGGCAAGGAATGGGGCGTCTTCGCATACCGCCTGCGCCGTCAAGTCAACGAACTCGAGCGTCTGCCCTTCACCGCCAAGTTCGGCGGCGCCACGGGTAACTTCAACGCCCATCTGGCAGCTTTCCCCGACATCGACTGGCGTGCCTTCGGCAATGACTTTGTGGCCAACCACCTCGGCCTCGAACGTCAGCAGCTGACTACCCAGATTGAGAACTACGACATGATGGCCGCCTGGTTCGACGCCTGCAAGCGCATCAACGTCATCCTCATCGATCTCTGCCGCGATGTGTGGACTTATGTCTCCATGGAATACTTCAAACAGAAGATTAAAGCCGGCGAGGTTGGCTCCAGCGCCATGCCCCACAAGGTGAACCCCATCGACTTCGAGAACGCCGAGGGCAACCTGGGCCTGGCCAACGCCATCTTCGAGCACCTAAGCCATAAGCTGCCCGTCTCGCGCATGCAGCGCGACCTCACCGACAGCACTGTCTCCCGTAACATCGGCGTGCCGATAGCCCATACCATGATTTCCCTCGCCTCCCTCGAGAAGGGTCTCGGCAAGCTGCTCCTCAACGAGCAGGCTCTCTACCGTGACCTCGAAAACAACTGGGCTGTCGTCGCTGAAGCCATCCAGACCATCCTGCGTTCCGTGGGCTACCCCAACCCCTACGAGGCCCTCAAGGCCCTGACACGCACCAATGAGAAGGTCACAGCCACTACTATCGCCGCCTTTGTCGACACCCTGGAAGTGGCCCCCGAAGTCAAGGAGCGCCTCAAGAAGATTACGCCGCACAACTATATCGGCTATAGCCTATGAATTTCACGCTCAGCCGCATGAAACCATACAGCACACGAGGTGTGCTGTATGTGCTTTTGGTGGTGCTGAGTGTCGTCTTTACCATGGCCACAGCCCTCAGCGTGGCCGACTTCCTAAAGATTCTCTTCGGCGAGGGCGAAGTTGCCGCCGTGCCGTCGGTGAACCTAGTGTCCCGCTGGCTCGACAGTCTTTACGCATGGCTCATCTCCTTCGGGCGTCTCAACGCCCTGCTGCTATTCTCGGTGATAATCTTCGTGCTCTACAGCCTCAAAAATGTTTTCGGCTATCTTGCTGCGGTGCAGATAGCCACCATTCGCACCCGTGTGGTGCGCGATGTACGCAACAGCCTCTTCCGTAAGGCTATGCGGCTGCCCATGGGCTACTATGACCACAACCGCAAGGGCGACGTGCTGGCACGCTTTAGCAGCGACATGATAGAGTATGACGAGAGCATCCTCGGTTCAGTGCAGGCACTGCTGTCCTCTGTCATCACCATGGTGCTATACCTCGCTATGTTGGTCTACCTCAACGTCAAGCTCACCCTCTTCGTGCTTTGCATGCTGCCGCTGGTGGCGTTGGTCGTCGCAGGACTCTCGCGACGCCTACGCAAGCGGTCGCAGAAGGTGCAGGAGATGAATTCGCACCTCATATCCATGACCGACGAGACCATAGGCGGTGTCAAGATCATCAAAGCCTATACTGCCATCGACTTCTCTAACCGTCGCTTCCGCGAATACAACCGCGACTATGCACGGCGCCGCACTGCCATGTTCCGCCGCATCGACGCTGCCTCGCCAGTCAGTGAATTCCTCGGCACGGTGATAGTCATCGGCATCCTGCTCTTCGGCTCGTGGCTCGTCATGGATGGCGACAACGGCCTCACAGCTGACCTCTTCATATCCTACGTGATGCTCTTCGTGCTGATGATTCCGCCTGCCAAAGAGCTCTCTACTGGTTTCTCGCAAATCAAGAAAGGCCGCGCCTGCGTCGACCGTATTAAGGCGTTCCTGACAGAGGAAGAGGAGGGGAGTGGAGAGCCGAGAGTGGAGAGTGGAAAGTGGAGAGTGGAAAGTGACGAGGCCGTGGAGTTGCGGCATGTGGGCTTCTCGTACAACGAAGGGGTGCCTGTGCTCAACGATATCAACCTAGCCGTGCCGCGAGGTACCACGCTGGCGCTTGTTGGCGCCTCGGGCAGCGGCAAGTCGACCATCGCCGACCTCGTGTGTCGTTTCTACGACCCGCAACAGGGCGAGGTGCTCCTCGGCGGTGTGCCGCTACGTACCATGCCATTGGCCGAACTGCGCAGCCGTATCGCCGTTGTGGCACAAGACACGCTGCTCTTCAACGACAGCGTGGCCGCCAACATAGCCTTCGGCCGCCCCGATGCCACGCGTGAGCAAATAGAACAAGCCGCCAGTACTGCACAGGCCCACGACTTCATCATGCAACTTACCGAGGGCTACGACACCAACCTCGGCGAATGCGGCAGCCTCCTTAGCGGTGGCCAACGCCAGCGCATAAGTATTGCCCGTGCCCTGTTGCGTGACCCCGAGCTGCTCATCCTCGACGAGGCCACCTCGGCCCTCGATACCGAGAGCGAGCGCCTTCTGCAGCAGACCCTCGACAGCGTGCTGAAGGGTCGCACGGCGATAGTCATCGCCCATCGTCTCTCCACAGTCCGCAACGCCGACAGCATCGCCGTGCTCGACCATGGCAGCGTGGTGGAACGCGGCACCCACGACCAGCTCATGGCCCTTGGTGGCCGCTATGCCGACCTTGTAAAACTGCAAACCCTGTAAAGTTGAAAGTTGAAATTCATAGGGGGATAATGTATTGGCTGCGCACGCTATTGTGCGTCAGTCTAACTTTCACCTTTCATCTTTCACCTTTCACCTCCCTCCAGGCCCAGCATCCCGTGGCTCCTGTCACCGACTGGGTGGCCACCGTCGACGAGGCCACACAGCATATAATGCTCCGCTGGCGGCCCAGTGCCGACAGTGCCACCTTGGGCTACCATATATGCACCGGCAATCCCTGCCTCGACTACGACACCGTCTTCGGCCGTTTCGACACCTCCTATATCTGTCTCGACCACGATCCCTTGCAGCAGCACACCTACCGTCTGCATGTCTTCGACAGCAACTATAATGTCAGCTCGCTGACGCCATCTTTCGGCAACATGGTCCTCGAGGCCGACGTGCCAGAATGCGCCACCACGCTGAGCGCCTCATGGAGCTCCTACGAGGGTATGCCGTCGGGTGTGGGCCGCTACAGCCTCCTGGTGCGCCAGGAGCCCTACGAGGACGACTTCACCGAGCATTACTATACCGATAGCTCCGGTACGCTGGCCTATAGTTTCGACATTCCCGACGGTACCACGCGGGTGCACCTCAAGGTGCTGGCCTACAACCGCGCCCACACCCTTGTGTCACAGTCTAATGTGGTCAGCGTCGAACGCCTCACCGTCGACAGTGCTGCTTTTGTCGAGATTTCCCAAATCGAGTACGACAGTATCGACGCCAGCGTGCATCTAACGCTCCACACCGACACCACCTTCCATTCGGGCCACTACACACTCTGGCGCAGTATCGAAGGCAGTCCCTGGCGCGAGGTGGTTTCCCTCACGCCCACCGAACCCTACACCACCTTCGTCGACCGTTCGTTGCACCGCACCGGTGAGCAGCACTGCTACCAGCTTTCGGTCACCGACGCCTGCGGCCTCAACCCCATGTATTCCGCCACCCTCTGCGTCGTGGTGCCAGAGCCGCCTGAGCCAGAGGTGCACAGCCCCTCGGCCATCATCTGCGGCGACGAACTCAACGGCACCTTCCTGCCGCGCGTCGTAGGATGGGACGGCGAACTCTACGAACTCACCATCTACACCCGTACCGGCTTGCAGCTCTTCACCACCACCGACTCGCAGCTGGGCTGGACTCCCTCTCCATCGGTGCCGCAAGGTGCCTACGCCTACGTGCTGCATGTGGGCTTCCTCAAAGGGGTGGTAAAGACAATAACTGGAACCGTGATTTTGTTAAAATAGACCTTACAATATGAAGATAGCACTCTACCTGCGTCATATCGACCATGCCTCACAGCCCGTCTTCAGCGAGCTCGTAGAGGCACTTCATGCCAAAGGCATCGCCGTGCAGTCGGTCACCGACGGCGACTCTGTCGACGGCTGCGACTTCCTCTTCTCCATCGGTGGCGACGGCACCCTGCTCAGCTCCGTGCAGTTCGTGCGCAGCAGTAACCCTGCCGCCTTCCCGCCTATCCTAGGCATCAACTTCGGCCATCTAGGTTTTCTCACCACCGTAGGCAAGGAAGACCTTGGCACCATGATTGACGACCTGTTGGCGGGCCACTACTCCCTGGAGCAGCGCACCCTGTTGCAGATCAACGACGACTCCTTCGCCCTCAACGAAGTGTTTCTGCACCGTAGCGATGAGTCGTCGCTGCTGCGCACACAGGTCTTTGTCGACGGCGACTATGTGGCCACCTATGCCGGTGACGGCGTCATCGTGGCCACGCCCACAGGTTCCACAGCCTACTCCCTCAGCTGTGGCGGCCCCATCCTGACCCCCAACTCCAGAGGCCTCGTCATAACCCCCATCTCGGCCCACACCCTCACCCTGCGCCCAATCATCGTGCCCGACACCTCGCGCATCGTGCTGCGTGTCGAGAACGGTGGCCAGTATACTCTCGGCATGGACTCGCGTCGCCGCCAGATGCAAGGCACCGTCGAGCTCACCCTCCAGCGCGCGCCTTTCACCATCAGCCTCATACGTATGAATACCCAGAACTTCTTCTCCGCTATCCGCGAAAAACTGATGTGGGGTACAGAGGTAAGACCTTAACAGTATCACCCATGGAAAAGATGACCTTCACCACCGACCGCACCTCGCTCACCGAGGGCGAAATCATAGAGATAACCTGGGATTGCCACGAAGCCGAGCGTGTCGAACTCACTATCGACAACGGCTTCAAGACAACGGCCATCCCCCTTGACCTCATGGGCACCAAGCGTTTCCGCCTTAACCGTTCGCGCGGCAAGACCAAGCTCACCCTCACCGCCACCGTCAACGGACACGACTACTCCAAGACCATCAAGGTGCGTGTTGCCGAGATGCCCACCACGCAGGCCGAAACTGTCGACGACAAGGGCCGTACTGTGAGTGCTGGCCGCCAGCGCATGCAGGCCTTCGGCCGCCGCTGGCGCACTACATGGCAGGGCATGACCCCCGTCAAGCAGTTGGCTGTCAAGGTACTTGTCGCCCTGGCGGTCCTCATGCTGTTATCCCGCCTGTTGCCGGCGCTGTTCTTCCTGGGCCTTATAGCCATCATGATATGGATGGTTTTCATCATCACACGCAACTGACACCGACAAATATTTTATACCATATAAGAATTATTTCGTACTTTTGCATTTCGAAAACAATAAAACAACACACAATATGAAAGCAACCCGTATCTTTGCAGCAGCGTTCCTCGGCGTGGCCCTCCTGGCCGCTGCCACCGCCGACGCCTGCACCAATTTCCTCTTCACCAAGGGTGCCACCAAGGACGGCTCCACGATGATCACCTATGCCGCCGACAGCCACACGCTCTACGGCGAGCTCTACTACCGCTGCGCCGCCGCCTGCCCCGCCGGCACCATGTTCCAGGTTGTTGACTGGGACAGCGGCAAACCCCTCATCATGATTCCTCAGGTGGAACACACCTACAGCGTGGTGGGCAACATTAACGAGCACCAGCTTGCCATCGGCGAGACCACCTATGGCGGCCGCGACGAACTGGCCCACGAGATTGAGGGCGGCATCGACTACGGCAGTTATATCTACCTCACCCTCCAGCGCGCCAAGAACACCCGCGAAGCCATCTTCGTGCTGGCCGACTTCATGGCCAAGTACCCCTACCACAGCGAGGGCGAGAGCTTCAGCATCTGCGACCCCAACGAGGTGTGGATCCTCGAGCTCATCGGCAAGCGCCCCGGCACCGTGAAGCCCGAGTTGGCCAAGAAGCTGAAGTACAAGTACACCGACGGTGCC
>JAEEGL010684550.1_pt1 | contig 11929 bp, 9 predicted proteins | sample 9134231 | NCBI WGS metagenome assembly JAEEGL01 (sample SAMN16246548, study PRJNA631951) | gut metagenome | biome: gut microbiome; feature: rumen; material: fiber-attached | host: Bos | place: Iran: Karaj | collected 2018-10 | reverse complement strand
TACGAAATCATGTAACCAAAGCATAATGCACGATGTGAAAATATGTAACAATCAAAGTGAATGCTGCAAACAGAGTGTAAAAAGAAAGAACAGAAACTGTAAAAACCTATATTTTTCAAGCAGCGTATTCGAAAGAATGCACTGCTTTTTATTGTAATATCATGTTTTATCCGGTATAATAAGTCGTCAATTATCATAGAGTAATTTGATAATCTGAAAATTTGTAATGAGTTATCAGAGACTCCGCAAACGAGTGCAGAAACGGGACCAATGACGCTTGCTGGACCGCGGAAGCATTCTGTCACAGTTTTTTATGTGGCAGCCTGAGCTTTCAGGCCGCACGGCGGAGCTATGCCATGAAAGGAAATATGTATACTTACTGCCTATTTTGCGAAACCAACAAAACCGGTTACATTTCCCGGACGGTCAGCGAAATGACCGGCTGCAGGACGTTATGTCCGAAACAGATCCAGCATACCTGGGCGAAAGGCGGCGGGACAAGGGACCGGGTTAATGACCTGATGCCGGGATATATTTTCCTCTACTATGAGGACAAAGCGGACATTTCCCTTTTGCATTCCGTGCAGGGAGTGATCCGGTGCCTGTCGAGCACAGCGGGAGAATATGAACTGACCGGACAGGATGAGCAGTTTGCGATGATGCTGCTGGAGAAAGACGGGATCATCGGTAAGACGCAGGTATACAAGGAAGGACAGATGATCAGGATCATCGGCGGCGCCTTTGAAGGCGTTACAGCCCGGATCCTGAAGGTGGAACGCCGGCTCTCAAGGATGCAGATTGAAATTCCGTTTGCCAGACAACAGGTGAAGACATGGGTGGAATATGAAATTGTGGAACCTGAAAAGCAGGCGGACAACGTAATCAGGGAACAGTAAAAAGAATCGGGAGAGGGACTGATGATGAATAAAGACCAGCATACAGAAGGGACGGAACGGACGGTGAATCCATCCGCCGGGCAGGCTGTTCCGGCGGCAGACGGAGCCGCCGCCGAATACTATGCAGGAATTGACTGGGTCTCCATTCTGTTCCGACTGCTGGAGAAGATTCACTGGATTATCCTGGCAGCGCTGGCAGGAGCAGTGCTTGCCTGGCTGTATGTGACACAGATCGCTACGCCCGTATACCAGGCAACCTCTAAAATCTATATCGCCGGTTCCGATACCACAATCTCCCTTTCGGATCTCCAGATGGGCTCTACGCTTGCGGTGGATTACCAGGAAGTATTCAAAATCTGGCATGTCCATGAAATGGTGGATGAGAGACTGAACCTGGACTACAGTTATTCAGAGCTGGCGAACATGGTATCAGTCAGCAATCCCAGCGGATCCCATCTGCTGTATATTTATGTGAAATCACCGGACGCGGAGGAAGCCAAAGAGATGGCGGACACTTACGCGGAAGTGGTTCAGGATTATATCGCCAACAAAATGGAACTGCGCAAGCCCCAGATTCTGGAGAAAGCCAAGACGCCCAATAAACCGATATCTCCCAATGTGAACGGGACGGTCGCTAAGGGTGCACTGTTCGGCGGACTGGGGATCATGATCATTTTCCTTTTCATTTTCCTCCTGGACGACAGGATCCGGACCGGGGATGATATCTCAAAAGTGACAGAGCTGGCCACATTCGGTACGGTTCCGAGGCAGAATATGGAGAAAAACAGCGCGGAGCAGGAGGAACAGGGAAGTGCGGTTCCGGCACAGGCGGAGGAAAAACACCGGGCGGAATTCCGCGGCTGCCTGAAGCTGGATTACGCGGGAGAGGAAGCCATCAACGCCATCTGCTCCGGAATTACTTTTGCCGGGAAGAATATGAAAAGGGTGCTGATTACAAGCTGCGGCGCGAATGAGGGGAAAACCTTCACCGCCCTGCAGATTGCCATCGGGATGACCCGCAGGGGAGCGCGCGTACTGCTGATTGACGCGGATCTCCGGCTGTCCGTGATGAAAATGAAATATGACATCCGCTTTGACGGACCGTGCATGGGGCTGGCGCATCTGCTCTCCGGGCAGTGCGCAGCGGAAGACGCTGTTTACCACACCAATATCCCCAACCTGGATCTGCTGCCGGACGGGACCAGCATCAAAACGCCCCTGGCGCTTCTGACATCTCCGGAATTCGACAGCCTGATGGCATCCGCCGGGGAAGCGTATGATCTGGTGGTCGTGGATACGCCGCCGCTGGGAGCGGTGGTTGACGCGGCGGAAATATCCCGCCGGTGCGACGGCAGCCTGATGGTGCTCGAATACAACAGAACCCACGGAAAACTGCTGAAGGAGGCTGTCAGCCTGCTCAGGCAGACGGGCACACCGGTACTCGGATGCATCGTGAACAAGGCAACGGTGAGCCGGATCGGGAAAGGCCGTTATGCTTATTATTACGGCGGTCAAAATGAATACCTGAAATCCGGAACGAAAAGGAAAGGGGCTCCGACAGGCCTGAAGAAGGGGAACAGTCACCGTGGATGATCATCGGAAGAGAGTACTTCTGAGGGCTGCAATCTTCCTGACGCTGGCTGCCGCGGTTTTTTTTCTCCTGCTCAGAGCGGCGGACCGGTCCTGGCTGGACCGATACGGGAAACAGGAACTCCGTGAAACCGGCAATCAGGCCTTTATGGATGAGGGCATTGTTGAATGGAACGGGGAACGATACAGGAAGAAGCCCGCGCTGACGGTGATTCTGCTGGCCGGCATTGACAGAGACGGAACTGAACCGGAATCGCCCCGCGTCAACTACCGGAACGGAGGCCAGGCGGACTTCCTGATGCTGCTGGCGATTGACCATGGAGAAAAACAGATACACCGGCTGCAGATTGACCGGGATACGATGGCAGAGGTTACGGTTCTCGGCGTTTACGGCAATGAAACCGGGACGCGAGAGCTTCAGATTTGTCTGGCACACAGCTTCGGTGCAGAGCCGGAGGATAATGCCAGATATACAGTGCGCGCAGTCCGGAGACTCATGAACGACCTGGAAACAGACGGCTATTTCATGGTCGATTACAGCGCGGTTCCGGTCCTGACGGATCTGCTGGACGGTGTTCCCGTGACGATTGCAGAGGATATGACAGCTGTTAATCCGGAATGGTACAAAGGACATACGCTGACACTGAACGGAAAGGACGCTGAAATCTACGTCCGTACCCGGAAGAGCGTCGGGAGCGGGACAAACGCAGAACGGATGAGCCGCCAGGCAGCTTACATGCAGGGGGCGGTTGAGCAGATGCACCGGAAACTGTCCGAAAGCGCCGACTTTGCTTCCAGACTGGCTGCGGCTTTCCAGACGATCGCGGTGACCGACCTGACAAATCAGAGACTGATGGAGGAAATCAATGCGGCAAGTACCTATGAGGTGCTGCCGATTGATCATCTGCCGGGCCGGTACGGACAGGATGAGGGCGGTTTTGTGGAATTCCACCCGGATGAAGGCAGCGTGACAGAATGGATTATGGAACATCTGTACAGCGCCCGATAGGCAAGAAAACGGCATGGGTAAAATGACTCTGCGGATCCGGAATTCCGGAACGCGGGAACTGAATAAAGACAGAAATCATATACAATTACAAGCGGCTCCGGTATTCGGTACGGGGCAAAGAAAGGAAGGCCTGCAATGAAAAAGACTCTGATTGTTTTCCTGGCTCTGCTGCTCGCGGTTCTGCCCATGTTCGCACTGGCAACCGACTCAAAAGAGCACACGGACATTCCTGTCACTGTGGTCAAGAACGTTGAACCGGAGGACGAGACCAAGGAGGTCGTTCCACCCGTTGTTGAAATTGTACCGGATACGCCGGAAATCATTGAAATTCAGGAAGACGTGAAGACGCTTTTCCGACTGACGATTTTCTATGTATATGTGGACGGAAGAACGGCTGCGCCGACTTATGACGCTACGCTTCAGGGGGGGACTGAATACAGCATTGATTCCCCTGTGATCAAGGATTATACGGCGTCAGTAAGGAATGTCAGCGGCGTGATGCCGATGCGGGATGTGCAGTATACGGTGGTTTACTTCTCTCCCGAAACGGAAGCGCCGGTATTCCCGTATTCAGAAATGCCCGAGCTGTTCAACCTGGTGGATTATGAAGCGCCTACAGGTCTCGGCTTTACTGTCAGCAACGTAGGAATCTGCTTCGAATGACCTTTTCCGGCCTGAAACCGGCCGGAACCTATGAAATCAGCAAGGGGGCATCCCGATGAAAAAATGGCTTGGCATTCTCCTGACCGGTATTCTGATCCTGAACCTGTTTTCCGCCCTGGGCGAAGCGGCGGATCCCGCAGAGAATCCCGAAGGACAGGATTACTGGGTATCCTATGATTACAATAATCTGCTGGTCGGCAATCCCACGCCGATGAGCGGACAGTTTTTTACTGCCCTGTGGGGCAGCAATACCAGCGATATTGACGTCCGGCAGCTGACAACCGGATATAACCTGATCCGTTGGGACGGAGAGACAAGCCTGTTCCGTTTTGATCATACCGTTGTCAGCGGCGCTTCCATCGGCGATGACCAGGAGGGAAACCGGCGGTATCTGATTTCCCTGTACAAGGACCTGCGCTATTCCGACGGAAGCCGGATCAATGCAGGGGATTATGCGTTCTCTGTGCTTTTCCAGGCCAGCCCGCTGATCGAAAAACTGGGCGGAATTCCGGCAGACCTAAGCTATCTGGTGGGATATGAGGATTACAACAGCGGCCGGACGAAGAACTTCAAAGGCGTGAGGGTCCTGGATGACAACCAGATTGTGTTTACGGTGAAGAAGGAAGCGCTTCCTTACTTTTATGAACTGGCCCGGTTCAGCTTTAATCCTTATCCGATCAGCGCTATCGCACCGGAATGCAGGGTTTGTGACAGCGTAGACGGAGCCTATATTGCCGGAACCGATCCGGAACAGAATCCCTTTACGGAGGAACTGCTCCGACAGACCGTGCTGGCACCGGAAACAGGATACCTGGTGCATCCGGTTCCCGGATCAGGACCGTACACCATTCAGTCCTTTGACGGTGAAACTGCCCGGTTCGAAATCAACCCCTGGTTCAAAGGCGATGAAGACGGCTCCAAGCCCAAAATCAAGAACCTGACCTATACGCTGGCCAACAATGAGAACATGATTGAAGGCCTGGGCAAGGGAACTTACGCGCTGCTGAACAAAGCAACGCTTGCCGACGCGATCCGTCAGGGACTGGAGCTGTGCACGGGCACGAACCAGTATACCAGGACTGCTTATCCACGTACCGGACTGACTTATTTCTACTTCCTGCCGGGAAGCAGGATGACGCAGAGCGGAAAACTCCGCCAGGCCCTGGCCTTATGCCTGAACAAAACGGAATTTGTCCGGCAGTACGTCGGCTATTTCGGCATGGAAGCGGACGGACTGTACGGTCTCGGCCAGTGGATGTACCAACTGGCTTCCGGCATGATGCCCTATCCGGGAAAAATGACAAAAGGCGGGAAAGACACCGCACAGGGTGACGGCGCAGAGAACGGATGGGAAAGCATTACGCTGGACGGACTGACCAGGTATCCTTTCAGCCTGGAAAAGGCGGCAGAGCTGCTGAATGAAGACGGATGGACCCTGAACGAGAAGGGGGAGCCCTTTGTGCCGGGAACGGACCGGATCCGCTGCAAACAGACAGAGGACGGTCTGGTACCCCTGGAACTGACTATTGCCTATACCGGAGCTGCGGAAGTTGAACAGCCTCTGGCAGCGTACTTCCTGGAGAATCTGGCGCAGGCCGGTATCGGAACGAAGCTGGTTTCCACTACGCTGACCAGGATTGAGAATGTTTTTGACGGGAGCATAGACGAAGAGTATGACCTGCTGTACCTGGGGAACAATTTCTCCTTCGTATTCAATCCGTCCCTGATCTTCAAAAGCGGCGCTGCCCGGAAGCAGGCCGATGCAGAGCCGGACAGCCTTCCCGCTGTACACGCGGAACTGCGCGAACTGGCGCTGGAAATGGACCGGACGGAACCGACCGACATGCTGGGCTATATGCGGAAATGGGTGAAATTCCAGGAACGGCTGAGCGAGACCCTGCCCATCCTGCCGGTGTATATCAACGTGTATTTTGATTTCTATACCAGCGAGCTGCAGAATTACTGGGTCGCGGATCATACCACGTGGGCGGGCGCGATCATAGCTTCCCGCATGGCGAAGAGAACCGTTACGGACAAGGAGAAGGAAGGCCTGCTGACGGATTACGGCCATGTGATGGAGACTGAAACGGCGGAAAAGGTCGCGGATACGCTCAGCACGGAGCATCAGATCAAAAACGCTCCGGATCCCGCCGAAGGCGCACTGGCCGGTTTCCCTGCAGAGGTCAGAAATCAGATTCCTGCGGAATACCGGACGATCAACGAGTTTATTACCGCCAGGATCAGCGACAACTACCAGAACGTAAAATCGGCAACGATTGAGTTTGCCTTTGAGACACAGTATCCGGCCAAAGAAACGGTTTATCTTCTCTTCGGGATTGTAAGAGAGAATGAAACACAATGGTTTGTGCGGCAGGCGGAGGTGCTCGACAACGGCAGCGTCAGCGTGGAACTGCAGAGGGATCTGCTGGATCAGCTGGCGGGCAGGCCGTTCGCCCTGGTTGCGGTGAGTAAACGGTAAGGGGAGACGCTTTCGGAAATGCCTGAAATCGCAGTGCATCATTTTTTCGGGACGCGTGTTTTTCAGGAACTCCCGGAGGAAATCCGGAAAAAGATTCTTCCGGAGCAGTACCGGACAGGCGTCCGCGGACCGGATCCTCTGGGAATCGTCCGTTTCTGGTGTCCGCCGGTATGGAAAAAACTGCACGGGCGGAGCAGTGAAATGCATAATCACGGCGCCGACGCTTTTTTCCGCCGCCTGTCCCGGGAAACCAGGGAACAGACCGGAGAATTGCGCAGACAGCTTTTCTCCTATGAATGCGGATTCCTGACGCATTATTTCCTGGACAGCGTCTGCCATCCTTATGTGATTTACCGGACGGGCCTGGGAAAAGCGTACAGCGGAAATCACCGGTCCCTGGAACACGCAATGGATCGGCTTGGCCTGGCACGGAACGGTATGGATCTCCGGAAACGGCCGGTTACCCGGCAGATTCTGCGGAAGAGCGGTCTGCCGGTTTCGATAAAACAGTCAGTGGACGCGGTATACGCTGAGGTTTTCGGATGGAAAGACGCCTGGAAGCACATCAACCGTTCTCTGAAAGACGAACGGCGATTCCTTCGTCTGACAGAGGATCCCAAAGGCTTCCTGGCACGAATTGCCAGGGGCGGAACCTTGGCGTCCCTGAGCTATGCCGAGAAGGCTTACCTGAATGCGGACCCGGAAAATGAAAATCACCGGGAATGGCGCAATCCGTATGAGCCGGAAATGGAATCGAACCAGTCCTTCGCGGAACTGACAAACCGGGCGGCCAAAGAAGCGCAGCAGGCGATCCGTGAACTGTATCTGTATGTATGGGACGGCGCACCTTATCCTGCCTCCATCGGGAACCGATCCTATGAAAGCGGACTGGACGAATCAGATTCCCGGAACCGGCGGGAACCGGTATTTGAAATCCTGCAACGATAAATAAATCGGAGACGATCAACAGATGGAATACGTTCAACTGAACCATTCGGATCTTACGGTATCCCGTTTCTGCATGGGCGGATGCCCGATGGGCGGTTACCAGTGGGGAGAGACCAATCAGCAGGATTTTGTCAGGGCGATCCAGACAGGCCTGGAAGCCGGCGTTACATTCTTTGACACCGCGGACACATACGGGCTCGGACAATCGGAAAGGACGCTGGCGCAAGGTCTCGGAACCCACAGGCATGAGGTTGTCATCCAGACGAAATTCGGCGTCAGGGCAGGCAACGGAAAGACAGTGATCGACAATTCCCCGGCCTGGATCCGGGAAGCCCTGGAGCAATCCCTGAAACGGCTGAAAACAGATTATATTGATCTGTATGTCGTTCACTACTGGGACCGGAAAACGCCGCCGGAGGAAATTGTAGACGAACTTGAACGGCAGAAGGCGGCTGGGAAAATCCGGTATTTCGGCCTGTCCAACGTAAAGCCCAACGAGCTGCCCCAATGCGTACAGCATAAGGGACAGTTTGTGACTGCACAGCATGAATTTTCTCTTTGCTGCCGGGACAGAGAAGGCGAAATCCGGCTGCTGCAGGCGGAAATGGATACGACACCGATGACCTGGGGCAGCCTGGGACAGGGCATGCTGACCGGAAAATACAATGAACACTCTATATTTCCTGAAAACGACCGCCGCAGAAGAGATATTTATGTGAACTTCCACGGTGAAAAGCTGAAGCGGAATCTGAAAATAGTGGAAACACTGAAGATGGTTGCCGCGAATCACAATGTGAGCTGCGCGGCAGTGGCAATCCGCTTTATTATGGATTATCTGCCCACGGCTGTTCCGATTATGGGCGTGAAAAATGCCGCACAGATGAAAGACAATCTGTGTTCCCTGGACTGGAAGCTGTCTCAGGAGGAGATCGGCATTCTGAACAGCGTTTCCCTTGCGGAAGAACAGGAATCAGAGGGAAAGGTTTTATGTCAAAAAGAATTCTGATTACCTGCACCGACTCCATGATGAAACAATTCCTGGAACCGCACGTCAGGAATCTTGCCGTGAATGGCTACGAAGTGGAGATCGCCTGTTCGGAAGTGCTGAACAGAATGACGGAGGTACGGGAGGATCTTGGGGATTCCATAAAGATCCATCTGCTTCACCTGAAGCGCAGCCCGCTGGCGCTGTCAAATATCAGGGGATACCGGGAAATAAAAAAGGTCATTGACAACGGAAAGTATGATCTGATCTGGACCAACGAGCCGGTCATGGGCGTCGCAACCAGGCTTGCGGCGGGGAAAGCCAGAAAAAAGGGCGCCAAAGTCATGTACATGGTACATGGCTTTCACTTTTATCAGGGAGCACCGCTTCCGAACTGGCTGCTGTTCTATCCGGTTGAGTGTCTGATGGCGTCCAGGGCGGACTGCATCTGTACGATCAACCGGGAAGACTACACCCGGGCGCAGAAGATGCATACGCCCAAAGTGGGCTATATCCATGGAGTCGGAATTGACACGGAGCGGCTGAAAAAAGGCGAAAACCAGACAGATCTCCGGGAGGAACTGGGCCTTCCGCAGAATGCCTTCCTGGTGCTTTCGGTCGGTGAACTGAACGAAAACAAAAACCAGCAGGTAATCATACGAGCTGTCGCGCAGATGAATAATCCGGAAGTTCATTACATCCTGTGCGGAAAAGGAGACCGGCTGAAGGAACTGAAGGAACTGGCGTCGGAACTGCATATTTCCGGACAGGTTCACTTTCTGGGGTACCGGAAAGATATTGCGGAGATCTGCCGGCAGTGTGATCTTTTCGCGCTGCCTTCCAGAAGGGAAGGACTGCCGTTTGCAGCCATGGAGGCAATGTACTGCGGCCTGCCGCTGGTCAATTCCGGCATCCGGGGCCTGACAGACATTACTGAAGACGGTGTTTCCGGCTGTATCTGCGGGACAGATGATGTTCAGCAGTATGCAGACTGTATCCGAAAGCTTAAGGACGATCCGGATGCCCGGATGAGGATGGGGGAGCGCAACCGGAAAACGATTGAAGCCTTTACCATCGGACAGACAAAGCGGGAGATCCTTCAGCTGATCCGGGAACTCCTGTCATAAAACCTGCTTTTATTCATTTCTACAAATCCCAAAGGAGAAAAACAAGTCCGTTGATTATTTCCGCTGTATACCTGCTTGTGCTGGCCGCCATTTTAACGCTTGGTTTTCTGGCGCAGGCGAATCCGAAAAGCAGAATAACGCGCACAGGCACTCTCCTGACCCGGCCGGATCCTGTCTTTGCTTTTGTGGCTGCGGCGACTCTGATCATTGTGGCCGGGTTGCGCTACAAGGTCGGAACGGATTATATGGCTTATTACCGGACCAGGGTTACCGACTGGCAAACCGTCTGGGAATACCTGATCCATTTCCGTGAACCCGGCATCCGCCTGCTGAGCAGGATTTCCACAATGATTGCGGACGACGGGGCCGTGCTGATCTTCTTCTGCGCGGTGATCATCATCGGTATATACAGCAGGAAGATCTATCAATACAGCCCCATGTACCTGGTCAGCATGCTGCTGTTCCTGTTCCTGGGGGACTGGACAGGCAGCTTTAACGGGATCCGACAGTACCTGGCTGCCGCAATTGTGTTTGCCGGACACCGATACATTCTGAAACGCAGGTTTGTTCCTTACCTGCTGACGGTTCTGACGGCGATGCTTTTTCACAAATCAGCGGTGGTGATGATCCTGCCGTATTTTCTGTTTGCCAGGAAGCCTGACGCAACGCAGTTTGTCATTCTGGCTGCGGGTGCCCTTATTATCCGTTTCTCTTACGAAGGCGTGATGCAGCTGGTTGAGCTGTTCAAGGGCACCTTCATAGACTGGAACGACGCATACATGACTCGGGATATCAATCCATTGAGAATTGCGGTCAGTTTTGTTCCCGTTATTTTTTTCTTTTCATCCTGTGACCGGAAAAAGATGAATAAAACGCAGGAACTGTATATTAACAGTCTGTTCTTTCACGCCTTTGCCATGCTGGCCAGCATGGGAAGCGCATATTTCGGACGGATCGGCATATATACCGGGGCGATGACCTGCATCGGATACGGACATCTGTTCCGGATGATCCCCAAAGACAAACACCGGAACGCGATCATTACGGTGGTGCTTCTGGTATTCCTTGGCTATTGGATTTACTCCCTGCAGACGGGCAAACTTCGGGATTTCAGGTGGATTTTTGAACGATGAGCGGGAATAAAAACAGGGCGCGGGAAAAAGTGAAACGCATTTTTATGGTCGGATACAGCGGCAATAAGGGCGGTGTGGAAACCTATATTGACCAGCTGGTGAAAGCACTGCCGCAGTTTGAGATCATCCTGAGTCTCCCGGTAATGACTATTGAAGGAAGAGAATGGCAAAGGCCGCGGAACCGCCATCACTATATTCACTACCGGGCATTCTGGCACAGGTTTTTCCGCGAAAATCATTTTGACGCGGTTTATTACAACACCTGCGATATTGTCAGCCTTGATATGCTGCGGTTTGCAAAGCATGCCGGGATTCCGGTGCGTATTATCCATTCGCATAACACCGGAAACCAGCAGGATATCGAAAAAAAACAGAGCCTGTTCCACCAGCTGTCGGAACGGATCAATCAAAGGAACCTGGATTGCTTTGCCACACATTTGCTGGCCTGTTCGGAAGAAGCGGGAAGGTGGATGTTTGGCACACGGCCTTTTACTGTGATCCGCAACGGTACAGATATTGAAAGATTCAGATACCGGGAGGAAAGCAGGGAAGCAATCAGAAAACAGTACGGTTTCGGGGATGGCCTGCTGGTTGGAATCATCGGGCGGCTGTCCGCCCAGAAGAATCCGGGATTTGCGCTGCATGTCCTGGCGGCATTGTTCCGCATGGAACCTTCCGCCAGAGCCTTTTTTGCCGGAGACGGTCCGCTTCTGGAAGAAATAAAGGACAAGGCAAAAAGAGCGGGAACAGGGGAACTGATTGTTTTTACCGGCGCGGTGGATGATGTGCCTGCGTGGATGTCTGCGGCTGACGTACTGCTGATGCCCTCCCTTTTTGAGGGCTTTCCCTTTGTGCTGATCGAGGCACAGGCATCCGGACTGCCCTGTGTTGTTTCCTCCAATGTTACGCGTGAAGCTGACCTGACCGGGCTTGTTCGTTTTGCTGACCTGAGCGAATCCCCGGATGAATGGGCGAAGAAGCTTATTGAATGTGCCGGACAGAAAAGAAAAGACTATACGGCGCAGATTGCTGCAGCCGGGTATGCTGTTCAGCATATGGCTGAACAGGTGAAAAAAATGATTGAAGGCAGGGATACAAC
>JAEEGL010200705.1_pt1 | contig 11929 bp, 11 predicted proteins | sample 9134231 | NCBI WGS metagenome assembly JAEEGL01 (sample SAMN16246548, study PRJNA631951) | gut metagenome | biome: gut microbiome; feature: rumen; material: fiber-attached | host: Bos | place: Iran: Karaj | collected 2018-10 | reverse complement strand
AGTTACTAAAAATGTTGATAATAGAATTTATATCTTAGAAGGAAAAGTTTTAAACATAGCAAAAACTCAAAATACACAAACTCCTGGTGAAGTATATGGAATGACATTCTTTGGAATGTATCAAAGAACAAGAGAAGGAGTAATATCTACAGGCTTATATGATAGTCAATATGAATATGATGATGTAGTTCCATCAACAGACCTTTATATGTATAGTAAAGGTAGTTATGTACTTGGTGAACATAAAACTAATCACGATATAACAATAGATGGATTCTATTCAAACTTTGATTTAAAAGATAATTCTGGAAAGATAAAAGTTGATTATATTCATCCACAACCAGATAATCAAGATTTCTATATGTGGTCTATTGGAGAACAAGTATCATCTTATCCAATGACAATCACAGCCTCAAAATACTTAACTTTAGGTACTGTAGATTTACCGCTTGTAATGCATGCTTCTCCAAATGCTAAATTCTCAGTAGTAGGATTTAATTATTCAGAACTTGCAGATGGTGTTAATTTAGTGGATCCTAATTCAATACCAAGAATTGCTAGTACACCTGCAGCAGCTGACCATAACATGGGGTTAGCAATTAGAACACCATCAACAGGTTGGATGAACAAAGGTGAGACAATATTCTTATCAGACCCTGATCATCCTGTAAATGGTACATTAGATTATAAACGTGAAAACTCAGTTACAACACCAGTGCTTCAATTCTACTTATACCATTCTAAAAACTTATCAACTTCAGGAGACATGGGAGATGTAACCATATCATTACTAGTTGTTACTCCAGTTTCTGATCTTGAAAACACAATAGAAAGGGTAAACATAGAAATACATTTAGCTAGAGCACTATTCAATACAAATGATTACGAAGGAACTGCTGCTCCTGGAAAGCAATATGACTTGTTTGCAAGTGAAGCTATAAATATTACTTCAACTGGTAGTTATAGTAACTATTATTCACTATTTGTACAACAAGAAAACTTCTATGGAACAGGATATCATCGTACATTAGTATCTGATTATGTTTTACCTGCAAAAACAAAAATAACACTAATTGATTTACATGATCATAACGACCCAAGTTATTATTACTATATAGTAAGTCAAGCTGATTATAGTGCTGCTTCGGCGGACTTCCAGCAAAACGGTGAAGTAACCTATGATTTTTCAAAATTCATACGGATGGGTAGTACAAGTACAAATAATACTTATAGTGATGCTGCTAATAATGCAATCTACTATGATAGCACGACTCATATTGCTCAAGAAGAATTTATCGCCATAGTGGATTTTAGCGAAAGCGGTATTAATTCAAATGTTATTCAAAAATCATTATTAATAGAATTAAAAGATGCTAACAATCAAACTAGAGTTGGAGTTCTTGGTGTTCAACAACCTGGCATGCAATATAATTTAATTCATGGAAATGATGCAGTAATAGATGTAGCAGGTACATTAAGTAGTAATAATATTTATCCTGGTGATGAAGTAAGACTTAATGTAACAACTAACTTTGTTCAAAATACATATCAAGGTGCATCAGTATATGATACAGAAGCACTTGATAACCAATTAGGTATAAAAATAACAATATTTGATTCAAATAATCGTCAAGTAACTGGTGCTAGTTTACTAGGGGTATCATATGAATTAGATGGAGTAAATCATTATCCAAGAGTAGATGGTACAACAAGAATTAAGATTGCTGAAAAAGTATCTAATGTCTTAGCAAGAATAAAAATGAAAACAACCAATTCTTTAGCACCTGGACAGTATACCATGAAAATAGAATCATTTAGTTCTTCAGATGGTATCTATTATGGACTTGTATCTTCGGATCATGCGGAAATACCATTTACAGTACTTGACAATGTATATGGTTTAGATGTGACATTACCAGAAAAACAAGTTATAATAAATAAAGAAACAGGTAAAAACCTAAATGGAAATAATACTATAGTATTCACATATAAATATAATTCAGTACTAACTCATCCAGAACTACATATATCAATGAAGAGAAGAAAATATAATACTGTATTCTCAACAGAATATGAATTAGTAGATTTAGAAGATTATTTTAGTACAGAATTTACTTCAACTTCAAAACCAAATGAATACTTAGTAACTAATAATCCGGTAGATAATTCAACATTATTTGTCAATGTTAAAAACAATCTAGTATCTGGAACATATAAAGTAGTATTCTCACTATATGATGGAAACAATTACATTGGTGAAGTATATCAATATTTAATAATAAAATAAGGAGTGGTAAAATGGATAATATGAAAGATTTAACTTTTGATGATTTAATCGGAGTATATAAAATGGTGGACGAATATTTGAACTCTTTAGAAAGTGAACTTCAAAAACAAAGAGAAGAAGCAGAAGAAGAAACAAAACAAGAAGAAAAGTCTGATGAAAAACAAGAAGAGACTAAAGAAGAAAAATCTGAAGAGAAACAAGAAGAAAATAAAGAGGAAGAACAACCAGAACAAGGAGAAGAAAAATGATAGAAAAATTACAAAAAGAAATAGATGTCGATAAAGAAATATTGTCCACTTTACCACAGAATAATAAAAAAAATAAAGATAAATACCAAAAAAGTGTTTCCGAACAAATTACAAAATATAAATCTTTAAAAGATAAAATAGTAAAAGAAATGTTATCTAGAAAAGAACAAATTAGTAATAAACTTCCTAAAGAAGAAAAAACTAATGACAAAACTAAAGATTTAGAAGATATAGTAAAACAATATCATTGGTTTAGTGTTTATAATACTTCATATGAAAAAATGGACTTTGATAGAATACTATATAATTTAAGTAAAAATAAAGTAACATATGAAGCTATTAATAAAACAATTCTAGATATGATTGAAAAATATAAAGAAGCAGGAATAGTATTAGAACTTAAAGATTTTTCTTATAGTCAAATGTTTTATGAATATATGAAAATGTTCTTTAAAAACATATCAGATATCAATAATAAAGAATTAAATGATGCTTTTGAAAAATTATATTGGAAAGATTCTAATATTATTACACATATTGAATTAACATTTAAATCTTTATATTATAAATATGAAAAAGCTTTTGACAAATATTGTGCATTACAAAAAGAAAAACTGTTAAAAGATTTTAATAACAGTATCATAAAACAATATCAAATATTAAAAAAAGATAGTGATTTAGAAGAAACTAACATAGTAAATATTTACAATAAATTTGTTAATAAAGAACTAAATCCTAATGATTTTACAAAAGAAAAAATTGAATCTGTTATGAACAATTATATTGATGTAACTAAAATAGATGAAAATAATTATGATGATATAATTAATGAATTTATTAAACTAAAACACACTTTAGAAGAATATGCAAATATCCTAAAATACAATTATATTATTGAAGATATGAAAAAGTTATATCAAGATAAAGATAAATATAAAGGATTAGTAAAAACTAAGTTATCAGAAATTAAAAAAGCTGAAACTAAGTTAGAAGATTTAACTAAAAAAGTATATCTTTTAAACGATGAAAAACAAGTTAAACTAGGTTTATTATATAAGTTAACTAAAAAGACATGGTCATCAAAGAATAAGAATAACAAAGAAGAAATAATAGATCAATTAAACATGCAAATAGACAATCAAATAATAGAAATAAAGAAATTATACGATGAGTATGAAACAGATAAGTTTAATGAAGTATTATTACTATTTAATGATAATAGTGAATTAATATCGTTATTACATTTAGCTAATTCATTTTATATATATCAAGACAAACTTATTGAAGACCAAGGCCTAAATACTAGTGAAGTAATTACTGAAATAAATAAGTTCATCATGAGTCCTTATAATACATTAATAAATAATATTAATATAAGCGCTAATGAAGAAAATAGTAAAGATATAAAACAAATCATAAGTAATAAATATGAACTAAGTAGTATAAATATTTCAGAAGCTTCTTTAGAAAGTGAATCTGGAATAGAACAAGTAATAAATGATATTAATAAAATCGTATATTACAATGTTATAAATAAAAGTAATTTATCTGTAGAAGAAATACTATATGTTTATAATATTGATAATATATTAAATTAAGAAAGGAGAAAAATAATATGGAAAACATGAAAACAGCACTATCAAGTGTCGAAGGATTAACTGGAGCATTACTAGGAGTTGTAATAGTTTTTTCAATTATACTTATTGGATTGGTAGTCTTCTTAATTGTTGTAAGATGGAAAATGTTTGAACAAGCTGGAGAAGATGGCTGGAAATCAATAATCCCATTCTATAATACTTGGGTATTAAAAGATATTGCTGAAGTAAACTGGTGGTGGTTTTTAATAGCACTTCTATCAACAGTAATAACTACTGGTTCAAGCAGTGATGCAGAAAGCAGTTATAGTATGGTATTAAGTGTTGGATCACTTCTTGCTAATTTAGTGTTCTATACTAATATAGCTAAAAAATATGGTAAAGATACAGGTTTCGGAGTATTATGTGCAATACTACCAATCATAGGTTTACCAATGCTAGTTTTTGGAAATAATACTTTTAACAAAAACATAGAAGTTCCTTCAAATGGAATTTTCGGTGGAGCTCCATTACCAAAAGGTGAAACAAATCAAACAAAGACTACTAGTGCTAAATTTTGCCCAAACTGTGGTAAGCAAGTAGAAGCCAATATTAATAATTGTCCAAATTGTGGAACTAAATTAAAATAATAAAAGAATAGTTTATATATTTAAACTATTTTTTTTATGATATAATTTTTATAGGTGATGAAAATGAAAAAATTTGTAAAAGTATTTATATTTTTAATATTTATAGGATTATTAACAGGATGCGCAAGTAAAGATGGATTAAAATTTAAAGAAGAATATGAATCATTAAATGGTAAAACTAATCAAAATAATAAAGAATATAGAACAATTACTATAGATAAAAATAATCCATTTGTTTATATGAATTTAAAAGATATAAATGAAAAAATAGATAAAAAAGAAACATTTATAGTTTATTTCGGAGCAAACTGGTGCCCTTGGTGCAGAAGCCTTTTACCAACTGCTATAGAAGAAGCACATAAAAAAGGCGTAAAGAAAATTTATTATGTTAATGTAAGACCAAGCACTGATGAAAAAGATGATATTAGAGATATTTATGATATAGATGATAAAAATAAGACATATTTATCACATGAAGGAACAGAAGCATATCATGAATTTTTAGAAAAAGCAGATTCAGTTTTAAAAACATATTCTTCTCACGGAGTAGAAGTAAAAGATAAAAAAAGAGTTGGAGCTCCTAACTTTATTATATTTAAAAAAGGTAAACCAATTCTTTTAGAAGAAGGTATAAGTGAAAAACTAACTGATCCTTATATGGAATTAAGTGATGATATTATAAAAGATATGGTTAAAATATTTGATAATTTATATGATGAATATTTAAAATAAAGGAGAGAGTATGGAAAAATTAAGACATGTAGGTATAATTGTAGATGGTAATGGAAGATGGGCAAAACAGCGAGGAAAATCAAGAAGCGAAGGCCATTTAGCAGGATCTAAAATGTTAGAAAGAATTATTCTTCATGCTGCTAGAACAACTGATATTGAAGTACTAAGCCTTTATGTTTTTTCGACAGAAAACTTTAAAAGAGATAAAGATGAAGTTAATTATTTAATGAATCTTTTTATGAAATGGTTTAGTGTAAGTAGTAGGAAATATAAAAAAGATGACTTAAAAATAATATTTTCTGGTAGAAAAGAGCCACTAAGTGATGAAGTATATAATTCTATGAAAAAATTAGAAGAAAGAACTAAAGATCATAAAGGAATGATTGTTAATTTTTGCTTAAATTATGGAGGAAGAGCAGAAATAGTAGATGCCTCTAAAAAAATAGCAGAAGAATTAAAAGAAGGAAAAATAAAAGAAGAAGATATCACAGAAGAATACTTTAGTAGCAAATTATATAATAAATTACCAGATGTAGATTATGTTATAAGAACAAGTGGAGAACAAAGAATAAGCAACTTTCTTTTATGGGAAATCTCATATGCAGAATTCTTATTTACTCCAGAATATTTTCCAGATTTTGATGAAGAAAAGTTTGATATAGCAATTAAAAAATATTATGATCGAGACAGAAGATTCGGTAATGCTAAGAAATAATAGTAAAAAAAACGAAAAAAATTAAAAATAATAATAAAAAAAGTTTACTTAACTTTTTTTTAATGATATAATTTTAATAGAAAAATATTGCAATTCTTAGCATATTGTGATATAATATGTGCGACAAAAAGGGGGAAACCTTTTTTAGAAGAAGGAGTGAATCAAAATGACTGAACAAGAAATTAAAGTATTAATGGATTTACATAAGAAAGGAATTTTAACAGACGAAGCATTAGCTATGGCTTTAAACACTGCAGCTGAAAATGTTAATGTGCAAGAATATGATGAAGACATAGTAGAAAACTATCAAGAAGGACAAAGAGAAGTAGTTCAAAACGCACGTAATCGAGCTAAAGCAACAAGAGAAAGACAAGCTCAAAGAGATAAAGAAAGATTAGAAATGGAAGCAGCAAGAAGAAGACAAGAAGAATTAGATAGAATTTCTCAAGAAAAAGAAGATGAACTTACTGAAAAAATAGAATATTTAAGCAAATTAAGAAATAAAAATGGTGAACTTATCTATAGTGATCTTGAAGAAGAAAGAAATGCTATTACTAGTCCTAAAGAATACTATGAGTTTATTGATGAAATAAATAGAACATACGAACAATATAAAGAACATCCTGAATTTATTGATGAAATAAATAAAGAATACGAAAAACGTGCAAAACAAGAGGAAGCAAGAAAAGCTGTTAAAGGTATTGAACCATTAGAAGATAAAGAGCTTATTGATGGAACTGAAGCTGAAATTGAATCAGACTATGAAGTATCTTCCGAAGAAGAACCTGAAGAAAAAGAAGAAGCAACTCCTGAAAAAATGGCAGAAGCTGGACAGGATGCAGCAGAACAATTCAAAAATGATTTCCAAGAAGAAGGTAAAAAAATAATGGAAGAGAAAGCAGCAGAACTAAATGGTGATGATTCTAAAGAAGAAAAACCATTGATAGAAAAAGATGCAGAAGAAAAAGATACTAAGGTTATTGATTTAGAAGAACTAGTTAAGGAACCAGTAAAAGGAGCACCAGAAGAAGAAACTGAACAACAAGAAGAAGGTGTAATAGATTTAACAGAAAAAGCTCCTGATAAAGGACGTCAACCTGTTAAAAGAATAACTACTGCTGCATTAAATTTAATTAAAAAAATCGATTCCAATAAACTTGTTATGAGAAGTTTAGCAGCTATTGGAGCAATATCAGTTGGATCAGCAATTGTTGGACTAGCACCTGCGCTAATAATAGGTGGTACTGCTTTAGCAGGAAAATGGGTAGTAAATCAAGTTAAGAAAGGCGCAGCAGCAGCCGGAAAATCAAGATAAATAAGAGTTAGAAAGGGGAAATTTTTATGACTTTTAAAAGATATGATGTAATAACTTTCGAAGAGGATGATAAAGTTGTCGTTTTAGCAGCTTTAGTACATGAAGGAAACGAATATGTATTCGTAAATGAAATATTACCAGATGAATCTGATGTAACAGATGTGTATAAAATAATGGTAGTTCATTACGAAGACGGAACTTTAGAAAGAGTTAATGATCCGGAATTACTTGCTGTTTTGGGTCCTAAATTCCAAGAAATATTAGAAAGTTTAGAATAATACAGTTTTATAACTGTATTTTTTTTGTTATAATAAAATAGGTGATATAAATGGGACTTTTTGATAAATTAAAAAAAACCTTTAAAAAAGCAGAAAATAAAGAAGAACAAAAAGAAGTTAAATTATATGACGAAGGACTAACTAAAACAAGAGATAATTTTGTATCAAAACTAGTTAATTTAACTAATAAACACCATAAAATAACAGAAGAATTTTTTATGGAGCTTGAAGAAATACTAGTTATGGCAGATCTTGGAGTTAATACTGTAATGAAATTTATGGATCGTCTTCGTGATAGAGTAAAAGAAGAACATATAGAAAACTCTGAAGATTTAAAAGAAATAATAGTAGATGAACTTTTCATTATATATGTTAACAATGAAGTCTTAGTAAACAAAATAAATTATGCCAAAGAAGGGCCAACTATTATCCTTTTTGTAGGAGTAAATGGAGTAGGAAAAACCACAACTATTGCCAAAATAGCAGCTAAAGAAATAAAACAAGGTAAAAAAGTATTAATGGTTGGAGCAGATACTTTTAGAGCAGGAGCTGTTAAACAATTAAAAGAATGGGCTGATAGAACAGGTTCATCCTTTGTAGGAGATGAGAGTTTAAAAGATCCAGCATCTGTTGTATATGATGGATTAAAAAAAGCTAAAGAAGAAAATTTTGATATAGTACTAATAGATACTGCAGGACGTCTTCAAAATAAAGTTAACTTAATGAAAGAATTAGAAAAAATAAATAAAGTAATAACTAATTTTATACCAGAAGCGCCTCATGAAACATTACTTGTTATAGATGCTACAACAGGACAAAATGGTATTAGTCAAGCTAAAACATTTAAAGAAGTAACTAGCATTACAGGAATTGTATTAACAAAACTAGATGGTACTGCTAAAGGGGGCATAGTTCTTGCTATAAAAGACGAAATAGGTATTCCAGTAAAATATGTAGGTCTTGGTGAAAAAGAAGAAGATTTAAGCGTATTTGATATTGAAAAATATATATATGGTCTATTTAAGGATATGATAAAATGAAAAATCAAGTTTATTTAACAATATTATTTGATTATTATGAAAATCTTTTAGAAGAAAAAGATAAAGAATGTTTCAAAGACTATTACTTTAATAACATGTCATTAAGTGAAATAGCAGATAATAATAAAGTATCAAGAAATGCTATACATAAAAGATTAAAAAAAATAGAAGAAGAATTAAATTTATATGAAGAAAAACTAAAATTATATAAAAAAGAACAAGAAATATTAAATATATTAACAGATAATAATCAAAAAGAAACTATAAAAAAGATTCTTAATAGTTAAAAACAATAGTTTTATACAACTATTGTTTTTTACTTTATTTATTTTTTACTATTTATATGATAAAATAAATTAGAAAGTAGGTGATGCTATGTTTGTTCTAGAAATATGTGATAACTCAACTGTTTTACAAGTTATCCTAGTTATTAAAAAAATAATAGATATAGTTTTCATAGTAGCACCACTTCTTTTGGCATTGTTTCTTACAATAGATCTGGCTAAAAATGTATATGCAAAAGATGAGGATACTCAAAAAAACTTAAAAACATCTATCAAAAGAATAATTTATGCCATATTATTAATGTTTGTTCCTTTAATAGTAGAAACATTTATGAGTATGTTAGCAAGCTATAGCAAAATAGCACAATGTTACGATAATGCTAATGACCAATATATAGACAAATTATATAAGCAAGAAGAAGAATTTATTAAAGAAAAAGAAAAAGAAAAAGAAGAAGCAAATAAAGCAAGAGCTAGAACTGTAGAAGAAGAAAAACAAGCCGAAGAAGAAGCAAGAAAAAAAGCTGAAAAAGAAGCTAGAAAAAGACAAAATGAAAAAGCTAATGATCCTTCGCAACAAGATTCTAATTCTAAAGTTAAATACAAAGGAAAAGCCAAAAAAAATAAAACTTATAGCAGTATAAAAATATTAGATACAATTAATAAAAAAGATTTTACGGATAGCAGTAAAATCCAGTCAACATATAATGCTAAAATAGCTCAATCTTTTACTGTAGTAGGAAATAATTACGTAGTTATAAATGTCAATTCATTTAATTCACATTCACATGTTGTTGTATATAACAAATATTCTAAGAAAAAAGTCAATTCATTTAATTCAAATTTTGGACATGCAAATGGTACAATGTATAATGCTAAAAATAATACTATCTATGTAACTCATGGAGCTCTTTCAAGAAGTAAAGTTCATAAGTTTTCTGCTTCTAAAATAGAAAGCAAAAAATCTATTAGTGTAAGTAGTTTCAATATGCCAAGAAATGTTTCTGGAGCAGGATATGATTCTGCTACAGGAAAAGTCTATTTTGCAAGCGGTGATGGCATTTATGAATACAAAAATGGAGGTTTAAAACAAGTAGTTCACAAAAAAAGTTTTGTCTTTGGGATGTCACAAGATTTTGGTATTTATAATGGAATTATTTATGATATAAGAATTAACGGTGGAAATACTATAGATATATATAAAACAAATGGTAGTTACTTAGGATCATATAAAGTATCAATGAGTGGTTTAGAACTAGAAAGTATAGACTATTTCGGAGAAGGTGCTAAAATGGCTCTATTATTCAATCACTATGGAAATAAAACAAATTATATTTATGTTATAGATGGAATCATGCCTAACTAATTAAAACCAGTAATATCAAGCAAAAACACAGACTTTTTAAGCCTGTGTTTTCTTTATTTAAATAACTAATTTATCACTTTTTATTGTCATTTTTGAACATATATTGTATAATTTTATTAAAGGTATAGAGGGATGCTTATGAGAAAAATATACACATGTATTGATATTGGAACTGATAAAATAAAAGCAGTAACAATAGAACAATACAATGACAAATTTAATGTTTTAGCAACAGCTTCTTCTCCATCACAAGGAGTCAAGAAAGGATTAATAGTAGATGCTAGTCTAATCACTAATGCAATTAAAAAAACCATTAAAGAATTAGAAAGCAAACTAAGTACAAAAATAGAACAAGTTATTGCTATAGTTCCATCTAATAATAGAGATATTACTATTACAACAGCAGATATAGATGTTGATACAGGCGATCACTTGATAACTGGTGATATTATCTTCAACTGTATGCAAAAATCATTAAAGAAAAATATTGATCCAAATAAAGAAGTAGTAAGTATTATGCCTATCGAATATAAAATAAATGATGAGAAAAAAGTAAAAAATCCTCTAGGCCTTGAAGGAGACAAATTATCAATAAAATCAGTTGTAGTTTCTGTTCCTAAGAAAAACGTTTATTCTGTAGTAGGAATAATTGAAAATATCGGAATAGAAGTAGTTGATATTATGATTTCTTCAATAGCAAACTATTATGCCATACAAGACGAAGAATATGATAAAGGCGTAGTAGCAGTTGCCGATATTGGAAAAGATAAAACAGTATTATCAGTATTCAACAAAGGAATAGTTATCAAAGATTCTATTTCTAATATCGGAGCATCTGATGTAGATGAAGTTATAAGTTTCAATTATAAAACTGAAGATGATAAGTCTAAACAAATAAAAGAAGAATATGGGGTAGCTAACAGAAAGTATGCTGATAATGACGAAGAATACAAAGTAATTAATAGGTTAGAACAAAAAATTGATGTTAATCAGTATGCACTTTCTGAAATGATTGAACAAAAGTTAACCGAAATGCTTAAAAGTATCAAAAAAGATTTAAATAACTTAACAAATCGCGAAATAAGGTATATAATAATTACAGGGGGTATCACAACAATGCTAGGCTTTGATGCACTAGTAAGTGATGTATACGGTAACAAAGGGCAAATACTTAATTTAAATATTATTGGAATACGCGATGGAAATTATGCTTCATGCTATGGAGCTATTAGGTATTTTGTTAACAAACTAGAGTTAAGAGAAAAAGAATATACAATGTTTAACAGTGATAAGGTCGACGAAATGCTAAAAGCAAGAAAAAAAATGGGGAAAGGCAGTGCACTAGGAAAAATATTTGGAAGAATATTTGAATAAGGAGATGAAGTTATGTTTGATTTAGCGATGACAGACCAACTTGCAAAGATAAAAGTTGTAGGAGTT
>JAEEGL017405767.1_pt1 | contig 11930 bp, 5 predicted proteins | sample 9134231 | NCBI WGS metagenome assembly JAEEGL01 (sample SAMN16246548, study PRJNA631951) | gut metagenome | biome: gut microbiome; feature: rumen; material: fiber-attached | host: Bos | place: Iran: Karaj | collected 2018-10 | reverse complement strand
TGACACTCCTAAACCTCAAACGAACAGGAAAAAGCCTGCGGAGCCGGAGAAGGCCGCAGCGAATCCGAAAGGAAATCAAAACACAAAGCTCATGCAGGAAGTGACGCAGGCCATGAAAAAGGCCGGGTATCACAATTCCGAGGCCGTTGCTGTCTCACGGATCGCCGCTCAGTTTTACGGCGACGAGCACATGCTGTCCGAGGTGCATAATGCCCTGAGAGAACGATACACGGATTATCTGGAAGTGTATGCGACGGTCAAACCGGTATTGTCAGTTTATTCAGATGACAAGCAGTCAAAGAACAGTACTCCGGCCGTGCCATCCGGGGACAAGCCGGCGACAAATTCAGATGACAAGCAGTCAAAGAACAGTACCCCTGCAGTATCAGCCAAGGACAAGACAGCTACAAATTCAGAGGTCCAGAAAGCCCTGAGCAAGGCGGGCTTTTCAGGCGATATCAGCAATTTCACTGCATCGACGGCTGTTAAGAATCTCGGAGTGAAGAACGGAAAACAGCAGACCTACAGGGCTATCATATCGGAATACGGACAGAAAAAGGGCCTTGCCATATACAACTGCATAAAGAAGTATATATAGGCTCATTTGCGGTTACGGACAGAACTGAACTGAAAAGTAACCCTGCAGCGGAGATCGCGGGAATCATTCCCGAAAAAACAGGGAGACACACACGAAACGGGGTGTTTTGACCGATCTGCAGGAGCGATCAAGGATGGTATAGTGAATGGAAATAACGGATAAGCGGATCGATGCCGGAAAGGCGTTTGACTGGGGAAGGACTTCGGAGGAGTATGCAAAATACCGTGACATCTATCCGAAAGAGTTTTACCGGAAGATAACAGACAGAGGACTTTGTATCAAGGGACAAAAGGTGCTCGACCTCGGAACGGGTACGGGGGTGCTTCCCCGTAATATGTATCAATACGGTGCGAAGTGGACGGGTACTGACATATCTCCCGAGCAGATCGAACAGGCGAAGTTATTATCTGAAGCGGAAAATAAGAACATCGAATATCTGGCTGTTTCTACAGAGGATATAGATCTTCCGAAGGAAAGCTTTGATGTGATCACGGCCTGCCAGTGCTTTTGGTATTTTGATCATGAACGGGTCATGCCGAAACTGGCAGAGCTGCTAAAGCCGGAAGGGAAGCTGGTGATCCTTTTCATGGCATGGCTGCCCTACGAGGACAGGATCGCAGGTATGAGTGAGGAACTTGTGCTTAAGTACAACCCGAAATGGTCGGGCGCAGGTGAAACGAGGCATCCCATTTGTATTCCGGATGCGGTATATGAGCATTTTGAGATGGTGGATCATGAGGAATATGATCTGATGGTGCCGTTTACGAAAGAATCCTGGCACGGAAGGATGAGAGCCTGCCGGGGCGTGGGCGCATCATTAACAGAAGAAGAACTTGAAAAATGGGATTCGGAGCACAGAAAACTGCTGGATGAAACAGCTCCCGAACAGTTTGATGTTCTGCATTATGCAGCTTTGGCAATATTGAACAAGAAATTATCATGAGTAAGCAAAAAGATGAAAAGACAAATGTGTGCCGCGTGCTTGATTCAAAGAAGATAGAGTATGCGCTTCACACCTATGAGCCGGATGCGACCATGAGCGGCGAAGAGATAGCGGTAACTCTGGGCGAGGATCCGGAGAAGGTATTTAAAACGCTGGTAACGCAGGGGAAGTCCGGGGCTTATTATGTGTTCGTGGTGCCCGTGAAAGCTGAGCTGGATCTGAAGAAGGCTGCAAAGGCTTCCGGGGAAAAAGCGGTGAGCATGATCAGGCAGAAGGATCTTCTTCCGCTTACAGGATATGTTCACGGAGGTTGTTCTCCTGTCGGAATGAGAAAGCAGTTCCCGACATTTATCCATGAGTCGGCATCCGGGTTTGAGCGGATATTTGTAAGCGCCGGTAAGGTGGGGTTCCAGATAGAGCTTTCACCGGCAGATCTGATCAGCGTAACCGGCTGCGTTCCGGCGGATATTGTGTAGAGACCGGACTTCAGAGTGTGCCGGGTGTCACGTTGGATACAAGCAGGTACCGGAAAAGAAAGACATTGAAAAAGTAAAATGAGTAATATCATATGGGTGTTTTTTGCCATTTCGTTCGTGTATCTGATCATAAGGGATGAGCCGTTTACGATCCTGGAACGCCGGATACTGCCGGAACGGAAGAGTCTTTTTGGCTTGCTATTTTGCCTGGTTTTCTATAATATGTTCAATAGTAAGGCGTTGTGAGGAGAAGGGATCATCTGTTTTCCCTGAAGAGTTTTATCTGACTGACAAAGATATGCTGAAACGGAATGAAAAACTTATCAGGACGAAACTCCTTAAGTACCTGGCACCCGCTATCATGACCAATCTGGCGCTGCAGGTCGGGAATGTAGTGGACACGATCCTGGTCGGCAATATCCTGGGGACCAATGCGATGTCTGCCGTGCAGATCAGCGGGACGATATTGCTGGTCATCCAGATCCCGGGCTGGATGCTCGGGGTCGGTGGCAGCATTGTTGTGGGAAACTGCCTGGGAAAGAGGGATCTGGAGGGCGCTTCAAAGGTCTTTTCATCCTGCCTGTTTGCCGTGTTTGTCTGCGATGCATTGATAATGCTGTGTTCGCTTCTGGCGGAACCGATCGCGATGCTGCTCACCGCAGGTAAGGGTGTCCTTACAGCGGATGTGACCAGCGTGATCCGGGTGATGTTTCTCGGAACGCCCATAGTCGGTATCTGTCTGTTCATGATGAATATCATGGCAGTGGATAATAATCCGGTGATGTCGACTGTCTATGTGGCCATCTCCAATGTGGTCAATCTCATCTTTGACTATGTGCTGCTCTCATTTACCGATATGGGACCTGCCGCCTCCTTTGTCTCTTCGATACTGGGCTATGGTCTGGCCCTGGTGGTCATTCCTGCATATGTGCGTTCGCCCAAGAGGATGCTGAAGCTTACAAATCCGGTAAAGGATACCCTGACTTACTTCAGACTTGCATTTATCACAGGCGTTCCTGCCTGCCTTTCGATCATCTGTGAGATGGCGAGAAACAGCGTTATGAATGTGATGATATTGAGATTCATAGGTGAAAGCGGCGTCGCCATCTACACTGTCTGTCTCAATGTCATCCTGATCGTGGAATTGTTCCTCGGGGGGATCATCGGCGCCATGGAGAAGATAGGCGGCGTGATCTATGGGGAGAAAGATTATTACGGGCTTCGTTCCATAACCAGGAATATCTTGATGTATTCCTATACGCTGCTTGCGGTGCTAATGCTTTTATTGTATATTTTTGCCAGGCAGGCAGCCGGAATGTTTGGGATCAATGATGAAGCTCTCCTCTCACAGGCGAAGTTCGCTCTGCGCATCTTTTTTCTGGCGCTTCCCGGATATGTGTTCAACCGCTTTTTCATCTCATACTATTCGACTACTGAACACAGCGGCTATGCTAACCTGATCACGATACTGGAATACTGCGGGGTCCTGCTTCCGGCTGTGTTCATCTTCTCCAGGATCGCCATGATGACGGAGAAGAACACACTGGACTTCATGATGTGCGGCCTGGTGGCAGGGGAACTCCTCACGGCACTCATTACGGTACTGACAGTGAAGCTCCGCAACAGGGGCCAGGGGATATTGCTGCTGCCGGAGAGAGAGGAAGAAGTTCTGGATTTTTCTGTGGCTCCGGATCTGAAGGAAGCTTCCCTGATCCCGCATGAGATCATCGGCTTCTGTGAGGACAAGGTGGAATGGACGCAGGCTAACAAGATGGCGGTGGCCGCGGAAGAGATGGCTGTAAACACCATACGATACGGCGGCAGGAGCCTGAAGAGCATAGATGTCATGTTGTCTGTCTCCAAAGATGAACTCGTGCTCCGGCAGCGCGATGACGGCATACCCTTCGATCCCACATGCTATTCGTTTGACAGTGAACAGTATGAGTACGATGGGATCGAGGCGATCCGTGCCCTGACAGACAAGATAACATATTTACGCACTCTGGATCTGAACAACACCACATTGGAGATCAGTATGCAGAAATGAGGTAAAAAATGGATACTTTCAGAGAGGTTTTTGAGGCAAATGTGCGTTATCATCTGAACAGCACCGCCGTGCAGGATCCCGGGACCGGGGTCAGCCTGACGTACGGAGAACTGGATGACCGGGCTGCAAGACTGGCAGCAAAGCTTAAGGAAGACGGTGTCGAAAAAGGTGATGTGATCGCTGTCGTGCTGCCACACAGCATCGATACTGTGGTTTCCATTCTGGCAGCGGTGAAGCTTGGGGCAGCTTTTGCCCCGTTAAACGGGTCATACCCGGCAGACAGGCTTGAGTATATATATAATGACTGCAGGGCAAAGGTGGTGGTCACTCCTGATTACATGGAGGATGTGGCCGCTCATTCCCCTGTCGAGGAAACCGCGGACCTTGCCCCTGAGGACGCGGCGCTTCTCATCTATACCTCGGGATCCACGGGAAATCCGAAGGGCGTCCTGATCGATCACCGCACCCTTTTGGACAGCGCAAACAGGACCATACAGTTCGCCGGGTACACCGGATCCGACGTGATCGGACTGGGAGCCCCGTTCTTCTTCATAGCGGGAACACTGTTCCTGTTTTGCGGACTGACTCTCGGAACCGTCATGGTCCTGACCCCCGTATCCGCAATGCGAAATCCCATAGAACTTTCAAAAGTCCTGGCTCAGTATCAGGTGACCGCGATCTTTATAAGTCCCAAAATGCTGCGCTTTTTCAGGCCTGCTCCCAACTCGCGTCTTCGCGTGGTGCTTACCGCCGGGGAACGTCTGAGCGGGATATACTCGGAAGATTTTCAGATCATAAACGCTTACGGACTTTCCGAATCCTGCGCAAGCGCGCTGGGCTTCTATCTCGATAAGGCTTATGACAATACGCCCATCGGAAAGCCCATGGGAGATATCAAAGCCTATATCCTGGATGAGGAGGGGAAGGAGGCCGAGGAAGGAGAACTCTGTCTGACCGGTCTCTTTGCGCGCTGTTACCTCAATCGCCCGGAAGAGAGCGAAAAGACATTCATAAAGAATCCCTTCCTGGAGAGGGACGGTAATCCCGTGATGCTGAAGACCGGCGATATGGCCCGTATCCTGCCTGACGGGAATTTCATTTTCCTCAACCGGAAGGACTGGATGGTCAAGATCAACGGCCAGCGCGTGGAGCCCGGTGAGATCGAGGCGGAACTCCGCAGGACTCCGGGGATCCTGGATGCGGCCGTGAAGGATTTTTCAGACGATCTGAACACATATCTCGCCGCCTATTATGTATCGGAAAATGAGATCACGGAGGAAGAACTGCGGCAGAGTCTGGCCGTAAAACTGCCGGCATATATGATCCCCGCATTTTTCGTCCGGCTTGAGAGCCTGCCGGTCAACGACAGCGGCAAGGTGGACCGGAAGGCGCTGCCCAGGCCGGAACAGAAGCCTGAAAAAGAAAACGCGGATGCCACCCGCAGGCTGACGACTCTGGAACAGGAGCTGCTGGATATCTGCGCAGAGGTGCTCGGCGGCAGGAGGCCGGAGGTGGATGCTCCGCTGACCGACGCGGGCCTTACCTCCGTATCCACCGTACAGCTTATGACCCTGCTTGAAAATAAGTACGGCTACAGCCCGGATGTGTCCGAACTGGTGCGGAATAAGAGTATCCTGGATATTGAAAATGCGCTGGTGGCTCACTGGCGCGAAGGCGGACGAGCGCAGACAGATGCGGACTCCCCGGAAGAGGAAGTGCTCAGAGCGCCGCTCACACAGACCCAGCTGGGCATCTATCTGGAGTGCGCGATGGACGAGACCAGCGACAAATATAACCTTCCGATGCTTCTGAAGGTGGGGACGGACACGGATGAGGAACGCCTTGCCGCGGCGATACGGACCGCAGTGGAAGCGCACCCGGCCATGAAGAGTTCGATCGAGTCCGATAAGGATAATGGCGCGGTGATGGTCGCACATCCCGACCTTGAATGGGATCTCCCCATAGAAAGATCAGATCTCGACGATGCGGAATTGGAGGCTGATCTGGCAGGCGACAGGATCGTATTTAATCTGAGACATGCTCCGCTGTTCCGGTTCAGGATCATTCGCAGCAGGAAGTCCGTATATCTGTACGTGGTGTTCCATCACATCCTGATGGACGGAACCTCCACGGCCGTGCTGATGGAAGACATAGAAAAAGCCTATCAGGGCTGTGCGCCTGAAAAGGAACGGTATTCTTCCCTTCAGCTGTGCCTGGACGAGAAGAAGCGCCGCAACAGCGGGGAACTTCCCACGGCAAAGGCGGTGTATGAAGGGATATTCAGTGGCGTCAGCATTGACTCGCTGCCCGACCCGGAGAAATCCGCCGACAGGGAGGGAACGGGTAAGGCGGCTTTCGCAAAGAGCGTGATCACGGGTCTTTCGGAAGAGGATGTGACCGCCTTCTGCAAGGCTGACCGGGTGACGGAAAATGCGCTGTTCACATCTGCTTTTGCCCTGCTGCTCGCACGGATGGGCGGCTGTGATGAAGCGCTGTTCGCATCCATCTATAACGGCAGGACGCGGGTGGAGACCATGCGCATCATGGGCATGCTGGTCAAGACCTATCCCATCTATGTGGCCTGTGATAACGCCTGCAGGACATCGGACTTTATCCTTTCCGTCCAGAAGAGGATACAGGAGCTGACAGCCAATGATCTGTATTCCTTTGCGGAGGCGGTCCGGGATTTCGGCGTGAATGCGGATATCATTTTTGCATATCAGGGAGATTTCCTTACCGATTTCACTCTGGCAGGACAGACTGCAGAGCAGATAGACCTTCCGTTTGAGGATGCCATGGAGCCCCTGAGTGTGGATGTGTGGAAGAAGGATGGGGCTTACTCGATTTCCTTTGAGTACCGCGAGGATATGTATACCGAAAGCCAGATCCATTGGATGGCCGATATTTACGGGATGCTGGTCCGCGGCCTGCTGAGCTGCGAGACACTGGAGCAGATCCCCATGATCTCCGCTGAGGCTGACGCTTTCCTTCGGGAAATAAACGATACGGAGGTGAACGTTCCCTTCCGTCCGGTCCGCTGTCTGATGGAGGAGGCGGCCGCAGAGCATCCGGATCGTTTGGCTGTTATCACGCCGACTGCCAGGGTGACTTACCGTGAGCTTAATGAGAGCGCTAACCGGATCGCCCATGCTCTCATGGATCTCGGCGCTTCAGGGAGGATCGTGGCTCTGATCCAGCCAAGGAGTGAGAAGGTGTACATGGTCCGGCAGGGGATCCTGAAGGCCGGAGCCGCATTTTTGTCAATCACACCTGATTATCCCGATGACAGGATAACGGCAATGATGGAGGATTCCGAAGCGGCGGTACTGGTCGCTACTGAGGATCTGGTTAAAGAACGGGGGAACTTCTTTAACAGTCTTGCCTGTAAGGTGGTTACAGTGGAGGGGCTTCTGCAGGATGAGAGAACGGATAACCCCGATCAGAGCGTGCAAAAGGACGATCTGGCATACTGCATATTTACTTCCGGATCTACAGGAAGGCCCAAGGGAGTGATGCTTACCCAGGGCAATCTGCTGAACTTCCTCGATGCAAATGAGAAGAACCCGGAGATCCTGGGGTACACTGAACGGGGACATGTTTCCCTGGCAATTGCGGCGATCACCTTTGATGTATCCATCATGGAGGAGTTCATCCCTCTCTCTCACGGCCTGACGATATGTATGGCCACGGAAGAGGAGATACACAACCCGATCGCGCTGGCAAAGCTTATGGTAGATGCAAAGGTGGATGTCATGTCCTGCACGCCTTCCTTCCTGTCCAACTGCATCAGCCTTTCGGTGATGAAGGAAGCCTTCGCAAACATCGTTTCCTACGACATGGGCGCGGAAGCTTTTCCGGCGGCGCTTTTTGACAAGATACGGTCCGCCAGCCCCAAGGCTTTGATCATGAACGGCTACGGGCCTACGGAAGCTACCGTCAGCTGCACGATGGATCCCGTGACGGATCCGGGGCTTATCACCATAGGCCGTCCCGCTTCGAATGTTCGCGCATACATAATCGACGGAAAGGGCGGCATACTTCCTCCGCTTCTTCCCGGAGAACTGGTCATTGCCGGAGACGGCGTGGGCAGGGGCTATGTCGGGATGAGTGAACTGACGGCGGAAAAGTTCATCACTCTGGACGGATACCGCGCATACCGCACCGGGGACATCGCCGCATGGACTTCCGACGGCAGGCTCAGGTTCCACGGCAGAGCGGACAATCAGGTGAAGCTGCGCGGCCTCAGGATCGAACTGGATGAGATAGAGAATGCGATCAACGCCGTTCCCGGGGTAATGACCAGCATCGTCATCATGACCGGACCGGAGAACAACCAGTTCCTGGCAGGCTATTACACGGCAAGCAATGACATTTCTCCCCAGGAGGTCCGTGAGGAGATCAAAAAGTCGCTGACAGCCTATATGGTTCCGGGCGTACTGACCCGGCTGGATGAAATGCCGCTGACGGCCAATGGCAAGATCGATAAAAAGAAGCTGCCGAAGGTAGAGAATGCGCCGGAGCATAATGATTACGAAGCCCCTGCAAACGAGACTGAGAAATACTTCTGCGATCTGTTCCGGGAAGTGCTGGGCGTAGACGGGATAGGGGCGACGGACGATTTCTTTGCCTGCGGCGGAACATCCCTTTCGGCGACCAGCATCATGATCAGGGCTTCGGAGGATAACTATCCTTTGACTTACGGAGACGTGTTCAAATACAAAACACCCCGTGAGCTTGCGGCCCGGTTCTCCAAAACCGGGGGAGAAGAAAAACAGTCGTCCCCCGGCGTCTCAGACGTATTTGAGGACTATGATTACACTGCGATCAACGAGCTGCTGTCACGGAATACGATCGGATCATTTTCGGCTTCGGAGAGCCGTCCCATCGGCAATATCCTGCTGACGGGAGCCACCGGCTATATGGGCATCCATATCCTGGAGGAATTCCTGAAAAACGAAAAAGGAAAGGTCTGGTGTCTCGTCAGGAAAGGAAAATATAAGAGCGGTCTCGAACGCCTGCGGTACAGCATGTACTATTATTTCCAGGACCATCTGTCGGGAATGGAGGACCGGATCGAGGTGATAGACGGTGATGTGACCGATTATAAGTTCTTTGAGAGCATGGAGAAACTGCCCATCGATACCGTGTTCCACTGCGCCGCGAATGTCAAGCATTTTTCATCCGGCACTGATATCGAAGACATCAATGTGGGCGGGACACAGAATGCGCTGAGATTCTGTCTCGCGACAGGCGCGCGGCTGATCCATTTCTCCACCACCTCCGTTGGCGGTTTTCTGAAGGGTTCAGATCCGGAGGAAGTGAAGAAACTGGATGAACAGAGCCTGTATTTCGGACAGGTCACGGACAATCAGTATCTCAGCTCAAAACTTCTGTCGGAACGGATAGTTTTGGAGGCCGTCGCCGAAAAGGGAGCGGATGCCAAGGTGATCCGTGTGGGCGCACTGTCAGCCAGGGAGTCGGACGGAGAGTTCCAGATCAATTTCCTGACTAATTCTGCCATGGGACAGCTCAGGAGCTATGCGATCTTGAAGTCATTCCCTTATTCCGACATAAATCAGGATATGCGCTTCGGCCCGATCGATGCCAGTGCGAGAAGCTTCATGTATCTGGCAAGGGCACCGAAGGAATGCTGTCTGTTCCACGCCGTTAATAACCACAGCACCCCGGCGATCGATGTCATCCGGGTCATGCAGGAGTGCGGTATCGAGATCGAACTGGTGGAAGACGATGTATTCCTCCAAAGGCTGCAGGAGGCGGATCAGGATCCGGGGAAGGCAGCGATCCTCTCCAGTATCCTCGCGTACAAGGATGTCGCCGGCGATATGGTGCCCGTGGTGGAAAAATGTGAATATACAAACCAGATACTGGCGCGCTCCGGATTTTTCTGGAATACCCCGGACGAAACATATATCCGTAAATTTATTGAAGATATCGCTGGCATGGCATTCTTTGATGAGAACAATCTGTACAGATGATCGGGGGATGGCGTCGAAGTTAAGTCGAAGAAAATAAGACTGAACAAGGAGGAATGGATCTGTCATGACTATCACAAAAACGGAAAGCGGAAATGAGGTTACACTTACACTGGAAGGCTCTCTGGATGCGATGACGGCACCTGAGCTGCAAAAAGTAATTGAAGATCTGGATGAAAAAAGCACAAGCATGGTTGTCGATTTGGGAAAACTTCAGTATATTTCCTCTGCCGGGATCAGGCAGCTGGTCGCAGCCTATAAAGCGATGAATGGTCATATCGTCATAAAGAACGCTTCTGTTGAGCTTATGGATATCTTTAATGTCACCGGGATCGACAGAATGATCAAATTTGAATGAGAGAGCTCTATCGTGCGGATGAAAGAACGGACGGAGGAGAAGGCCGTGTATCATCGCCGTGTTTCTCTTCATACCAAACTGAGCATATTGATCGTTTCCATCATACTTGCAGTATCTGCCGGGCTGATGATCACAGGCTACAGTACATACTGCCGGAAGGTGGACGAATTCTGCTTTGCCAGAGTTACAGAGGCCGCTGCATATGCATCCCGGAACGGTGGGACATATATAGAGGATATCTGGAATGCGATCAATACTGATGAATTCAGGCGGGTCAGGGAGCAGGCGATCAATGAAAATAATGACGCTGTCATAGGCGAGTGGCTGAGAGAACAGCCCCGTATAGGCGCGGACGGATCTGCAGTGCCAAACTCCAGTCTTTACGATCAATATGAAAGACTGGCCCAGTCATATGAAAAAGCAAAGGAACTGTTCCACGAAACTGATATTTACATTCAGCATATAGAAAACGGTATCACCTATACCATCGTAGATCCTGAGGAGAGTCTGCTCTGTATCGGAGCCGAGGAGGAAATACTGCCGGAATTTGCCTGTTATGGAGATAATGAGAGCATACCTCCCACAGTATACCGCTCAGAAGGCGAATGGCTGTGTACAGCCTGCGAGCCGATCTTAAACCGGCGTACGGACCAGGTGGTGGGAATGGCCTGCGTTGACCTGAATATGAACGATGTGATGCGGGAGCGTCACTGGTTTCTGGTGAACTGTGCCGTATTTGTCCTGATCGAGATGTTGGTTGGCATTCTGGCCGGTACGCTTTTGATGAGGCAATTCGTGACACGCCCCATCAAGCTTCTGGCAGGAGCGGCAAGGGAATTTGGAAGCATCAAAGAGGTCTATACTAAGGACGATGTAATACAGCTTCCGATCCGCTCCAATGATGAGATCGGCGACCTGTATCATGAGTTTCAGTCCATGCAGGACCATATCGTTGAGAATACGGAAAAACTGACAACGATCACCGCACAGAAGGAGCGCATAGAGATCGAACTCCGAATGGCGGCCCAGATCCAGGCCTCCATGCTGCCTTCCGAGTTTCCTGCATTTCCGGACCGAAAGGAGTTTGATCTTTTTGCCCGCATGGATCCCGCAAGGGAGACCGGCGGGGATTTTTATGATTTCTTTTTCGTGGATGATGACCATCTGTACCTCACGATGGCGGATGTATCAGGAAAAGGGATGCCGGCCGCGCTGTTTATGATACTGTGCAAGATCACCCTGGCCGAGCATGCCAGGATGGGGAAGTCTCCGGCCCGGATCCTTGAGGATGCCAATGCTGATATCTGCGCCAATAACAGGGAGCAGATGTTTGTGACGGTATGGCTGGGGATCTTGGAGATCTCTACCGGGATCCTGCGCTATGCGGATGCAGGGCATGAAAAAATGCTGCTGAGAAGGGATGGGAGATGGGAGCTCATTCCCAAGGCTTTAAGCGGTATCCCTGCAGGCCTGGTCTCTGAGATGCCGGACGGTTCAGAGCTTTTTCCCGAGCAG
>JAEEGL017365648.1_pt1 | contig 11930 bp, 9 predicted proteins | sample 9134231 | NCBI WGS metagenome assembly JAEEGL01 (sample SAMN16246548, study PRJNA631951) | gut metagenome | biome: gut microbiome; feature: rumen; material: fiber-attached | host: Bos | place: Iran: Karaj | collected 2018-10 | reverse complement strand
CCTGGAGATGGATCAGCACAGCATCTTCTCCTACAGCGGTAATTACAATTACTATCTGGAGAAACGTGCCGAACGCATCGAGGCTCAGAATGCCCAGGTGGAACGCGCCCGCAACCTGCTGCGCACCGAGTTGGACTGGATGCGTCGCCAGCCACAGGCCCGTGCCCACAAAGCCCAGTACCGCATCGATGCATTCTATGATTTGCAAGAACGAGCCCAGCAACGTCGAGAAGAAGGCGAAGTTGAACTGAACGTAAAGAGTGCCTACATCGGCAAAAAGATTTTCACGGCCCACCATGTGAACAAGCGTTTTGGTGACAAGGTGATACTCGATGACTTCAACTATACCTTCGCCCGCTACGAGAAACTGGGAATTGTGGGCGATAACGGTGTGGGCAAGACCACTTTCATCAAGTTGTTGCTCGATATCGTCAAGCCCGACAGCGGCCACTTCGAAATCGGCGATACGGTGAAGTTTGCACATTACAGCCAGGAGGGCATGCAGTTTGATGAAGGGAAGCGCGTGATTGATGCCGTGCGTGATGTGGCAGAATACATCTATTTTGATGAGAAACACCACTACACCGCCATGGCCTGGCTCAATCATTTCCTGTTCACGCCACAGGATCAGCAGAAGTACATCGCCAAATTGAGTGGCGGTGAGCGCCGCAGGCTCTATTTGGCTATGGTGCTGATGACCAAGCCCAATTTCCTTATCTTGGATGAGCCGACCAATGATTTGGACATCTCCACGCTGGAAATTCTTGAGGAATACCTGTCGCAATTCAACGGATGCGTCATCATCGTGAGTCACGACCGTTTCTTCATGGACCGCACTGTGGACCACACGTTTGTGTTTACGGGCAACGGCCATGTCAAGGACTTCCCCGGCAATTACAGCGAATATCGCGCATGGAAACAACGGCACGAGCAGGAAGCCGCCCAACTGGCCAAGGAACAAGAGGTTGCAAAGCCAAAAGAAAACACCTGGCGGGAACGAAGCGAGCAGAAACGCCTGAGTTACAAGGAACAACGAGAACTGGAACAACTCAACATCGATATCGAGGCGCTCAACAAGGAAAAAAACGAACTGGATGCGCTGTTTGCCAGTGGCCAAACGCTTGAAGACGTTGCTGCCAAGGCAGCCCGTTATCAGGAAGTCAAGGACTTGCTCGATGAGAAGGAAATGCGCTGGCTGGAACTCTCCAGTTAGAAACGCCACTCAAACGCCCCAAAATTTTACGTCTCTTGAGAGAGATAGTCATTTATTATCTAACCACCATTATCTATTATCTAAAAAAGGTGTACGGACTTCTGGATTGCAATAACTTCTTTGTTTCCTGTGAGCGGGTATTCGACCCACGACTCAACGGGAAGAAGGTTGTTGTGCTCTCCAACAACGACGGTTGCGTCATTGCCCGCAGCAACGAGGCCAAGGCGGCGGGCATCCCCATGGGCTGTCCAGCCTTCAAAATCAAGGAGCACACCGACCCTCGCCAAGTCATCCAGTTGTCGGCACGGCACATCCTGTACCGTGATTTGTCAGACCGGGTTATGAAGATCCTGACTCAGGAAGTTGAAAACGTGCAACAGTACTCGGTTGACGAAGCATTTTTTGTCCTGCCGCATGAGGATGTGGAAACGAGCCACCGTGTCATGGCTGAACTGGTGACGCGAATCAGGCAATATGTGGGCATTCCGGTGAGCATCGGTTTTGCTCCAAGCCGCACGCTTGCCAAGATAGCCAACCATATTGCAAAGCGTGACCGCCGCATTACCGATGGAGTGTATTGGCTAGTACGACCTGAAGCGATTGACATCATCCTGCGCCGCACGGCCATTGAGGACGTGTGGGGCATTGGGCGACGTTTGTCCGCATCTCTTAAAGCCCACGGCATCAAGACAGCTGCCGATTTTGTAAAACTGCCCCCTTCACTGGTGAGGTCGCAATATTCTGTAACACTGGAACGCACACAACGCGAGCTCATGGGCCATGATTGCCAAATCGCCAACCCGGTGACCATAGCACACAAGACAATTATGACATCCCGCACTTTTGGCAAGGTGCTGACCGACCGCGACGCGATAGCCGACGCCATCGTCAGTTTTGCCGAACGGACAGCTCGCCAGCTGCGTGACGAGAAAAGTGTGGCCAGAAGCATCATGACCTACGTTCGTGGCGACCACTTTCGTGAAGACCTACCCTTTTATTCCAATTCCTGCCAGTTGCAGCTCGACACACCATCCAGCGACACGATGATTATTGCGCGCATGGCGCTTAAAGCTTTTAACAACATCTGGCGTGAAGGTTTCGGCTACCGCAAGGCCGGTGTCATGGCTCTTGACATCCAGCATGGCAGTGGTATTCAACTCAATGTTTTCGATCCTGATGATCACGGCAAGTTCCGCCGCCTGATGACAAGCATAGACGACATCAACAACAAATACGGAAAACGATCGATTAAACTAGTACCAAGCGCATCGAGAGGAGAATGGGCTCCTAATCAGAGTCACTTGCACACCGACAGCAAGACACTGTTCTTTTTCACTGGCATGGTTCATCACTAACCTTCAAAACTGTTTTTTAGGGAACTGCTGAACAATGCCGAAACATCATGCGGTTATTCTTTCAGTTTGGTGGCTGCAAGTCGGAATCCGCATTCACTCTTGCGCTGACCTGGAGCACTGACACCACGGAAGGAAACGCGACACAAGGAATCACTCAACCGCCAGCATCCACCACGCATCACTCGGCCCTGGCTCTCGAAGTCACCGACGGGGTTTATCTGAATCTCATCGGTATAGAAATTCTGCCAGTCGACACACCATTCCCACACGTTACCACTCATGTCATACAATCCCAACTCATTGGGTCTCTTGGTACCGACAGGATGAGTCGCTTCCTCGGCATTATCCTCAAACCATGCCACTTTGACCAACTCATCGCTGCCAGCATACTTAAAATGACGGCTCTTATTGCCACCGCGTGCAGCATATTCCCATTCAGCCTCGGTGGGCAATCTGAATTCCATTCCCGTCAGTTCATTCAGTCGCTCAATGAACTTTGAGCAGTCGTTCCATGACACCATCTCGACAGGATTAGACCGTCCCTGTGTATTGCTGGGATTGTTGCCCATTATAGCTTCCCACAATGCCTGCGTCACTTCATACTTACAGATATAGAAGGATGTCAATTTCACTTGGTGAGCCGGGAACTCCAGCTCCCATGCGTCATCTTCCTGCTCGCTTGTCGCACCCATGACAAAGACACCTCCTTGCACAAACACCATGTCACCGATCAGTTTCTTGATGAGCGCTTCTTTTCCCACGGGCTGCTCTGTTGAAATGAGTTCAAATTCCGGTTCTTCTTCAACAGGTTCGGGTTCGAGCTCGGGTTTAGCTTCAGCTACTTGATGCTCTACTTCCTTGACAACATCTTTAGGGGTTTGTACTACAGCCACTGGCTCAACTGGTACACTATTCTGTACAACTTCAGCAACCTCAGTGATATTGGCTAGCTGGGCCAATGACTCGTCCAAATCAGCGAGAAGGGCCTCAAGCCGTTGAGCATCGGTCTGATTCGGCTCTGCCATCCAATCAACAGTGTAATCACAGGAACCGTTGGTAAGCGTCTTATTGCCACTCTTGTAATAACGGCGATATCTTGTAGGCTGCATCTTTCCATTGTTGATCGTGGTTTTCGACGTCCATAACCTGTTCCCCTTTCCTTGGTCACGATAACCATATTCATAGATTGTCGAATCTGCCGTCACTTTCCCTTTCTTCTTGTACACAGCGGCCAAGTCGCCATCGCTGTTATAATAATAGGAAAGGTTCGTATTATTCGAGGTAACAGATTTGTCAATCATAAATGAATTGTCATAGTAATCGGTTCTCACCGCTTTGCGACCATTGTAATGTATTACCCGCTTCAAGTAGTCATAGTCACGGGCATAACCGGTTATGCTGCCATCATTGCCAGCCACTTCCAGCATGTCACCCATCTCATTCCATTTGGTGATGTATTTCACGACCTTTCCTTTAGCATCAGTCTTGGAGAGCAGTTCATATCCATGCTCAGGATTGAACTCATAAGTGTATGTATCATTAATGCCTGAACGGGAGTCGTAGTGACGCACCAGCAGTCCCTGATCATTAAAGATCATCACCTCAAGATCCTGTTGCATCTCAGGGTCACTAGCAAAATCAACCCTGCCCATCAAGCCGTCACACCCCAGCATGAAAGATGATGTGGGCATGAAAACCAGATTGCGGTAAAGAGAAAAAACACGTGACTTGTCCACGTCGGCCAACTCTTCAGAGGCATGGTAAAACTGTTGTAACGCCTCAAGCGTCACCGATGGTGAAAAATAACGCTGGTCAACAGCCTGCTGTAACATCTCGCGGGCCTCGTCAACCTGTTTGGCATCAGGATAGTCAATTAAAAACTGATAATATGATCCTATTTTGTTTTGTTTCTTGGCATCACGAAAGGCATATTCCCTTTCCAGCGCCTTGACAGTGTCGTTAAACTCTGACTGAGGATACTGCCTGAGGTAATCCTTACAAGCCTCTACCGTCACGTCCAGCTCATTGAAAGCATAAAGGTGCAACAATTCCTGTACCGTGCCATTGAAACGAGATTCAGGATAAGCTGCCAAATAGGCCTTGCAGGCCGCCGAAGTCTTACCCATTTGCTCAAATGCCAGGCTGTCGCGACGCCACTCAATAGTGAAATGATGACTTGAGTTGGAGGTGCCGTACTTATCCAGGTAGCGCTGGTAATCAGACAATTCACCTTTTTCCTTGATTTCATTATAAGCAGCCAGTTCCCGATCTGTCTCAATTTCTTGCTGTTTGTCACAATCCACCAACATTTCCAATAGCTGGTCATAGGCAGCCTCTGTGTTGATGATGCGCACAGTGTCGATCAGGTTCTTTTCGATACTTGCCTTGATTCCAGCATAGGACATCTTCAAGGCCTTTGCCGACAGAAAATGGTCAGCTATCTCACGAGATTCAGCAGTAGGACATGCCTGCTTAAGCATTGAGTAGGCGCCCCACGGATTATACGGCACAATGCTCGTCAGCTTGCCACGGCCGTTTGGTGTGTTCATCATCACAGCCTCGGACAGTTGCCAAACCGGTGAGAGCTGTTGCGAAATCGGCACAGTGGCGTCAATTTTATCGTCTTCGGCCGCTTTTTCTTCTATCTCGTGCCAATAGCGTGCGGCCTTGTCGAGTTTTTCTTCATTCAAAGCTTCAAACACTTTCACCATCTTCTTCTGGTAAAAGTTATCCCCCAGGCACAATGGCATTTGAGCCGACATTACGCCTGCTATGCCTAGCAAAAAGGAAAATACAACTATATTCCTTTTCATCATTGACCCATTAAGTGGATTCACCATATCCTTTTTTGATGTCTCTAAGTTCACAACTGTTCTGCCATGCTTTTACCGCAATTACCACGACAATGCTAAAAAATATCAGTTACGCATTTGCTCGGTCAGATTTTTTATACTGGTCACTTGCCTGAATCACTTTCGGAATGAACTCGGAAGGTCACGCAGCGATTATAGACGTAGTTGGCAAGTGTGTAAGCGACCATGGCAAGTACCATGACGATATTTTGTCCGGCTTTTTGCATCGGGAAGAAGGGGATAATGTCATCAGGTAGGTTCTTCCATCCCATTCCCTCAAGCAGAATCCAGCTGACACACAACTGCAAGGCGAGACACATGAGAAAACCGCAGACGAAAAGCAAAAGCTCACGCCTGAAGTTGTTCTTGGTCTTGAATACCCAGTTGCGATTCCACAGGAAACTGTTGATAACACCCAGAATATAGCCAGTAACATTAGAAATACCGTACGACAGTCCGAGCTTAGTATTAAGCAGATAGAATGTGACCAAAGTGATGAGCGTATTAAACACGCCTATCACGCCGTACTTTAGTAGCTGTACCAAAGTTTGTTGAGCCTCGGCTTTATCTATCTTCATTACTTTCTATCGTCTTTCGCGCTAAGGTTTTACGTAGGTGCGAAGGTTCTTTAAAATATGTTTAGCGTGGCAAAATTAAGTGATTTTAACGAAATAACAAAATTAGTTATAAGTTTTTAGTCTATTGCCTATAATTTATGGCCTGCAATCCGCTGAATTATAATCAAATGACTACAAATTACTCATTTTGTACCGGACGGGCGATAAGCCCAATACTTTCCAATCCGCACAAAGTATCGATGCCTTCCATTGCTTGCCAAACGACCACAGAGCGGGAATGCTGCGGCAACACGTTGTCCACGATAGGCACGACGGCCTGATACAGTGTACCGAATCCCCCACCCGACCAATTGCCGTATTCATCGGCCAGCGGCATTTCTACGTTGTGACGTTCAACAGTAGAGTCTGATCCAATGACATCCACAACCAGTGAGATGTTGCGGTAACGATAGTTGGACGCATGGCGCACCGCCAGGGTGATGGCATAGCGTGATGCCGAATCATCATACTCTGGAGTGAACGTCAACGGCATCGTACGTAGCCATCCGTCAGGAGACAAATGGACAAAACTGGCGTGAGGCTGCACGGGTTTACGCTGACACGATTCCCCAAGAAACATGACGGCGGCAATGACCACAATCAAGGTCATTGCCACCGCTTGTGCTGTCATGTCGCGCCAACGGCGTTTATTCATTATTTGGCTTGTCCTGGACATTGTTGTCAGGGGAGCCGTCTTCCCTTCCCTTGCGAGGCTTGAAGATCTTCTTCTCGAGGCGCTGCGGCTTTTCGCGCCGTTGCTGTTGGGGTCCACCCTTTTGCTGACCAGCATCTTGTTGCTGGCGTTTGGGTTTGCCCTGACGCTGCGGCTTCTTCTCGTTACTGCTATTGTTTGCACCGCCTTTGTTTTCGGAAGCATCAGTCACTTGCTGTTTATCACCCTTGGCTGCTGCAGGTTTGTCGCCGCTCTTTTTCTTCTTTTTCTTTTTCTTCTTGTCAAAGCGGTTGATGGCATCCTGATTAAGCAAGTCACCAAACGGGGATGTTTTCTTCTTGCCGTCTTCCTCAGGCAGGAGGCTGTCTGGCTTGATGCCGTTTTTGTTCAGTGCGATAATCTCAAAAGCCTGTGCTGCTGTCACGGTCACCGGATTAACCAATGAATTGCGCTCGGTGGAATAGGTAATTTCACGCTTGAGGGCGTCGGCTTTGAAGTAATAGTAGGTAGCATCCTTAGTCTCAAGATGTATATCCTTGGCGGGCAGTTGACGGATGGCCTCAACATAGGTATTCACCTCAAAGTTGATGCAACACTTGAGCTTGGCACACTGTCCAGCCAAGTTCTGAGGGTTGAGAGAGATGTCCTGAAAACGTGCAGCACTCGTTGCCACCGAAACAAAACTTGACATCCACGTCGCACAACACAGAGGCCTGCCACAAGGGCCGATGCCACCGATGCGACCAGCCTCTTGGCGGGCTCCAATCTGCTTCATCTCCACTCGGATCTTGAAGACATCGGCCAGCACCTTTATGAGCTGACGAAAATCCACTCGCTCGTCAGCGATATAATAGAAAATCGCTTTGTTGCCGTCTCCCTGATACTCGACGTCACCGATTTTCATCTTCAATCCCAAGTCAACAGCAATCTTGCGGGAGCGAATCATCGTGTCTTCCTCACGAGCCTTAGCCTGCTCATAACGTTCCATGTCGGCAGGTTTAGCCTTGCGAAAAACACGCAATATTTCGGCATCCTTGCGCAGATTTACGCGCAACATCTGGTTACGCACCAGGCGCCCAGTGAGCCCTACCCGACCAATGTCATGTCCAGGGTTTGCCTCAACAGCTACCCAATCGCCCTGTTTGAGGGGAATATGCGCGCTATTGCGGTAGAAGCCACGACGCGTATTCTTGAAAAGCACCTCGACAATCTCAAAGTCGTTGTCGGGCACATCCTCAAGCCAATTGGTGCTGGTGAGGTTGCAACGACCGATATCAGACGGACAACTGCATCCACCACCACTGCACATAGCGCAAGCGTCGGTGCTCTCGGGCAGATTCACTTGATTATTGATATTGTTCTCGTCCATTGTGAATCGCGCAATAATTATTTTGCGTAGCTCACAGCGCGCGTCTCACGAATGACGGTGATGCGCACCTGTCCTGGATAGGTCATCTCGTCCTGAATCTTCTGGGCGATTTCATTGGACAGTTTCTCGGTTTCCTCATCAGTAATCTTGTCGGCACCGACAATCACACGCAGCTCACGTCCAGCCTGGATAGCATAAGTCTTGATAACGCCAGGATAAGACAATGCCAGACGCTCCAAATCATTGAGGCGCTTGATATAGGCCTCAACAATTTCACGACGTGCACCAGGACGTGCACCGCTGATGGCGTCGCAAACCTGCACAATGGGAGCATAGAGACTGGCGGCCTCCTCCTCGTCGTGATGGGCACCGATAGCATTGCAAATGTCGGCTTTCTCCTTATATTTCTCGGCCAACTTCATACCCAGTTGAGCATGCGGCAGTTCGGGCTCGTCGTCGGGCACTTTGCCAATATCGTGCAACAGACCGGCACGGCGGGCTTTTTTAGGATTAAGGCCCAACTCGCTTGCCATGATAGCACACAGATTGGCAGTCTCACGCGAGTGCTGCAGCAGGTTCTGGCCATAGCTGGAACGGTATTTCATCTTTCCGATAAGACGGATGAGTTCGGGATGCAAGCCATGGATACCCATATCGATGGCCGTTCGCTTACCGGTCTCAATCACTTCTTCCTCGACCTGACGGCGAACCTTGGCAACTACCTCCTCGATACGGGCAGGATGGATGCGACCGTCGCTAACAAGTTGGTGCAAAGCAAGACGTGCAATCTCGCGGCGAACAGGATCGAAGCCTGAGAGCACAATAGCCTCAGGAGTATCGTCAACAACGATTTCTACGCCCGTTGCAGCCTCCAATGCGCGTATGTTGCGGCCCTCACGGCCGATGATTCGTCCCTTGATCTCATCATTGTCGATATGGAAAACAGTCACTGCATTTTCAACAGCGGTTTCGGTAGCCACTCGCTGGATGGTCTCGATAATGATACGTTTGGCCTCTTTGTTGGCCGTCATCTTGGCGTCGTCCATGATGTCGTTGATATAGCTGGCAGCATTGGTCTTAGCCTCGTCCTTCAAGGATTCGATCAGTTTTTCCTTTGCTTCTTCGGCAGACAGACCGCTCACATGCTCCAGTGTGTCACGAACGCTCTTTTCCATCTTGTCAACTTCCTTCTTGCGCTCTTCGAGCATGGCAGCCTGGTTTTCCACATTCTGCTTGAGGTTGTCCAGTTCATTGCCACGGCGCTTGAGTTCACCTTGTTGCTGGTTGAGTGAAATCTCACGTTGTTTCAACTTTGCTTCGCTGGTCTGCACCTTTGTCAAACGGGCATTTGCCTCTTTCTCGGCATCGCTCTTGATGGACATACCGATTTCCTTGCCTTTCAAGACCTCCTTGTTCTTGAGGACCTCAGCTTCAAGACGAGCCTTCTCGATAATCTCGTTGGCTTGCGACTTGGCGTTCTTTTTAGTGAAATACAACGCCAGCGCGCATCCAATTGCCATCGCCAGGATGGCTACAATCACAGTTACTATTATATTCATTTATAATGATAAAATATATAATTAAACATAGCGCCACTCAAGGCAACACAACTTAACCCGCAGATTAACAGCGGTATTAAGCAGTTATCCCTAAAGTGGTGCAGGAACCTAATTCTCTAAAACATCATCATCGCCATCGGCAAGGAGAGCGACGAGTTGTTGATCTAAATCAGTCAGGAAGTCATTGACCTGTCGGTTTTCACCATATGCCTCTAGATAGAGACGAGCGAACTGGAAAGCTACCCTGCCGAGCACGTCCTCAGAAGTGCCGTTAAAACGGTTCATCCACTTCTTCCACAACGTGTTGACAAGTTCCTCTGCCTTACGGTAATTATCCTCATCCTCAGGATTGATGCTCAAGGCAATGGGATTTGCCGCATCGGCGAGTTGTATCCATATTTTCACTTTATTATTGTCGGCCATAACGGTAGAGAGTCTCGTATCAAGCGTTCAATTGTTTGATGCAACGGTCAATGTCCCGCACCATTTTGGAGATCTGACCCTTATAGCGTGCCACCGCCTCAGGGTTTGACGGAACAGAACGAGCCACACGCAGGAACTCGTTATCAATCTTCAACTGGTTGACTTCTTTCTCCAACCTGGCGATTTCTAACTCCTGCCGCTCGATTTGGCGTTCCATCTCCTTATTCTCGCTCCGGAGCGCAAGATATCGCTTCCGCAAAGTTTCCACCTTGCTGGTCAAGCTAAGCATTTTATCTTTCAACTCCGTCGCGGGCATAGTCTCCTTAATTTCTCTGCAAAAGTACTATTATTTTCTAAAACCAAGCCCCAATCAAACAAAAAAATTGTCTCCGTCTGGCAAAATGCTGCTAAAATAGCTTGTTTTCGCCATATATACCGTCTGACAAAGGCCATAGTAAGACCATAGTTCAAAAAAAAGACCATTTTTTTGCCACAAAAATTTGCCAGTTCAGAAAATGGCATTACCTTTGCAACCGCAAATCGGGGCATTAGCTCATCTGGTAGAGCGCAACACTGGCAGTGTTGAGGTAAGCGGTTCGAGTCCGCTATGCTCCACAAGTAATGAAGCAAGTGACTGAAATTCAGCCACTTGCTTTTTGTTTCAATTACTACGCAAGACCTTAGTGTCCTGTAATATAAAAACAAATCCCTCATACCCGGGATTATGTTGGTGTTTTAATCCCAATTGCCGTAGATCAGATAGTCGATCAGCTTGGTAACGTCGCTGATGTTGACACTACCATCCCCATCAACATCGGCGGCATCATTGTTGACGAAACCGAGATCCAACAGATAGTCGATCAAGGCAGTCACGTCGGCTACGCTGATCTCACCATTGCCATCGGCATCACCAACCTGTTCGATGGCGATCGTCTTGTTAAAAAGACTCCAGTACTGGGCGGTATTATAAGCGGCAAGAGCGTCTCGGGGGACTTCCAACCTTGCCTGATCATACACCGAGAAACACGACTGGTTGTAAAGCGCTGGCGGAACGAGAGCCATTGACTTCACTTGCCTCAATGCGTTACATCCACTAAAGGCGCCGTTACCTATTGAAGTCACCGAGTCGGGAATGGTCACTGACGTCAACGAAGCACAGGAAGAAAATGCATAAGAATCTATCGTTTTGAGTGACTTGCTCATCTTTATGGACCTTAAACTAACACATTGATTGAACGCTTGACTTCCAATCGATGTAACATTGTCAGGAATGACAATCTCGGTCAGCGTAGAACAGCACTGGAAAGTGTTTTTCTCAATTTTCGTCAACCCTGGTGGCAGGATGATGTCTTTTAAGGCAGTGCAATAAACAAAAGCGTTACTTCCAATCGACGAAAGCGAATCGGGCATATGAACGGTTTCGAGCCCTGCACATTGTCCAAAAGCTGATACGCCTATTGTCCTTACCGATTCAGGCAAATCAAGAACCACGAGTGCCGAGCAGCCAAAGAATGAACTTGAACCGAGGGATTTGACAGAACTGCCAATCTGCACATCCTCCAACGTTTGGCACCACTGAAAGGCATTGTCTGCAACGCTCGTCAATTGATTACCGATTCTTAGCTTGGTTAGAGACGAGCAACAGTAGAATGCCGATTTGCCCAACGAGATCAAGCTCTCAGGCAAAGTCACCTCCCTCAACTGATAACAGTCTTCGAAGGCATATTGGCCGATGCTTTGCAAGCCCTCGGCAAATTCCACTTCCTTCATTCGTGAACAAAGGTAAAATGAATAATAGCCAATGCTCTTGACCGAACTCGGAATGGTCAGTTTGCCTTCAAAGATGCAACGCATGAACGCATAGTCCTT
>JAEEGL017179738.1_pt1 | contig 11930 bp, 11 predicted proteins | sample 9134231 | NCBI WGS metagenome assembly JAEEGL01 (sample SAMN16246548, study PRJNA631951) | gut metagenome | biome: gut microbiome; feature: rumen; material: fiber-attached | host: Bos | place: Iran: Karaj | collected 2018-10 | reverse complement strand
TTAGGCAAAGGAGCAAGCAGAATATGGGAAAGCCTGCCGCATGGCGGCAGGCTTTCCGGGGATGGATCGGAACAAATGGAAGGCTGCGGGGGTCTCGGACAGGTTTTATGAATTGACAGCGTTTTCTTCTGTCTGCACATTGGAGGGAAGGCAGTCCCGCAGGATGATCCGAAGAAGTTTCTCGGCATTTTCATCATTTCCATTATAGACACGGATACACAGGTACATTTCATTCGCGCCGGCATAGGTCCATGACGGAATCTGGTTCATGGAAGAAGTCGGAAGACCGTACAGATGTCTTTCTCCTGTATCCTGGTTTTTGCGCCAGCCCCGTTCGATATTAATGCCTGCGTTTTCGCACATTTCCTCAATGCCTTCAAGTCCATCGAGCGCGACAAAAAGACCTTGTCCAGCGTAGGACTGAAACGAATCTCTGGGCAGCAGGAAAAGGTCACCTTCACCGGCCATCATCCTGGTTGCCAGGACCATGAGGCCGCTTGATTCATCCGGCATAAGGTACTGGGCCGTCATTTCAGTGACGTCTGACATCTCCGTGGCATGCACATTCTCGAGATACGTATCGACAGCTGCGGATTCCCCGTATGCATAGAGATACAGCTCAAGTTTTTCATTGTCCGGCGTACGCGGAGCAGTCACCGTATACAGGAGATCCCACAGGAAAAAGCACAGGATTGCGGAAAGAGCATACATCCACCAGGAATAATGAAAATGCTGGGAAAGCGTTTTCTTATTGATGGGTGTCTTCACAGGCATCACCTCAGAACAGAAGATGTAATAAGACGGGCAGCGAATGCTGCCCGATGCTTACTTGTTCAGTGGTTTCATGGTAGGGAAGAGCAGAACATCGCGGATTGTGGGTGAATCGGTGAGCAGCATAACCAGACGGTCGACACCAAAGCCGAGGCCTGCTGTCGGGGGCATGCCGTATTCAAGTGCATTGACAAAATCTTCATCCACCTCGGCATGCACACCCTGAGCAATCCGTGCTTCAGCCTGCAGTTCAAAGCGGCGGCGCTGATCAATCGGATCGTTCAGCTCAGAGAAAGCATTGCCCATTTCATGTCCCGTGATGAAATACTCAAAACGTTCGGTAAGGTCTGGATTTTCGGGCTTGCGCTTGGCAAGAGGAGAAATTTCTACAGGATAATCGATGATGAAGGTCGGCTGCACAAGCGTTTCTTCGACAAAAGCATCGAACAGGGCTTCGAGGCACTTGCCGCGGCCATCTGTTTTTTCGACTTCCACACCATGGCGTGCGCAGGCTGCATGGCCGTCCTCGTCAGAGGTCCAGGTGCTGTAGTCTTCCCCGCAGGCCTCTTTGACCGCGTCTGCCATCGTAATGCGCTTCCATGGAGCCTTCATATGGATGATCTGGCCCTGATATTCCACATCGGTGGTTCCCAGTGCCTTCATACAGATGAATTCATACATCTGTTCAACCATTTCCATGCATTCATGGTAATTGGAAAAAGCCTGATAGGTTTCAACGGAGGTGAACTCGGGGTTATGGGTTGCATCCATGCCTTCATTACGGAAGATACGGCCGACCTCATACACACGCTCAAAGCCGCCCACAATCAGGCGCTTAAGGTAGAGTTCGGTTTCAATGCGCAGGAACATATCGAGGTCCAGAGCGTTGTGATGCGTCCGGAAAGGACGAGCGCTCGCACCGATTTCCACGGTCTGCAGCACGGGGGTGTCCACTTCCAGGAATCCATGTCCGTCAAGGAATTCACGGATGGCGGAAATGATTGCACTTCTTTTGCGGAAGACATCGCGGACTTCGGGATTGACAATCGTATCGACATAACGCTGACGATAGCGGAGGTCCGTATCAGTCAGACCGTGGAATTTTTCAGGAAGAACCTTCAGGGACTTGGTGAGAAGCTGCAGGGAAGTTGTATGAATGGAAACTTCTCCGGTCTTGGTCTTAAACACGGTACCGGTGACACCGAAAATATCGCCGATATCATCATTTTTGAAATCGGCGTATGCTTCGTCCCCCACGTCATCGCGACGGACATAAAACTGAATCACGCCTTCTCCATCAAGCAGATGGGCAAAGCTTGCCTTCCCCATGATGCGTCTGGAAGTCATACGTCCGGCTACCGATACAGTCTGTCCCTCAAGGGTATCAAAATTCTGAATGATTTCCTGAGAATGATGTGTAACACCGTAGCGTGTGATCAGATAGGGATTTTTGCCGCTGTCAATCAGGCTCTGGAGCTTCTGACGGCGAATAATTTCCTGTTCGGAAAGTTCAGGAGTATGAGGTGTAACGGGATAATCTGCCATGAATAATCTCCTCTCAGGGAACAATCAGCGTGAAATCTCAAGAATCTGGAAATGAAGAACGCCAGCGGGAACTTCAACTTCCACTTTATCGCCGACTTTGTGTCCGACAAGACCATGTCCCACGGCGGATTCATCGGAAATCCGATTGTTGAAAGGATCGGATTCGTTTGCGCCGACAATGGAGTACACAATTGTCTTGTTCTTGTCAAGGTTCTTGACGGTGACTGTGGTACCAACAGAAACGGAATCTGTGGTAATGTCTTCATCCAGAACGACTTCCAGACGTGACATTTCGTCCTGCAGGTAAGCAATGCGCGTCTCATTTTCAGTCTGCTTGTTTTTGGCTTCCGTGTATTCAGCATTTTCAGAGAGGTCGCCATAGCTCCGGGCAAACTCAATTTCCTGTGCGATTTCATTGCGCACTACGCTCATGCGGTGATCAAGTTCATCCTGCAGCTTCTGCAGGCCTTCTTTGGTAATGCGCTTCTTCTGCTCTGCCATAATGCAAAGCACCCCTTTCTGAATCCATGGTTTGATGATACCAAACGAACATGATATTAATGTGAAAAAATGATGGCACCCGAATCCTATAGATGGGTGCAGAAAAACACGAATCGCTTTTGCGATTCTGAGGCATTATATCCGCTTCCTGTGCCTTTGTCAACGCAGAGAAATGTTTGGACCACATGGGACAAAACGATTTCACGGCCGTCTGCTTTGCATTGGCCGGTCCTGCTGTGTTATACTCTTTTTCGGGAAGCAGACCGGTCAGAAATCCACCAGCCAGCTTTCTGAAAAGTGAGAAAAAAGGAATCATTCAATGGATAAAGTCAAAAGAAAGAACAGAAGGGAGCATCGGAAACTTCGGATCATTCTCCCGCCGCTGCTGCTGATCCTGGCGGTCATCGTTGTGATTCTGGGGTGGAATACCAGAAAAGAAGCCAGTCAGATCGAAGTGAAAGAGAAAATCCTGACAGCAGGAACCATTGAACAGCGCGATAGCAGAGAGGTGTATTCGATACAGGTGCTCCCTGCATCCGGAGAAGGCTGGTATGCAGAGCAGAGAAAGGAAGGCATCCTGACCGAACGGGATGGTTTTGAAATCTCTGCGTCCCTTGCAAGAAAATTCCTCTCGGAGGCGGCTGTCATCGGATATGAGGATATTTTTTCTGAAGATCCTGCCGAGTATGCGGACCGGCTGGAAGATTTTGGTCTGGCCGATGCGGCGAGCGTTGTGACCATCACCTATACGGATGGGAGCAGCGTGACGCTGCGGATTGGCAGCAGGAGCATTGAGACAGAGACTGCCTATTATTACATGACCGTTGATGGAAGGCAGCCGCTGTACGCTATTTCGGTTTCTGCAGCGGAAGACTGGAAGCTTCCCAGAAACAGTCTGTACGCGGTGGAACAGCCCAGACTTCAGACCGCACGCATGGACCATCTGCTTTTTGAAAGTCAGAACCAATGTATGGAGTGGGTCCTTGATGCGGAAATCACGGATGACAATGCATCCGATGCCTGGGTACTGGTTTCTCCGGTGCATTATCCGGCGGACGGAACCGAAATGACCTCTTTTCTGAAAAGTATCGGGAACATACGGCTGGGTTCTTTTGAAGCCCGTGCATCGGATGAAAACATGGATGCCTTTGGACTTCGTCACCCGCAAGTTCGGATCACACTGCATATGGCAGAAGGCCTGGCTGCCGTCACGGGAACAGACGGAGCAGTCACCACAGAGCCCCTTGAGGAGGAAACCATCGTTCTTGTTGTGGGCGGAAAGAAGAATGATCACGTCTGGTATGTACAGTACGGAGAGAACGTCTATCTGGTCAGTGACTTGACGCTTGGGACAGTTATTGGAAAGGATCCAATGGATACGATTGCACGGTATCCTGTGCAGGTTGCAGCAGAATACCTTTCAAAACTGACGATTGAAGATTGCGTGACCGGTGTGACAACGGTGTATCAGATCCAGAGACAATCCAGCGGAGAGAACGAAAGCGAAGAGATCACACACTGCTATGAAAACGGACAAGAAATACCTTTTGAATCCTTTCAGGCTCGTTATCTGCAGATGGTGCTCTGCACCGTTTCCGGAGAAATCCCGGATGGCTATCGGGCGGGTGCCTTAAAGAAAATTTATACGTTTGAAGCAGTCGGGGGGAGAATACACACCATTCGTCTGTACAGTTATGACAGTATGCATGATGCCCTTCAAATGGATGATTATCCAATTCTGTTTTACCTGATCCAGGGAGGCCTGGAAATGTAAATCAACGGAAAGTCAAGAAAAGCACAGAGGCGGCAGGAATCGGAATGTTCCTGTCGAAACGGAAAAGGACCAAAATGCATAAGGAGGCACAGATTATGGAACGTTTTGCATGGATGGGAAAAATCAAGCCGGGTATGGAAAAGGAATACAAAAGACGGCATGATGAAATCTGGCCGGAAATGAAGGAACTGCTGAAAAAAGCAGGGATTGCCAATTATACGATCTGGTCGGACGGCGTGACGCTTTTTGGATATTATGAATGTGAAAAAGGAATAGAATTTGCAGAAAAGACACAGGCGGGAAGCCCGATTGTGGACAGATGGAATGAATATATGCAGGATGTGCTGGAACTTGAAATGGACCCGGAAACGGGAGCACAGCCCAAACTGAAACAGATGTTCTTCCTGGCATAAGCATGATATGAATGGACTGAAAGAACAGCGGAGGAATACAGAACGTGGGCCTGTTTTCATTGAGTGACAAGTTTGCGAGCCTTGGTGCAACAGCGGTGGACAACCAGTTCCTGCTGGAATATATGCCCAATGCTTCCGGAGAAGCGGTAAAGGTGTACCTCTATGGCCTTCTTGCATGTACTTCACAGATGCAGGACATGAGCGTGGACCAGATGGCGCATGACCTTGGATTATCCCGGGAAGATGTGCTTGGCGCATACCGGCACTGGGAGAGAGTTGGGCTCGTTGAGCGCACAGGCGACAATCCGCTTTCCTTTCGCTATATTCCCGTGAATCAGTCGGTATTCATGGGAAACACGGCTCCCAGAGACTTCGAATATGAACGGTTTACAGAGTCAGTTTATGCTGTATTTGGAAATGATTACCGCATTCATGGCCAGCGGATTCTCCAGTTCTATGAATGGGTTGTGGATCTCGGCCTTCCGCAGGAAGTGGTCCTGATGCTGATCCGGCATATGATCTCTCTTCGCGGTAAGAATTTTTCCTATGCTTCCGCCAACAAGCTTGCGGAAGACCTGAGCAGGGAACATGTGCGCACCATTGAGGATGCTGAACTTGCCCTGACGAGGGACCGGGAAGTGCGGGAATGCAGCCGTGCGATTCTGCGAAAACTGGGAATGCGAAGGGAACCGACAGAACCGGAACTGAATCTGTGTCAGAAATGGATGCAGGAGTGGCACTACGCCCAGGATGCCATTCTGGCTGCCTGTGACGAGACAACAGCCGCCGGTTCCCCGAGTTTCAAATATGTGGAAGGAATTCTGGAAAAACACCTGAAAGGCCAGGAAGACGTTGGAAGCAGTGCCGAGGCGTATAAAAGCGAGCAGGCAAGGCAGGAACAGCGCAGGGAACCGCTGAAGAGGGTATACGAAGCCCTTGGACGCGGGACAGGCTCAATTAATGAAGGAACGCTGAATATATACTGGGACCTGCGCAGAAACTGTGAAGGTCCGGAGGTAATCCAGTTTGCTGCAGAACAGTGCGGAAAAGCCAACGGAAAACTGGAAGATGTCGTCCGCATGGTCAACAGCTGGCAGCAGCGTGGAATTCGGACGGAGGCAGAAGCAAGGGTTTACGTGGAACGTTTTGAAAATGAAAAGAAGCTTCTTACGGAACTCGGCGAAATCTGGGGAATCCGTTCTCCGGCCGGAGAAAACAATCACAGCCTGATTCAGAAATGGCGGACCGAATTTCATCTTCCGGATGATGTGATCCGCTATGCAGCCGGGATCATGAGCGTGGACAGCAGGCACATGCCGTACCTGGACAAAATTCTGATGCGATATAATGCACAGAATATCCGTACGGTGGAAGCTGCGCGGATGGACAACGGGCAGCATGAAACAGCAAGACCTCAGACAGGGAGAAACGGGAAAGTAGTTACAGAAAGTCTGTATGATCAGCGGGAAAACACGGAGCCTGATGCACAGAGCATTCCGCAGTGGCTGAAGGACAGACAGGAGGAGATGAGCAAACATGCGACGGGAGATTCTTCGTCAGCTACAAAGTGAATATGAGGAACGCCGTCAGGAGAATGACCGCATCTTCTTCGAGAGACGGGCGGAAGCAGAACGGAAAAGCCCGGAAATCGGCCGCCTCATGGATGCACGGCAGGACCTGATTTTCAGTTCCGTGCGTGGTATTATCATGGGAAACAAACCGGATCAGATTCCGGAAAAAATGGCGGAGATTACAGAAAAGATACGTTCCCTGCTGACGGAGAACGGTTTCAGCCGGGATTATCTCGAACCGGTATACCGATGCCCCCTGTGCCGGGATACAGGGTATGTGGGCGAACCAGTCCGGGAAATGTGCAGCTGCATGCAGAAGGAACTGACGAGAAGACTGTATGCCGAGAGCGGTCTGGGCGATCTGCGGGAACAGACCTATGATACATTCAGACTCGACATTTTTCCGGATACCGTCCTTCCGGGACTGGGCTGCTCTCAGCGGCAGATGATGGAAATGATCCGTGACATGACGAAGAACTGGGCCGAGCAGTGGCCACAGGTGAGGGATTACTGCGGCGTAGTATTCAGCGGTGCATCCGGACTTGGAAAGACATTTCTTCTTCATGCCATGGCCCGGGTGATGCTTGACCGTGGACTCAATGTTATGGTCCTGAGCAGCTATAAAGCCCAGGAAATCATGCGGAAAGCCTACTATTCCCGGGATGGGCAGGACGATCTGAACATGCTTATGGAGATGGATGTTCTGTTTCTGGACGATCTTGGGACGGAGCCCCTGCTTGACAATGTAACGGTATCCCAGTTTTTCAATCTGTTCAATGAGCGGCAGAATCATCAGAAGGCGTGTGTGATTTCGACCAATCTGTCCCTGAAGAATCTCAGGGAACGTTATACGGAAAGAATAGCTTCCCGGCTTCTTGATCGTTCCCGGATGATGGTGATCGAAATGCGCGGAGAAGATATCAGAAAGAACCGGTAGGTGAAACGGATGGCAGTCAGTATTCAGATTTATATCAGCAAGAAAAACTTTGATGTGCAGAAGGCACAACGCTTTTTCAAGGAGCGGCGGATTCCGGTGCAGGAACTGGATTTGAAAAAGCACAAGCTCGGAGAACGCGAAGTGCGCACAATGGCTGCAGCCCTCGGCATGCAGGAACTGGTTGACCGTGAAGACAAAAAAGTGAAGGAACATCCGGCCTGCTATTACAATAAAGAGGAAGATGTCCTGCAGGCAATTCTGGAAGCACCGTTTCTCCTGAAGTCCCCGATTGTCCGATGCGGGAGCAAAGTGACCGTCGGATATCACCCGGAAATCTGGGAGACATGGATCAAGGCGTAAGGGCTGAGAAGCGATCCCCGACAGCAGGTGTCATGGCGATGCCTGTGTATTGCGGGTGTCGCTTTTTTATATTGAAGTAACAGGAAAGCCTTCAAGGACAGAAACGAAGACGGTCTGCTCTGTTAACAAAGAGGAAGAGGTTTTTGCCCAGGCGGCTTCATTCCGGATGCCATTGCCTGTGTACACCTGCGAGAACTCTCTATGCAAAAATGCGAGAATCTGTTATATTTTCCAGGCGGGGCTGAAGGCAGTCTGCATGGCTGGCCGCCCTGACAGGAAACCAGAGGTGTTCGATATGCATAAGAAATCCTTGAGCTTTATCAGCCGGCTGATTGCGGTACTTATGTTCGGTGTCGCTTTTGCAACGTTTCAGATTCAGAAAGGCCAGCTGACGGATGTATACTATCTTATGGCTGGTATTCTCACCGCAGGCGGTCTTGCGTTGTTCACAGGAAAACCGTTCCGGGCGTTCCGCTCCGGAAAGGTTCTTTCCTCCAATATTCTATGTGGAATCCTTTCCCTTCTGTGCCTTGCGACGCTGACCGTTTTTTCCATGCCTGAGGCTGCCCTGTGGGACACGCTGAAGAGCAATGCATGGGCGATGATTTATGTCGTTCTCCTGATCGTGTTTGCGTTTGTCGGGATAGACTGCCTCCTGCTCTCTGCGCTGACCTGTGTCAGAAGGGAAGAGGACGGGAAGGAACTGGTCCGGACAAGACGTGTTTGCTTTGCACTGATCGCCGTGGTTTCAGTCATGTTTCTGTGCAGTTCATATCCTGGATGGGATTATCCGGATATTCAGACGGCATGGATCCAGGCCGCTTACGGTGAATGGGACGAATGGCATACCATTGGATTTCTGTATTTTGTGAAGCTGTGCTCGTTCCTCTGGCAGGAAACCTTTGTGGTTTCGATTGTTCAGACGGTGCTATGGCTTCTTGTGAACCATGCTGCCCTGATGACCATCTCCGAGATGAAACGGCCAGGAGCAATCCGCCTTTATACCGTCCTCTCCCTGCTTCTTTTTACACCCTATATCTATCTGCAGGCGATGATGAAGGACACGATTTTTGCGATCTGCATGCTGGCACTGTGTGTTGCTTTGTGGCGGCTCGTTACAAAAGAGCATCTGAAGATCACCGATATCGTTTTCCTGACAGTATTTGCACTGGGGGTCTCGCTGTTCCGCCATGGCGGTGTGGTCGTGGCTGTCATTGCTCTCCTGATTGCAGTTCTTGTGCGGATCAGACTCCATCTGGGGGAAATCGTGAAGCCTTCTGTGAGCCTCGGTGTTCTCCTCCTGGGATACTTCCTTCTTGTGGTTGTTCTTGGACGCAATGTCCTGCAGGCGAATCCCAATCCACCCTATATCAAGTATACTGTGCCTTTCTATATGGCGGGAGAACTGCTCGCTGATGATCAGGTGGAAATGGACGAGGAAGACATAGGTTTCCTGGAGGAATTTGCCGAAATTGACGACTGGAATGCCCTGCACAGCAAGTATTATGCGGATCCTGTTGCCCGTGAGTATGGTCTGCTTGGCGATATCGGCTTCATGGAAGAAGAGGAATATGGTCCGCAGATTATGGCATTGAATCTGAAGTATTTTCTTCGCTGCCCGGGACGCTATCTGACGCATTACAGTCACATTACTTCGATTCTGTGGCAGGCTGCGAGACCCGCCGACGGCTATGAATGGGGCCCGATCGAAGGCATGGCCACGGATTACGAGATGGGCATTGCGTCTGTAAAGCCCAACTGGTTCACAACCGTAACCCGTTCTGTCAGCAATCTGTCCGGGGAAATCCCTCCTTTCAGAAGCATTATGTGGCGTGGCGGATTCATTCAGTTCTGCTATTTCGCCCTGATCTGTTTCCTGGTGAAAAACAAGGGTAAACGATTCGTAGTCCCGGCCCTTCCCATTGTCTTCTTCCAGGCATCCCTCTATCTGTCCATTCCGTCCCAGGACCCGCGTTATGTACTTGCCATGATTGCGGCTTTCCCGTTCTTTGCTGTTATGAGCATGGGCATTCTCGGAGAAAAGAATGAACAAGCGGGGATTACCCGTTCCTGAGTGTTCAGGGATTGAGAACCGGCGGTTTCCGCCGGTTTTTTCTTTTCCATGTCCGGTCGGACCGGGGTTCCTGCGGATTGTTCGCGTAAGTGTCGGATTGAACGGTCTTCAGGGAAGGAGCGCACAGCGGATGCATCCCGTGCCGAAACGGAAAGCGGATAAGGAACGGCATTATGCATGGCAGAAACGGGAGCAAAACAGAATGAGAAATCCATGAGAAATCGTCTCAGAAAATATTTATCAGGAAAGGTCAAAAACTGCTTGACAAAGGTCAGGACAGGTGATATTGTATCATCGTGTTAGCACTCAACGCTCGTGAGTGCTAACAGACAATCATCGGAAAGGGGCGGGAGTCATGGGCATGGATGAGCGAAAATACAGGATACTGCAGGCGATTATCGACGACTATATCCTGACGGCCGAGCCGGTGGGTTCCCGCACGATTTCGCGCAAGTACGATATGGGACTTTCTTCCGCAACGATCCGCAATGAAATGTCGGATCTGGAAGAACTGGGTTATCTGGATCAGCCGCATGTTTCAGCAGGACGCATACCGAGTGCCAAGGCATACCGTCTGTATGTGGATCAGCTGCTGAAGACCGGCAGAATACCATCGGCTGATGAAAACTCTGTAAGAGCACATTTTGCAGGGAGAATGCATCAGATGGAGGATGTCATTGATCATGCGGCCCAGGTCATCTCCAGCATGACCAATTATCTGGCAGTCGTTCTTCCACCCAGTGGGAAGCAGCCCCTGATTCGGACTTTGCAGCTTGTTCCTGTGGGACCGGGAAGTGCACTGGTCGTTCTTGTGACGGATACCGGGATCATCCGTGACACGGTTGTTCCTTATCCTGGACAAATCGACAATGACACACTTTATTCGATCTCCAGACAGCTGACGGAGGAACTGTCAGGACATAGCCTGCAGGAGGCGGGTGGCATCATTGCTTCCATGCTGAGCCGCATGCACGAAAATGAAACATTCCTTGCTTCACTGGGATCCTTCCTGGAGGGAAGGTCGGGGAATGCACCAAGACGTCATGTGGGGGTTGGCGGAACGAGCAAAATGCTGACGTATCCTGAATATGCTGATGTGGAGAAGGTCAAAACACTTCTCAGTCTGGTTGAGACAAGAGACAAGCTTGCTTCAATCATTGCGCAGAACGGAAATGTCGCATTCACAGTCCGTATCGGACCAGAAAACGGCATTCCGGAAATGGCGGACTGCTCGATTGTCACTGCAACCTATTCCACATCGACAGGCGGACAGGGAACCATAGGCGTCATCGGGCCGACAAGGATGCGCTATTCCAAAGTGCTTTCTGTACTTGGAACCATGGGACAGCAGCTCTCGGAACTTTTCGGAGCCCAGGGTGAGCTCGATGAGCACACAGGCGAAGGAAAGAAGTAGAAAGTCTGGCGAAACCGATGCGAGTAAGACTAGGACGTAAAAAGAAGAAAGGACTTGAAGACGTGCAGGAAAAAGAAGAACTGCAGACGGAACTTCCCGAGAATCCTCAGGATGTGCAGGAATCTCAGGCTGAAGAGAAGCCTGTTGAGAAACCTGAAGAAAATGAACCTTCTGCAGAAGAGAAGGAACTGGAAAAGGCACGGGCTCAGGCTGAGGAATATCTCAATCTGGCGCAGAGAGTTCAGGCGGATTTCGATAATTTCCGCCGCCGCAACAGTTCTGTCCGGGCAGATGCATATGCCGATGGTCAGCGTAATGTAGCAGCTTCCATGCTGGGTGTGCTCGACAATCTGGAACGTGCACTTGAATCTGCACCCGAAGAAAGTGCACTACGGAGCGGTGTAGAGCTTACGCTCAAAGGCATGCGCGAGGTGTATGAGAAGCTGGGCGTGACGGAAATCAACCGCCTGGGTGAGAAGTTCGATCCGAATCTGGAGAACGCGGTTATGCGCGGTACAGCCGATGAAGGCGAACCTGGCACAGTCTGCATGGTCCTGCAGAAGGGTTATC
>JAEEGL017172027.1_pt1 | contig 11930 bp, 3 predicted proteins | sample 9134231 | NCBI WGS metagenome assembly JAEEGL01 (sample SAMN16246548, study PRJNA631951) | gut metagenome | biome: gut microbiome; feature: rumen; material: fiber-attached | host: Bos | place: Iran: Karaj | collected 2018-10 | reverse complement strand
CTCCGCGGGGTTTTGATTCGGTGCAGGGAATTGAATCTTTGAATCAAGCGTTTAATCCGGATCCGGATAAGACCTCAGAACGGATTCCTCAAAATCAAAAAGCAGGTGCGTTTGCGCCTGCTTTTTCTGACTGTGATAAACGGTATTTGAGTTACAGGATGATATCCGGTCTCGCCTGTCGGCTCGGTCGGCGCTTCAGCCTTCGGCAGAGGCCTCCGCCGGAGACCCGTGCCCCTACAACGGTGCGTCACCTTAACCTTGTCATTCTGAACTCTAAGTGTGAAGAACAGCAGATTTAAGAGAAGCCGCTTTATTTCACTTCCAATGCGGGGCGTTATGTTTACGGCTTTATTTCAACCTTCGGCAGCAAGCCGAACAGGCCTCTGAAAAATGCGATTATTTTATCAAAGAAACCCGTTTTAACCTTGACTTCAACGTTTCTCTGAAGCAGATTGCCCGCAGTGTCTTTAAGGACATACTCTCTTTCATCAATAACTCTGATTGTAAAGGTTCTGTTTGCGGTCATTTCGCCTGCGTCATAGGAAACGGACTTATTATCGCCTTTGACTATCAGATTGCCGCCCTCATAAATCGCAAGGCAGTATTCTTCCGGAATATTATCGGCCTGAGCGAAAACAGTCACCTTTGAGCGATAGTCAACGGTTCTTGAATTGCCGGTTTTGATTGCCGAATTCAGTGATTCAACATTTATCGTGTAAGGTCCGATTGACTTGGTCAGCACATTCGGGTATTCCTTATTCGATATCCTTGCTTCAATGGTGAAATTCTTTTCTTTGTTTTTCACGGTGCACCTGGATTGATCCGCGCTGTCGGAGACCGCCTTTGCGCCGTCAACGTACCATTCGATTATATATGTTTCGTTCCAGTCGGGATTCCAGCCTTTAATCGAAAAAACTGCTTCGCGGTTTAACTTGACCGTCGTGTTTTCCGCCGGAGAACCGCTCGCGTCAACCATTTCGTGAACCTCGATGCTGTCGGGATCAAACACGACCGTAAGCGTGACTTCATTTGACTTTGCAAGAACCAGGTCGTCATCGTCTTCAACGGGGCTGTCCATCACAAGCATTGCCTGAACTTTGCGTATTGCCTCCGCCTTTATGCTGATGCTCTCGGCGTTTTCGGTTATTTTTTCGCCCGTGTCGCTGTAAATCCATACGATTTTCTGATCGTCTTTCAATTCTCCTTCAAAATCTGCGCTCAACGTTATTTCCTCGCCGTACGGAATCAGCGGATCGGTCCGGTCGGAAACGATAGACAGCGCGAACTCTCCGTCAGATTTGACATTTGTCGATTCGTCAAAGCACGAAGAAGTGAATACGGCTCCTTTGGGCAAGGCGATTTCTTCCAGCTTCGCGCATCCGGTGAAAGCGTTTTCTCCGACCCAGACAAGATTGTCGGTGCCGCTGACGGATTCAAGATTTTCGCATCCGTCAAAAACGCCCGGATTGATTATTGAAGTATTATTCAGGTCAATCGACTTCAGTTCTTCCTTTATGCTGTTGAAAGAATTCGGCGCTATCATTATTACGGACTCGGGAACCGTGAATTCTCCGTTTACAAGCGCGTCGGACGTAACCTGCACGAGAACCTTGCCGTCATCGCTCAGTTCAATGCCGTTTACAAGCTTATCGGTTACTCTGACAGCCGGGCAGTCGCTGAAGGCGAGCGATTTATATTTCACGGCAGAGGATATCCGGATATTGTCAAGATTATCGCAGAAACTGAACGCGAAATTCGCAATTCTGCCGACAGAATCCGTAACCGAGTATTCCGTTCCTTCCTTTGCGGGCGGATACTGAATCAGTTCGGGCTTGCCGTCTTCGCGTTTTTCGGTCAGTACGCCGCCTGCGGTCGAATAAATTCCGTTGCCGCCGGTAAATGACGCCAGAGCTTTGCAGCCGTAGAACGCGTTTTCGCCTATATTCTCAATGTTCGCCGGGATATGCGCCTCTGTAATCGCGCAGTTTCTGAACGCATAGCCGCCGATATCCGTGACGCTTTGGGGGATATTTATCTGCGAAAAACCGGTGCATCCGTCAAAGGCCGAGCTGCCTATGGTCTTTAAGCCATCAGGCAAATTAACGCTTTGAATCTCGGTTCTTCCGGCGAAAGCTTCCTCAGCGATGCAGGTTGTGCCGTCTTTTACGTTTGCCTTTGTTTCATCGGGAGTTTCCGGTTCTTCGGGTGTTTCCGGATCTTCGGGGTTTTCCGGTTCTTCCGGAATTTCCGGCGCATATTTAATCAGGGCGCTGCCGATATAAACGGGTCCGGCGACATTGTTTATGTAATTATCGGGAAGAATGCTTCTGCCTGCGAAACGGATGCCGTCACAGTTTTCGTCGTTTATTGTTTCAAGTTTAACGCATTTATTAAAAGCATCGTGCCCTATGGCGGTTAAAGCCGACGGCAGAGTGACGTTTTTCAATCCGCCGCATTTCTCAAACGCGCCCGCCGCGATGACAGCCGTTCCTTCTCTTATGCTGTATTCCTCAAGCGAGGAGTTTTTAACATCGATAAGATAGCGGCCGTTCTCGCCGAGATACAGGGCTCCGCTTTCATCGCGGGCGGTATTATTATACAATTCCGTGCCTTCAAAAGCGTGGGCTCCGATACTTATGAGGTTACCGTTCAGAGTTATAGAGGGAATCTGCCTGCAGTTATAAAACGCGTTATCCTCAATCACCGTTACGGCATCGGGAACGGTATAAGCTTCTTTCCTGTCCTTGTTGCAGAATATCAGCCTTCTCCCGTTATCGCCGAATATGATGTCTCCGGTAATCTGGCCGCTGCCGAACAGGTACTGTACCTTTTCGAGCGAGGTGCAGCCGATAAATACATCTTTGCCCCATTCGGGTTCGGAACCTCTTACTTTAACGATTACCTTTTTGATTCCGGCGCAGTTCATGAACGCGCGGTCGGCAACTTTTTCAACGCTTGCGGGGATAACAACCGTTTCGCCCGCAGAGGTCGCGCACGCCCTGAGTTCCGTCTTGGTTTCGTTGTTATATACAAGGCAGCCCTCAACATATCCGTTCACGGAGCGCGCGCCCCAGGGAGAGCCGGATACCGCAAGATTTTCGGGTGTCTTAATATTACAAACATTGTAAAACGCATTCGTTCCGATGGCTTTGACGCCGTCCGGAATAATGATATTCGTCAGGCCTGTGCAGCCGCTGAAGGCGGAATCCGCCACGCAGACTGTATTGCTTTTTATCGCGTAATCGCCCGTGATATCCGCTTTTGCCTTAATCAGATGGTTTCCGATATATAAAACACCGTTTTCCCAGTTGCCGCCGTCATTATAGTAAGCGGTACCGGAGAAGGCGTTTGCCTCTATCTTTCTCAATGAATCGGGAAGGGTAATTTCCGCGAGAGAGGTACAGCCCGAGAAGGCGGAGCCGTAAATTGTGCCGACGCCTTCGTGTATGTCAACCGATTCCAGATCCGCGCAATTCTTGAACGCGCTCTTGCCGATGCTTGTGACCCCCGAAGGGATTGTTATACTCTCAAGACCGGCGCAGCCGGTAAACGCGCTGTCGCCGATTATCTGAACATCATCGGGAATAACGCTGTTTTTGCAGCCCATAACCAAAGTGGAAATGTTTGAAAATGTATTAAAAAAAGGAGAATATTTTTTATCTTCTTTAATGAGGCAGTTTCCTTCGGAACGAAACACGGTGTTTTCCGCGTCAACCTCTATACTCTCGATACCTGTGCAGCCGGTAAACGCTCCGGCGGGTATTTCTTTGACGGATTTGCCGAAGTGTATGGATTTGATTTTTGCCTCGGCAAATAAGTATTGCGGTATTTTTTCAACCGAATCGCCGAAAGTTAAATCCAGACCGTCGCCTTTGACTCCCGCATTATAGAATGGTGAATTTTCAGATTGTCCTAATGAGAATAAGGAAGAAGGAAACACCGTAGTTCCGGCATCGACAGCACCATAAAAAACTTTTTTAAGACCTTTACAATCCGCAAATGCCGATTTGCCTATTGAGGTTAAGGTTGACGGCAGAGACACGGCTTCAAGATTCGTACAGCCGGAGAAAGCTTTTTCGCCGATTGACTCCAAGCCCTCGGATATTGTTACCGTTTCCAGATTCGTACAGCCCTTAAAAGCGTTGTCCTTGATGTTAGTGACATTTATCCCTTCTATTTTATTGGGGATAACTATTTTTCCGGTAATGCCGGAATCACAGCCGGTGATTGTGATGGCTCGATTATTAAATATGATGTTTCCGGTTACTAAATAATTTATTCTGTACAGATCAACATTTGCGTTATCGTTACCGACACTTACGGAAGACCGGAAAGTATTCAGAGAGACAAAACCGCAGCCGTTAAAAGCCGCCCGACCTATTGAGGTTACCGAATACGGCAGCATGAACGAGGCAGGCGGGCCGTCATTTTCAACAGCTCCTGCAAAAGCGAGTTCTCCGATTGACACCACGCCCTCGGGAATTTCGCTTGCCTTACAGCCCATAAAAAGCATATTATCGGATTTCCGGATAATGCAGTTGCCTTCCGAACGGAAAACCGGGTTGGTTTCCGCGACCGCGAGACTTTCAATGCCGTAACAGCCGGCGAAAGCATAATATCCGATATCCCCGACCGTGCCCGGAATCACGACATTCTCAATCGCGGTGTTTTCAAACGCGTGCGCGCCGAGATAATCAAGTCCCTCGGGGAGAGCACAAGCCTTCAGCTTTTTACAATTTGAAAACGCGCCGTTCCTAATTGACTCCACGCCCTCGGATATCGTGACCGTTTCCAGATTCGCGCAGCCGGTGAAAGCATAATTTCCGATATCCCTGACCGTGCCCGGAATCACGACATTCTCAATCGCGGTGTTTTCAAACGCGCAGTACCCGATTGACTCCACGCCCCCGGATATCGTGACCGTTTCCAGATTTGCGCAGCAGGAAAAAGCATAATCTCCGATATACCTGACCATGCCCGGAATCACGACGTTCTCAATCGCGGTGTTTTCAAACGCGAACGCGCCGAGATAATCAAGTCTCTCGGGGAGAGCACAAACTTTCAGCTTACTGCAATGTGAAAACGCGCCGTCGGCTATATATCTAAGGGATTCGGGTAAATCCACGCTGAGAATCGGCATGCCGGCAAAAGCACCTTCGCCGATTCCCTCCACGCCCTCGGATATAATGACTCCTTCCAATCCGGGAATAAAACCATCTCCGCCGTAGTAATTGCCGTTTCGGAACGCGTCTGAAAAGGCGTTATCCCCTATAGCGGTAACCGGCAGACCTTCTATCTCCGAGGGTATAATCAGAATGGCGGGAATAGATTCCGCTCCGGGTTTCAGGCCGGTAACAGTCAGACTCTCCGCGTCTTCATTCAGTTTGTAAGTGAACAAGCTGTCAGAGTCATTGCTCCAGTTGCCGTCCGTCAGAAAATCGTTGCCGCTCGCGACTGTAACCGGGTTGATGATTCCGGATTTGTTTATTCTCGAATACCAGGAGATCGGAGCGTGTTTTGAGGCATCGGTTATGCCGTAAAAAGCATCCGGCTCCACGCGGCTTATGCTTTCGCTGAAATAAAAGCTGCCGATTTCGGGCGGATTGTTTCCGGCTTTGAATAATCCGGCCGGGATTCTTTGGACGCCGTTTCCGAATATCACGGTTGTACCGTCCCCGTTAAGACAATATCCCGCTCCGGAAAAAGGCGACTCCGCCGCCAGGGCGGTATCTATGGAGCTGTTCGCAAAACTTGAAAAATCAAGACCGGAAAATGAGGATGGCAACAGCGTATTGGCTTCCTCTTTTGTGTAAGGGTTCGCGGAAGACGGGCTGGTCTTCGGCGCAGCGCAAACAGCCTGCTCCGCGCCGTAAGCGACTCTTTCAAGCTCCGAACAGCCGAAAAACGCTCTGTCGCCGATTATCTCAACGCTCACGGGAATCTCCACGCTCTTAAGGTTAAAGCCGACATTTGATGTAAACTCCGGGCTGTATTGAAGGGTAATCAATCCGGAATTATTGCCAAGCTGTTCCTTTATGGCGTTTTTTGCAACCTCATTGTAATCGCAGGTCAGGAAAATATAATCGGGTATTGACCTCACGTCCTCGCCGAATATGACGGTGACGCCGTTTTCGGAATTGCGACCCGCGTTGCCGAATAAATCGGAGCGAAAATCAAGACAGGTTTTCCAAATATGATTACCGAGAATATCAGCCAGTTCAACGGCATTCCAGTTGACCGTTTCAAGATACATGCAATCCTTGAAAGCGCGCTTGCCGACATAATTGACCGTAGCGGGGATATTCACGGTTTTTGCCGCGCAGCCGCTGAAAGCGTAGCTGCCTATGCCTGTGACACCGCTGAGAATATTAATGGTTTCTATTTCACTATTATAATAGCTCCACCGCGAGGCGCCCTCAGAATAGTAATTACTCATTTTGCCCTCGCCGCTGATTGTGAGAGTTCCGGTCGCAATATCAAATTCCCAGAAAAGATTCTGCCCGCAGCTACCGGATGGATTCTCTTCTTCCTCCGCTTCTTCCGCACTCGCCTCAGTTTCAAAAGGCGCAGAGATTTCGGGCAATTTTATCTCAGGCAGATGCAGACCGGAAAACATATTGAGTTTTGAAAAATCAATCTCCGCTATGCCGTTAAGCGGCGCGGTGCCGAACAGCATAACCGCGCAGAGAATCGATGATATGATTTTTTTATGTAAATTCTTCATATTCCGCCCCTCACCTGCTTGAAAACGCCATTGCCAGTCCGCTGAAGATTCCGAGGAATGATTCTATGAGAGTTGAAAGCATTGCGGCGAGATTTTTTACTGCCACCATCGGTTTCCAGATCTCATAACTCACGGCTATGTAGTACCAGCCGTCCCGCTCGGAAATATTCGCGACCTTTTCCGTGTCAAATTTATATAAATCGCCGTCGAATTTCAGAACAGTGTATTTTTGCCCCTTCTGAAGCGGCGGAAGATTGGTGAGCCCGTACTGAGCGCATTCCTCGGCGGAACCATATTCGCCGGCAACTTCTATTCTTTTTTCATTGAAATCCTTATCGAAAATCATTTTTTCCGAATAGTTGTCATAAATGAGCTTTACGGAGCTGACGCCGAACTGATATGTTTCCACCTTAACTATCTTATATCCGCCGGCTGCTTTCGATTCAATCTTTATAAGACCGTTTTCGAATTCATATCTGCCCTCTTCGTTTGACGTTGAAAATCCGTATTCGGATTCGCTGCCGTTATAATAGCAAACTGTTTCCCTGTCAAAGAAAGCGTTTGCGGGAGGCTCAATGATATAATAATTGGTATTGCTGTCTTTATGAATCTCGCAGGCGACAGTCTTGCCGTTATGGGTTATTCCGTATGCCTGCTTATTCCCCGATGAATCAACCTGAACAAACAAGGCAGTGATATAGTCGCTGCTCCAGTTATCATCTTCCGTAAGCTCGGCTGTTTCTCCGTTACGCGAAACGGTCATCTTAACCATACCGTAAATCTTCTGATTATATGAGAGACAGAAGAAGCCCGCTTTGCCGTAATCATAGCCGTAGCTGTTTTTGCATATCCAGCAGCCGCCGTTATAATTATCATCCCAGCCGATAACCGCTACGGCGTGGGTATCCTCCCCGCATCTCTCTTCCGGGCAATAATAAGAACAACTTTCCGGGTCATAATGCTCGCCGCACGTCATTCCTTCATCACATACGCCGAATACAGCCGTAACCGCGCCGTATTCTTTTATGGTCTTCTTCATGAATGAATAATCATCTTCAACCGGAGAGGATTCAATGCTTGCCACCGCATAGGGGCTTGCCGTTGCGTTTTCAAGCATCAATTCCGGATTATCCCTCAATCCGCCTATGACAAAGTCCAGCCGCTTCTCATCATTCAGCCTCTCAATCAAAGAGGTTTCGCTGAAATCGACCGACTCGGAATAATACTTTTTCACAAAACTCTCGGCTGTCGCAAGCAGAGCGTAATAGAGACAGTCTCCGCTTTCGCCCTGATCTCCGACATTAAAATCGTTCGCAAACATCGGCTCCAGCAAATCATTATAAACCGAATCATACGCAAAAACTCCGGTGAACAGAGACAGGGTAACCAATATCACCAGAAAGGCCGATAAAGCCGCCTTTATTCCTTTCATATTAATCCTCCTCGCCGGCGTAAAGCCAATCATTCACGGTATCGGACAAGCCGTTTATCCTCTCCTGCAAAAACAGGAACAGGCCGTCAATCGGAATATCAATTTCGCCGATTCGCCTGAGCAAAGGCGTCTGCTCAAAGAATTCCGAATAGCGCTCATCATGCTCCATACGGCCGTCAATTATATCGTTGATAAAAGAATTGAATCTCAGCGCTCTTTCCTGATCGGACAAATCCTCCTCATTATCCGCCTGCAGGGGAGAGTACAGATGAACAACATAAACATACTTGTTTGTTTCGGGATCGACAGCCACGCCGATTCCGATTTCATTTATCAGAGGATCGGATAATAATTCCCTGTTGCTCCCGCCTATAATCCTTCTGACTGCTTCGGAGTCCGATTCGCAGTCAACGACGATTATTTCTTCTCTTTTTCCGGTATTGTATCCGTTGCGTTCAAAAACGGTTTTATAGCTTGTTCCGTCGGGACGGACATTGAGCTTGACACCGGATAAAGCAATCTCTTGCGCGCGAACACCCGCCTGCTCTGTGAGCTTTTCATTGAGCGTAAGCGTATCAAGACCGTTCCTGACCCCGTTAACGCCGGCAAGCGCGGAATTGATCTGCGAAGAATATTTGCTGCGGTTGCTCTGAGCCGCCGGAATAAGATCGTTATAGCCGGCTGAGTAATTCTTCCGGTTCAGAGATATATACTCGCGGGTTTCCGTTCCGTTGTCGGTTTTTACGGTATAAGTGGTAACATAACCGCTTACACCGAACCCGAAATCCCTGGTTTCAATATCCGAATCAACCTTTTTCTTTTCCTTGGGTATTATATATATTCTGTCATCGTCTTTATCCGAATCGTTATCCTGAGAAGTCTGCTTGGTATCGACGCTCTCAGTTACCGTCGTTTGCTCGGCCTGCTTCTTTTTGCGGTTATTCTGAACAGCTTTGGTGCCGGCAAGGGCTCCTCCTCCGACTATTGCGGCCGCTACGATACCGGCGATGATTTTAGTTATGACGCCTGCGCCTGCTGTAACGCCCGCAGCTGTTCCCGCAGCGGCGGTTCCCGCAACAGCGGTGCCGGCGGTGACTGCGGCAAGTGTGGTGGCGGCAGCGCCGGAAGCAACCGAGGATGAAGCCGCAGCGGCTCCGGCGGCCTTGAGGGCCCAGATAACCAGCGGAATCGGTGCAACGCCGAGAAGCTTGCCGTGCTTCTTCTCATACTCGGTAACTGATTTCGCGAGATCCTTCTTTGCCTGAACGAGTCGGCTCTTGACAGTATTCTCATTGACACCCAGCGATTCGGCTATCTGCTTCGTGGTCATATTATCGTAATAATAGAGAACGACTGCCGTGCGCTTATCGTCGCTGAGCGAATCAATCATTTCGATAACCGCTTTCTGAAGCTCGGTGTTCTCAAGCGCCGATTCGGGAATGATATTCTCGTCATCATCCTCCATCAGATCGTACTTCGATACCTCTTCGCCGTCGTCATCCTTGAAATATGCGTCGGTGAAGCGCTCGGGATGTATTTTCCTGAGCTGATCCTTCGCTTTGTTTGCAACTATCTGATTGAACCAGCTCTGAAAAACGTCGGGGTTATCGAGAGAACCGATTTTTTCAAGCATATGAACATATGACTCCTGGAGCACGTCCTCGGCGTCATCAATGTTGTTTTTCATAATTTTAAGAGCTGTGAAATACGCGGACTCTCTGGTGAGATTGTATATCTCCTCAAACGCGTGCCCGTCGCCCTGCTGAAGCTGAACAACAAGGGCGGAAAGCTGATTCTTATCTGCTGCCATTCTGACCACCTTATATCAAAAAATAACGCAAAAACCCAACCCGTCATAATATTATTTTTTTCAGATGCGCACGGCTTCCGAAAACTTGACAAGTCAGGTCATATAATCAATATTCATTTTCCTTTCGCTGTAAGCCAATCCAGCGTCTTAATTATATATTATATGATTTATATAGTCAAGTATTTTGTGATTTTGCAAAAATAACGCCGTCTTCCCCGGCGGACAGCGCCATTACCTTGCGCCGGGGAGAAAAAGCAAAGGATTGGCTTACTTATACTTTTCAGATAATGACGCTGTCTGCGGGAGAAGACGGCTGAGGTTATTCCCGGAATGATATTGTCATGCCGGGCCGCAGGCGAAGAATCTCAACTCTTTGCCGGCCGTGTAACCGGGACTCTTCGCTCCGCTTTGCCGGATCGGGATGACTGATCATTCCCGAAGATGTTTTGTCAGGAAAACTGTCAGAACCTTTATAAGGAGATTGACCTTTTGCCTGTCAGTCATTCTTGTATCATCCGCGCACCGTCTGAGGCAGGCGCGGATGAAATCATTGAGGGTTATAGGCATCACTCCCCAGAATGGACTCCTTTCATTCCGGGCTTCCTTGCACAAGCCCGTTCATTGCTTTCCTGTTCAGTTTATGATGGTTTTGCTCGGCAGCATTCCGAACAGAGAACGCAGGAAAGCTATGATTATTGCAAAGAAATTGGTGCTTACTTTTACTTCACAATTCGCGTAAAACTCATTGTTATTTGCATCTTTCAGCGTATTGTTATTGGAATCGATAATCTTTACTGTGAATGTTCTGCTTCCGGTCATTTCACCTACATTGTACTCGATTATATTGTTGCTGCCTTTTTTAAGCAGTTTGTCTCCCTCAAAAATTGCCAGTCTGTATCCATCGGGAACATTTTGAGCAGATGCCATAATTGTAACATTTGTACGATAATCAACATTTGCCGATGAAGCGACTTTTATGACGGGATTGACAACGGGAACGGGCTGAATCTTTTCCCATACCGCATAGAGAGTGACATTCCCGGAGAGGTTATAGTTTGCGCCGGGCTGATACTGCGCCGTTGTTGCGCCGCTGCTTGTTGCCCAACCGAGGAAGGTGTAGCCGCTTCTGGTCGGTCTGACGGTCGAAAGCGTAATGCTTCCGTTACCGGTCTGAGCCGCGGGAGCGTTGCTGCCGCCGTTGGCGTTGTAAGTGAGGGTGTAAGAGGTTGCGGCGTTCTTCTGCCATACCGCATAGAATGTGATGTTACCCGAAAGATTATAGCCTGCGCCAGGCTGATACTGCGCCGAAGTCGCGTTGCTGCTTGTTGACCAGCCGAGGAAGGTGTAACCGCTTCTGGTCGGTCTGACGGTCGAAAGCGTAATGCTTCCGTTACCGGCCTGAGCCGCGGGAGCGTTGCTGCCACCGTTGGCATTATAGGTAAGCGTGTACGATGTCGGTGCTTCGAAATGATACCAGGCATTATCATACTGATTATCGTTCGTTCTGCCTGATACATGCTTTGCATTTTTGATAATATCGTTGCCCGAAGCTGTATTGTTTATCATATTATTCCAGTTAGACTGATTGCCTGCATAATATATATCTGATAAACTTGTATCTCCGCCAAAAGTATTAGCACCTATAGCAGATGCTGTTCCTTTGAAAACTACCGTTGTAAGGGAAGGAATATTATTACAGACATTTTTGGGAATAGACGTTACATTGGAACCGAATTCAAAATCAGTTAATGAAGGGCAGTCTGTAAACATCGCCCATGTACCGGTGTCCTGCCCATCACAAGAGGGAGAATTCCAGATGACCTTCTCCAGAGATGAACATCCTCTGAATACACGGTCTCCGACATTTGTTACTTTTGAAGGTATTGTTACATTTGAGATGCTTACACAATTCTGGAATGCATATTGACCAATAGTGGTTATATTTGGAGAAAAGACCGGATTTT
>JAEEGL015164109.1_pt1 | contig 11930 bp, 12 predicted proteins | sample 9134231 | NCBI WGS metagenome assembly JAEEGL01 (sample SAMN16246548, study PRJNA631951) | gut metagenome | biome: gut microbiome; feature: rumen; material: fiber-attached | host: Bos | place: Iran: Karaj | collected 2018-10 | reverse complement strand
GGTGCATGCAAGTGTCGCTCAGTTCCTTGGCATTCATGCCGTAGAAGTCGGTGGAATACTGAAAATCTATCTTCATATGAGGCAATGTTGAGATTAAGCGAGCGCAAAGTTACACATTTTCCGTTAATCTTTGTCACTTTTCCCGCGTGATTGCAGTTTATTTAGAAGAAAATGCTTATCTTTGCCGTCGAAAAAGATTAAAACGAGAAAGATTATGCCAGAGATTAGCAAGTTCTACGGAATCATCATCTACATGTATATCGACGACCACAACCCGCCGCACTTCCACGTGTGGTATGATGACTATCAGGCCGAAGTCACCATCAAGGACGGCATCGTGCGCGGTGAAATGCCCCGTCGCGCCCTGCGACTCGTCTATGAGTGGCTCGACCTGCACCGCGACGAACTGATGGAGAACTGGGAGCGCCTGTCGAACAGCGAGGCCGCCAAGAAGATTGAACCGTTGAAATAATTATAGGAGGACAAGAATATGACTACAAACAATCCATTGCTCAAAGTCGTAGCCGCCGAGTACGTGCGCGACTACACGCTGCGCCTGACTTTCAATACGGGCGAGGTGCGGCTGGTGGACTTCACGCCGCTGATGCAGAAGGGCATCTGCCGCAAGCTCCAGGACCTCGACTACTTCAAGTCGTTCCGCCTCGACCCTTTCACCGTCGACTGGAACGACGAGATAGGCTTCGCGCCCCGATACCTCTATGAGAGGGGAATGGCCGCGTAATTCATCTATAATTTTATAAGCATGAAGACTTATCTAGAATCAGGGGGTCGGTTCTCCTGATCATATTTAGGATTCCGCCATCTTTACTGTGATTAATAATTTGCTTCATCTGCATTTCCTTAATATAAAAATAATCCTTAGCCCCTGATTCTTCTCCTTGGCTGTCTTAACTAAAACAGATATTCTATCAATACAGAAACCGCAGAAGAGAGATGCATGTAGTCTTCCTTCAGTAAAGCCTTGTCATATATAGCTCCCAAAGTAAGACGATGACGGCCCAAAGACAGGTCTAACCCTGCTCCGGCATATACACCTAACTGAGGCAAAGTCTTCTGAGGGTACACACGGCCATTTGAATTTTTATTGGTTACATTGTAATGAATAAACTCTGTCAGCAGCCCGCCTCGGACAAAAGGTGAAAATTTCTTATGGGGTGTAATACGATAGCCACAGCCCAAGCGGACTGATGTACGAAAAATCTTGGAGTCCACAATATCACTTTGATAATAATTGAGGCCGTCAAGAGTTGTTATCTGGTAAGGAGACATTTTTGTGGTTACCGAGCAGTAGGCGACATTAATCATTGCCTGTACTGAGATGCCTGGATTAAGGCGTGGGAATTGCCATTCAAGAGAAGCCCCGACAAAAGGAAGGGTGACATTCTTATGGACATCATACAATTCGTAATTAGCAAACGAAATACCAGCATTGATGCCCAAGTGGATAGAGGAGTGGGAGGAGGCCTTGGAATTATAGAAATACGTTATACTATTCCCATTATCCGTGCAATAGGTTTCATTATAATCCCTAACGATATCCACCATTCTTTCCGTACTGACAGACTTCTCAAAAAGCTGTTTTGTAGCTTCTTTACTACGGGAAAGCATCTGTGCTGCCTGTCCCACGGCCTTACGTTTTTCAGCCAAAGAATAGGAACTGTTTATAGCATCATAGTTGTAGACTTCTGCAACAGCACCCTGTTCATCCACAAGATAGAAGTACTCACGATGATTTCCCTCATAGCGAAAAAGGCTGACACTACCTTTCACCAAATATTCTGCAAAGATTCGCTTCTGAACGCCCTTTATTGGGAATGTCCTGCTGACATAGTACACGCCAGAGTCTGTCAACCTGTAGCCAGTCAGCTCCTGTGGGCTGTAGTTGCGATAAATACTGTCACCACTTTGACAAAAAGAACAATTCGTAGCATTCTTTTCACCAGAACGAAAGTCAATCATACCGTAAATGGAGTCGTTGTCATTGGTAATGATATATCCTTGGTGTGGATTCAACTGGGCATGAGCATGCATAGTAAATGCCATGAATGCCAATATGGACAAATATTTCTGTATAGAGATCACGGTTCTCATATTTAGGAGTCCACCGCCTTTAATGTAATTTATTACTTGCTTCATTTACATTTCATAATATTTAAAATGATTAGGAAAACCCCGTGATCCGACTATTCCTTTGGTTTTGTTCTGTACCTAAGTAGATCAGGGGTCGGTTCTCCTGATTACAGTTTGCAAAGATACAAACTTATTCTCAAACTTCAAAATATTATCTTGAAAAAATGCTCAGGAGAACCATGATTGAAAAAAGCGGGCTGACAGCACATACATCTGTCAGTCCACTTAGAATCATTGGGGTCGGAGAAAGTGATCATTTTCTCCGACCCCAGCTTTATTATAACTTGCCATTATTGCCGGACAGCCTTAGGTTATTGGGTTCTAAATGGCAGGTTATGCTACGACGAAGGGGATTTCCATGCCCATACGGAAGCTGTCACTCTGTGGGGGTTTACCCCCTTTTTTTTACATGGCTATCAAAATTTTGTGTGAGGTTGACGCCCATACTCAAGAGTCGCTATCAATCTACTGGTAGCGATTCACCTACTATAAAAATTGGTACGCAGCGCCCGCTGCTGATAATTTCCACGCCCGCTACTGATATTAGCAGCGGGCGCTGCCGATTACAGACACGAGCGCTGCGAGTTCGTAAGCTACTGGTTCTTTCCCTCTCCGAATGGGACTTTCCCCCTGTTAGTGCCGTTCCCTACCCTTGTACCCAACGTTAGAACAAGCGTAAAGTGACATCTGTCTATTTCCAAAATTTCATTCTAATACTGAAGTTTTAGCATACCATAAGTGAAGGCGATGGCATGCGGCTCAACACCTGTCGGGAACGAACTTGAGCCCACAAACTGACCATTGCTGGTATAGACGTTCATATAACCAGGCGTCGTATAGCTGGGATAGCCCGTGTCGGGATCCAACTTTCGTGAGGCAATGTAGACCTGTCCTGTGTTAGGATCGGCGGCGATGGCACAGGGGCTCTCGATGGGTGTGCCGCCAGTGGGAGAGAAGGAGCTCAACGAGCCATAGACAATGTTATAGACGCTATAGGTGGCCTTGGAGCTGACATCCGGATAATTATAGGTGAAGATCGACTGTCCTGCTGCAGCCATACCCGTGGCATTGGGCACCACCTTAGAGACGATGCTGCCATTGATCATATAGACACCAGTATCCTGCTGCATCCAGTTTTCATCATAGTAGCCCCAGTCCAGCACAAAGATCACGTCGCCTGCAACAGCCAACCGCTGCGGATTATGGATCTTGTCGTGCTTGATCTCCTTGATTGAACCGTTAGCCAGGCTGATTTTCGAGATTGAGCCGTTGCCATAGCCATAGTCGCTGTTAGCCACATAGAGCGCCACGTCGGCATCGGTTGTTCCGCCAATGGCCATGCCTTCAGGAGCAGACCCCACCTTATACATACCCTCGCAGTGAGGAGGTACAGATACCGAACCCGTATCGATCACGGCCACATAGCCGCCATAGGTCGACACATACACCTTGCCGTCATAGGCTATCATATGACGGGGATTGACGCCCTCTGTCGAGCCCATCTCCTGCACCGTGTTGATTTTCTCAATCAGTCTGAAGTTCTTGGCATTCAACACAAACACGGTATTCTCGTCAGAACCTGCAATGTAGATTTTATCGCCATAGGCCATCACATCGTTAGGTGTACCGCCGAGGCTCTCGCCATTGGCATTCTTGAACACATTCTGATTAACGGTGTACGAATCGCCAGTGAAGTCCACGAACGTGAGAGTTCCGTCAATGCCATTGTAATAACTTCCATTGTTGATAATCAACACACCCTTTGTCACGACGTATTCGCCGAGCGTCATTCCGCCATCAGGCACATCACTTTGAACTGGGTTGTCGTCCGCCGAACACGATGTGAAAGTTACACACGTCAGAAACATGCCCATTGTGAGGGCCGCTATCATCAGATAGTTCTTTGTCTTCATACCTTTTATCCTTTTAGTGGGTTGATCATTCTGATTTCGGTTGTTTTGGGGCGGCACTGCGGTAGAGCGAAAGGATTTGGCGGACTTTCTCTTCCATGGGTTGGAGGGCGTCAATCCAATGGATGGTAAAGCCGCGACGCTCCATGCCTCGGAACCATGTCATCTGGCGCTTGGCAAACTGATGGATGGCTATTTCGAGGCGCTGAAACATTTCGTCATACGTCGTCTTGCCGATGATATATTCCGTCACGAACTTGTATTCGAGGCCATAGTAGATGAGGTCTTCGGGCGGAATGCCCTCAGCAAGCAACCCCTTGACTTCGTCTATCATGCCTTCCTGCAGACGAGCCTTTAGGCGTCGGGTAATCTTCTCACGACGCGCGTCGCGGTCGATATGGACACCGATGATAAGCGATTCGACAGACGGCAACTCGCGACGCGGCACGGGATGCTCGAGGTTGTACGTCTCTATCTCAATGGCACGGATGGCCCGCTGACAAGAGTCCACGTCCGTCTTGTTGTGCATGACCGAACCCGTACGGGCTTTCAACTCAGCCAAGATTTCCGTGAGTTCGGCGAGCGACATGCCGTCAAGACTGTCACGAAGCGCCTGATTCTGAGGTACCGGCGAGAGTTTGTAGCCTTTCAGCACGGCTTCGATATAAAGCCCCGTTCCGCCACACAAAATGGGCACGGCTCCCCTACCCTGTATGTCCTGATAAGCATCGAAGAAATCCTGCTGATACTGGAACAGATTGTACTTGGTACCCGGCTCGCAGATGTCGATTAGGTGATAGGTGATAGGTGTTGGGGGTTGGTGGTTAGTATCAGCCATCACCTGCTGGCCATCACCCATCACCCAGTAATCCGCCAAATCCTTGCCCGTGCCGATGTCCATACGCCGGTAGACCTGACGGGAGTCGGCAGAGATAATCTCCCCACCGACCCGTTGGGCCAGAGCGGCAGCCAATGGCGTCTTGCCACTGGCTGTCGGTCCGAGTATGGTAATCATTTTCTGCACCCTTGTCGTTCTCTGCTATTATTGTCTGATATTTGCCCTGGAAGCGAAACCGTCTTTCAAGTCCTCAATGGTCAGCTCAGTCAACTGATCCTTGTCCAGATTGTTTTCGCCTGCCAAGCGGTTGGCCTGTGCCTGAATGCTCTTCTCGAATACGTTACGGGCATAACGGGCATTACCGAAGTTGCGGTTTTTGTGGGCAACGGCATAGTCGAAGCGCGTCTTCAACCAAGCCTCAGTCTCCTGTGATATCGTGTACTGATTCTTCTTCATGTACATTTTGAAGATGTCCTTCAGTTCGCCACCCGTGTAATCAGGGAAGTCAATATAGCGGTTGAAACGCGACTGCAGTCCGGGGTTCGAATCGATGAAACGCTGCATCTCGTCTTTATAGCCGGCAATAATGACAACCAGGCGGTCACGATGGTCTTCCATACGTTTCAGCAACGTAGAGATGGCTTCCTGACCGTAGTCCTGTCCGCTGCCACCCTCCGGCACCAACGAATAGGCCTCATCGATAAACAACACGCCGTCGAGGGCCTGTTGGATAACGGTATCGGTCTTCAGGGCCGTCTGTCCCATGTATTTGGCCACGAGTCCGCCGCGGTCAGTTTCTACAGTATGACCCTTCTTCAGTACACCGAGGTCTTTGTATATACGGCCTACGATACGAGCGACTGTCGTCTTACCAGTACCGGGCGATCCATAGAACACGAGGTGATACGAGACCTTGGCGGTCTTCAGTCCCTGAGCCTCGCGCTGCTTCTGCAGTTTCACGAAGTTGGCCAACGAACGCACTTCCTCTTTGACACTTTCAAGACCAATCAGCTCGTCAAGTTCCTTGTAGGGGTCGCCCTCCAAGGGGTCGTTCACGACGACAGAATCTTTCTTCTGCGTAGTGATGCTATCAACTTTGGCCTTCAAGGCATCTTTCGCCTCACTGCTTTCATCGTCGCCGATACACGTACCGACGATACCCAAAAGAATCACAAATGCCAGACCACCAATCGACAGGCATCCACAACCTTTGAGCAGCTTGTCTAAGTTCTGATTCATCATCTGCATATCATTTATTATTCTTGACCGGCATCTGGCTCAATCCAGTATTCATTCAGAGACTCGGCATTGGCAAATTTGGCGACATAGGCACGACCTTCATCCGCTGTCATTTCCTTGTCGTTCAGTCCACATCCGTCAATCTCGCCTTCTACCTCCAACATCTCGAAATGTTCAACTAGCTTACCGTCCTTATAGCCGAAGATTTCCGTGGCCCAAGTAGGACCACCGGCCGGACCGGCATACTTCAGATAAGCAATGCCGTTCAACCACTGCTTCAGGAACTTGTGCTTGGGTTCCTCGACCTGAATGAGCTGTATCTTGCCGTTCTTGCGCAAGAAGATACCGCCATACTGCTCGTCTTTATCCATCATGTGAATCCACTCAGCGCCGTCGCCCATCCAGACATGAGCCCACTTAACCAGTTTCTTGCCTTTGTACTCCGACGGGTCTTTGGCTACGAAGAGCTTGTTCATCTCGGCAATATCCTTCTTCCAGACAGGAATCTCCTCGTCAATCATCGTCTGGTACATTTCATACATGCACTCGATGAGCTTGCCGTCAATGACGTAAATCATACCTGTCTCAAAGCTTTCGGGAGCACCATGCGTATAGCACAGCTCCAAGCCCTTGGGACCTTCGAAGGCGGCCTCAATCGAGTTGGGAATATACATGCCGTCATCATCGGCATTCCACGTGGCGCCACTCTCGTCCCAGTGACCCAGCGACTCGTGCGTGTACACTTTGTCGCCGTCAATCAACACGTCGAGAGCCAACGAGAACTTGCGGTCAGGATCGTACTTGTCCTTGGGAGCCTTAGGATAGGCACCCTGGAACTGAACAGAACCCCAGACGTACTTGCCACCAATGGTAGCCACCTCGCACGAACGCTCAGCCTTCATTTTGTATTGCTCTTCCAGCTTCTTGACGATATCCTTCGGCAGACGCTTGGGATTGTCGTACGAGGCACTGCTCGCCTTGACGTCCAGCTGCTTACGCGATGCCAAATACTCGTCAGCCAGCAACACCATACCCCACTCGGCAGGTTTCTTGGCACCGACCAATTCGAAACGGGCACTCAGCGCCGGTATCTCCGGGCGTCCGTGAATCTGACCCATACTTGGCGTCTTGCCGTCGGGGTCTTTCAGTATTTCGTCAACAAACTTCACCTTCACCGTCTTGCCGCCGACCAGCAAGTTGGTGTATTTGGCAGCATTACGACGGAATCGGTCCTGCAAAGCCCAGCTCTGATGCCAAGCGTCATACCCGTCAAGAGTACCGCAATTTTCCTGATATTCCTTCTTGTTCGGTTCCTTGATGTCGCTCCAATAAAGCAACTGCATATACTTGCCTTCGCCGGCAAAGAGGAACATGGGGGGCGGTGCCGTATCAGGCATTTCAGCCAATACGCTGTCCATAGACACAGAGTCAGAGTCGGCGGCATCGCTGTCTGCCGTCTGACCCTTGTTCTTACAACTCACCATGGCGACCATCACGCAGATGGCCATAATCATAAACTTCTTCATATCAATTAATTATATTCTTTCATATTTCTATTTCTTTACTTCCTTCACACAGGTACGTCCCTGATAGTTCACGTGTCCCTGCGCCTTCAGGAATTGCATGATGGCTTCAGCGGTACCAATGCCCAAGTTGTGACCTTCATCCTTGCGATTAGTTGGCGTAATGGCTTGAACGTAATTGTTGGTTACCACCCGGTAGGTCTTCTTCAGGTTCAGTTTCTTGCCGTCAAGACCATATAGCACAATCTTCTTAACATGCTGCTGGTCATCGTCCAGCACATACTCCGCCGTCACACCGCTCAACAGTGGAAAGCGCTGCTGGTCGTTGAAGAAACACATCTTGATGATATCGATGAATTCGTTGCCAGTAACAGTCATTTCCACCAGATTGTTCTGGAAAGGATCCAGCTGCAGCACGTCCTTCACGGTAATGCCTCGAACCGAAAGTGTGTCGTAGCGTACACCCCCATAGTTCTGCAGACTGATGTCGGCATTGGTGACCTCCAGGAATGCATCAGTCATCAAACAGCCCAACTCCTCATAAGTAGATACTGGTGCATCGTTGACAGCCAATACCTCGTCGAAAGCAGGATTATTCAGGAAGTGTTCTACCAGTTTAGCCACGACCTTATTCTCGTTCTTAACGCCCTTGATGGCAATGTTCTCAGCCTTTTTGTCGACGACTTTGCCATTCTCCAGTATCAGCGTCGTATGTGTCACACGGGGCAGGCGGTTCTCGTTCTGAGTGATGAGCAAACCGTTGTGCAACTCACCGCCCTTGATCTGCGTATGCGAATGTCCACCAACGATAAGGTCAACCCAAGGCAGTTCCTTCGACAGTTTTACGTCGTCCTCGTAACCCATGTGCGAAAGCAAAAGCACGACATCGCTCTTATGGCGTACGTCCTGATACTGTTGAACGCTTTGCAAGGGGTCTGAAAACTCAATGTCCGTCATATTGTCAGGATGGCTCTCGGGCTTACCCAACGGGCCAAGCGCCGTTACACCAATAATGGCGACTCTGACACCGCCCACGTCGAACATTTGCCAGGGGCGAACGTGAATACCTGTCGATGCTGCTGGATGACAATTCGCACAAAGATACGGGAAGTTCGACATATTGATAAGCTTAGCCAGTCCCTGCTGACCTGAGTCAAACTCGTGGTTACCCAATGTCGAAGCCTGGAAGCCCACGATGTTCATCAATGCCACCATCGGATAGGCTGGTATCTCATACATGTCGTTAACAGGATCGCCCGAACGGTTGTCGCCCGCCGACAGGATCATCAAGTCCGGATAGAGCGTACGCAAGGAATCTGCCACGAAACAGAGTCTCGGAAATCGCTCAATGGCAGCGTGCATATCATTACCCGAGAGGATGTGTATTTCCTTCTTGTCCTGAGCCTTTGTATGGAGTGCAAAGGGAACCAGCAGGAGAAGCAACAGCAATTTTTTCATCGATAGTTTATAGTTTGTAAGTTATTAGAAAACAAAATATCTGAGGAGCGCAAGACAAACCTGCGCACCCTCAAATATTTCGATTAACCTTGAGTGACCATATTTTTACTCAGCCGGAGTCATAGCAGGTTTAGCGCTCTTTTCCTTGGCCTTGGCAGCCAGTTCCTTCAACTTGTCCTTGCCCTTGAAAGCAAACACCCATACCAGGAAACCAGCCAGTACAAGTAGCGAGATGCCCAGCAACGGACGGTAGAACAGCCATGCAATAGCGATGACGATGAGCGACCAAGCCACACCAACGATCGTGCAAACCAGACCAATACCCCATCCGAAGATACCGGCAATGAAAGGCACAACCTTGAGAATCGTCTCGATGAAGCCGAAGATTCCCTTTAGACCACCAATGACCATCAGCACACCAAGAATGCGCAGAGCCCATGTCCACATATTGTTAGCCTCTTTTTCGGCTTCGATAATCTCGTCGCCGCTCTTCTTGCCCATCACGAGGGTCTGGAAGCGCTTGCCGTTCTTGGCCTTGAAGGGCTTGAAGCTGTCGCCGTCGACAACGGCCATCACCGTCACCTTGGCGGGAACAACCTTCTCGAAGGTTACGCGGACGTCACCAACCTCAGGCGAACCAGGCACGCGTCCGAAGTAGAGCACGTTGCCAGCTTGGTGAATATATTCCAAATCTTTCTTGTTTTCGGCCTTGGCCATAGCCTCGTTAATAGAGTCGTTGACAGCCTTCAGCGAATCGGCAACAGCCTTGGCAGAATCTGAGAGAACAACGGTCTCAGCAGGCTGCTCAACGGGTTTCTGGATCTTCTGCACACCATAGAAACGCTCGTAGGCAGTCTGTGCGTTCTTGTCCAACTGCTTCAGCAAATCCTCGGCAATGGCCAAGTCGAGGCCCTCACGTGAAGAGATGCTGTGAATCAGACTCTCATTGAGCTTGTAAGCACCCCACGATACGTTTTCAGCATACTGCTCGGCGTCCTCGACAGTCGTCAGCACCATGTTCTTGTTCTGATAGGCGGGATCCTTGAACTGACCCGACTCGATGGGGCGGCTCACCCACTCCTTTGAATACGTATAGGTAGTAGTGGTTACTTCCTTACCGCCCAGCTTGTCTTCCTTCTTCTCCTGAGCGTGCTCGACCCACTGGTAGTATTCTACGCTACGACGCAGCGAGATAGCCTTGGCACCAACACCGAAGTCACCATCACTCAACGAGTCCTCAGTGGTAGCCAGTGCGGTACCGCAAATCAGCTCGCCCTCTAACGAGGCATCCTTCTTGTTGGGATTTTCCATCTCGACATAGGCACTGCCAGCCTCGTCCAACATCTTCTCGGTCTTTACAGCACGACCTTCGTTCCACCACAGTATACACGTACCTGCGATGAACAGCAGAATTCCCGAACCAATCGCCTTAAACGAATTTCCTACACGGGTACCATAACCCGTCGTTGTTACTTCTTGATAAGCCATAATGTTTTCTCTCTTTTATTTTTCTAAATTATATGTTTATTAGTCGAGTACCTTCGTAACTTCGGCAATGCTCTTGCAGTCCATGCTTGTGCTGCCTTCGCGCGACACCCAGACGTGACCTGTCTTAGCGTCTATCTCTTTCACGATGTAGTTGGGACGGAAACCGTCGACAAATGTGGCCCAAACCTTGTCACCCTTCTTAATCTTCTCTTTGAAAGGAATGAGTTTGCAACGGTCCTTGGTCGTAGCATACAACTTGCTGGAGAATATCGACAGCAGAACCTTGTCGCCATCAATGTGCATCAGCGTACCGACCTTCCACTCGCCCTCGTCACGATAAGCTACACTGGCGCCCGACTGCCACTCGCCATCCTTCAAAACGTTGAAGCTGTTGGGCTTCAGTTTCTCGCCTTGAGCCAGTTCCTTGTTCTTGGCGTCGTTGGGGTCGCTTCTCCAGTAGCGGTCCAAATAGACACCTACAGGCTCGGCAGGATTGGATGCATCAATGACGATGGCACGGTCCAGTCCGCTACCACTCTGCCACCAAGTCAGGAGAATATCACCCTTCTTGGCTTTCTGACCCTTCTTAATAGGAATAATCAGGGCATTGGGAACCAATTGCTTATCCGAGCGACCGATGTCCGACTTCTCAGCGCCTGCCTGTTCCATCGTCCTCGTATACCAAATCAAAATAGCCTTATTCAAGTCTTCTTTCTTTTCCAGCTTGTCGAAATACGCACTTGCACAAGACAGAATAGTCTGTCCTGGTTCTGCCTCAATCTTCACCCCCTGTGGGAAGTCCCAAGGCCAAGCCTGATCTTGTGCAAACAAAGAACCTGCCACTAAAAGGGCACAATTTGCAACTAAGAATCTTAAGCTTTTCATACGCTTTGTCTATTTATTGGTTAATAAAATATGATTTTCGGTGCAAAGTTACGAATAAGTGTTGAAATAACAAAGAAAAAGACAAAAAAAAATTACCATCCGACCAATTGGCCAGATGGTAATTCTTATTTTATAAGCAAGCTTTCGTTTGCTCTCACTGCTTATTTCAGTTGACTTCGTCGACTCAAAAACGCGACTCAGCCAAATAAGCAAGCTTTTTTGGCGTTCGCTGCTTATTTGAGTTCAGCGAGGTACTTAATGGTGCGAACCATCTGAGAAGTGTAAGAGTTCTCATTGTCGTACCAAGCAACAACCTGTACGAGAGAGTTGCCATCACCGATCTTAGAAACCATAGTCTGGTTAGCGTCGAACAGTGAACCAAACTTCATACCGATAATGTCGCTAGAAACCAGCTTCTCCTCAGTGTAACCGAAACTC
>JAEEGL015075464.1_pt1 | contig 11930 bp, 8 predicted proteins | sample 9134231 | NCBI WGS metagenome assembly JAEEGL01 (sample SAMN16246548, study PRJNA631951) | gut metagenome | biome: gut microbiome; feature: rumen; material: fiber-attached | host: Bos | place: Iran: Karaj | collected 2018-10 | reverse complement strand
TGACGCAAGTAATATTATATGACTTGGCCCTGTGTTTGTCAACTAAATTTTTTGTTTTTTTCAAACAATTTTGCAATCGAAATCCGTCACTCTTAACTCTATAATATATTCTCTTTTATAATCTCTTTCATCTCGCGAAGAGCCTTACCTCTGTGGCTCATCGAATTCTTCTCTTCACTCGTAAGTTCCGCGGAAGTCATACCCTTTTCAGGCACGAAGAAAATAGGATCATAACCGAATCCGTTAGCCCCTGCGATTTTATCTGCAATAACGCCCTCAAAGGTCTTCTCTGTCGTATATTCCTTACGTTCTCCGTTCTCGTCGGTAACAACAGCTGCAACAGCGCATACAAATCTTGCGCTTCTGTCACTGCCCTTAAAGTCCTTCATTCTCTCAAGAATCGCATTGTTCTTGATATCATAAGAAGTATCTTCTCCCATGTAACGCGCGGAATATATACCCGGCTCGCCGTTAAGTGCATCGATTACAAGGCCTGAGTCATCGGCCATTATAAGCTCGCCTCTTGCGATATCCGAAATTGTACGCGCTTTTATAAGAGCATTCTCTTTAAAGCTCTTACCATCCTCAACGATATCGGCTTTAATACCGGCTTCCTTCATCGATAAAATCTCCAATCCGAGATCGCCCATAATAGCCTTAATCTCTTTTAACTTACCTTCATTACCTGTAGCAAATATTATTCTCATTAAAATCCCTCGTCAAAAGCTTTTATTATCGCTTCATATAGTGTTCTTGCAATTAACTCCTGCTTTTCTTCATTAGTCAGCATTTCAAGTTCTTTCCTGTTGGACATAAAAGCAAGCTCCGTTAATGCAACCGGAACCTTAGCTTCCCTTATTATATATATTGTACTTCCGTTAACAACGCCTAAGTTTCTCGTGCCAAGTGCGCTAACCAAGGCATCATTTACAATCTTGGCAAAATCGCGGCTTCTGTTATTCTCACTTCCCAGAAGCTCATTAAACATAGTCATGGTACCGTGAGTATCGTTAAAAGCTTGTCCGAACGAATTAAGATGGACAGACAGAAAAAGATCAGCATTAAGATCGTTGGCAAGCCCCACGCGCGCTTCAAGCGGAATATCTTCGTCCGTAAGTCTCGTATAGTATACCTTAACAGAAGTATCTTCGTCGAAAAGCGCTTTTATACGGTTAACTATCTCAAGCGTAACATCCTTTTCCTTAATGTTACTTACAACCATACCCGGCATTTTTCCGCCGTGGCCTGCGTCGATTACGACTATCCTGTCATAGATATCTCCGGGCACATTAAGTGTTAAGAACATATAATCATCCTGATACTCAACGGTCGGTTCAATAACCGTGTCCGTCATAAACTGTATGTAAAGACCTTTCTTATCGGATGATACACCCAGATTATCTATGTGGTCCGGATTTCCAACCATAGGATAATCTTTCAAGATATCCTCGTTCATTCCCGGGAAAAAGATTGTAAGTGTATGATTCATAAAGTCATTATCAAACTCGATTGAATCCACATCAAGCCCTTCCGCGACCGGGATCCTTATCGTTCCCGGAATCATAATATCAGTAGGCTCTTCTTCTTCTTTTTTCGTATCCTTAATAAACTGCTTATATATTTCTCGCTCTTTTTCAAGTTGTGCTTCTTCCCAGCGAGCAATTAGTGCATCATACGCCGCCGAAACCTTCGCACTTAATTCAGGCATAGAAGCAATTAAGATAAGAAATGCCAAGCACATAATTCCGAGTATTCGGGCGTATTTCTTAACGATTAATTCTTCCATCCGGTTCTTCCTCTGTAACTTGTATATACCTTAAGGCAGATATTGCAGTTATGAGATTCTTCCGTGTGCTCCCATCTTAAGCCATTAGGACTTACATAAGACTCACCGTCAAGAAGATCGATTATCGTATCGTCTTTCGGTTTGTATTCAACAGCAAGCGGCCTTGTAGCGCCCGGTGTCTCAAGCCTTATCATAATAGCAAACTTGGTTCCCGCCTTAATCTGAACATTCTTATTAAGCTTAACCGTGTAGTATCCTTTCTTCTCCTTCTTCCCCGCTGCTGCAAGCATGGCCGTTGCCTCGCTTAGACTGTCCGGATCCGCAAATGGCGTAACAATATATATCTCATATAATGTATCCTTACCGGTTGTATAGAAGCCAACCGCAGACAGGTATTCATCATGCGTAGACGTAAATACATTAGCAGCATATATCTCGGACTTATTGTATCCAAGCTGTCCCGAGTATCCGCAAAGGTCGGACTGGTAAATTGAATCATAATTCTTGTCACTCTCTATACCCGTATAGCAAATACAATGCTTGCATATACTCGTATCATAATATGATACATAGAAGAATCCACCGTCACCGAATTCCTTGCCCCAGCTGTTCTGGCAGATAAAAGCGCCGTCTCCTTCAGGCGGAATCGGGAAATTTGATGCAGGATACGTATCATCCCAACCGACAATAACTATATCGTGATTAACGGTATTCTTACCGTTATAGTAATAAGCACAATTATTCTTATTATAATAAAGCTCATTCGAAGGCTTCATATATATCGATGTCTGAACCGCACCGTATATGAATATTGCCTCTTTAATCTCAGAAAGGTTCTTCGAATCTATAAACTGAATCTCCTGAACATGCTTAACAGCTGTAAGTCCGTTAGGCGACATGCCGTCACCGTATGGATCGTCACGCTCATATACAGGACCCTGCCAGGATGTAAGATAAGCCATACCCATTGTATATTCGCCACCATTATTCTGGTCTGATGAGAAGCTGTTTCTAAGACTCATATGGTCAGGTGAAAACATAATATCCTCTTCAGGTAAAAGCGCAGACGAAAGTGCAGAAAGGGACGCAAATGCCCAGCAGGTCCCGAGGTCGCCCTGGTTACGCACTTCACCGACTCTGCCGTAGTTACGAAGGTCGAACTTTTCCGGAAGGATATCAGCATCCGAAGAAGTAACGCCAATAGCTTCGTTATTCTCACTGTTCCATCTTATTACGAAGAAAAGCTTATCCTGTAACTGCTGAAGAGGTATATACGTATCTCTTCCGTCAGTTACCATAGGGCTTGTTATCTCAACTACAGTATCATTAAAGGTCATCTCGTAAGAATCAAGTTCCATCTCAATTCTTCTGTTACCCTGAAGAATCACAAGACGATTCTCATTATAAAAATGCGCAGAACAATGGAGGCTCTCGCGTAAGACCCTCACCGGAACCATTATATTCAATTGTTCATCCAAATATACTCCGTCTGTCTCATTGGTGTATGTATTGCCGTTAAGAGTAACTGCCAGGCCGTTACGGTTAATACTCTGCGCAATCATCGGGTAGAATACGCCGTTTTGTATGTCCGCGCCTCTAAACTGCTCTACATTAACGAAATCATCAAGTCCTACAGTGAACTTAATAAAAGTAACCAAAGATACAAGAGCAAAAATCAATATGTATCTTTTCTGGAAACGCATTAATATATGTCCTTACTTAATCTAATCTCTCTTAGGTGGTTTCGGTCCGATGAACTGGAGAAACTCCGTCTTCATCATACCGTTATATATCTTGCGACTCTTGGTCGCCTTAAGCCCCATATCGTCGCATGCCTTGTCATATGCAGTAATTACGTACATAGACCATGCATCAAGCTTTCTATAGGCATCACCAATCTGCCTGTATAACGGCGGAAGATCCTCTTTTTCTTCAAGTCTCTCCCCGTAAGGCGGATTGGTAATTATAAAGCCATATTTCTTCGGATGGCTTAATTCCGCAACCGGACGACGCTGAAAATGAATCATATCCTTAACGCCCGCAAGTGCTGCGTTCTCGCGTGCAGCCTTAATTATATCGGGGTCAATATCAAATCCCTGTAAATCAACCTTAACAGAAGTATCTACAAGCTCTCTCATCTCGTCAAAAACCTCATCCCAGAGCTTTTTCGGAATAATATTGGTCCATTCCATAGAATCGAAAGTTCTGTTAAGACCCGGTGCCATATTAGCAGCCATCATGGCAGCTTCTATAAGAAAAGTTCCGCTTCCGCAGAATGGATCTACCAGAATTCTGTCAGCCTTCCATGGTGTAAGCATAATAAGCGCTGCTGCCAATGTCTCTGTAATAGGCGCTTTGGCGGAAAGCTTTCTATAGCCTCTCTTATGTAAGGATTCGCCCGTAGTATCAAGGTATATATAAGCTATATCCTTCATCATATTAACGCGAAGCTTGTATGTTGCGCCTGTTTCAGGAAACCAGTCGACATGGTAAACGCCTTTAAGCTCTTCAACCATAGCTTTTTTAACTATTGACTGAATATCAGACGGGCTGAAAAGCTTGCTCTTTACGGAAGTGGCCTTCGTTACGTAAAACTTTGCCTCCTTCGGAATGTAATCTTCCCATGGAATAGCTTTTATCCCCGTAAAAAGCTCCTCATATGTAGTAGCCTTAAAGGAATCCACAAGAATAAGCACTCGCTCCGTTGTTCTAAGGCAGATATTCGCCCGGCATATAGCTTCGGCATCACCCGTAAAGGTTACCTTGCCGTCTTCAACGAGCTTTATATCATAGCCCAGATCATATATCTCTCTTTTTAAGCAGGCTTCGAGTCCGAAATGACACGGAGCCACCAAATCATACATTTTATCCATTATTCACCGTATTACATCTCATAGAAATTGAGGTTCTCGATAAGCTCAGGAGTAAGTTCTCCACCCGCCTGCTGATAATGATTGTAGAGCGTATTGATATGCTTTAACTTACGCTGCTTCTGAATCGTAAAGCGGTTAAATGCCTCCTGGAACATAGGGTTATCCTTCAGAAGATCTCTTGTTGCCTGTCCGAACGGACAGTAGTTAAAGAGAATATTTCTTGCAACTTTATTAAGACGGAATGAACCCTTCGACTCAAACTTAATCCAGTTCTCATAATCCTTAACGAAAACTTCTCTATAATTATTACGTGCACGCTTAATTGAATTACCAACCTTCTCCTTGGCTTCAGGCGAAAGCTCGAAATTCTTTCTGAAGTACTGCAGGTAATCACTGTATTCACTGGTAAGGGAAGGTGTAGTAATATCATTCCACCTTGAACCCTGAACTTTTCTGCACATCTCCCATCTGTATCTTCCGCAGTTCTCGATAATCATATCGCGAATATCTCCGGTCGATAAAATAGGCATCATAAGACGCGCTGAAGTATTATTACGCGCATCCGCTGTAGGCTGCCAGAGGATTGCCTTAGATCCCGCATTTGGTAAAAGTATGAAATCAGGGAGTATCTCTAAGTTGATATACTCTCTCGGTACTCCGTGAGCCTCATCCGAGAACATAACTTCACGATAGAAGCATCCGTAATCGATTGCTCTTATCATATCAAGAGCTTCTCTTATCTTATCAGTCGTAACCATCATATTGGCAGGCGTATTGATAAGATCTTCGTCCGAAAGTATCGGTAAAAACGTCGTTATATGACCGCTTGTGATACGTCCGCCCGAATGGAATACGTTATCAAGTTCAAATGCAACCTTATTCCAGTTATTCTCTCTGTATGCCTTCTCCTTATCCGAAGGAATCTCACCGGTTCTTACCGCTTCTCTTACATACTTATTAAAGTCAAGATCGAGTTCATTGATGGAAGGCTCGCGCTCTCCGTCATATATACTCTTAATCCAGTTAAAGAAGGTATATACATTATCGCCGGTGCATACAAAGAGTCTGTCCAGAAGGTCCATTACGCTGCTGGCATTCTCTTCACCGCCCACAAACGATACATCCATAAATCCGAAGTTTAAGAACATACTTACAACAGGAGTTATATTACCAACCGTAAGCGCATTCTTAGCTGCCTGGCGATAGCATCTGTAGAATTCTCCGGTAAGCCACTTTCTTAGTGATCTTGCATCACCGTCCGTTGCCGTCTTATCAGGCAATTCCGAAAAGGCTTTGAGTTTTTCCTTGAATGTGGTAATCTCTTCGTCCGAAAAATCCGCATACTGTAAGATTTGGTCTACACAAGGAAGCTGATTCTCTGCTCTTTCCTCATCTTCCTCGCCCCATACGGTCTCTTCAGTCTCTTCTTCAGGCGCATTCTCCGCGGCAACCGCAAAGGTATGATTTCTGTACTCAGCAATCCTTTGCTTAACAAAATCCTTATCATATAATCCCGACTTCATAATGAAGCTTATGAGATTGTTCATCTTATCTTCAATCTCTTCCTTGTCGCTGCTTATGAAGGATACACGATTCTCAAGATCGAACATAAGCTGGAAAAGATCGTTCTTCTTGTCTGCAAGAAGGATAGATTTACTCTTATCAATATAGCCTAAGTATTCTTCACTTCTGTTAATTAAGGCTGCCATGAAATGACCGGCTTCTTCTATCGTACCTATGCAAAGGTCAATATTCTTAAATAAATCCTTAAGATCGTCTAACGTAAAACGCACAAATTTAGCATAGTAACGCTCTTTCCACTCAGGAATCGCATCATCCTTACTTATCTGTGTGAGATATTCCATTCTCTGCAATTCATATTCCGCAACAGAATACTTGCTGCACAGATACTTATAATCACGGTATGTAGTAACCACAATATTATAATAGTCGCGGGTAATCTGCTTCAATTTCATATGACGACTAAGAAGGAAAGCCACCTGCTTTAATGCAGCCAATATAAATACGGAACCGTAATCAAGGCTCTTTTCAAAAAGCTTAATCAATTCTTCCGGAATCGTATAGGAGTATTCCATAATAAGACAATCTTCTGCAGCTATATAATCTGCAGGATAGATCTGCGAGTCGCAGCCCGCAAGGCCTACTATATGTCCCTTCTCCAGAATGCACTCATCCATCGGTGTCTTCTGAATAACAGAACCATCTGCTATAAGACTGAGAACCTTAATCTTATCGCCTTTCTTTGCTATATAATCGCCCTTATTGTAATTAACTGCACCCATTTATTAATCTCCCGTGCTATTATCGTGCGTATTAACGTTACTTTATGACAGGCCTACTCCCCCATCTTCAAGTATCCTTAATTATAGCATAGTATTAGAAAATAATCCAACAATTTAAAGCGTTTTCAAGATTTTAGCGACTCTTTATTGCCTGTTTATCCGTCGTTTGCTATAATCGAGAAAAAGAATATTCGGAGGTAGCAGATATGAATCAAAAAAAGCTCTCCAAAAAGGAACTTAAGGTCGAGGTAACGCGCTATGCGGCGGCTGTAATCTCCTCCATAATCTTTGCAATCAACATCAATACCTTTATTAATGCGGGCAATTTATTCCCCGGCGGTTTTACCGGAATAACGCTTCTTATCCAGAAGGTTGTTCTAAAATATTGGGGTATAACCCTTCCGTTCTCGGTAATAAACTATTCGCTTAATGCTTTTCCGATAATCCTGGGATTCAGAAAGATAGGTATTAAGTTTACCGCATCAAGTTGCGTAGTTGTAATACTTACCGGTTTCCTTACCGATATACTTCCCGTATTTACTGTAACTTACGATGTACTATTGATAAGTATCTTCGGTGCATTGATTAACGGTCTTGCGGTTGCGATATCGCTTAACGCAGGTGCAGGTTCGGGCGGAACCGATTTCATAGCAATATATGTCGGTGAAAAATATGATATAGACCCTTGGAATTACGTACTTATATTCAATGCGACCATCCTTGTTATCGCCGGTGCACTCTTCGGATGGGATGCAGCGCTTTACTCAATAATCTTCCAGTTTATCTCTACCCAGGTAGTTAATACGATGCATAAGAAATTTAAGAAGATGACGATGCTCGTAATTACCAATAAGCCAAAGGAAGTATATGATTCAATCAATAAGAAAACTCATCACACCGCTACAAAATTCGAAGGTACGGGGTGCTACCAGGGCGAAGATAAATCCTTGGTATATTCGGTTGTAACAAGTAATGAGGTTCGTAAGATGGTCGATGAGATTCATGAGACAGATCCGGATGCATTCGTAAATGTACTTAAGACGGAATACATAGAAGGAAACTTCTTCAGTTCCAAAGATTACTAAATTTAACAGTCTTTATATAAAAATGGCCCGCCATGTAGGCGGGCCTTAATTCTATTAATTATAAAGAGAACATTTTCTCAATATCCGTAAGCTTCTTAACATTCTGCTCACAGTCATATGTAAGATCGTTGTTCTTTGATGTCTTAACGACAACGTCTGTTGTCTTCTCAGCAATGTCATTAACACCTGTTGCTGCTTCCGATACAGTATCCACAATTCCGTTAACAGAGACAGAAATCGCTTCGATCGCATCATTAAGTGAGCGAACCTCACCTTCAATTGTCTGCATGCTGTTCTGGAATGTATCAGCGTCATTATTGTACTGAATACTTACATCTGTGAACTGCTCATAATCCTTGATAACTATATTCTCAAGGAAGTCTACCGTGTCTCCTAAGCTTCGTGTCATCTTGGCAACCGCCTCGTTAACTTCCGATACAATCTCGTTAATGTTAGCTACAGTTGAAGATGTCTGATCTGCAAGATTACCAATCTCTGTAGCAACTACTGCGAATCCGCGGCCCGCATCACCCGCACGTGCAGCTTCAATTGAAGCATTAAGTGCAAGGAGACTTGTCTGTGAAGAAATAGCCATAATTGCTTCCGTAAGCTCATTAATCTTATTAACCGATTTGGAATCTTCGATTGCTTCATCAGTCTTACTCTTAACGTCTTTGTACATTGTCTTGGTACGTACTGTCGCTTCTTCCGTAGACTTCTTAAGACCTTCCGCACGTTCCATAATTTCACGTGCAAGCCCCTCGCCCTTAACGGAAAGATCCTTAATCTCTGATGCTGCAGACTTCATACTGTCAACACTGTTACCGATCGACTCTGCAGTAGCACTTGTCTCCTGCATGCTTGCCGCAAGCTGCTCTGTCGTTGCGGAATTATCAGTACAGATGGAGTTAACCTCTCTTCCTGCACCTGCAAGCTCACCGACATTATAATTGATCTGATGACTGACACTTGATATATCACCGAGGATTCCTCTGAGAGCTTTACGCATATCGACTACCGCTCTCATAATCACACCACATTCATCCTTACGCTTCATGAATACGTCAAGGCCTTCAATATCCGTAAAGTCAAAATCGGATGTCTTTTCAACTACAGTCGTAACCTTCTTTATCGGTGCTGTAATTATCATACCGAGAATATAGGAAATTATGATAGCAATGACTATAATTCCGCAGGTTGCAAAAGCCAGGCTTCTTATGGTTGCATTGATATCTTCAAGGATCTCATCTTCATCCGCAGTAACCACAAGGATCGCATTAACATTAGGAATTATATAGTATCCCGCATACTTTGTCTCACCCTTATAATCATATTCAACGCAATCAGGATCCGGAATATTTCCCGCCTGTATGTCACTGACAAGGCCTTTTACAACCGAATTCTCGACCGGCTGACCAATCTTATCCGCATTTGGATGATATAACATTGTTCCGTCTGCACCTACAAGATATCCATAGGAAGTATCGAGTCCTTCAATCTTGCAATCCTTAAGACATGTTTGAAGAACATAATCAAGTTCATACATACCTGACTGTACAAGCATGAAACCTGTTGAAGTGTACTGTCCGTACGCCTCCGCAATTGTCTTCATATCATTCTTAGTATTCTGGACAACCGTCTTCTTGCTTATAATAGCTGAAGATACCGTAATTACCGCAGAAGTAAATGCAGTAAGCAGAACTGCCAGAAGAATAATCTTAAAACCGATTCTGTGAACAAATGTAACCTTCTCTGTTTCCATATTCTCTTTACTCATCAAACCTCTCCTTTTTTTAAAAAGTTACTTTAATTATCCCATTTAAGCGTCCAATATTCAAGTATTTCAGGGGATAATTCATATTTAACATTTAAAAAATTATTATGCATAATCAATTCCATTTAAATATCGGCAAATAAAAAGGAACCCGTAAGTAACACGGGTTCCTCTGAATATCAATCAGTCTTCTATTGCTCTAATCCTGCCTTCTCCGTAAGGATTCTCATAGCCTTCGCCTACTACACCGCCCAAAGTATTAACGATGTAATTAATTAATGCCTGGTTATCAATCATAACTTCATTAAGAAGAATGTTGCAACCGGCGAACATTGAGAATCCGTCGCCGCCGTTCTTAAGCATATAATTATGAGAAGCAAGCTTATAGGTCTTGTTAAGATCAAGCGGTTCTCCGCCAATCATTACATTCTTAACACGATATTCGCCCGCAACGCCCGTGAACATACCGTTCTCATCAGCCGTGCAAGAACTTGGAATATTAACATGAATCTCATATGTAAGACCGGATACATGAAGGAATGCACCTGTCTCTTCCGGTACGTTTCTCGCGCCCCACTCTAACGCGTCAAGGACCTGCTTACCTGTTACCTCAACAAGGCAAAGCATGTTGCCGAAAGGATGAACTTTTAAAATATCACCAAGAGTAATATCTCCCTTAGGAATGCTCACTCTGATACCGCCGCCGTTGGCAAAAGCTATATCCGCGCCAAGCTGATCTCTGTAAGCATCTGCACAAAGGTCACCGAGGTTGGTCTCTGCACATCTTATGATTCTAATCGGTGTTCCGTCGCTTGCTGTTGCTTCAGGATCGTTAATTGTAAGTTCTACGGCAGTCTTTGCAACTACTTCGCCGAGCTTTTCTTCAAGGTCTGCAATTGCCTTATCTACTGCAGTTCTTACATCGTTATTAAGTCCAAAAAGTTCATACGCCGTAGTTTGATTGTTCCATGTATATAAGCCTGTGGTAATACTTCCGTCTTCAGCGGAAATACGCGCGTATCCGATACCCTGTAACTTGGTTCCGCAAGCAGATCTAAGTACATCTTCACCATCTTTATTCTTCATTGTTACCTGATCGGTGTCATGGCTGTGTCCGTCAAGGAATACGTCGATTCCTGTAGTATTGGCAATAACATCTGCGTAATTATACGGATGATCTCCTTCAACATTGCCCATGTGCCCCATAGCTACGATGTATTCTGCACCTGCAGCTATAGCAGCATCTACTGCGCTCTGAACTGCCGAGTAGAGCTTTTCACCGGTAGTATCCTGCATAAAGCCGTAGATAAAGTTACCGTTCTCGTCCTGGAAATACTTAGGTGTTGAACTTGTAAGTGTATGAGGTGTTGTAACTCCGACAAAACCGATCTTCTTGCCGTTAATTTCCTTAATTACATATGGATCAAATACAAGCTCGCCTTCCTTATTAAAGTTGCAGCTTATATACCGGAACTTTGCTTTTTCGGTAAGCTCTAAAAATCTGTCCATACCATAGTCAAATTCGTGGTTACCCGGAATTGCAATGTCGTAACCTACCGCATTCATAAGATCGATGATTGCTTCACCGTTTGTCATGGTTCCTATAGGCTCACCCTGGATTGCATCGCCGTCATCAACCAAGATTGTGTAGTTTCCTTCTTCTTCAAGTGTCTCTCTGATACTGTAAAGACCTGCAAGACCGAAGCCCTGGTCAACTCCGCAGTGGATATCACTTGTAAAAAGAATTACAATATCACCGTTCTTCCCAACTTCTTCGACATTAGCGTTGTTATCTTCGCTGTTATTAGCCGGTGTCTCTTTGCTTGCGCATGCTGTCATAGAAAGAACAAGCGTAAGCATAAGAATTAAGCTGAGTAATTTCTTAAAGTTTTTCATTTCGAAATCCTCCCTTATATTGCCTTAAGAGCAAAAGCTCTCACTGTTAGTTAATTTTATCACAGATATGATGATTACGCGATAAAAGTTTTTGACCTGATATTTAAGAAGGATTTTGTTAGATTTCGCTTGACAATTTTGGGGCTTCATTGTACAATATGATAGTTGCGAAGGCAATACGTGTGTGTAGCTCAGCTGGATAGAGCACTTGGC
>JAEEGL014837438.1_pt1 | contig 11930 bp, 8 predicted proteins | sample 9134231 | NCBI WGS metagenome assembly JAEEGL01 (sample SAMN16246548, study PRJNA631951) | gut metagenome | biome: gut microbiome; feature: rumen; material: fiber-attached | host: Bos | place: Iran: Karaj | collected 2018-10 | reverse complement strand
TATCTACTTCTTCTAGCCAATTTGCATATAATAATACATCTTCTGTTACTACATCATTTTCGAAATCCCATGCATTTTTGAATGTTAAATTGTCTGTGTACCATCCTTCTAAGTACCAACCGTCTCTTTCAACATCTGGAGCTTCAATCTTATCTCCACTTGCTAAATTTTCAATAGGATCTACATCAACATCATCTGTATTTGTATCAAATGTAACTGTAAATGTTTCTGCTGTAGGTGCTGCAAATATAGCTTCATTTCCATCAATAATTGCTGAAATACTATGTTCCGCAACATACGTTTTATTTTCTTCATCTGTCATTCCACCTGGGACTGGCTCTACTACTGTAGCATCTAAGAATATAAATGCTGGTCTGTCACATGCAGTAGTTGTTTTAAATGCTAATTTTGCAAGTTCACAAGATGGAATTGAATAAGGATATTCTGCATTTAAACCAAATCCAATTTGGTTTGCCGTTGCTTCATTTTCACTTTGTGCAAATGTTAACCAATCTGCTTTAACATCTGAGCCAAATATTTCATCTTGACCAACTACTACGTCATTCTTTTGAACTGTAAGATATTGTAAACAACTTGTGTCAAAAGAAAATTTACCACCAACCATACCATATTGATATGCTTCTGGATCTGGGTTGTTATAATTTAATGCTACTACTATTGTTTCGTTTGCTTCATATGAATCTTTTGGATTAACTATTTCTAGCTTTAATTCAAAAGGTTCAGCAGCAAATACTGTAAGTGGCATTATGCTCATTATCATAGAAATTACAAGTAGCATGCTAACTACTCTTTTTGCTTTTTTAATAATTGCATTCATGTTTTTTAAAATCCTCCTTTGTATTTTAATTCGTTAACTAATTATTTAAAATTCATTCCCCCTTATACCCCTATTTATTTTGATATACTTTGCTCAATTAAATTTTATCATAAGCATATAAAAAAACAAGGAAATGACTCCTTGTTTTAAATTCGTAATATTATTGTAACACAAGCATCTAATAATAATTGTTTAATTAGTTTTTATTATTTTTTTAGTGTATTTTGACATCTTAAAGCAATTGCAATAGCTTGCTCAATTGTTGCGTTATTCTTTACACCAAATCTTGTTTCGTGACTGCTTATCCCTTTAATAATTCCTTTCTTAAACATAAAGTAAATAGCATCTCTCCCCCAGCTATGTATTTCATCATCATCAACAAACTTTTCATCTAATGTAATTTCAGCTTTAGTATCAATTCCTAATTTATTTAATGCTCTTACAATCATTGTCGCCATCTGCTCTCTTGTGATTTCAGCATTAGGTGAGAACAATCCTTTTTCTTTATTAGTACCTTCTGTGATGCCTACAGAATATGCTTTTGTAACATATTCATCATCAACATCTGTAAATGGATTTGTTTCATCACTTTCAATTTTCTTTCCTGAAAAATATTCGTATAACTTAACAGCTACAGCAGCAAAATTACGACGATTAATAGGTTTAGTGAAGTCCATATTTTGTAATGTTTCTGGAATAAGTCCTTTTGAGTCAGCTTCTTCTAAATCATTTAATACCCAGCTAGAATTATTAGTCCACTTAGGAGATTTCTTTGAACTATCTTTTACTTTTTCTTCATTAGATTTTTTGTTTTCTCTTGCTTGTGATTTTGAACTATTTCCTTGGTTATTAGTTGAATTATCTTTCTTGTTTTCCGACTTATTGTTCGAAGGATTTGTCAATTGTTCAACAGTTTCCTTTGTTTCTTTTTCAACTTTTTCTTTTAAGTCACTTAATTCTTCTGCTCCTTTTGAAGCCTCTTCTTTAGTTTGTTTAATTACTTCTGCTGTGCTTTTACTAGATTGTTCAACTTTTATGGTATTTTTAAGTTCATAATCACTAGCTTGTAATTTATTTAGTTTAAAAGAAAGTTCGTCTTCTTTTATATCTTTTTCAACATTGAATGCAATACTTCCTATATTTCCTTCTTTGATTCTATTTTGGTCATCTTCCATCCAAAATATAACTTGGTTTTTATGATTATCTACTCCAACATCTAAATACTTTGTCTGAATATGATCATAACCTTTGAAAATTGGACTATATACTTCAATGTCGCCTTTGTTTGCTCTATTAAATGAAAGCTGTGACAAATCAAAATCTAACGTTCCCATTATGAAACCTAAATTTTCACATGCCTCATCAATAGTTAATTCTACGATAACAATATCTCCTTTTTTATAATTGTCTTTATGAGATTTAGCTGTTACATTAACTCCTAATTTAATAGTATTGGCACAAAATGCTGTGCTAAGTAAAAATATTGTCATTAGTATAGATATAAAAATTATTCTTTTCATTTTAAAATGTTCCTTTCCTACGCAATATACCAATATATTATCAATATAGATTTTAAAAATCAATACATTAATGGCGACCAATGGTCGCCGCTACATTATAAACATAATAATGGCGACCGATGGTCGCCACTACATTATGAATTAATATAATTTTGCAATAATAGTCTTACGTCAATTATGTCAATCTTTTCATCACCATTTATATCCATTAGCTCAAGTTCTTCATCACTATACACAGTGGAACTTCCCGAATTTATGTATGTTTGAAGCAATAAGCGAACATCAATAATAGTTATAATACCGTCATCATCCATATCTCCAGGGTTTATGTTTGTTTTTTGCAAAAGCACATTCTTATTTCCATAGTGAACCAATATATTTGAAATAACATCTTGTCTTTCATCATAAGTAATCAAAAATCTTGAATCTTCCATATTTAATGTTTCTTCAGTATCGTCACAATATGTAACATCAATAGTACCACCTGCTAAATCGATACTATCAACAGATTCAAACTCTAAATTTTCAGGCAAAGTATTAATTGTAAGTTCAGTAGGTACTTTTTCTTGAGTAAATGCATAGAAAATATAGTTTCTATCTGTCATTCCATCAACAAAGCTTAACCATTGAGAATATGGATTCGTTTTATAATATGTTGTCTTCGTTTTATTAACGCCATCATAACACATATATGTTTTTCCAATTGGTTCAAAAATAATTCTAAACTGATTATTTTCAAGTTTTATTGGTTCTTCAATATATAAGGCAGATCCAATTTTAGATATTTCTCCCAAGTAAATAAAATCATCAACGCCTGCATTTATATCTTGTGCAAGATAAACCTTTCCTGCTCCGGACATTATTGGAATATAAACACTTCTTAAATACTCGTCTTTATTGGTCTTTTTATTAAACACTTGTGAATAATATATAACTATATCTACTGCTGAATAAGTGCGTCTTTCGAACTGCTGTCCAAAAGAATAATCAAGTAAATTTACATTAGGTTCTGAATCCAAAATACCTCTTAAGTCTTCAGCAAAGCCATAACTTTCATAAGAAATATAAAAGTATCCATTATCGCCCCAAGAATCGCCCCATGAATTAAGTGCAATCCAAGCTCCATCATGCGCCGGTTTTTTCTTGAAATTATTCTTTGAATAATTATCATCCCATCCAACTATACTTATTGCATGCAATATGGAACCATATTTCTCATCAGCTTTTATCAAATTATATGCAAATGTATTTTTATTATAGAATGGATAATTATTATATGGTGCAAAAATGTATCCGTTTAAAGAACCATATTGCATAATATGTGCTTTGACAACGTCTTGATAGTCTTTGTTATCTCCAATTGCATATTGAAAATTTGGGAACATGATAGCTTTACTTGCTCTAACGACTCTATTAGCATTTCTTATTAAATCGTATTCATCTACACTAAAATCTCTATATGGAATTTCTTCTTCAGTAGGCACACCATACATAAAGAAAGCATCCCAGCTCTCTATTTCATCAATTGAGTCGCCGGCATCGTTGTTATCTAAAGAACCAACTGCTCTTTCACCAATGAATTCAGTAGAAGTAAGATAATCAATATATCTTTCAGATAAATCTAAATAATTACCATATTTAAGAGCAAAATTAGTTTCCAAAGATTTTACATTTGCAAAATCGTTACAAAGTCCAAGTATTGATTGATCACTAACAATAGTATTTATTCTTTCACTAAGTCTAAAACTACTTGGAATATTTATAGTATCTAAATTATATAATGCTACAAAAGCATCATCTTGAAAATCTTCATAAGTTGGATAATAAAAATCTTGTTTTGAAAAATCTAAATTTGGTTTTTCACCAACAAAGATTAAATACTCCATAGGATAAACAAATCCTTCAACATTAATACCTAAAGTAACTTTATACAATCCCTGCTTAGTAATGTTGTTGAGATTAGTATGAATAATTGCGTTACCTTTATATTCGTCTTCTGAAATGATAGAAATGATATCACAATCTAATTCAGATATTTCTTTAATCTCAGTTGAATAATCATCATAAACTAAAGAAACTCTTCCACCATATATATCAATTTGGTCACCTTTTTTGTAATAATACTTATCTGGCTTTTTACCAATATCTACGTCTAAAACATATTTTTCATCTAAAGAATTCTTAACAACTACACTATAAGTATAAACAACATCTTCATCAAAACGCTCATCACTATATGTGATAGTAATTTCTTTTTTGCCTGCTACAGTATTATCGAATCCAGTAACAGAAAAAAGTGTATTATCTGGAGAATAAGTAATTACTTCATCAAAATATTGTCTAGGAGATCTGCTATAATAGTATAATTCAAATTCTAGCTCACCTAAATCGAATTCTTCATTAACTAGATAGATAGTTTTGGTCGGCACTTTAGTATAATAGATTCCATACCAAACGTATTGTGAGTTATCTCTTGGAGCTGACTTTAAACCACCTCTAACACTCTCTTTAACATTAATTGTAAAATTACCAATTAAATACTTTTGAGTTTTGTGTGTAAAATATACACTAACAAAACCATCATTTAATTCGCAAATTACATTTTTAGAATCTTCAAAAATCATTTCTTGAGCACCATGTTCATACGTAACTAGTGCTTTTAGGCCTTCTATAACAACGTCGTTATCTTCTATAGCAACTTTTGTAGGTGCTTTAATAAGCTTAATGTCTTTGACGTTAGAAAGAGTTTTTGTATATGACCAGAGTTTATCATTACTAATTTTGTATAAGTCGTCCGATTCGTTTGCAAAAACAAAACTAGATAAAGTAACTATTAAAATAAAAAATACAAGAAATGGTTTTTTCATACTATATGTCTCCTTAATTTTGTAGTCTAGCATTAATTTAGCTTAAAAAACAAGCATCCTTGCTTCTTGAGAAACAAAGATGCTTTTTGATTTATTTTAGGTCTTCATAAGAAGAAATAATTGCTTTTGGTATATCACCAACGTACTTTGGTGTATCAACATCTAGTTCAAATGTAGCAAGTGTTTTATATGTACTAGCTTGACCAATAATTGGAGAATATTTCGGTTGGTTTAAAGCATATGTTTTTTTCTTGTCGAAAGGATTCGGCATAGAAAACTTATCGAATATTCCCATTTAATCATCTCCTCTTTAGTATCTAGCACTCTTTACTTAATAATTATACTTAATTTATCGCCCTATTTTCAAGTACTTTAGTCATTTCAAATGTTAAGTTTGTGTTACTAATATGTAAAATCAATAGTCATTTATTATTACTAGTAACACTCTGTGCATGCATAAAAACCTGCTTTTTTGGCATCCTCTTCGGTAAGGAATTCTTCTACAACGCCTGAAGAAAGACGGGTGGCAACCGGATATTGGCCAACTCTATCAGTAGCCTGTGGTGAATTAGTTCTATACTGAACCTCAAAGAAAGTATCAACCACACCACCAACATTAAACTTATACGTTGTATCTGGGTCTCTAGCTAACTCATCCATATAATTAGCCTTTTCCCTCATATAATTATCCATAGTTTCACTAGTTGCTTTCAAGTAGCCTTGCCAGTTCCTTTCCACTTTATCTTTATTAGATCGAATTACATAATGACAATTATTATTAATATTGGTATTAATTTCATCCCCCGCTATGCATGGGCAGAAAGACTTGTGATAAACCATATGTGTATTAGCATCAGAAGCTAGTGAAGCCTCTCTTACAATTTCACCTAAAATCATGGTTTTAAATACAATTCTAGATCCACCAAGCGAATAATTGTTATAATAGCTATCTGTTCCCATCGGCATACCTTGCATAAATGCTAGAACTGAAATATCATCTATAGTATTATTCCATTCTTCACGAGCAATATTAGGAATATTAAAATCATAAGTAATACCTAATGCTTGGGCATATTCATTGTGTTCGTTGAATTCTTCTGTTAAAACAGAAATTATGGTGTCAATTATTGTATTTCTTCTTCTTCGATGGAATTCACTTGCATCACTAATAACTTTTCTGTTGTCATCATATTCATAGTCCTTATTAACCCACGAAAAGTTCAACCCCAAAATATTGGTTGGACTATATCCAGCACCATCTTCCAAGTCTGTTCCATTATAAAACGAAATTAGAGAATGAAGTGCTGTATTTGCATGTATATACTGATGTTCACTCTTTCCATCGTCTATTAAATATCTAAGTCCTCGTAAATCACTTGGATCTCCTTGAGAGCACACCCATTCAAAAAGGTAGTAAGAAAGTTCTTCCGAATTAAAATCACTAGCTAAGTCTTCTTGAATTGTTTGCTGTATATCTTTTTTCCCCGCGTTAATGTCTAAATAGTCTTTATATGGTCTATTCTCTTCTCTACACAAACTATACGGATCCATATTTGGATAATACCCTGGCATACTAGAATCATATCTTTCACCAGATCTTATTTTTATACTACTACTTCCATCTCCACTATAAAAATCTGGAAGACCATCTTTATTCATGTCTATGTCTACTCCAACATATCCACTTAATACCCTAGTACCAGTTCCACTTGGTTCACCTAAATTATCAAATTTGAACCCATTTCCAAATACTCTATCATCGAAAAATAATCTAACTCTATTATCTAACGTATAGTTAACAACACAATTTCCGTAACTACCCAAATCGATAACTTCACTATAAGGTATTTTAGGTTTAAATCTAAACTGGTATCCGCTATCAGTTCTTTCGCATGAATAAACATATAGTCCATCATAGCCGACAATGATAATAGCAGGAATATATCTATCAAAATAGTTTTCTGCAGCAGTTCTTTCAAATGGCAAATTAAAATTTACAGCTAATGTGTTAAAAAATCTATCTATAGATGCTTCTGCAACCGCATCGGTTATAGGTACATTTTTCCCCAAATTATTTAAATCCGCTAATTCTTTTATTTGTGAAACCGCATCATATGTAGCATTGTCTATTATATTATTGTATCTAGTTTCATCTCGAAGATTAAGCATCTTTTTATTGACGACGCTCCTACATATTATAGAAAAAGGAACTATAATAATAAGAAATATAATCGCCCAATGTTGGATTTTCATAATATTACCATTCCTCTCATGTTATTACTCATCTCTAATAGCCCATACAATTCCACCATAAGCACAACCAATTTTAAAGTTTGAATTATCATGTGCAAACATATTGGTTATGATACTTGCTTGAGTTTTATTAGTATTTTTTACTGTTACATAAAAATAATCATATTTATTCAGTTTGTAGACAGTACCTGACATAATTGAATCAAGTATAGTCCTTGTATAAGTGTTTAAATATGCCGAACCATATCTAACAATGCCATCACTGCCTGGCACCAGCATCGCCGAAGAAATTTCTGTATTAAATGCTCTATGTTCCATAGATACACTATACGTATTTCCTGTGGAATTTAATGTGGTTAAAAATGCATCATAATTTGCTACTGAAATGTAACCTGTATTTCTAACAGTATCAACAAAATCCGTTACAGCCGCATACGTAACTACATATGCTAAATTATCCTGTAACTCCCATGTATCTATTAACGGCACAATAAACATTATTATTAATGCTACCAGAACAGCAAAAATAATTGATAAAGAATCATCCATTAATTGTTATCCCCCTAAAACCTTATTATTTCTAATTGAAAAATGCTTCAAAAAACACAACACTACTAGCTCCCGCAAAAGTTGCATTACTAATTATATAATTATTGTTATCTCTTAATAAATCGTCAACACCATTTAGCACGTCAGGAGTTAGCTCTCCTCCTGCAACATATGTATGACCATTTACATGTATTTCCTTATATGCTATATCTGATGATACTATTACACCTTCTGCTTCTCCACTTAAATAATGATTTCCATTCGCATCTGTATGAACTATATATCCTCCAATAACTTCCTCGCCAGTATCAACTTGAACTTTTTTTACAGTATACATATTAAGAATCATATTAACTACTTCCGATGTCGAATAGATACGTTCTAACGTATTGGGGTTATTTAAACTATTATTGACGGTATAATATTGTGAAGCTTGTGCATTTTCTGATGTTTGACTATATCTTTCACTATTTGTAAGAAGCTTATCATTTACTTCTAAAACTTTATTATAATTATAAATTGCTACAGATATTCCTATAATAAATAATAATACTGAGCCCCCCATAATTAATGCATGATATAAATTATCCATAGTTAGCTCCCTTTAACGATTAATTAATTGTAATCTGATTAATGACACCTTCTAAATTATAATCAAACACATAAGTGTGATCTGTCGAGTATTCTTCGGAGTAATAAAACACCCTTTCATAAAAATTATTAGCAGACCTATCGATAGAATAACGGCCAAACACTTCCATTGTTCCGGATAATGAATCATAATCATTACTTACCTCGTATGCTCTACTTAATATGTTATATGCATCGGCACCACTTATATGAGTAGCACCATCATCGCCAACATACCCATACTTAGTGAATTCTGAATTGAATGCATCAATTTCAATACTATTATGAATTAGCATGCTTTTATTATATGCATCCTGAAAATTCGTATACATATACATTGACAATGTCACTATTAACATTCCTACTAATATTCCTCCCGCTATAATTAGCGCTTTTGCTGCATTGTCCACTACTTAAATTACTCCTTTTTAACCACTTATACTAACTTGATTTATTCTGCCATCATTACCATATGAATAGTGATATGTAACATTTCTTTCTTTTGCATTACTTATATTACTTGAATTGACCAAAGAATCCGCACACATCCTTAATTCATCTTCAGTTATATAATTCGCTCCGTTAAAATTTAATGTGATACTAATTCCTTCATCAAAATTTGTATTGATATCAATTATTTTATTAATTATATTAAATGCTTCAAATCTTCTTATTAAACCTCCACTTGTCTCACTATATACAAAAAATCTATTAAAAGCCTCATTTTGTGAAGACTTAATAAGATTAGATGAATCCTCCCCATACTTTCTAGCAGAAGTAAAAACATACATAGCCAGACTTATGATTAACAAAGATATCAGTGTGCCTCCTGCCATAATTAATGCTTTACTAGCATTATCCATCTATTCTCACCTTCTAACTACCTTTTTCTTATTTCTTATATCTCAATTACAATTACAATAATTATATATAAAAACACGATAAAAACCCACATACGCTTTGAACTTGTTGCGAATTTTTATTTTATTTGTAACGAAATTGTAACAATATTTTAAGCTAAAAAAGGAGTGGCTATACACCACTCCAAAAAGTCATTTTATGAATTAATATAGATTTGCAATAATAGTCTAACATCCAAAATATCTATTTTTCCATCTCCATTTATATCCATTAATTCTAAATCTTGTCCAGTCCATACAGTAGAACTACCAGAATTGATATAAACTTGTAAAAGAAGACGAACATCAATAATATCAATTATATCATTACCATCCATATCTCCTGGTTTGCCTGCACCTGCATCAGTTATCACAAGAGTTTCAGAAGAATTAAAGTTACCAAAGTATCTATCATTTATGACCGATGCTGTAACTGTATATGTTCCAGCTGTTTCTGGTAATCCAATATCATTTTCTGTAGCACTATCATATCTTAAAGTAACTGTACCACTTACTAGGAATGGATCAACATCGTATTCAACATCAGTAATATCGTTAGATTGTTGTTCTAAATTTGACAATGTAATCTCAGCAGTATTAGGCATAACTATTACTTCACTAAACCTTCTATCACCACTTGTATCACCCGTAGCATCATTTACTTGATCATAAATTGCTTTACAAGAAGAGTTTGCTACAACTAGCTTTGTACCTGTTGGGAATTTTGTATTTTGCATTAATGTCATAACATCAGATGTATAATTAACAACACGCATATTTATAACATATTGTATATTAGAATTATCAAAACATTCAGTAAATTTGGTTGACTTTCCACCTTGTAAACCACTAATATCTATTACTTTCATCTTCTCACAGCCGCTAAACATACCCGTCATATCAGTAAGAGATTCTAAATAACAATTTGCCATGTCCATTCTCTGCAATTTTTTACAATTAGCAAACATATACTTTGTATTCTTAAGGCTATTAGTTAAAAATGTATTAAAATTAAAGTCTTCTAAATTAATACAATTATTAAACATATAGCTCATATCTTCTACAGAAGAAGTATTATATTGACTTAAATCAATTTGTTTCATACTAGTACATCCATCGAACATACCACTTAAATTTTTAACAGTAGCTATATCCATATCATCAATAATAAATTCTTCTAGATTAGAACATCCATAGAACAAGTTCGACATAGTTGAAAGTTTAGTAGTAGGAATCATATTTAAATTAATACTTCTAATAGACTTACAATTTGCAAACATATAGCTAATATCTGTTAATACTGGATTTGGTATTCTTCCAGTCGACGGATCTGGTACCATAACAAAATTACTTAAATCGAAACTTGTAATATTTGTACATCCACTAAATAGTGCTGCCATCTTTGTAATCTTATTTATATTGAAATTTGATACATTAATAGTAGTTAAAGAACTACAATCTGAAAACATTGCAGAAATATCTGTAACTTTTTTTGTATCAAAATTAGTAACATTCAAAGTTGCCAAATTTGTGCATCCTGCGAACATAGATACCATGCTAGTAACTAATGATGTGTTAAAAGAACTAACATTAATGCTAGGTAGAGCAGAACATCCACTAAACATTCCTTCCAAAGTTGTTGCTTTAATAGTGCTAAAATTAGTTAAATTTATATTAGAAAGATGAGAACATCCACAGAACGTTTCTTTAAAAGTAGTAACTTTAGCTGTATCAAGCATAGATAAATCTAACGATGTAAGAGCAGTACATGAATAAAAAGTACCTAACATAGTAGTAACTTTTGAAGTATTAAACGTGCTTAAATTAATTGAATTTAGTTTAATACAATCATAAAACATCTTACTCATATCTAATAAGCTTGATGTATCAGCAAAAGGAATATTAAGTGTTGTAAGACTTGTGCATTCTTGGAACATACTACTCATATATTTAACACTCGAAGTATTAAAAGCAGATAAATCTAATGTTTTTAATGAAGTACAATTCATAAACATTTCTTTCATAGTAGTAACTGAAGAAGTATTAAAACTACTTACATCAAGACTTTGAATAACACTACATCCATAGAACATATCAGACATATCTAAAACTGCTGACGTATTAATACCTGTAAGAGTAATAGTTGCTAGTACACTACAAGAAGCAAATATCTTACTTAAGCTAAATTTGTTTCCAATAACCATATTGGTTAAATTTATTGATTGAAGCAAACTACAATTTGAAAACATGCTTGAATTTCTCGTAACTTTTGTAGTATCAAATCCAGTTAAGTTAAGACTCGTTATTCCACATTTAGCAAACATGTTTCCCATATCTGTTACTTTTGATGTATTAAATGTACTTAAATTTAAAG